>ERZ842401.213-NODE-213-length-79043-cov-12.632932_pt1 | contig 79043 bp, 60 predicted proteins | sample MGYA00521270_ERZ842401 | MGnify/ENA primary metagenome ERZ842401 (study PRJEB31892, sample SAMEA3878208) | bioreactor metagenome | biome: Moose rumen | place: Sweden | collected 2011-10 | study: EMG produced TPA metagenomics assembly of the PRJEB12797 data set...
TGCACGATGTCCGCTGCATGTCCGCTACATGTCCGCTAAAAAGGTGCACTTTTTTATCAAAAAAACGAGTGAGTTTTGAGAGGAAAAATTGAACATTTTTTCACTAAAAATTCCGCCAAAATATATCGAAATGGAAATATAGTAAACTACAACTGAAAAATCATTATTCCTTTGCTTTCGTTCTTCCGACATATATTTGCCTTTGATCCCAATAGTCCTCTGCTTTTCACGCAGTTCTATTTTTGGGCATTCTTTGCTATCGTATATGCGGTATTTGCATTGATAGTGAGCGGCAAGACAAGCAACGGAAAGAATCACCTGCGTAATGTTTTTCTTTTCTTCGTCAGTTTGTTCTTCTACTATAAGACGAGCGGACTCGCGTTGCTGATTCTTCTCTTTGTAACTCTTTCCGACTGGCTGATAGCCAAACGCATTTATCGTCATCGTGAAGCAGCGCCCCTGAAAGCCAAGTTCTGGCTCATTCTGAGTGTAGTGATTGACTTGGGGTTGTTAGCATATTTCAAGTATGCCTATTTCTTTACCAACATGCTCAACGACCTCTTCCATACTGATTTTGTCGTCTTCAATGTTTTCTCTTTCATTGGTAACGGTTTTGCGAAAGACGGCATCTTCAATGTGGATAAGATAGTGCTGCCTGTCGGTATCTCGTTTTATTTGTTTCAGGTTATCAGCTACACCGCTGATGTATATCACGGCAGGGTGCAACCTGTGAGGAATTGGTTGGATTTCGGTTTTTATGTCAGTTTCTTCCCTCAATTGGTGGCAGGACCTATTGTGCGTGCCTCTGAATTTATTCCGCAACTCTATAAACCCTATCATCTCAGCCGTCGCCAGTTTGGTGTTGCTGTCTTTTGGATAATCAACGGTCTGATAAAGAAGATAGTACTTTCTGACTACTTGGCTGTCAACTTCATTGACCGCGTGTTTGAGAATCCTCTTCTTTTTTCGGGATTTGAAAACTTGTCAGCTCTCTTCCTTTATTCGCTGCAAGTGTATGCCGACTTTTCTGGTTATACCGATATCGCCATCGGCGTGGCAATGCTTATGGGTTTTTATCTGCCGCAGAACTTCAATTCGCCTTACAAAGCACTCAACCCGCAAGAGTTCTGGCGCCGTTGGCACATGTCGCTCTCCCGTTGGCTGAAGACCTATCTGTATATCCCACTCGGCGGTAACCGCAATGCGACCTTCGGAACTTACTTCTGGATACTGCTCATAGCTGCCATTGCCCTCATTCTCACCGGCTCTTGGTGGATAACGGCATTGATAGCAGGCATTGGATTGACGGTGGCATTGGTGGGAATTTTCCGTCAGGACCGCCGCAAGAAGATTTATGCCAATCTCAACTCTTTCATCACCATGTTGCTTGGAGGCTTGTGGCATGGTGCCAGTTGGAACTTTATGATATGGGGCGGACTGAACGGTATCGGTATGATTGTAAATAAGCTGTGGCGGGATATGTCGTGGCATTGGCGTATGTTGCTGCTTGTGGTTGTTACCGCTGCTTTGTGGGTGGTCAGGTATTTCTATCCTCTACCGGTATGGAATCTGTTCGCCGTATGGGTGAGCATCATCGCTTTCGGCAGTCTCATTCGGTATGTCTATTTCCTCTGCAAGGGTAAGAGTGTGAAGTTTACACAGGCGGTCTCCACTACGTGGGCTGTGTTGCAGACCTTTACTTTCATTACTTTCACGCGTCTGTTTTTCCGCTCGGGCAGCAACCTCGACCCAGCCACAGCCAATCAGGAGGCATGGCAGACAGCACAGGATATGGTCACTCAGATAGGCTCGGCTTGGAATCTGACCATCATTCCATCCATCATTGCCGAGTATGCCGGCGTCTTTTTGCTCTTCATTGTAGGTATGTCAATTCACTGGTTGCCGGATAAGTTCAAACGCTGGTACCGACTCAACTTTGCCATGCTTCCGGTGTGGGCTATCGGTCTTATCATGGTGGCAGTGGTGTTTTTTGTCTATCAGTTTATCACTGCCGACCTGCAAGCATTCATTTATTTCCAGTTCTAAACTGCCAAACTTGAATAGGTAGTCTGCAAAACCTTCCGAAAGGCAAAGAAAGCAATAGTTATCGCACTATATAAGACAGAACAAAATTTTCATATCAGCCGGCTTTTCCGTATCGCCGTTTAATTGTAATTTTGCGGGAAATAAAACGAAACCACTATGCGCAACAATCTAAGTTCCAAAATTACGCTGAGCCGTGTCAGTAAGCGACTCTATCGTCCTGACGATGTGTTTGAGTCGAGCCGTGTCACCCGATTCGAGCAACTCAAAACCAATATTTTTGAAACCTCCACGGAAGGAGCAGTAGCCATCGCAAGAGAAATGGCAACTCTGATTCGTGCCAAACAACTGCGCCACGAGAATGCCGTTGTCTCACTTGCAGCAGGACTGACAATGACCGATGTGTTTGCCGAGCTGGTGCGTTTGCATCGTGAGGAGGGACTCAGTTTTCATAATGTGATATTGTTCAACCTGTTTGAATATTATCCGCTTGCCGACAAACAACAAGGGTGTTATGCGCAGATTAAATCGCAACTCATCGACCATATCGATATACCCGCCGAGAATGTTTATTCATTTGACGGCACACAAGACAAACAACTCATTCCTCAGCTCTGTCGGTCATACGAACAAAGAATAGAAGAACTCGGCGGCATCGACCTGCAACTGCTTGGAATCGGTCGCGGTGGCAATATAGGCTTTAATGAGCCGGGGTCTGCTTTTAATTCGCTGACCCGCCTCATTATTCTTGACAACGTATCGCGCAACGACGCCTCCGGGCTGTTCGGCTCGGCGCAAGATGTTCCCATCAGCGCAATCACACTTGGTATAGGCACTATTCTGAAAAGCAAACGTATCCTGCTCGCCGCTTGGGGAGAACATAAAGCGGAACAGGTGCGCAAGGCTGTGGAAGGACAGCCTGAAACCGCTTGTCCGGCTTCCGCTTTGCAGCTGCATCAGAATGCCGAGGTTTTTCTTGACCTCAGTGCTGCGTCCCGTTTGACCCGCCTTAGTGAGCCATGGCGTGTTACCTCTTGTGATTGGGACGACCAACTCACTCGTCGCGCCATTGTCTGGCTATGCCACCAGACCGGCAAACCGATACTTAAACTTACCAACAAAGATTACAACGAGTATGGTTTGAGCGACCTCATCACCCGTTACGACTCCGCCTACAACTGCAATATCAAAATCTTCAACGACCTGCAACATACCATTACAGGCTGGCCCGGCGGAAAACCAAATGCCGATGATTCCAACCGACCTGAGCGGGCATTGCCCTATCCCAAGCGGGTGCTGATTTTCTCGCCTCATCCAGATGACGACGTCATCTCTATGGGCGGCACCTTTGCCCGACTTGTAAAGCAAGGACATGAGGTGCATGTTGCATACGAGACCTCCGGCTGTATAGCAGTCTGTGATGACGAGGTGGTCCGCTTCATGGACTTTATGAAAGGTTATCAGCAGATGTATCTCCCCGATGTCAATGCTGTAGCGCAGAAGTATGAAGAATATATGCACTTCTTCAGTCAGGAAAAACAAGGCGACCAAGACACGCGTGAGATACTTGACATCAAAGCCCTTATCCGCCGTGGCGAGGCAACGGCAGCTTGCCGTCACATGGGACTTGATACCTCTCATATCCATTTTTTGAACCTTCCTTTCTATGAGACTGGAACTATCAAAAAAGGCGACTTGAGCCAGCGGGATGTGGATATCGTGAAGCAACTGCTGCTTGAGATTAAGCCCGATGAGATGTTTGTGGCAGGCGACTTGGCAGACCCGCATGGTACGCACAAAGTATGTTTGGATGCCGTGCTTGCTGCCATCGATGAACTGAAAGATTCTGAGTCCTGGCTCAATGACTGCCGTATCTGGATGTATCGCGGTGCTTGGATGGAGTGGGAGGTGGACCTGATAGAGATGGCTGTCCCTATGTCGCCCGAAGAACTCCGCTTCAAACGCAACACTATCCTCAAACACCAGAGCCAGATGGAGTCGGCACCCTTCATGGGCAACGACGAACGTCTCTTCTGGCAACGTGCCGAAGACCGCAATCATGCCACTGCAGAACTCTATGCCGCCCTCGGTCTTGCCAACTACGAAGCCATTGAGGCTTTCGTACAATACCATATATTGTGATACTATTTAACTGTTGAATTGTGAAATTTTAGTGATATGATTACTTGTTTCATACCCTTTGAAAACGAAGAACAGGTAGCGCAGACTGTCAGCAACCTTAGGAAAGAGCCTCTTGTTGAAGACATTCAGTTTCTGCGTGGCGATATCCGCTCCACGGAGAATATGCGTGCTGTAGCAGAAAAGTCTAAAACGCCTTATACGCTACTCTACACCAAGCATACTACCCTCAGCTTTGTGCTCTATGCTCTACAACGTATGGTGGACATCTTGGAGGATAGTCAAGCGGTGATGGCGTATGCCGACCATTTCAATCAGACAGGTGAGGGCGACGAAGCCGTCATCACCCAAGCACCCGTCATCGACTATCAGGAGGGGGCGCTCCGTGATGACTTCGACTTCGGCTCTGTGCTACTCATCAAAACCGAAGCGCTTAAGCGAGCGGTGAAAGAGATGACTACCGATTACCAATATGCCGGACTCTATGACCTGCGTCTGCATTTGAGTCGCTTGGGCGGATTAGAACATATCAACGAATATCTTTACTACGATGTGGAACAGGACACACGCAAGTCAGGCGAGAAACTGTTCGACTATGTGGACCCCAAGAACCGTGGTGTGCAGATAGAAATGGAACAGGCTTGTACGGAGCATCTGAAAGCCATAGGTGCCTATCTCGAGCCAAATTTCAAAGATGTGAATCTTGCTGAAGAAGAGTTCGAGTATGAGGCTTCAGTTATCATTCCCTGCAAGAACCGCGTGAAGACCATTGGCGATGCCATTCGCTCTGCCTTATCACAACATGTGAATGTCCCCTATAAGTATAATGTCATAGTGGTGGATGATAACTCCACCGATGGCACGGCAGAGGTCATTCGTGGTTTCCTTCCCAATGACCGCCTTATCTATATTGCTCAGGATAAGACGTGGCATGCCATCGGCGGCAACTGGAATGTGGCATTACACCATCCCCAATGCGGACGCTTCGCCATACAACTTGACTCTGACGACGTCTATGCCGACGAACACACGGTGCAACGCTTCATTGATGCTTTCCATACGCAGCATTGTGCTATAGTGGTAGGTACTTATCGCATCACTGACTTCCAACTCAATACTTTGCCTCCCGGCATCATCGACCATCGCGAGTGGACTCCCGAGAACGGCAGAAACAATGCCCTCCGTATAAACGGACTCGGAGCCCCGAGAGCATTCTATACCCCATTGCTGCGAAAACTCAATTTTCCCACCACCAAATACGGGGAAGACTATGCGGTAGGTCTTCGGGTGAGTCGTGAGTATCAGATAGGGCGCATCTACGAGGTGCTCTACAACTGCCGCCGATGGGAGGAAAACTCCGATGCCAACTGCGACATCGAAGCTATGAATCGCAACAACCTTTACAAAGACCGTATCCGTACATGGGAACTGCGTGCCCGTATCACCCTGAACCGCAAAAAAATCAAAAGGACTTCTAAGGGACTTCAAGATAACTTCAAAAGGACTTCCTGAAATCTCAAACTCTTTCGAACAACATCGAACAATTTCAAACTGCTTCTAACGATATCCCGCTATGCTTGTTCGTGTCGGCATACTGACCGCTCCTAAGATAGAATATGAGCAGCGAAAGCACACTTTTGTGCTCCGCAATGTGCGTATCGGAATCGGCTTTCATTGGGACCGACATGAAGATCAGGAGTTTGAGGGAGAACTGCAAATCTTGCATAACCCTGACGGCACTGAAACGGCTGTCAATATCATCGATATTGAGGACTATCTCACTTCCGTCATCAGCAGCGAGATGTCTGCCAGTAGTCCTATCGAACTTCTCAAAGCACATACTATAATCGCCAGAAGTTGGCTGTTGAGAGCCATCGGACACACTGACCATATCGGGTATGATGTTTGTGCCGACGACCATTGTCAACGCTACGAAGGTATCCGTAGGCGCAACGAGAGGGCGATAGAAGCAGTGCACCAAACACGAGGAGAAGTGCTCACTTATGATGGCAAAATCTGCGACACTCGCTATCACAAATGCTGTGGCGGCAAAACTGAGTTGTTTGAGAACTGTTGGGAGGAGACTGAACCGCATCCCTATCTGGAAAGTATCGCCGACCCCTTCTGTGACACTCGCGACAGGGCTGTACTTCAGCAGGTGCTGAACGACTATGACCTTGAGACCATGGACTTCCACGATTGGCAAGTCACTTACACACAAACCGAGTTGTCCGCCATAGTGAAACAGAAAAGCGGAATCGACTTCGGCATCATTACCAATCTTATTCCTATTAAACGCGGTCCCTCGGGCAGAATCTATGAGTTGCAGATTGTAGGCACCAACCGCACGAAGACTATCAGCAAAGAACTGAAGATCCGCAACTGGCTCTCACATTCTCATCTGTATTCCTCTGCATTCAGTGTTGAAAAACATGAAAGAGAAATCAGAAATCAGAAATCAGAAATCCAAGAGAAATCGGAAATGTTATTCACCCTTACGGGCAAAGGGTGGGGACATGGGGTTGGACTTTGTCAGATAGGGGCTGCCGTGATGGCATCTCAGGGCTACGACTACCGACAAATCCTCTCGCATTATTTTCCTAAAGCCCGAATCTCTGTTTTATAGTTCCCCTTCTTTCAGTCGCTCGGCGTTTTCGGCTACCTGGAGAGCATCTATCACGCCTTGGATGTCACCGTCCATGAAGGCGGCGAGGTTGTAGACGGTATAGCCGATGCGATGGTCGGTGATGCGTCCCTGCGGGTAGTTGTAGGTGCGAATTTTGGCACTGCGGTCGCCGGTGCTGACCATTGTTTTGCGGCGTGCCGCTATATCATCGATATACTTCTGGTGCTCTTTGTCATAAATTTGTGTACGTAAGCGGCTGAGTGCCCGTTCTTTATTCTTCGGCTGGTCACGCGTTTCGGTACACTCAATCAGTATCTCCTCGGCGATGCCTGTGTTGGGGTTCTTCCATATATAACGCAACCTAACACCCGACTCCACCTTGTTCACATTCTGACCGCCTGCACCACCGCTACGGAAAGTCTCCCATTTGATTTCCCCCTCGTTGATCTGCACCTCAAACTCGTCTGCCTCTGGCAATACCGCCACCGTGGCGGCGGAGGTATGCACTCGCCCTTGCGTCTCAGTCACGGGAACACGCTGCACGCGGTGAACACCACTCTCGTACTTGAGGGTGCCATACACGTTCTGACCGGTAACGCTGAAGATAATCTCCTTATAGCCGCCTACAGCTCCTTCGGAGAAAGAAGAGATAGTATATTTGAAGCCCTTCAACTCAAAATACTTTGTGTACATGCGGAATAAGTCGCCTGCAAAGAGTGCGGCTTCGTCGCCGCCGGTGCCGCCGCGTATCTCCATAACCACATTCTTGCCGTCTTCCGGGTCCTGCGGCAAAAGGCAGAGTTTTACCTCTTCCTCCAATGCCGGCATCTGCGGCTCGAGTTCGTCTATCTCCGCTTTTGCCATCTCGCGCAGTTCGGCATCCTGCTCGTTGTAATACACCTGCTTGGCATCTTCCAAACTATGCACAGCTTTCTTGTATTTCTCCGTAGCTTTCAGTACGCGTTCCAACTCGTGATATTCGCGGTTGAGCCGCACATAACGCTGTTGGTCTTGTATAACGGCGGGGTCGGTGATGAGCAGTCCTATCTCGTGAAACTTAGCCTCCAGGCCCTCTATTTTGTCAAGAATGTTCATGATTATAATGTCCTTAATGTCTTTAAGGTTCTTAATGACTTATGGCATTGACGGTTATTTTATGAGTTATAGGCTTGCAGTGTATTTTGTAGCAATGACACTATTGTCATCGGTCCTACGCCTCCCGGAACGGGAGTGATGAAGGAACATTTTGGGGCAACTTTATCGAAATCTACATCACCCACCAAACGATAACCTCTTGCTGCAATCGGGTCTTCTACACGGTTGATACCCACGTCTATTACCACAGCCCCTTCTTTAACCATATCGGCTGTGAGCAATCGCGGCTGCCCCACGGCAACAATGATGATATCGGCTGTGAGGCATATCTCTTTCAAGTCTTGTGTCTTACTGTGGCAGAGGGTTACCGTGGCGTCGCCTAAGGTGGCGGAAGCCGTCTGCGAGAGCGAGAAATATGGTTTTTGCATGAGCAGCATTGCCATCGGTTTACCCACGATATTGCTTCTTCCTATCACCACCACATGTTTGCCCTCGGTGGTTATCTGATAGCGGGACAGCAGTTCGCGAATGCCCTTGGGAGTGGCGCTTACCAGCGAAGGTTGTCCTAAAGCGGTGAGGCCCACGTTATACGGATGCAGCCCGTCCACGTCTTTTTTGGGACTGATGGCTTGTGCTATGCGGTTCTCGTTGATATGGTCGGGCAGGGGCAACTGAACGATGAAACCGTCAATCTCGTTATTGCGGTTCAGCCGGTCTATCTCCTGTAAAAGCCTATCTTCGGTGATGTCTGCTTCAAAAGCTATTTTCGTGGCCTGATAACCCACTTCTTCCGAGGCACGCAACTTATTGTTGACGTAGGTCTCCGAAGCAGGGTTATGCCCTACGATGACCACCGCCAAATGTGGTGCACGCCTTCCGCTGGCTATGATCTTTGCCACTTCGGCTTTCAGTTCACTGCGAATCTCGGCTGCAATATGTTTTCCGTCAATAATGGTCATGGTGGTTGGGGGGAGTGTGGTTGGTTGGATAACAGAACAATGTCAAACTATTTCAAACAAGGTTTTATCTTCTGAATTTCCCTTTTAGTTGTTGCTTCGACATCATCCGCATCATCTTACTCGTCTGCTCAAATTGTTTGAGAAAACGGTTGAGTTCCACGATACTTGTGCCAGAGCCTTTGGCAATGCGTTGTTTGCGAGAGCCGTTAAGCAACGAAGGATTGGCTCGTTCCTCCGGCGTCATGGAGTTGATAATCGCCTCAATGGGTTTGAATGCATCGTCGCTCACCTCCACGTTCTTCAGTGCTTTGTCCATGCCAGGAATCATACCCATCAGGTCCTTCATGTTACCCATCTTCTTGATTTGCTCCAACTGCGAACGAAAGTCGTTGAAGTCGAACTGGTTATGGGCTATTTTCTTCGAGATACGGCGTGCTTCCTGCTCATCGTATTGCTCTTGCGCGCGCTCCACGAGGCTCACCACGTCGCCCATGCCGAGGATACGGTCAGCCATACGCGAGGGGTGGAACACATCCAGTGCTTCCATCTTCTCGCCGGTGGAGATAAATTTGATAGGTTTCTGCACCACCGAGCGAATAGACAGAGCAGCACCGCCGCGTGCGTCACCGTCCAACTTAGTGAGTACCACGCCGTCGAAGTCGATACGGTCGTTAAACTCCTTGGCGGTATTCACGGCATCCTGACCCGTCATAGAGTCCACCACAAACAGCGTTTCCGAAGGACGTATTGCCTCTTTGATGGCGGCTATCTCCTTCATCATCTGCTCGTCCACAGCCAAACGGCCTGCGGTATCCACAATTACCACGTCATAGCCGTAGGTGCGGGCTTTCTCTATCGCTTTCTGTGCTTTCTTTACGGGGTTTTGCTCGGTCTCTTCCGTGAACACTTCCACGCCAATTTGCTCACCCAACACGCGTATCTGCTCAATGGCAGCCGGACGATACACATCGCATGCCACCAGCATCACTTTCTTTCCGTTCTTGTTTTTCAGGCGATTTGCCAGTTTTCCGGCGAAGGTGGTCTTACCTGAACCTTGCAAACCGGAGAGCAATATGATGGCGGGATTGCCTTTCAGATTGATGTCTTCCGCTTCTCCGCCCATAAGTTCTGCCAACTCGTCGTGGGTAATCTTGACGAGCAATTGCCCCGGACGGATAGCGCCGAGCACATTCTGACCTAAGGCTTTCTCTTTAACCGAATCGGTAAAGGTCTTGGCAGTCTTATAGTTTACATCCGCTTCCAATAGAGCTTTGCGGATGTCTTTCATGGTTTCTGCCACATTGATTTCGGTGATGCGACCTTCACCTTTCAGAATTTTAAACGACCTCTCCAGTCGTTCGCTCAAATTATCAAACATAGTACTCCATTTTAATTTGGCTGCAAAGATAATCATTTTTTTAGGAATATCAAAACAATCTGCTTTGTAGCCATTATGATGCGTTAAAAAAACGTTTGGCGGACTTAATACAGCCGATACGTGATTTCTCCAATAGGTTTGTTTTTAGTGCCCTATTGGCGGAATGTATGGAACTCGTCATTCATGAGACGGCTGTGAGAAAAATATCAGTTGGGGAAAAATTGCCAAATTTTTTTTGGCTATTTTTTTTGCAAACAGAGAGTGAAAATGGTCATTTTTGTGCCTATAACATGCATATAATAAGAGCGTTATACCGCAAAGTATGCACGATGTCCGCACGCTGTCCGCACGATAGGTGCTCAGAAGGTGCACTTTGGGGGGGCAAAAACGGAGTGATTTTAGAGTGGAAAAATTGCCAAATTTTTCCTTGTGCTCCGCAAACGCATTAAATAATCTTTTTTCAACCGTATAAGTGTGCATTCTACCATATCAGTGTGCAAATTAGATGTCAGACCCAGTAGCAGTGTCTCAAATAAACGTTAAAAAAAGAAGACTCACTTTCGTAAGTCTTCCTTTGTGGGCGAAGAGGGATTCGAACCCCCGACCCTCTGCTTGTAAGGCAGATGCTCTGAACCAACTGCGCTATTCGCCCGAATGATTTCTCATTTGCGGGTGCAAAGGTACTGCTATTTTTTGATATGTGCAAATCTTTGTGCAAAAAAAATGAAAATATTTTTATTTTTCAAACTGAACCATTTGTAAATGAAAGAATTGTAAATTACATTTTTCTGTCTCAATCTAATTTTGTAACTTTGCAATTCCTAACGAAAGTATAAATAAATACAAAAATATCATGTATACATTCTTAATCTCATTGGTTGTACTGATTTTAGGATTTGTTCTTTACGGCACCCTTGTGGAAAAGATTTTCGGTATAGATGCCGATGCCAAGACACCTGCGCTGACCAAACAGGATGGTGTGGACTATGTGCCGATGCCGGCTTGGCGTATATTCTTGGTGCAGTTCCTCAACATAGCCGGCCTCGGTCCTATCTTCGGTGCCATTATGGGTATCTTCTATGGTCCGTCTGCTTTTCTGTGGATAGTCTTTGGTACTATCTTTGCGGGCGGTGTACACGACTATCTGTCCGGTATGCTCTCCTTGCGAAAAGGCGGCGTGAGTCTGCCGGAAATAGTGGGTTCTGAGTTGGGTATCGGCATTCGCTATTTTATGCGCTTGCTCTCGCTGGTGTTGCTTATTTTGCTCACTACCACCTTCCTCAGTGGTCCTGCCTCTTTGCTGCACGGCTTGGTGAATAAAGTGTCGTTTATGTGGTGGGTTATCATTATCTTCGGCTACTACATGCTTGCCACTATGTTGCCCGTGGATAAGATTATCGGCAAATTCTACCCTGTTTTTGGCGCTGTCTTGCTGTTTATGGGTATAGGTATCGCCTGTGTCATGCTTGTAGGTCATCACGCAGAGATGCCGGAACTGACCGATGGTCTTCAGAACCGTCAGACCAATGGTCTGCCCTTATTCCCGATGATGTTTGTCAGTATCGCCTGTGGTGCAATAAGCGGTTTCCACGGCACACAGTCGCCGCTGATGGCACGTTGTGTGACGAGTGAGCGTCAGGGACGTTGGATATTCTACGGTGCAATGGTGGCAGAGGGGATTCTGGCACTTATATGGGCGGCTGGAGCCGGCACTTTCTTTGCCGACCCCGAGCAAGGGCTATATGGAATTGACGGTTTGCAGAAGTTCGCGGCAGAGCACCCCGGGGAGAATATTGCAGCCTTGGTGGTGGACCGCGTGTCTCGCTCATGGTTAGGAACAATTGGCGGCATTCTTGCTATCATCGGAGTAATAGCGGCTCCCATCACTTCGGGTGATACGGCTTTACGCAGTGCCCGTCTCATTGTGGCCGATTTCCTTAACTTGGAGCAGAAGACCATCTGGAAACGTCTTGTCATCTCTCTGCCGTTGTTCGGCTTGGTGTTCGGTATGACTTTCGTTAATTTCGATGTGGTCTGGCGCTATTTCAGTTGGACCAACCAGACACTTGCCGTCTTCACCCTTTGGGCGGGAACGGTCTATCTCTATAAGAAAAGCGATTACCGCTTCGGCTATTTGATGGCTATCGTACCCGCCATCTTCATGACGATGGTGAGCATTTCGTATATCTTCATCGCTCCCGAAGGATTCAACTTCGAACCTCAGAACAGATGGATAGCCTATTTGATGGCAGCTGTGGTGACAACGGGACTTACGCTGCTTTTTGCCGTTTATGCACACAAATATGCTTGGCGTAAAGTGGACCGTAATAAGTATCTAATCTTTGAAATAAGAGATAGACTAAAAAAGTAATTGTGAGACCTATCAGACCACCGGCGAAGATGTCGGCTGCAAAGTGCTGAGAGAGATAGATACGCGAATAAGCACCTAATAGGGCAAACACAAAGCATAGAACCTGACAAACCACTTGTCGGGTTTTGCTTTTTTTGTAGAGACGCTTGTCGGCATCCGGATAATTATCGTTTAGTAGATTCAAACTGCTGTTGCTGTATATCAGCAGCAGCCCGAAGAACAATACGAAGAATGTGGAGGAATGGCCGGATGGAAAAGAATTATGCAGATGCATCTTTACACCTTCCACCAACGGTAATGCATCAGGGTTGTTGGCAATGTCAAACACTAAGGCGGGTCGCGGAGCACGGACGATATGTTTGATGATCTGACATACGCCGCCTGCCAGCAGTTCCGAGATAAGTAGAAAAAGAGCATCACCTGCTTTGTAGAAAAGCAGAGCCGCTACGGCAACGTAGATGCCATATTCGGCAATGAGGGTGTAGTAGCGAAAGAAGATGTCAGCAGCAGGACCGTGATGCTGATTCAGCCATAAGTGCAACTCCTGTTGCGGCACCTGTGCAAGAGCGATACCCAATGCAATCCATACTGCCGCAAACAAGAAAATAAATATGCCGGTGTTTCTGAAAAAGAGTCTCATATCTAAATTAGCCCAAATCGTAGCCGTAATGGCGGAGACGTGAGGTCTTTTGCCGCCAGTCTTTGTCCACTTTCACGAAGAGTTCAAGATACACTTGCTTTTGTAAGAATGCCTCAATGTCTTTTCTCGCCTCCATTCCCACTTTCTTCAGTGCCTTGCCTTGATGCCCGATGATGATGCCTTTCTGCGACTCACGCTCTACAAAAATAACGGCATTGATGCGAATAAGCCTTTCTTCCTCTTTGAAACTCTCCACTTCCACCTCCACCGAATAAGGAATCTCTTTTTCGTAATTAAGCAGGATCTTCTCGCGAATAATTTCGTTGACGAAGAATTTCTCGGGTTTGTCGGTCAGTTGGTCTTTCTCGAAATAGGGCGGACACTCGGGAAGCAGTTGCTTGATTCGCTGAAAGAGCGTATCCACTCCGAAGCGTTGTAGGGCTGAGATGGGATAAATCTCTGCTTCAGGGAGCTGCTTATGCCAGAACTCCACTAATCGTTCCAATGTGTCTTGAGTGGTAAGATCGATTTTGTTGATTACTACCAGCACTTTTGCCTGCTGATGTTTTACTTTTTCTATAAAATCTGCATTCTTCTCTATATTGTCCTGCACATCGGTTACATAGAGAAGTACATCGGCATCCACCAAGGCAGACTTGGAGAACTCCAACATTTGTTCCTGCAACTTATAGTTAGGCTGAAGCACACCGGGAGTGTCAGAATATACAATTTGAAAATCTTCGCCGTTGACGATTCCCATGATACGATGACGCGTTGTCTGTGCCTTGCTGGTGATGATACTGATGCGTTCGCCTACCAATGCATTCATCAAGGTTGACTTACCCACATTGGGGTTGCCTACGATATTTACAAATCCGCTTCGATGGGTCATAGTGTTTATTCAATTTTTTGAGACGCAATGATATTCATAAAGAGAATATTTCGTTTGCAAAGATACAAAAATTTTCTTAACTTTGCAGTCTATAATACAAAAAAACTATTCTTAACCCGAAGGCGGAATTATAAAAGGTAAAAAATGTTCAATTTTTCCTCAAAAAACTGACTCTTTTTTTTGGAGAAAAGTGCACCTTTTTAGCGGACATGTAGCGGACATGCAGCGGACATCGTGCATACTTTGAGGTGTAACGCTCTTGTTAAATGTGTGTTACGGGCATAAAAGTGCGAAATTTTACTCGATTCCTATAAAAAGTCCACATGAAAAAATGTTCAATTTTTCCTCAACTGATAATTTCCTCACTCTTGTCTCATCAAGACGGATGAATATCCATTCATTCCGCCAATGGGTAAGGCTGTTATAACATATCTGGAAATTTTTGTATATGCTGTTAATTATGTCAACTATTTATTCTTATGAAAAAAACTTTTCTTCTTTCTGTTCTTTTCTTGTCTTTTTCTGTGATTTCCGCTCATGCCGATGTGCTATTGGTGGAAGATTTTGAGTATGACTATGGTGAGATACTGACTGACCATGGTTGGTATGAGCAATATGGGGCTGATACTGAAATAACAACGACTTCAGGTCTCCTCTTTGACGGTTATGCAGGTTGTGGGGTTGGTAATGCAGCTGCGATAGATGCACAAACCAACACTCCTCTCCACAAAGATCTCTCTCGGCAAATTACTTCGGGAAGTGTCTATGTGGCGTTTATGCTGGAGTCGTTCTATAACGATAAACTCGCTTATTTCTTAGCATTCCGTGAAGAGGAGAGCCAATACAATTGGAAAATGAACGGTCGGGTGTATGTGGACGATGAAAATCATATTGGTCTCTCTTTTTCGACGGAGAAGACTACTGCCATTACTTCTAATGAAGTGTTAGACCCCAATAAAGTTTATCTTGTGGTTATGAAGTACACTATTAATGCCGGGGATAACAACGATGAAGCAAGTCTTTACCTCTTAGATAAATATTCTGCCACAGAACCCTCTTCGCCTACTTTAGGCCCCGTGAAAGATGCCTCTCAGCCGGATTTGAATCCTGCCATTTTGCAATTACGCGGCGACAACAACAAATCATATTTTGTTATAGACGGCATCCGTGTTGCCACCACATGGAGTGAGGCGGTTGCCGCCGGTGTTTGCCCAAAGGATGAGGGAACGGCAGTTGCTGACTTGCAACCAGAGCCGCATGCAGTGAAAGTGGTAGAGAACGGAAACCTCTATATCCTGCATCATGGCAAGCGTTATAATGCGCTGGGTAAACAAGTGGAGTAACATTCTCATAAACCCATAACTGCAACATAGAGCCATAAATATGGCTCTATGTTGTTGTATGATGGGTACTTTGCTTGTTAACAGGGTGGCAGAAGAATATGCCTCTGTCTGCTTTACTCTTCTTTTGCTTCTGGTTTCCATTCGTAGCAACCGGCATCAGGACCTTCGTCTTCAAGTCGGGAGTTCCCCAAACGGTCGGTGGGTAACAACTTGGCGGTCAGCTTATCGCCGATATTGCGGGCAGGCGAAACCGAGTCTAAACGGAAATCAAAATAAAGATAATCGGGTGGGGCATAACGGGAAGAAACAAACATAGTGTCAGTGTTTTCAGCATATACATTGTCTTTGAATCCCGCTATGGAGAGCGAATCGTTCCGAAGATAGTTATTGGCAAATGTTCCCGTGTAGTAATCCGTGAGAGGTGTGGCAACAAGCAGGTTGTTTTGCCGGATGCCGGTAATGATATTATTGCGGAAAGTGGTTTGCATCTCCGCCTGCTCTTTACTTAGGTTGTTGATGTACACGGCTGCCACATCTTCTCTTGACACGCTGTGCATCTGCAGACCGCTACCGAAGTAGTTGGCTATCGTATTGTGGGTGAAGGTGTGTTTGCCTCCTGCAAGATAGACGCAGTAGGACGCACAATTGCTAATCTCCGTGTTTGCCACTGTGGCATCGGTGTTTTGCAGCACTAAACCATAGAGAGAGAAGTTGTGCAGACGGGAATTGAAAAGCGAGAGTTTAGGAAGTGATTCTGTCCGATACGAAACGGCATAGATGCCCACTGTCCCACTATGAATATCCACATAGTTTAGCCACCACGAGCATGCCGGTCTGTCATCGGGTTGCAAGAGATAGATGCCGTTCCAGCGACCGCTGATATAGTCATATTGTATGTGTGTAGAGGCATTGTCCAGACGATCACCCCGAATGAGAATAGGCGCTTCCAAGGTTCCCTGTGCCTCAACATCGCCAAGGAAAAACATAGCTGAATAGTCATGAAGATAAAACTCCGTTCCGGCAGGGATAGTCACTTTGCCTGCAAAGATAAGAGTGTCACGCAGCAGATAAGGGAGGTTCGCGCTCAAAACAGTATCGCTTAAAATGGTGTCCTTGCCAAGAATAACGGCATCCTGTCCGTAGGCCTCAAGCCATAGCGACTGTGTGTGACCATTAACGCTGAAAACCACTTCGTCCTCTATCAGTAAGGGCGTGGAACTGTTCTGCTTTTCAGGCAGACAGGCTACGAACAGGTACAGACTATCTTTGCCCCGCAATACAATATCACGCACTTTGCTTAGGTCGGTTTCGTTGTCTAAATTGAGTCGGAAATATTCTCCTTCTCTCAGTTTGACCGACTCAATAAGTAACGCTTCTTTATGTGGGTTGCGTATTTTTACACTGAGTGTGGTGCTCTTCATCTCTGTGAAGATAGTGTCAAAGCGGAGGGTGTCTTGCGAAAATTCCACGCCTAATGTAGGGTCATCGGTAAGACGCCCTTCACAACTGGTCAGCAGGGTAATGCCAACCAACAACAGCAATATGTGCTTGCCAATCTTCAATTCTCTTATGTTGAGGTTTTATTCAAAGTTAAAGGTCAGTGTAATCTGACGTTGCAATAGTTTCGACAAAGCTCTTGTGTAGAATTCGTCATACACTGCCAATTCGGGGCGGGCATCGGCAGGAGTGAGCACGTTGTTGAAACCGATGCTATATGTGATTTGCGGACAAAACTTGAACCACTCGAAATAAAAGTCGCAACCGGCTCCCACTTCCACAAAATAGTCAAAAGTCTTTTGCAATATAGGTTTCTTTTTGTCTGTACCGAAATCAAAACTTACACCGCCACCGCCGATAAGGTAAGGGCGGTAGTTGCCTTCACGTTCCGCCGACCACTTCAGATAGAGCGGGACTGTGATGGGCAACGATAGCACATCGGTATGCAACCGACGCTCGGGGTCGGAAAGCGGCTTGTAGGTCAGCGTGCGTGTGCCGAAATGCAAGGCTGGACAGAAACGCAGATTCAAATGGCGCGATAGACGCAGGTCTGTGATAAAACCTACAGAGAAACCGGGTGTCATCGAGGTGACCGACACTTGATACTGCTCTCCGTCAATCACTTCGTCTGATTCGGGCGTGGTGTAATGCATAAAGTTCAGTCCCAACGAAAACCCAAAATGAAACAGTTTATCATCAATGTAGGGCCTGTTTTGGGCTGCAATATTCAAGTTGCACAATGCAGTCAATAATAATATATATAATGTTTTTCTCATTATTCGATATTGTATGCATGTGTTATTCTTCTCCTGTGTCTTCGTAAGACGAAGAGCCGCTTAGTCCGCTGTCGTTCATTTGCTTAGGCGGTTTCTGACGCATGTTGCCGAAGTTGTATGTGAAGTCCATGCTGATAGTTCTTGAGTTCCAACGACGATCTTGATACTGCCAGAAACCGGTATCCCATGTGGTGTTGCGCCGACTGCGGCTGTTCAGTAAATCTCTTACATTAAATGACAGTGCAATTTTTTTGTCAAGGAATGTTTTCCTGAGCCCAAGGTCGATAGAGTAGGAGTGGGTGGAGGTGCCTTGTGCCACAGCTCTCGGTGAATGGTAGCGGGCAGAGAGTTGACCTGTGAATGTCTTGGTAAACATAAATTGGGCATTCAGCCGAGCCGACCAGGCAAAGATGTTCTGAGCATCCAGACTGATATCCACTGGAACACCATGCAGCGTGGAGTGATACTCTGCAGCATCCAATCGGTTGAAATAGGCATTGACGGAAGTGGTGAGGATGATCTTGTTCTCTAAAAAACGGTTCTTGCTTACGAGTTCCACGCCTGCCTCATGACGATTATTCATGTTCATGAAGGTGTTCTTCATTACATTGCCGTCCATATACTTCACATTCTGTATGACATGCTCTGCCAGACGGTAGAACACTCCTGCCGATAGAGTGTGACGTTCCCAGTTCTTCAGATAATTCAACTCTAACGACGAACTGTATTGCGGATCCAACGCAGGGTTGCCGTATTGGATGTTGGTTGAGTCGGAGAAATCCTGACGAGGGTTGATTTGGTGACCGCGCGGACGATCGATGCGGCGTGTATAGTTGAGTTGCAACTCGTGTCCGTTTTTGAAACTGTAGGACAAGTAGGCGGAAGGGAACCATTGCAAATAACTGGTATCTTGCCTTACTGTTACAAGCGTATTGGAGTCATCGTAATAAGTGGTGTTCAAATTTCGTAACATATATTCCGCCCTAAGACCCACTTGCACGGAGAAACGCTCCCAAAATCGATTGCCATAGGTGATGTATAGGGCATGTATCTGCTCGTCATTGCCGAAATCATTGTAGTAGGGGGTGAGCTCCACACCTTTTTCAGAAGCTGTGGCTTCTGTGCGGCGCCAGGCAAGGTCGGTCTGCCAACCCGCCTCCAACCGGCTTTGTGGAGTGGGTTTCCACTCATAGTCTGCCTTGAGTTGCACCATCCGGTCGTTGCTCTTGTTGATTTGCTCTTGCTGCAGAGAGTCGCCGTTTTCTATTTGTATATAAGTATTGTCTTGGTTGAAACCGAACTGAAAATAGGAGGCACTCACTGAAAGGTTGTGCTTGTCGTTGAACTTCACCCGATAATCAATCATTCCGTTGTAGCCGGGGTGAGAACCGCTGCCTTTTTCATTACGCTCATATTCACGTAGCAACGTCTCGCGGTTGGCGGTGTCTTGAGGTGCAATATAGGTGTCAAGGCGGCTGAGACTATACATACCAGGATTGTCGGTTCTGCTACCTATGGGAGGCATGCCAAAACCTGATAAACCTAAAGTACTGCGGTCGGTAAGACGAATGTCTAATCCGGCTCTGAGAAATAGACCGTGACCATACTGATGACGCTCTAAATCTTGGTAGAGACGTGTAGTGTCAGTGCCGAAATTATAACGATCGGTAATGGAGGAACCGTTAGAAGTGTGATAATGATAACCTATATTGAAATAACCGTCCACACGACCTTTGGAGAAGTTGAAGTTGAAACCGGCATTTGCCCCGGGAGGAGTGGTCCATGGAGCCGCTAAGGCATAGCGTATTCCTGCATTTACACTGCCATAGTAGCCGGCTTTGCGGTCTTTCTTCAGCACAAGATTGATGATACCGGCCGTGCCTTCAGGGGAATATTTGGCAGAGGGATTGGTAATCAATTCCACACTCTCAATACTCTCTGCCGGCATCTGTTGCAGCACTTGGGCACGGTTGTCTGCCGTCAGTCCGGCAGGCTTGCCGTTAATCCATATTTCCACGGCATCCGAATTGCGAAGCGAGATGTTGCCTTCCTGGTCCACATCCACGGAGGGGATGTTTTCCAATATCTCTGATGCACTGCCGCCTGCCGAGGCAATACTCTGATCTACTGAGAATACTTTTTTGTCTAACTCAAAGCGCATTGTACTTCCCTGACCTGTCACTTCCACCTCTTGTAGTTGCTTGGCATCTTCCTCTAAATAGATTTTTCCTGCATTCACAGGTTTGCCGCTTAACTCGATTGTGCGTGTCTGTTCTATATATCCAATAAAACTGAGGCGAAGCGTATAAGTGCCGTCGGGAAGGTTGCGCAGAGTGAAGTTGCCGTCAATGTCGGTGGTAGTGCCACCTGCAGGGGTGGTCTCACCTTGCTTGATGATACTCACATTGGCAAAATCCAAGGCTTGACGGGTAGAGGCATCTAATAGCCTGCCCGATACCACGTTTTCTGCGAATGTAGCAATTGATACTGCAATAAATAATAATATGTTAGCAACTTGTTTCACCCTTTAAGTATTTCAATGGCTTCTTGATAACCCTGTAGCCCTTTACCCATGACGGATGCTTTACAAACATCGTGCAAAAGTGATATTTGCCGGAATTTTTCTCGTTGTGAAATATCGGTCAGATGCACTTCTATCACCGGTGTAGAGATAGCTGCCACGGCGTCACGAATAGCTATGCTCGTGTGCGTATAGGCTGCGGCATTCAGTATGATACCGTCTGCTTTGCCGTCCGCTTCCTGCAGCCAATCAATGAGATCACCTTCGTGATTCGACTGCCTGTATTCAATCTCCGTATCCGCAAATGTGCTACGCAACTCTTGCAGATAGGATTCAAATGGACGATCTCCGTACAAATGCGGCTCACGCTTGCCCAAAAGATTCATGTTCGGACCGTTGATGATGAGAATATGCATAATTAGGTTCCTCTGTTTCACATTTTCACAGTTCCATACTTCCTCATTACGAATTTACCGATAGTAAAAATTCTTCGTTATCCTGAGTAACCTCCATCCGTTTCTTGAGAAACTCCATCGCTTCCACTGAATTCATGTCGCTCAAATGGTCTCTTATCACTAACATGCGTGAGAGCACTTCGGGAGGCAGGAGAAGATCGTCACGACGGGTGGAAGAAGCCGTGATGTCAACAGCTGGGAAAACACGCTTGTTCGACAAGCGGCGGTCTAACTGAAGCTCCATATTTCCGGTTCCTTTGAATTCCTCGAAAATGACGTCATCCATCTTTGAACCTGTATCTATCAAAGCGGTGGCGATAATCGTCAGACTTCCGCCGTTCTCTATGTTACGCGCGGCACCGAAGAAACGCTTGGGTTTGTGAAGAGCTTGTGCTTCCACACCGCCTGATAAAACCTTGCCGGAAGCAGGAGCCACAGTATTATAGGCGCGGGCAAGACGGGTGATGGAGTCCAGCAGAATAACCACGTCATGTCCGCATTCCACCAATCGCTTGGCTTTCTCATGCACTATGTTGGCTACTTTTACATGGTTTTCTGCAGGTTCATCAAAGGTGGAGGCTATCACTTCTGCTTTCACACTGCGTGCCATATCGGTCACCTCCTCCGGACGCTCATCTATCAAAAGCACAATCATATACACTTCCGGATGATTGGCGGCAATCGCGTTGGCTATGTCTTTGAGAAGAATGGTCTTGCCGGTTTTAGGTTGCGCCACGATGAGTCCGCGTTGACCCTTGCCGATAGGAGAGAAAAGATCAATGACACGGCATGAGAGAGGGTCGTTATGACCGCTGCAAAGCATGAATTTTTCATCGGGAAAGAGGGGAGTGAGATGCTCGAATGCAACACGGTCACGCACTTTCTCCGGCTCACAACCGTTGATTTTTATTACTTTGCCCATTGGGAAGTAACGCTCGCCTTCTTTCGGAGGCTTAATTGTGCACTCTATTGTGTCACCTGCTCGCAAACCATATTGGCGTACTTGCTGTTGAGATACATAGATATCGTCAGGTGAAGAAATATAGTTGTAGTCGGCTGAACGAAGAAAACCATAGCCATCGGGAAGAAGCTCGAGTGTGCCGTAACCATGAATGTTGTCTCCAAAATCGAAGGGAACCTGTTGCTTGTTTTGCTGTGTGCTATCCGATTCATGAGGCTCGGTTCTCTCGTTATCTTCTTTGACTTGCTTATTCTTTTTGTTGCGGCGGTTGGAGTTGGCTGTCACATTGCCTTCCGTTGATTCGGTTGATGAACTGTCGTTTACTACTTCAGGCTGTTCTGTTGCCACAGGTATTTCCGATTCCTTCACCTCTGATGTTGCCGTTTCTTCCGCCGTTTCTTCTTGTTTCTCTGCCTTCACCGCTTTTTTCCGGCCCCTGCGTTTGGGCGCGGCAGTCTCTGTTGTTGTTGCAGTGGCCTCTGGCGCCGCAATGACGGGTGATGCCGGTTCTGACAACTGTTCTGTCTTCGTTTCTTGTACAACGGCTATGGAACCTGCATTCGGGATACTTTCTTGAAGTGACGGAGTTTCTGGCTGACTCTTGCGTTTGTTCTTGCGTTTGGGGAGCGGCTCGGCTACGGGAGGATTGAGGCGTATTTGTTCCAATGTCTCTTGAGGTTGGGCTTTCGGAGCTTTGCTGAATTGATTAAGGTCAATTTTCTCAGGTTGCTTTTTCGTACGGATACGCACCTTGCGCCGTCTGCCGTTTTCGTCTAATTCACCGCTGGCGATGCGCGCATCAACTTTGGCTTGTACACGTTGAGCTTTCTCGTCTGCCTGTGCATCCAAAATGTTGTAGATGAGCATCTGTTGAGGGATGTTTTTACTTACTTTCAAACCGAATTGGGCCGCCAAATCGGTAAGTTGGTCGAGCGTCATACGCCCGAGTTGTTGCATATCGTATGCCATAAACTATGTAATGATTGTTTTGATTTTCTTGAGAAAAAATTACAAGTCTCCGCTCTAACAACAATAATTTCTTGAAACAATAATTGTTTAACAACAACTGTTTGCCGGCAGGAAAACTCATAAATTTAATTCGGAAAAATGATGGAGAGAAGACTTCTCTCTCAAAATCGACTGCAAAGATACAACATTTTTTTTATATATGCAACAGAAAAATGAAGTCTGACTAAACATGAAAAAGGTTGACTCGATGATTGAGAGAAAAACTTAAAATCACCCGTTGGCGGAATACAAATAAAAAATTTGGCAATTTTTCCACTCGAAAATCACTCCCTTTTTTTCGAAAAAAGAGCACCTTCTGAGCACCTATCGTGCGGACAGCGTGCGGACATCGTGCATACTTTGTGGTATAATCTTCTTATTGTGTGAATGTTATAGGCAGAAAAATGGCCATTTTTACCTTATGTCAGCAAAAAAAAACACCAAAAAAATTTGGCAATTTTTCCACTACTTATATTTTCCTCACTCTTGTCTCATGACGAATGAATACCATACCTTCCGCCAACTACTTGATGATATAATTTCTCAAAAAATTGCGAGTAAAAAAATATTTTTATATCTTTGCAGCAAAAATGGTGCATTAGCCTGATATATGCATGCTTTTTATAATTATACGGGATAAAACCTTAAAAAACTTAAAACGATATGGACTCATTGGAGAACAAAGAACTGGAGCCGATAGAAGAGCAACAGAAAAATGTGGCAGCCCAATTGACAGAAACTAAGGAAGAAACTGCTGAAGCTGCTAAAGATTCTGAAGGGGCAGCTGAAGAAGCCGAAACCGAGACTGAAATCACTAAAGAGACGATTCTCTCCCAATTACAAAGTTTGCTGGAAGATAGTACAACCGATTTGAAGGAACAAGTGGACACTCTGAAAACTCGTTTCTACCGCTTGTATCGTCAGGAACAACAGGCTGCCAGAGAGGCATGGGAGCAATTGGAAGAGAAAACGGGAGAATACCAACCCGTCGTAGATGAGATAGAAACACAATTCAAGCATTTGCTGGATATATATAAACAGCAACGCGCCGAAGCACGTGCTAAACAAGAGGCACTGGAACAGCAGAACCTGCTCAGAAAACAAAACATTATTGAGCAGATGAAAGCCATGTCGGAAACCGAGGATGCCGATGTCAGCGGCAACCTGCAGAAAATGCGTGAACTCCGTGATGAGTGGAAAACAATTGGTAACGTACCCGCTTCTGAAAACGCAAAACTCTGGAAGGAATATAATGCATGCCAAGAGCGCTTCTATGACCTCGTTAAAATCAATAACGAACTGCGGGAATATGATTTCAAGAAAAACCTCGAACTCAAAAACGCTATCATAGAAAAAGCCGAAGCACTCAAAAACAAAGAAGAAGTGGTGGAGGCATTCCGCCAATTGCAACAGTTGCATGACGAATGGGCAAACATAGGACCCGTAGCTCGGGAACTCAGAGAAGACATCTGGAATCGTTTCAAAGAAGCAAGCACCATCGTCAACAAACGTCATAACGACTATTTTGAACAACTGCATAAAACGGAAAATGAGAACCTTGAGAAAAAACAGGCAATCATTGACAAACTACAAGAAATTGATGTCGAAAGCATCAAAACAAGCAAGGAGTGGGATGAAGTAACGGAAAACGTGCAAACCTTGCAGGCTGAATGGCGTACAATCGGTTTCGCTCCAAAAAAGCAGAATCAGCAGATTTATGAGCAGTATAGAAGCTTGTGCGACAAAATCTTTAATGCTAAGAAAGAACATTACAGCGGCCTGAAAAACCAGTTGCAAAAGAATCTTGAGAAAAAACGCGCCTTACTCAAAAAAGCTGAAGAACTCAAGGACAGTACCGAATGGAAAGATGCTACTGAGCAATTCCGGAAAATACAGAAAGAATGGAAAGAAACAGGTGCTGTCGCACGTAAATATTCTGATGAAATCTGGCAGCAGTTTAGTGCCGCTTGTGACCATTTCTTTGAACAGAAAAAAGCTGCCAATCAGGATGTCCGTTCCGAGGAAAAAGATAATCTGCTAAAGAAGAAAAATATTCTCGAACAAATAGAGGCGTTGGAGATAACCGACAAAGAGGCCACCTTGGAAAAACTGCATCAACTCATTGCCGACTACAACGGCATAGGCTTTGTCCCTTATCGTGAGAAAGATAAACTCCAGAAACGCTTCCATGAGGCTACCGACCGGGTCTTTGAGGCGTTGCATGTGGATGCACGAAATCGCAGATTGGATGCCTTTAAGGAACAGGTCGAGCAGAAAGATGAGAATGCTTTGATGAGTGATCGCCGGCGTTTGCTTAGACAATATGAAGCGTTGCAACAGGAAATCAAAACCGCTGAGAACAATATCCTCTTCTTTACGGCAAATAATAAGAAAGGAAATAAACTCGTGGAAGACATGCAGCACAATATTGACAAAATGCGCAGTCAACTCAAAGAATTGGAGCAGAGAATCAATCTTATTGACGAAAAATTGTAAATAACTATGAATCTCATCGACTATAAAAATGTGGAGATACATCAGGCGGAACAGGTAGTCCTGCACGATGTGAATCTTGAAATCAATAGTGGCGAGTTCGTCTATCTGCTTGGCAAAGTCGGAAGCGGTAAATCAACACTCATGAAGACTTTCTACCATGAGTTGCCCGTTGCTGCTGGTGAAGCAAATGTGCTCGGCTATGACTTGCAAAAGATTCGCCGTCGTCAGGTGCCTTATCTGCGCAGAAAAATTGGCATCGTCTTCCAGGATTTCCAGCTGCTTATCGACCGAACGGTAGAGGAAAATCTGCTCTTCGTCCTTAAAGCAACTGGATGGAAAGACAAGCATGTCATGAAACAGCATATCTTGGATGTCCTCAGTCAGGTGGGAATGGAGAATAAAGCTTATAAAATGCCACATCAGTTATCTGGCGGAGAACAACAGCGTGTCGTCATAGCACGTGCACTGCTTAACTCGCCTGAAGTGATTCTTGCAGACGAACCTACCGGCAATCTCGACCCTGAAACAGGAACTGGAATCATGGAATTGCTGTACGAAATCTGCAAATCCGGCACCACTGTGGTGATGTCAACCCACAATATGAATTGGGTTCAACAATTCCCCGGCAGAGAACTCCGCTTTGAAGACGGAAGAATTCAATAAGAATACTATACAGATACAACAAACGGACTCATTCGGGTCCGTTTGTTGTATCTGTATAGTTTATGTTTAGTTGCTTTTCACAATTTAGTTGCTTTTCGCATGGAATACCATCGCATATTGCCTCATCTGGCGCAGCATCGCCACCAAACCGTTGCTGCGAGTGGGCGACAAATGCTCGCGAAGACCGATGCGGTCAATAAAATATAAATCCGCATTAATGATTTCCTTCGGACTATGACCGCTGAGAACGCGGATAAGCAATGCCACAATACCTTTCACAAGAAGTGCATCGGAATCACCTTGGTATTCCACCTCCCCGTCCTCGTTGATATGCGCCGTGAACCATACCTTACTCTGACAACCGTCTATCAAATTCTGGTCGGTGCGGTCTGATTCAGGAAAAACAGGAAGATTGTTCCCGTAATCAATGAGTAATGAATAACGGTCCATCCAATCATCAAACTGACTGAATTCTTCTATTATTTCGTCTTGAATTTCGTTGATATACATAATCTGATTATGAATTCTAATTCCTAATTCCTAATTTCTTTTGACTCTTAACTCTCTACTTTTGACTCTCTTTAATGAACTCATACAAATGTTGGGCTATCTGTTCATCGTTGTCATCCGGTGAGCCTTGAGCAAGCGGGGCATCAATGATATGATCTGCTTGAGAGTAGTACTCCTCTCTCCCGGACATCTGCCATGCAATGAAGTCAAGCAATTCCTGTCCGCGTTTGTTCTGAAGTATAGGGCGGTTCTCTGTCCCCGAGAGGGTAATGCGGCGGGCGAGATGCTCGTTTGACCACCTTATATATATGCTGGTACCTAACTCTTTCAAACACTCCATATTGTCTTCCCAACAAGGATAACCGCCGCCGGTAGCATATATCACTTTCTGAATCGGCAACTCGGATAGCTTCTCCACACATGCCTTTTCCAGTTTCCTAAACGCTTCCACTCCGTAGCGGGTGATATATTCGCCGGTGGTCATACCGTTGATTTCAGCAAAGGCATCATCCAAATCCACAAAATGCCAACCCAACTTTTGGGCTAACAGGCGACCTACCGTTGTCTTTCCGGCACCCATATAACCAATGAGATAAATGGGATAATCCATGGCAGAAGTGTTTAATGGTTTATAAATGACTAATCTTCTTGTCTGTAGTGTTTCTTCTCCTCTTCATCCAAAAGTAAAGGCGTCTGGTCGGTAAAAACAAGTGTTCCCGTGGAGAGAGAGGCGGACACATATTCCGCGTCAAAAGAAGGTGGCACTGTCCTCAAAAATGTCCAGCCCACTGCGGAATACAAACTCACTACTGAGATACACACCGGAATGCACGTCGTTTGCACCAAACAGATGGTGTCCTGCTTTACCAGTAACTCATAGGTGATTCCCTCCGCCACCTGAAGCGATAGGTAGTTCTCACGCTTCTCGTTGATACGCGATTGTCCCCCAAACAGATTGACAACATAGGACGTGTCCTGATTCTCTGCATTGAGTAGGAGCGTCATGCGCTGAGTCCGGTCAAAATAGGGAAGAAGAGTATCCGGCATCTGAAGAAATACAGGCTTCACCGATTCCGCGTGCAAGGATAGACAAATCCCCCCGATTACTGCCGTCAATATGTGTCTCATTCGGAATGTCATACTTTATAAATCAGAACGGTGGCGTAGGCAGCCATACCCTCCTCACGCCCCACAAATCCTAACCGCTCCGTGGTGGTGGCCTTGATAGAGATATTGTCCGCGTCGGTCTTCATCACTTGAGCCAAACACTGCTGCATCTGAGGAATATAATGGTTAAGCTTGGGCGACTGTGCGCAAACCGTGCAGTCGGCATTGCCCAATTCATAGCCTTTGCCGCGTAACAAACTCATGGTCCTCTCAAGCAGAATTTTGCTGTCTATCCCCTCAAACTCATTACCTTTCGTGTCAGGGAAATGATAACCTATATCTCGCAGGTTGGCAGCCCCGAGAAGAGCGTCACAAAGAGCATGAATAAGCACATCGGCATCGGAATGACCGAGCAGACCTTTGTCAGAGGGCACCAAAATGCCCCCTAACCACAAAGGGCGGTCAGGGGCAAAACGGTGAACATCATATCCAAATCCGGTTCTGAAAGTCATGTCTCGCGATGACACGTAATGCGTCATAAATGTAGGTGCAAAGCCATTTAACGACGGTTGTTGACGAGGTCCTTGATACCTGCAAGGTCGAAGCCCACTGTGAAACGCATGGTCTGGTCAAGAGGGTTGGTGGCTGCTGTGGCAAGGGTGTAGGAGAAGTCCAGCGAGAAAATACTCAAATGGAAACCTGCACCGAAGGTCATATAACGGCGGTTACCTTTGTACATGTTCTCGTGGGAATAACCGATACGACCGAAGAACTTGTGGTCGTAGTTGTATTCCAGACCGAGACCCATCTGCATCTCATGGAACTCTTCACGTGAGCCGCCGGGAGCATCGGCAAACGATTGGAACAAACCTTTCATGGAACCTAATCCGTTATACCAGTCACGCGTTAGACTCTGATAGTTGGGGTCATCCACAGCTACATTGTTGCCATACTGGTCCTCTGCATATTTGGATTTGCGGGTCGGCACCATCAAACGGTTCAAGTCGAAAGCAAAAGTAAGACCGTTATATTGGTTGATAGGCAGTTCGTAGCTGACACCAAGTCGCAAGTTGGCAGGGATGAACGATTGTGTGGCTTTCTTGTCGTAGGATATCTTTCCGCCAAGGTTGGAGATATTGATACCGGCAGCGATATAGCTGGTACCCATCGGCAACTGTATGGGCTGACGATAGTAAACCGAGATGTCTGCCGCCATGGTCCAGCCGGGATAGAGTTCTACAGCTGTCCCCGTAGTTGACGAGTTGGCACCGTTGTTGAGGTCTGAGAACATAAAACGTAAGGCAACTGCCATGGATACATACTCATGCAGCTTGCGGCTATAGGCGGCATCCAATGCCCACTCGTTTGGGTGTGCATCTTGAAGGAAAGTGCCGTTCAAGTCGGTGAGCTGTACGTCACCTAACGAGAAATAGCGGAAGGAAGCAGAAACACCTTGCACATCATCCCACTTGTAATAACCGGCGAGGTAAGCGAGGTCGATATCGCTGACAAGTTTTCTCAACCAGGGGGTGTAGTTGGCAGTCAAACCGCCGTGACTCTCCATAAAGGCATACTTGGCGGGGTTCCAGTGCTGTGAGTTGAGGTCGGGAGCAGTGGCAACACCCACGTCACCCATACCGCCTGCACGAGCGTCAGGAGCAATGGTAAGTGACGGCATAGCCGTAATAATAGGGTTCATTGATTCTTCTGCAAACATTGGCAGAGCAGCCAATACAAGGGCAGCAACGCCCAAAATCATCTTTTTCATTGTTTATTGTTAGTTTATTAAGTTCGTTGATAAAAAATTCTTAAAGATTTACCATAGGCAAGTTCTGTTGTTTCTAAGATTTTGTTATATTGTTTCTTTGTTTTTTGCAAGTTCATTTTTAATACACCATCATCTTCCCGGTTTTGGAGGTGAAGTCCGAAGTCTCAGTCTTGATGCGTACACGGTAGAAGTAAATGCCTGAGTGCATCGATTGGGCGGCAGGCACAAACCGGATACGGTCGGCTCCGGTCTGTTCCAGTTGGAATACCAGTTGCCCTGCCATGTCATACATAAGGAATGTACATTGCAACACTTGGTCCGGAGAGTCGTGTTCCACTTGTATGGTCACTTGTGAGCCTGAATTAACCGGATTGGGGTAGGCAATGACAGAATAAAGAACAGGGTCCATTCCGCTCACCACGTTGAAATTAAGAGTGGCGGTGGTGGAGTTGTTGAGCAAGTCCCAGGCACGGAATGATAACTGATGCTGACCATCCGGCAACTCTGAGAGACGGTAGGAAATGTCGCCTTGCTGATAACTGCCTTGGCGAGCCGTGAAGTAACTGTTGAGCATGTAGGACTGCTTGATGTCGTTGTCAATAACGAGCAATAGATCGTGTCCGATGCCGTTACCAACGGTGTTGATGCCGTTCTCGTCAGAGATGGAAGCATAGAAATGCGGTTGAGCTGAAACATCATCGCCATCTTTGAAAGCTGGGTTGTTCAGCCAGATATGCACTTCGGGACCAATGGTGTCGGAAATCAACATATCCTCACTGCCACCGATGGTAAAACGGTTGTTATATCCTGTCGCTTCTTCGTGGGTGAGGGTATCCGTGGCATAAAGGGTAAGATGCCCGTTATCGTAATTATAGCGGATGTCTTTGGGGACCATGAAACTGAGGCTGAACTTGCCGTCCTCCACCATAGCGGAACCGTTGAAGATGGTGTTGGGATAGTCGTTGTAGGTATAACGTACTTTTTTGTCGTCATTCTTCTGGTCGTTGTCATTCGTCGTTATTTGCTGCATCTTGTCGAAGAGTGTTAGACTGACAACACCATTAAAGTCTCTAACTGTGTCACCGTCGAAATCGGCGATATATCCTTGCAAAACGTTTTTGGACAAGGCTCTGAGAGTGTCAGGAAGTTGCGACACCTGAATGGAATAGTCATCCGGATAGAGCAGTTTCAAAGCAGGGTCGCATAGCAATATATAAGGCAGTTTGTTCTTGTCACGATAACGTTTGGCAAAATCATTTTTAGCCAGCCGAACAGCCTCACCTATCGTATGAGGGAAATGTCCGCTTTCGTCACGCGTAAACAAATTCCTGCACAAGATCTCGTTGAGACGTTCGTTTTGAGTCTCATACACAGTGCGGCAGGAGGCCATTATGCCGATAGCGCCGCCATGCGGATTGAGAATAGCAGATTCGGCTGCCGACTCGGTATGCGCATCAAAACGACCAAAACTGCAGGTCGCCAACATCCAGAAACCTTGATTCTGATTGGTCATCTCACGCACTTCTTTGGTGGTGAGCATCTGCTCGGAGGCAAGGTTGTTGTAGCCGGCATGACCGCAATAGTTGAAAAAGAGTACTCCTGATGAAAGCAGGTTGTCGAGTTTGCTTTTCGCTATCGGATACGATTCACCCGATGCGTTCGACTCCTGTTGATAGGCATCAATATAAATCTTGTCAATGATAAAATCGTTATTCCGTTGGCGTGTGGCTTCCGCAGCGAGGTCTATACCGCGGGTATGACCGTTGCTGTCGCCATCGTCAGCAAGAAAACACAAATGAGTCTTCCAATTGCCGGGATGAGGTTGAGTCATGTAACGGATGATTTTGTTCACTATGGCTTGGGCAGCGTCTGCGGTGTTCACAGGCAGACGACCTACACTGATGGCCATCTGGTCGCTTATCTCCGAAGTGCCGGTATTGTCATCAAGCAGACCGAAATAGTCATCCGTGGCATAAGCAAAAGTCTCGGTGGTGGAATTCACTGCTTGATAGGTGAGCAACGTGTTGTTGCCCGATGTCGCCAGTAACTTGCGGTTGTCGTATGTGCCGTCACCCATCAGCAACAGCGATTGAGGCGCCTTTTCGGTGCCGTTGGAGGCAAGAGCACGATCATAGAGCATCTTCATTACCCATCGGTAGGCTGTGGCATCCGGAGTGCCGGAAGAAAACTCGTTATACACCGCGTCAGAAGTAACAACTTCAGTCACAAAACCCTCTGCCGAATGAGCATCTGCCAAGGCTTGGGCCTGTTCAAGGAAAAGAGGATGGGTCAGAATGAGCATATCCACATTCCGCAACGCATGCAGATTCTGATTCTCCACCTTCTCATAGTATATCCCGCCCGAGGTGTAATAAGGCTGTAAGGGTTTATATTGCTCAGGGTCGATAACTATCAGCCGTTGTAACTCTGTATTGGAAACCACAAAACTCAGTTCTGTACCTGAGAGTTGGGTAGGCACTGCCTCTATGGCATCCAAGCGGGTCACGTTCCACACCTGCGTGGTGGCGGTGGCATTCGATACACGGAAAAGCGAAGAACGTTCGTCGTTAAGATGTTCCGTGTTGCTCACACACAGATATCCGTCCTGCAGACGAAGCTTGCAGGTCGCCGATAACTCCACATAATTCAGATAACCGCCTGCCGAATTGCTGGAAGACGAGTAAGAGAGAGTGACGCGCTGCGTCTCACCCTGTGAAGCAACAAAGTTGCCGTCTGTGCTGACAGGAATGGCTTTCACGTAGTTGTCTGACGCACTTTGAGCTATATTCACCGATTGACTGGAATTACCCGCTTTTACATCTAAAACAGCTGCACGTTGCGGGTCGGCTGCTATATCAATATTCGCATAAAGCGGATCTCCGCTCACGATGTCGGGAAAAACAAAATCTATCGATAGCGGATGACCTACTTCTATACGCTCGCCATACCACTCTCTGCCGCCTCCTTCTCTGCCCGTTTTGTCTATCATATTGAGCTCGTCCGTCTCATGAACCTGATAATTAGTGTAGGTGGTCACATCATAGGCTTCTGTGGTCGAAAAATCAGCAGAAAGAGGCTTAAGCAAATGCTGCTCACCAGCATTGTCCGACAAAAAGTAATAGCCATAGTCGGAATAAGTGTTCTTCGTATGTAAAAAACGTGTACCCGTATAGCGCCATGATATAATACCTTGCCCATAGAAAAGCACATAGTCGCCATCTGAGAACTTGCCGTCACTCCCTTTCGACATGTAGAACGGCACTGCTGGCAAATCGTCTATCTTGTCTTTCCTGAAATCTTGCTCCAACATACCGCCTCCATAACCGTAAATGCGCAGATTCTCAGGCTGCAAACCCATCTGTTTGAGCTCACTGTATGTCAAGCGGTACACTCCGCTTTCCGTCACACGAATCTTAACGAAACGGCCAGTTGCCAAACGGGAGGTACCGACATAGTTGTGAGCACCTGCCCAAACGGACACGCATGCTATACACAACAATAATATCAGTCGCTTTGTCCTCATTTTATTCTGCAACGAAATACTTCTTTCCCGTTCTCATCCGTCCCCTCCAATAGCATCTCTCTTTCTAATAGAAAACGTGAATCGTAACCTGATTCGTCAACTTTCGCCAATTGATAAGACACGCCCACCATGTCTCCCGTCCGCAAAGTGATGGATTGGCTCACTTCTGCTATAGCTCTTTCCGGAGTCATCCATAAATTATTCAAATCCAATGCCTCACTTTCGTTTATGGTCAACTTAAAGGTCTGCCTCTTCTCTGCCGAAAAATCGCCCGCCACAAATGAATTGTCAAACGATTTCAAACGAATCATATCTTCAAAGGTTCTGCCGGCATCTTCCACATCTGCTTGCAAATGAAGCGACAAGGCGGTTGCATCATAATACCTGTCCGCAAAACGCTCCTCTATATTTCTTCCCATTCGGCTGATGCGAACTGTCAATGTAGGATAGGCGGCTATAGGACTTTTCTGTTCATTTACGATGAAATCGGGCAGAAAAAACGGCTTCTTATTGACCAGCAAAGCAGAATCCGGCTTCAAATACATGTCCGACTTCCCGCTACCGTAATATACAAATCCTACAATCTTCATTTAGCATCATTTCATTTGCCAAACAGCTGCTTTTGAGAAAGATATCTTCTTGAAAAGCACTATTTCACACAATAAGCATGCAAAGGTACAAATTATTTATCACTCTCGCAAATAAATCGTATAAATCGGCAACACAATCTAAAAAAATGACCCCTTGACGGAGGCAAGTAAAAATTTGGCAATTTTTCCACTCTAAACTCACTCCGTTTTTTTCCGAAAAAAGTGCACCCTTACAGCACCTATCGTGCGGACAGCGTGCGGACATCGTGCATACTTTGAGGTATAACATTCTTATTATATGAATGTTATGGGCATAAAATTGTCCATTTTTACTCTCTCCCTGCAAAAAAATAGCCCCAAAAAATTTGGCAATTTTTCCACAACTTATATTTTTCTCATTTTCCTCTCATGACGAATGAATACCATGCCGTCGTCAATAGAATAAAGAATAAATTTTCTTCCGCCAACAAGTCGCCTGATTTATTTGAGCAAAAATTATTTCCTACTCCTGCAACAACTTTAATTTCTGCCGAAGATTCCTAATAGAAAATGTTCCTGAATTGTTTTTTCTGCTAACTTCTATTTTCAGTTTCCGTATTTTTTTTATATCTTTGCATGCCGTATAATGATATTATGATATTTATGGAATGGACTACAATTATCAAGCCTAAGACGGGGTTGTTGGATATAGATTTCAAAGAATTGTGGCGATACAGAGACCTCTGCTCCTTGTTCGTAAAGCGCAATATAATCACACAGTATAAGCAGACCATACTGGGACCGCTCTGGTTCTTTATTCAGCCGATTCTGACTACCATCATGTATATGGTCGTGTTCGGCGGAATAGCCGGTATCTCAACCGATGGCTTGCCCCAGCCTTTGTTCTACTTGGCGGGCATCAGCCTCTGGCAGTATTTCTCCACCTGTCTCACCGGCACAAGCAACACCTTCGTAAATAATGCAAGTATCTTCGGAAAGGTCTATTTCCCCCGATTGATTATGCCTCTGTCCAACGTAATTAGTAACCTCGTCCGCTTTTTTATTCAGTTCCTGCTCTTCATTCTCGTCTATTTCTACTATCTTCTTTTCACCGATGTCTCAATTCATACAAACCTTTATGCGCTCCTGTTCCCCCTCTTGGTACTGCTGGTGGCAGGGTTGGCTTTGGGCTTCGGTATATTCTTCTCGTCACTGACTACCAAATATCGTGATTTGCAGCAGTTGCTTACTTTCTTCGTTCAACTCTGGATGTATGCTACGCCCGTTATTTATCCCCTCTCTACCATAAGCAATCCAAAAATACTCTTTGTGATGAAACTCAACCCTCTAACAGGCATATTCGAGGCATTCAAATACGGACTTTTAGGAGTGGGACAGTTCTCTTGGGGCATGTTGGCATACAGTTTGTCCTTCATGATTGTGTTGCTCTTGGTGGGAATAGTTATCTTCAACAAAGTGCAACGCTCGTTTATGGATACAGTGTGATGTTTTTTTTACTGTATGAATGTGCAACACTAATATGTTAATTGTTATGAAGAGATTAATCGTTCCGTTCTTGTTGTTGGGCGCCTTGCTCCCCGCTTTTGCTGAGGGAAATAGTGGCAAAAACCTGATTCGTATGAATGTGCAGATGCAGAAACTATGGCAGCAGAAGCAATATCTGCAAGCTATGGACACCGCGGTGTTTGTTCTTACCATTGACAATGATAACCGTGCCGCATCCGACTTCGTCTATCGCAATTGGGATACGATGACGCGCTGGACGGAAAACCGACTCCAACGCCTGTATAACGAGGAATCAATAGAGGAAAGCGAAGAACGATGCGAAATATATCGGCTGCTCAGTGAAATAAACAACAATCTGCGAACGGTGCCGATGCCTCTTTATGGACCGCGAGAGAAGTGGGTATGGCAACCCGAAATCAATTATTATGACGGACATTATGATACCGAACGCACCCGTTTGGTAAGGCTCCTTATGCGCAGGGCTGATGGAGCCCTGTTCAGTCATGACACCGAGACCGCCAAGCAATATTATACACTCGCACTGAACAAATACCTGCTCACAGAAGGAGAACGAGTCCAAAATCTGGATGTAATGCTCCAACGGTTGCAGGCTGCCATAGAACAATATGCCTCTTCCGACCGGATTCATGAAGCGGTCTTCGCCTATGAGTTGATGGAGTTGTCTCTCACGCTGCAACCTCAGCAACCGGAAATGGAAGTCCGTAGGGCAGATATGCAGCAGCGTGTGGCTGACCTCTATCTGAAGGCAGCCGAACAGGCATTGCTGCAAGGCGACTCTGTGGCTTCTTATGAGTATAGACTGTCTTACGAAGACTGGAAAGTGGTGGTTCCTGCTGAAGACTGATTATGAAGAAACTGACCGCTCAAGAGATGCATCGCCTTTCTCCCGAGGCTTTTCATGAAGCAGAGAAAGTGCCGCTCACTGTCGTGCTCGACAATGTGCGTAGTCTGCATAACATAGGAGCCGTGTTCCGCACTGCCGACGCCTTTCTTATTGAACATATCATTCTCTGCGGATGCTGTGCCACGCCACCTAATCAGGAAATGCATAAAACGGCACTCGGAGCGGAACTCACGGTGAAATGGTCTTATCAAAAAGAAACATTACCCGTAGTGGAACAACTGCGCCAACAAGGCTATCAGGTCTATGCCGTCGAACAAGTGGAAGGCAGCGTGTCACTGAATGACTTTATTCCTCAAGGACCTACGGCTGTCGTTCTCGGACATGAAGTGTTCGGAGTAAACCAGCAGGTCGTCGATGCTTGCAACGGAGCCATAGAAATACCGCAGTTCGGCACCAAACACTCGCTCAACGTCAGTGTCGCGGCTGGCATTGTGCTCTACGACATTTCTTCCAAACTGAATAACCGAATGGTTTGAATAGTCTCATCAGTTATACAACATTATGGACATTCCCGCCTCTCTCCTGAATCTGTTGCCGGATGAGCCGACTGCAGAGCCGACAGCTGCCACGGCAGAAACTCAAACGGCGCAAACAACTCAACAGCTACCCCTGCTTCGCATAGAAAAAGACCGCAGAAAAGGTAATACGGCAACTCTCATCACTGGCTATGAAGAAGATAGTCAGGAGGTGCGCAACCTCACCAAACAACTCAAACACCAACTTGCCGTCGGCGGTTCCACACGCGACGGCGAAATCCTCCTCCAAGGCGACGTCAGACAAAAAGCGTATGACTATCTCACCCAATTGGGGTATAAAATAAAGAAAATCAACTTCTGATGGTAACAGTTTATCAAGCTTCTGCCGGATCCGGAAAAACATTCACGTTGGCAAAGGAATATATTTTCCTTCTCTTTGGGGCACATGCCTCAAGGGCGCATCGACGCATTCTTGCCGTCACCTTCACCAAAAAAGCTACCGCCGAGATGAAACAACGTATCGTGGATGAGTTGGCGAAATTGTCCACAGGGAATGACTCAAAATATGCACCTGATTTGTGTAAACAATTCTCTCTCTCTGCCGGGCAATTGCAGCAACGGGCACAAACCATACTGACAGAATTGTTGCAAGACTATTCTGCCTTTGCCGTCACTACCATCGACAGCTTCTTCCAGCAAATCGTTCGTTCGTTTGCCCGAGAACTCGACCTCCCGGGCTCCTATAATGTGGAACTCGATAGTAATCAGATTCTCCAACGGGCAGTTGACGACCTTTTCTTTCAACTGCCTCCCGATCTGAACAATGAACTCTCAGAAGCACTCCTTGCTATCATCGAGGAGAATATGGAGAATGACGGCAATTGGGACCCGAAAAATAAAATACTCACGCTGAGTAAAGAACTGCTAAAAGAAGTATGGCAACGAAATGAAGCAATACTCAGTGAAGTCTTGGAGTCAAAAGAACGGCTTACTGATTTCAGAAAACAAATGCAGCAGATTCTTACAAACTATTGGGAAAAATATAGGCAACTGACCCGACAACTTATGGACGAACTTGCCCACGCCAATGTTGATATAACGGATTTTCCTAATGGTAAAGATGTGTTTTCATTGTTTCTTAAGAAAAATAAAGAGGAACTACGAGAAGAAATAAAAGCCGGGAAAGACTATAAACGGCTGAGAAAACTTTTAGACAACCCTCAAGATACGCTTAAAAATTATCGCGCTCTTATCCCTGTTTGGGAACGTCTGTCTCCTATAGCACAACAGATGCTCAACTTTATAGAAGGGGAGCCCTCCCGACAAATTCTTTCCGCTTATGAATCTTTGCGATATCTCTCCTATTTAACCATCCTGCAAACCCTTGCCGAGCGGATTGCACAAGCCAATCATGAACTCAATCGACTTCCTCTTGCACAAACCAATGCGCTGATTAATAGTATAGTGAAAGACAACGACACCCCTTTCATTTACGATAAGGTAGGTACACGTATCTCGCATTATATGATTGATGAGTTCCAAGATACCAGTGCCATGCAGTGGGATAATTTCCGGCCCCTGCTCGCAGAAACCGATAGCCGCAACGGAAAGAATCTTATAGTCGGCGACATCAAACAGAGTATCTATCGTTGGCGTAACTCCGACTATACCCTTATGCAGAAAGAGGTCAAAAAGGACTTCCCGTCACTTGAAAAACAGAGCCTGAATGACAACTGGCGAAGCGATGAACAAGTGGTGTCGTTCAACAACTTCCTGTTTAATACATCCTCCGACCCGACTACAGTAACACCATTCATACCTCTTCCTCAAGTAGCCCAACAACACTTTGCCCAAAAACTGAAATCTCTGCATGTTCCGGTGGAGGGCAACCAACCCGCCGATGACATATCTTCTGTCTATCTGAATGCCCGACAAACACCTCAAAAAACCAGCGAACAGGGCTATGTGGAAGTAAACTTTATAAAAGGCGTTGAAAATAAAAATGAACGACGGCAATGGGCACTGGACAAACTGCCGGAAATATGTAAGGATATTACCAATCGCGGTATTTCCCCCGGCAAGATAGCTTTTCTTATCCGTAATAATGATGAAGCGGTTGCTATTGCTACCACCCTCATCGGAGCCGGCTTCAAAGTGATGTCCAATGAAGGACTTCGCCTGACGTCCTCCCCTGAGGTGCAATTGTGTATTTGCTTGCTTCGTCTTACACTTGCTCCCGACGACCGCTTGCTTCGCCTCAATGCCCAATACTATTATTCCCTCTTGAAGAATCCTCAGACAGATGCCCTGCAAGAGGCACTCGCACAACCCTTCCCTGTAGAACTGGAAGCCTTGCTTCAACCTTCGTCAGATACTCTCTACTCGCAGATAGAACAGTTCATATCCACCCTCGGTCTCAACACCGACATCTCGGCTGCCGTTTATCTGCAGTGCTTCAAAGACGCTGTGTTCAACTACCTGCAACGCTATCAATCTGACCTTTGCTCATTCCTTGATTGGTGGGACAATTCAGGCTGCAAAACCGCTCTCACCATGTCAGAGTCCGATGATGCTATGAAGATAGATACCATCCATAAATCCAAAGGTCTGGAGTATGATGTCGTCATCGTGCCTTTCTGCGATTGGGATGTGGCGGAGAAAAAGAATAATAATAGAGAGGACTCTATCCTCTGGGTAAAACCCCAATCAGAACCCTATAACAGGCTCCCCCTGTTGCCTCTTAAGTTTGACTCCCTTCTGTCACACACCTGCTTCGCGGATGATTGGAAAAATGAAATGCAAAAACTCTATATCGACAATCTGAACCTTGCCTATGTGGCTTTCACACGAGCCAAACGCGAACTCTATGTGTTTGCTCCTACTTCTTATGTTAATTCAAAGAATCAACTGGTTGTGAATTCTGAAGGCGCTTTGATATTTGAGGCAATGAAAAATTGCTCGGCACTGACGGAACTATTACCCGATGATGATCATAGTTGCCCCGAAGAAGCAGAAGACAACCAAATCGTGAATAGTAAGAAGAAAGGTAAAAGTCCAACTGAGATAAAATACTATCAATATACGCAAGGAGAAAAGACTACAACCCCGAAATCTCAAGAAAAGCCGGCAACAGCGAAGCCGCAAACTCCTATACTGCCTTCCACTCATTCACATTTACAGGTGCGGCTGCCGTCACGCGACTTCTTCAATCCTGATCGACCCGACCTCAGCTCTACGCTCAATCTTGGTATTGTAATGCATGATATTCTCGCTTCTGTCACTACGTGGGACGAGATGGAAAAAATGCTCGATGAATATGCCGGGAAGGGTACACTTACGCCGGATAACCTCCAAATCGTCCGACAAGAACTCAACCGATTACGTTCTCTCACCGCTGATACCGACTGGTTCGACCCCAAATGGAAAATTCTTACTGAACAGTCCATTCTTCTGCCGAAAGAAAACATGAAACGAGCCGACCGTATCCTGATTAACGGAAAGCAAGCAGTGGTCATCGATTGGAAATTCGGCTATCAGCAACCTGCAGAACATCGGAAACAGGTGAAGGAGTATATGTCCTTGCTCCAACAGATGGGGTATGAAGTACAGGGCTTCCTGTGCTATGTAAATAGAAAAGAAATAATATCGGTGGAAAATGATTGAACAAACACAATTGGAAGCAGTCGGCACTCTGCAGAAAGTGCATGGCACCAGAGGCGAAATCTATTGCGCTTTACTGTCTGATCTGCTCTTCGAGGCGGATATCGATTGGCTTATTCTGCAACTCAACGGCACCTTCGTTCCTTTCCGTCTGTTGGCAGTGCGACCTAAAGCCGATGGCGCCCTTCTCTCTCTTGAGGATGTGGATACAGCACAAAAAGCCCTACAACTCTGCGGCTGTCAGGTTTTCGTCAATAAGGAAGACCTCCCCGACGACTATCAATCAACACTGTCAGTCGATTCACTCGTAGGCTATGAGGTGGTGAATGAAGAAAATAGAGTGTTAGGTAAAATAACGGATATCGATGATTCCACGCTCAATCTGTTGGTGCAACTGTCAAGCGGTCTGGTCTTCCCATGGCACGAAGATTTCATTATCGACCTCAACGAGTCGGAACACCGCATTCGTGTTGCCCTGCCCGAAGGACTGCTGTCGCTTTAGTCTGTCAAGACAAAATACGCCGCCACTAGAATATGAACCGCGAGTCTTATCTGATGGTAAGATACGTCCCGTCGAAAGTCGCGTTATATTGCCGAAGGGCTTCTTTCGATTTGCCCCGTGTCGGCACCCCCAACCCATACGAGACATCATAAGCCTCTTCACATAGAGGACAACGGGCGTAGATACCGTCCACTTCTACCGGAAAATCACGTTTCAGACAGACCGGACATGCCATATCATAGGCATGATAAACTCCATCCATACCTATATATATAAGCAAGCCGCCATAACCCAATGCCTCCATCGGGTAGCGCTGCTTGGTAAAAGTGAGATAAGACGTGGTGTTGGTGGTCACAAAATGCGGATATTCCGCCAAGATATTCAGTCTTAAATAAACAGGGTAGGACGGAACACTGCTCCTATATACCGTATCGTTGCAACTGCTCAGAAGGAGCAGAAACATCGTTAAAAAGAATATTCTTGTATGTCTCATCATCTTTGAAAATAATGGGAGGTAACAATCGCCGTCAGAGTGGACGTACGGCTTCATTAGTCGTTGGTGCAGGCAGACAGATGTACGCGAAAAATAAGGGTGGAGTAGGGAGGAATAAAGGCGGTGCCACCTTCTGCAGCATCGCTGCCTTCTTTGCCGTAGCCCAATTCCCAAGGGATATACAAAATATAGTCGCCATGAACGTTCATCTTCTTCAGACCCTCGGCAAAACCGCTTACCACATTGTTTACACGGAACGACTGATTCTTGCCGCTGTCAAAACTGCTGCCGTTGATCAAATAACCGGTGTAGTCAACGGTCACAATACTGGTGCTGCCCGGCTTCGTGTCGTAAATGTTGCCTTGTGCCTCCACCTGATACTTCAAACCTGAGGCGGTTTCATACAACGCTAATTCTGTATCCAATAGCACCGGTTGCTGCATAAAAAGTTCATTCTGCAACTTCCAGTCCAACCAGTTGTCTTGCTTGCAACCTGCCAGCATAACCGTCAAAACGGTTGCGGCTATTATATATATTTGTTTTCTCATAATCATAAATCAACAATCAGGAATCACATAAATCAATTGGCTAACCAAAGCGAAGGGTTGAGCACCTCCGTGTCTTTTCTTACTTGGAAAAACAACTCCGTCTTGTTGTCGTTGTCCGGGTCGGTGTAAATCTTGCCCAACTTCTGTTTTGCCGTCACCTTGTCGCCATTCTTCACGTAAAGAGTCGTCAGGTTGCTATACACCGTTCTGTAATTGCCATGTTTCACAATCACTACGTTCTGACCGCCGCTTACAAACACACCTGACACCTCGCCGTCATACACCGACCGTGCCACACTGCCGGCAGTGGTCTGTATGTACACACCGCGGTTGTTGATGGTCACATGCTGCAAGGTGGGATGCTGCTGAACGCCGAACTGACCACTGATAAATCCTTTCTCTGTCGGCCATGGCAACTTGCCCTTGTTCTTCTCAAAACCGCCGGCGGTCAGTTTCTCCTCCTTGGTCAACGTCGAAGCCGTTTTCTTTACGTCTTTCTGTATCAACTCATCTATCTTCTTGTTCAGTTCGTTAGCTTTCTTCTGTTGCTGCTTCTGCTTGACAAGCAGAGTCTTCTCCTGCTTCTTTAGTTCGTCCAACATCTTCTTCTGCTTGCGCTCGTCACGTGCCAAATTATCCTGCTCCCTGCGCTGCACTTGAAGCACCTCCTGCTTGCTCTTCTTGTTTTCCTGAAGCAAATTGTTCTGCTCGTCTATCTCCGCCTGTGTGTGCTCAATACGTGCTACCTGCTCCTTCCTGTATTGGGCAAACTCCTGCATGTAACGGATACGCTGTATCATCTGGTTGAAATTGTCGGCAGAAAGCAAAAATAACAAAGGCGATTGCTGCATATCGGCATAGTGCGTCTGCTGAACAAGACGCGCATAGTCGGCCTTCTCTTCCGACAACTGCAATTCCAGTTCTGTCTTCTTAACTTGCAACTGACCCATCTCATAGTCCAAGGCATCTATCTCATTGTTTATGCCGTTGATGAGTTTCTTGCGCGTGGAGATGTCTTTGCTGAGCAAGTTCAGCTTGTTCAGTGTTGCTTTCTCGTTTTTTTGGGTCTGCTGAAGCATCTTGTTGGTCTGCTCCAGTTGCTGCAACGTCTGTTTACGCTGCTTCTCAAGCTCTTTGGCGGACTGAGACCAGGCAGCCGAGGCAAGCAGTATCAGTAGTAGTAATGTGCTAAGTTTCTTCATCGTAATAACTTGTCTATCGTTATCGAACTATATCGTTCCACTGAAAGCATCTTCACATCCGCCCCCTCGTTCAACTTCACTTTCTGCAACTGCAATTCTGCTATTGCCGACATCTCGGCACTCTCATAGGCTATACCTATCGACATCGGAAAAGACACCTCGCCAATCTGCATCATATCGCTATAACGCAGAGTAGTAAAATCACCTTTTTCAGCCATCCCGATGATGTTCTCCGTCAGTCGCAAGGAATTCTTGTCTATCATCCCTCTGTAGGTCAACCGCCCCTCCGTAAAACCCGCTATATAATGTTCCCCCTCTTCGATGGTGCGGATGTCTTTCAAATATTCCGTATCTGCCTGCCCTGCTACGAATAGCCTTTGCAGTAGAGCTGCCTCTATGTCTTCGTACTCAATACCCAGCCCCGTCTGTTGCATCACTTCCTTGTAACTGAGGCGGCAGTAGCGCTTGTTCATCTTGTCTATTAGTCTCACCTCTTGTCGGTCCATCTCTAATCGGTAAAGCTCAAGCCCGAGAAGCGGTTGCACCGACACCACAATAGCGGAGTCGCGTACAATATGTAGGGAACCGTTGGCAGACAACTGCTGACCGCCGTAGTTGATTTGAAGGCGTACCTTGTTGGCTTGCAGACTTTCCACTGCGGGAGCCGATTGCATAATCTGCTCCGTCAGTCGCAGTTCACTACGCAACCTCGCTTGCTCTGTGTTGTCTTTCACAACACCACGCTGCGTCTTGCACCCGCTCAGCAGCACAAGCAGAACCATAGATAGATATAAAATACGTTTCATCCGTTTCTCAATTAACAATGAACGGTTCCTCTGTTATTCGGTGAGTCCTTCCGGACATTCAATGATTTATTTCTTTACTTCACTCCGCTGTGTCCGAAGCCGCCGGCACCGCGTTCCGTCTCGCCCAAAACCTCCACCTCGATAAGCCCGGGTTGCTCGTGCTTGGCTATCACCATCTGGCAGATGCGCTCACCGTCTTCTATCGTCACCGGCTCTTGCGACAGGTTGATGAGTATCACGCCGATTTCTCCGCGATAGTCCGCGTCTATCGTGCCGGGTGTATTCAGTACTGTGATGCCTTTCTTCAAAGCCAAACCGCTGCGCGGACGAATCTGTGCCTCATAGCCTACCGGCAACTCTATGTACAGCCCGGTCGGAAACAAACGCCGCTCCAAAGGTTGAAGTGTCACCGGCTGCTCCAACGAACAGCGCAAATCCATGCCTGCTGCCAGAGCGCTCTCATAACGAGGCAACTGATTCCGGCTTTTGTTGATAATCTTAATGGTTTCCATCGTATAGTTGTATTTGATTCTTCAATATCCCTGCGGGCACTTTCCCCTCATTCCCCATTCCCCACTATCACCTCATAATGCTCCTCTATCTCTTCCGACTCCTGCTCCGACATATTATATTTCGCCTTCTCTATGTAGAATTTCGCCAGCACGTTTTGTCCTTGTAAATACATAATCCAGGCATAAGTATCAAGGTAGGTGGCATTGTTAGGCTCTTGCTCTATAGTCTTCTGACTCATGCGTTCTGCTTTTTTCAAGTCGCCTCCGTGCGTGGCAAGACTATAGGCGTAATTGTTCAGCACATAGATGTTCTGCGGGTCAATCTGCAAGGCTGCCTCATACATTCTGAACGTGTTGTCTGTATCTTCCCAAAACATATACATATCGCCCAACAATATGCATATCCCTAATTTGTAACGCAGGTCACCTGTCAGTTCCATGCTCGCCTCGCCTATATGTATCATCGAGTCGTATTGTTGCTCCACCTGTAACATTCGGCACATCCAATAGCGCCAGTGCATCGAGGTGGTGTCTAAGGCATAACCGCCACGGATAATCTTGCTTATCTCCTCGTTGGTGGAGGTCGTGTCTGCTAAATAAATGTCCAATGCCTGCTCCCACAACTCCTCCTTTTCCGGCTGCAATTCCAGTCGGGTCTGCATAACACCTTCGCTCGCCTTGTGGTTGCCGGTGCGTTCGTAGTATTCCGTCAGCAATCGGTAAGGAGTATCTTCTAACGGGAAATCTTCAACCAACTGCAACAGTATCTCTTCCTCTTTCTGCATGGATGACAGCAACTTCTGATAACGTTTGGTCAGGTTCTGTATCTTCTCGCTCCAACTCAACTCCTCCGACAATATCCCTCTTGTCACATAGTCTGCCGCCCGCTCATAGTCTTCATTCTGAATACAATAGTCACCTAACGAAAACAAAGCGTAGGGGTTCTGAGGATTCTGTTCCAACTCATTGAAGTAGATTGCCAAAGCCTCTTCCGTCTTGCCCGATTGAAGATACACATCTCCCATAAACACACGGTAACGAAGATCATCAGGATTATCCTGCAAATAACGCTCCACCGCCTGAACAGCTTTCTTGGGCTGACCCGATAGCACATGCAAACGATAACGCTCCATCGTATTGTAAGCGGTGATACCCTCCAAGGCCTCTATCTTGTCTTGCACCTGCAACGCCTTCTTCAACTCGTCGGTCTGCACATAGATAGTCTGCAACGCTTCTAACGGCTCAGTGTCCTTCGGATTCAGTTCCGCCGCTTTTTCCAACACTGTGGCAGCCGTGGCATAATTCTCCAAACTATACAGCATGGCTGAATAATTCGCCCAATAGGCACCGGGCTCCAGCTCCCATGCGCGTCGGTAGTAGTCGAGCGCCGTCTCGGTTTGCTGAAGACCCTGCCATAAATAACCCAACGACTGCAAAGTTGCGGCATCTTGAGGCTCCAACTGCTTGCAATATAAAAGCAAAGCCATTCCTTTGTCATACTCCCCCAATGCCAAACTGTTGCGAGCCGCATAGAAGGCATACAAAAACTGAGAAGAATGCGTTTCCTTTGTCGCTTGCTCCGCGACAACAGCCTTACACTTGCCGGCTCTGCGACCACCGGCACATACCGCTGAACAACTCAGTGTCACCAGCAATAATAGCACTATGTGAAATAATCGTTTCAAAACTATCTAAACCACGTCAAATCACTTCAAAACTACCGACTAATACCTTTTCTCCACCAGTACCCGCAGGCCGTCTTTCACGATTCGGATGTTCACTTCCTTGCCTATGTTGAGCGGGTCGCCATCAAAGTGGAAGGGACCTTCTTCCGTTCTCGTGAGTTCCACTTCGCTTGCCTGTAGGGTGTTCATATAAGTGTCATTGTCTAATTTGCGCTCAAACAATTTCAGTGCCAAACTCGGAACTGCCGTCAGAGGAAACTTGCTCATGATAGCTATATCCAACAGCCCGTCTTGTATGCTGGCTTTCGGTGCTATATAAGCCGCATTGCCCCATTGGTTCGCATTGGCAAAAGTTATCAGAAACGCATCCGTCTCCACCTCATGCCATACCTCCTCACCCTTGCGATAACGCAAACGGTAATGCTGCGGCTCATAGTTGTAGAAGTCTTTCAATATATATTGCAGATAAGTGCTGAAACCGCGCTTCCCGTCTTGGGCAAACTTGTCCGCTATATACGCATCAAAACCCGTTCCGCAGGTGCAGAAAAAAGGTTGCTCATTCAGCATGCCGTAATCCGCCGTGATGGCTTCCGAACGGTTAATCAACTCAATGGCGCGATTGATGCGAAGAGGTATTTCCAGATGACGTGCAAAACCGTTGCCCGAACCGATAGGGATAATACCCAGGGCTGTCCCTGTATGACGCAAGCCGGTTGCCACTTCGTTCACTGTCCCGTCGCCGCCTACTGCCACCACGGCATCAAAACCCAACTTCGCATACTGAGCTGCCAACTCTGTCGCATGACCCTTGTATTCCGTCATAACAATATCAGCAGCCCATTGCTGCTTGTCCAACAACTGGTCAATCTGCTTCGGCAGACGCTTCTTCTGCTTCGTCCCCGATATCGGATTGATAATAAATGCTATATTCTTCATTTGCCGAATGATTAGTTTGCCGAATAATAAGTTTATCGATGATTAGTTTTGCCGAATAATAAGTTTATCGATGATTAGTTTTGCCGAATAATAAGTTTATTGTTTTCTCTTTCCCCTAAACTCCTTAAACTCCCTATGCTCTCTAATGCCCTTTGCTGCTCTTGTAGCCGTGAGACCATAATACCGCGCAAAGATACAAACTTTTTTTCAACTGTACAACACTTTATTTTTACCCGCTCATGGAATTAAAAATGAAATAAAACATCTTGCCCTCAACAAGCCCGTTTATAGCATACATCCTGCACCTAAACTTAGGTTATTCTTAGGTTATTCTTAGGTTATTCTTAGGTGATTCTTAGGTGATTCAGCGTACAGCGTAAATACATCAAGCTGTCCTGACCCTGCTTCCTGCGCAACCTCATTATTGAAGAATAGATTATTTTGATGCGGTTGCACTTTGCTATTCTTTACCTTATTTTGAATTTGCTTGCACATTTAACAACAATTTCGTATCTTTGCAGCGTATTAGTGGATACTCGGGTGCGCTATCGCTCTCGCCTGTCGCCAATATAAACAGAAGTTCGTAAATTTTTTAATAATAATGCATCAGGAAATCGAACGCAAATTTCTCTTGAAGGACGACTCCTACCGCCGGCTTGCCACGCAGGTCCATCATATCCGGCAAGGCTATCTCTCGCTTGACCCTGACCGCACCGTCCGTGTCCGTCAACTCGACGACGAGGCGTTTCTTACTGTCAAAGGGCGTAATGCAGAGGGCTCTGTGGCGCATTTCGAATGGGAAAAACCAGTCTCCCTCAGCGATGCAGAAGCGCTTTTCCCGCTTTGCCTGAACCACCTGATTGACAAACATCGCTATTGTGTCCCATGGCACGAACTTACTGTCGAAGTGGATGTCTTTCATGGCGATAATGAGGGACTCGTTCTGGCTGAGATAGAGTTGCCGCGAGAGGACTATCCGCTCACCCTCCCCGCCTTCATCGGCGAAGAGGTAACACACGATGCACGCTATTACAACGCCCGCCTCTCCACCTGTCCTTATCGTCAATGGCACCCGTAAAGGCAACTGAATCTGCGAGAAGCACGTTGCCTTTTCCCGCTTTCATTTTTAATTCAATATCTAAATCCATTATACACCATGTTTACACCTCAAGACCAACAACAACTCGCAGCACGCGGCATCTCCCTCGCTGCTGCCGAAAAACAAATGGAGAGCTTCCGTACTGGCTTTCCAAGTCTCGAAATCACTGCTGCCGCCGCTATCGGAAAAGGAATCCTCGCACCCGACTCACAAGAGCAGCAACACTATCTCGATGCTTGGGACAAGTATCTGAACGAGGACCATACCATCCTCAAGTTCGTTCCAGCATCAGGTGCTGCTTCGCGTATGTTCAAAAACCTCTTCGAGTACCGCGACGGAGGCGAAGAAACACCGTTCATACAAGACTTCTTCGCTCACCTCGAGTATTTTGCCTTCTATCCCGAACTCAAAAAACTCATGGACCAAAAAGGCATCACCAAACAAGAGGGTAGGCAGGTGGTTAGCCTTCTGCTCGACGACATGCAGTATGGCAAACTGCCCAAAGGACTCCTCCTCTTCCATAAGTACCCCGAAGGACCCCGCACTCCCGCCCTCGAACACCTCGTCGAGGGAGCACTCTATGCCAAGAACCGCAAAAACGAAGTCAACATCCATTTTACCATCTCGCACGAACATAAGTCCCTCTTTGAGAAACATATAGCTGATAATATCAAACACTACGAAGAGCTATACAAAGTTCATTACAATGTCTCATTCTCAGAACAGAAACCCTCCACTGACACCCTCGCTGCCGATGCCGAAGGCAATCCCTTCCGTGACAAAGAAGGAAAACTCGTCTTCCGACCCGGCGGACACGGCGCTCTCATCGAGAACCTATCCGAACAACAAGCAGATGTGGTCTTCATCAAGAATATCGACAACGTCGTACCCGACCGACTCAAAGAACCCACCATCCTCTACAAACGCCTTATCGCCGGCGTGCTCGTCTCGCTCCAGGCACAAGCCTTTGCCTACTTAAAGGAACTCGAAGGCGATGTAACTGACGAACGACTACAAGAGATACGACGTTTCGTCGAGCAACAACTCTGCTGCGACCTCAGCGGAAGAACCATGAAATGCAGCAACTGCCTTAAGACGGCTCTCATCGAGAAACTCAACCGACCCATCCGTGTCTGCGGTATGGTGCGCAACGAAGGTGAACCCGGCGGAGGACCCTTCCTCGTGAAAAACGCCAAAGACGGCTCTGTACAACTACAGATTCTCGAGTCCTCGCAAATCGCCGACAAATCGCTGATGGCTAAGGCTACTCACTTCAACCCAGTGGACCTCGTTTGCGGACTGCGCGACTACCAAGGCAACGCCTTCCGACTCCAAGACTTTGTGGACCCGCTCACCGCTTTCATTTCACAGAAGTCGAAGGACGGTCGCGAACTGCAAGCACTCGAACTACCCGGACTATGGAACGGAGCAATGGCTGACTGGAACACCGTCTTCGTGGAAGTACCCGTCGAAACCTTCAACCCCGTAAAAACCGTTAACGACCTCCTCCGACTACAACACCAATAGTAAAAGTGAAAAGCGAAAGGTGAAAAAGAAATAGTTGAATGACTTTTCCCTTTCATCGCTAAAACCAATGTACAAAGCATTTTTTTTCGATATGGATGGAGTCCTCTTCGACTCCATGCCTAACCACGCCGCCGCCTGGGAAGAGGTGGCAAAACGTCATCAACTCAACTTCACGGCACGAGATTGCTATATCAACGAAGGTCGCACCGGACAAGACGTCATCGCAGAGGCACTGCGACTATCTGGCAGAACCGACTTCACCGAAGAAGAGATATGGACCATCTACAACGAGAAAACAGAGGCCTTTCGCCGTCGCGGAGGTGCTCTGCCCATGCGAGGCATGAAAGAAGTTCTCGACGAACTGCAAAAACCGCTAACTTCTACCCCCTCATCCGGCTCCGCTAACCAAATATGGGTCGTCACTGGCTCAGGACAGAAATCACTCTTCGACCGACTCGCTGATGCCTATCCGGGTGTCTTCACACGACAGAAGATGATAACGGCGTTCGATGTCACACATGGCAAACCCGATCCCGAACCTTATCTCAAAGCATGGGAGCGCAGCGGCTTGCCCAAAGAACAATGTGTCGTCATTGAGAACGCACCCCTCGGTGTCAAAGCAGGTAAGGCGGCTGGACTCTTCACCATCGCCGTCAACACGGGACCGCTCTTGCGTCAAGACCTCTATCAAGCAGGAGCCGACCTCGTGCTCGACGATATGCAGCAACTCCTCCGCTTCATCCGACTCCATCAACATATCGAAAACCATATTCTTCCTCTCTACGACACCTTCGACCCTGCTCACAACCGCTCGCATGCCCTGTCTGTCATCGCCGAATCATTCACCCTCTGCCGCGAACTGGAACTCAATCTACCCCCAACCCCTGCCTCCTCAACCCCTGCCTCCTCAACCCCTGCCTCCTCTGCCCCCCCTGCCTCTCCGGTCCTTCCTGCCTCTCCGGTCTCTCCCGCTTCCCCTGCCTCCTCTGCCCTTGCCCCCTCTGCCCCTGCCTCCTCTGCCTCTCCGGTTCCTCCGGTCTCTCCGGTCCCTCCGGTCCCTCCGGTCTCTCCGGTCCCTCCGTCAACTCCGGGTGTCCTTTCTCCAATCCTTGCTTACGCCATCGCCGCCTATCATGATGTAGGGCTCCAAGTCGATCGCCCCCTCCACCATCTCCATTCCGGCACTTTTGTCCGGCAAGATGCTTTCCTGCCGACGCTCTTCTCTCCTGATGAGATAGAGCTCCTTGCCCAAGCCGTCGAAGACCACCGCGCTTCGCGCCAAGAGCCGCCACGCTCTCTCTATGGCTGCATCATCGCCGAAGCCGACCGCATGCTCGACCCTGATACCATCCTTCGGCGTACCCTGCAGTATGGCTTGCAGCACTATCCCGAACTTTCCGAGGAACAGCATATCGACAGGGCTATTCAACATCTCGAGGAGAAATACGGACCGCATGGCTATCTCCACCTCTGGCTACAAACCAACCGCAACCGGCAATCACTCTTTACCCTTCACTCTCTCCTTGCCGAACCCGCCTCGCTTCGTCAGCACCTATCTCAACTCCTGCATCAACTGTGAGACCTAAAGTCAAAAGTAGATAAAACCAAATCCGTAAAATCAGTGTAGCTTCCGTCCTATCCGTGGGAGCATGGAAAAATCATCCAATCTTCTTCGTCTCTTGAATAATGAAAACAATACCGTTTTGTGTAATATTTGCCGCCTAAATGTATAAAAACTGACGAAAATCGTGTAATAGCAGTTGATTCGCTATTTGTCGAAAAGTATCTTTTCTTTTTCTTTTTGTTTTCAAAAACGTTTTCAAAAACGACATTTTCTTGACTTTTTTCTCGGTTTATCCCCCATTTGGTGATTTTTTTACAAAAATAACATTTCGCAACCTTTCGTTTTGTGGTTAAAAGTGTTTGCAAGTATGATAAGTTTTTTGTACTTTTGCAGCGTGAAAGATTGCGTGTGTTTTTATATAAGTACACGTGCGCGTGAAAATCAGACTGAGCAGAGTAGGGAAGTAGATGGGGCAGATGAAGTTGCTGATGGGCTGATGTAGCGGAGTTGAATCGCAAACGTTGCAAAGTGGGGGAATAAATATGGCTTTTTAGTCGCAAATGGGCTGATGTAGAGGATTTGAATCGCAAACGTTGCAAAGTGGGGGAATAAATAGGGCTTTTTAGTCGCCAATAGGCTGATGTAGAGGATTTGAATCGCAAACGGAGCAGAGTGGGGGAATAAATAGGGCTCTTTAAGTTGCTGATGAGTTAATGTAGAGGAGTATAGGTGCCGCTTCCTTGAAGTTTCTCTGCTGAAAAACGTGTTTTGTCGCCCTGTCGCATCAAAACGGCCGTTTCGTCGCGTGAAATATTCATTTCCGCCCCAAGAAGCCCCCGACCCGCCCCCGAGTCTCATCTCAACCTGCATCCGCGCCGCTCCCGATACCCTCAGTACTGTCCCGCACTTAAGAATCAGCCGGTACTCACGAATAAGCAACATAACAAACCGATAATAATAAATCACAAATCAATATGAAAACAAGATTTACAAATTCTGGAGTAATGAGAAACCTCTTTAAGCTCATAACTCTAACAACATTCCTCACCCTCACCATCCCAAATGCATGGGGAGCAACAGAAACAGGTACTATTACTTTTGGAACGAATAACGTAAAAATAAACGCGGCAAGCGTTACCGGCGATGATGATTTAGAAAATACCTGGACTATTACTACCGTAGGAACTACATCTTTTACGACAAATGCAGCTTATTATCAAGTAGGCTCAAGCAGTAAGCCTGCTACAAGTATTACCTTCACAACTACTCTGCCATCTACACAAACAATCACTGCATTCTCAGCTAAGTTTGGTGGTTTTAGTGGGACAGCCGGTACAGTAACACTTAAAGTTGGAGATACTTCTGTTGGGACTGATTCGTTGAATGCAGCTAACGATGTTACGGTAAGTGCAACCAACACTACAACTTCCGGAACCGTCCTTACGGTAACCGTAACCGAGATTTCAAAGGGCGTAAAATGTTATTATATTTCATACTCTTATGAGACTTCCGGCGGTGGTGTCGGTTCTACTTGCACGGTTACATATGATGGAAATGGAGGTTCCGGAACAATGACTGACACCAATAGTCCTTATTCCAGTGGCGCAACAGTGACGGTCTTAGATAATGCATTTACTGCTCCCAGCGGTTATGTGTTTGACCATTGGAATACCGCAGCAGATGATTCCGGAACAGACTATGATGAGGGCGACACCTTCACTATCTCTGCCAACACCACTCTCTATGCGCAATGGGCAACTCCTACGGATTATGAGTTGGTGACCGATGCATCAGACTTGACTGAAGGAGATAAAATTATCATTCTTAATACGGGTGGAACTTATGCAATGTCCACTACTCAAAACTCTAACAATCGTGGAGCTACTTCCAGCGGCTGGACACTCACAGATGATGTGGTTACCGTAACAGGTAGCAGCGTTCAAGTGTTTACATTAGGTGTTGAGAATGGAAATTGGACTTTCTTTGATAGTGATTATGATTCTTCCGGTGGCTATCTCTATGCGGCATCATCAGGTAGTAACTATCTTAGAACACAAAAATCAAATGATGCTAATGGTCAGTGGACTATATCGATTGATGCCTTATCTTCTGAAGCAACAGTAACAGCACAAGGCTCAAACACACGTAACCTATTACGATATAATAGTGCTAGCACTGTATTCTCTTGTTACAGTAGTGGTCAAGTGGCTATTAAAATTTATAAGGAGGTCTCAAGTTGTACATCTCCGGCCACTGCGTTGAGTGTAAGCGCATCACCATCAAGTATCACTACTTCTACGAGCACCACGCTAACGACAGCGGGTGGCAACGGCGGAACCAAGAATTGGTTAATTACTTCCTCCAACTCCGCTACAGGTTCGCTCAGTGCAAACACAGGCAATAGCGTCACTTTCTCTGCAAGTGCTGCCGGTACTTACACCATCCAAGTTTCACAAGCGAAGAACACAGTTAGTGGAACAGAATATTGCAAACAAACAGCAACTATCGAAATAGTTGTCGGTAGTGGACCTGAAATAACTATTACAGATTCTTACGTAACATCTACAAATGGACAAAAAGTAAAAATTGAAGTTCCAGTAACGGCACAATATTTTACCTCTGCTACTCTAACCGCCACAGTCACTGGCGCAGGTTTTAGTTTCTTAGGCTGGGGAACAAACGGCAATAGCGTATCAAGTAGTTTGACCACTACGGCAATCTTACAATATCAGCCCACCGCCTATAATACAACCAATAATGCTACGCTAACTATATCCGCTACCGGAGCAGATAATGCTACCGCCACAATCTACGGACGCAGCCTGCCACAGCAGTTCGCTATTGTGGTAACTAATAGTAACAAAGACTGGGCTATGCCTGCTAATACAGCTAATTCCGCTGCTTCACGCATCGGTCTGGAAATTACTACCAATGGTACTCCTGAAACTGTAGAGGCACTGCCCGCAAGTTATGTCTACACACTTGAGGGCGTCGCAACATCACGCTATGATAATAACGGTATTGCCGTACGCTTAAAAGGCTACAATACTGCTGGCTACCTGAAGGCTCAAGCTGCAAATACGCCAGATGTTGCTAACCAAACGGACGCCGCCAACACTGACACCTATGAGTGGATTATTACCACCTCCGACCATAATACCTATAATATTACCTCTAATAATAGCGAGATAGCAGCTGCGCGCAACCTCCGCTACTATGACAAATATTTCGGCATGTATGGTGCCGGTCAGCAAAGCATCCGCCTGCTACCTATCGGATGCTCCTCAATGCCGGAAAATGTAACGATGATACCGACGCACAATAGTGTTACCATCACCTTCATAGGCAGTGCCGCCTCCCATACCCTCGTTATCAAACAAGGTAGTACCACTATATTTAGTGGTACAGTAACAAGTGGACAAGAGATAACAGAACTCACACCTTCAACCGATTATACCTACACTCTCACACCTGCTGGTGCAACTGCATGTGCTGTAGAAGGTGAGTTCAGTACCATTGCCGAGCCTATCACTATCACACTGCACCAACATGGTGAAGCCGACCAAACGCTGTCTAATGTGACTAATCCATATCCACTTCCTACCGTAGCAGACCCATGCGACGGATGGACATTCGTCGGATGGTATAATAGTACATACAATAGCACCACTGCGCCTACCTGCCTGTCACAAGCAACAAGCAGTGGAGACTATTATGCTGTCTATCGCACTTCGACAGGAAGCGGTGGCACTTCCACTCAAACAGATGTTTTTGAATACACTGATTTTGAGGCTTCTTCGTCTAGTTATGTAGAGTTCAGCGGTGTCAACGCAACCTCATCCGCTGTCTATGCAGGTAAAAATGCGGCTGGAAACGCTGCAATACAGTTGCGAAGCAGTAATAGTGACGCTGGTATCGTCAGTACAACTTCTGGTGGCGATATCAAATCGGTCACTGTAACATGGAATTCTCAAACTGCAGAGGGAAGAACTTTGAATATATATGGAAATAATTCGGCATATTCTTCTGCTTCCAATTTGTATTCGCCTGAAACATATGGGATTTTGTTAGGTTCCATTACCTATGGTACGAGTACAAGCCTTGATATACAAAATTTGGGGTCGTATGCCTATGTAGGTGTACGTTCAGCAAGTGGTGCCTTGTATCTCGATGACATAAGCTTTGCGTGGACTACAGGTGCAACCTATCAATATAATACAACAACCGACTGCGTTGATTGTTCCGCTTCCGGTGCCTCATTCATTCTTGGTAATACTGTTAGCAAGAGTACTGAAAACGATGACTTCACGAACACTGTAACCTATACGAAGACCAATACTTCCGCACAAGTATGGACTTCCTCTAGAACTGATGTCGCAACCGTAAACGCCACTACCGGTCTTGTGCATATAGTCGCAATTGGTACTACCACTATCACTTGTACTCAAGCTTTAGATTTGGGTGATGGTGATGAAGCGACTGTTTCAGATAATGTCTGTGCGCTCTCTATAAGCTACGAACTCACCGTCACCCCACCCACGGTTGAAGTGGTTGAGGTAACCGCCGATGATAAGATTATTATTGAATCTGACATTGATGGAAATGCAGAAGTTATAATAAAAGAAGCACAAACAAAAGTGGCAGGAAATGTAGCAGAAGATATCTTCATCTCAAAATACTATGAAGCAGCTTCTAACTTAAAACTATTTGCCATATATAATGGAACACAAACTTATATAGATATGAGCAAACTGCGCATACGTTCAGGTTCCGGGAATCCATGTTCAGCATGGGCAACAGCAAAAGGACAATTCAACTACTTAGAATTAGGCTCTATCTCAAAATTAGGAGAAGATTACCCCTCTTATATGCTTCCACCCTTCACTGAATTAATTTTCTGGTCAAACAACTATGGTACTGGCTCATCAGTTGATGGTAATATAGCACTTCGCAAGTGTGTTAAGATGACGATTAACGATAATACTTATGATATGACCGATATTGAAGAAGGTAATGTTCCTAATTGGTATTGTGTAGGTCATTATAAATATTATTATAAAGATGGTTACGAAGGAGATGATAATTCATTAAAAATACCTGCAGTAGATGCTGATGGTAACGCTGCATTTACTTTCAATGGCGATGATGCTATTATTCTAGAGAGAAATGTTAATGGCACATGGATGGCGATTGATATTTTTGGGGCAGGAACAAGTGAGGCACCGGTAGGAACTAAAGGTGATGGTAACGGACAAATACAACAGTGTTCAACAACTTACGATATACAAGGCTCTACACAGAAACTGAATGATAGTCCTGGTGGCTGGTATTGGAAATGGTCTGAAAGCAACACCGATGTGCCCTATACTACCAACCGTGCATACTTGACACGTAAGAAAACTATTAAATCAGGCACAGATGCAGTCAATAATAACAAAACTGAGTTCACAACTCTTTATTCTGAATGGGAGTGCAAACAAGTAGGTGGAGAAAATTCATATTGTACTTCAGGAGAATTGTTCTCAGAAGTAGGTCAGTACAATTATGCTAACTATTACACAGAATGGGTTAATGTCGATAATGATGATTTCGCCTTTGTGGACAATGGTGATGGTACTATGACTGTTACTATCGAAAATCTCGCTTCTCACTCCTGCAACACTTTGAGGATTCAGATAACAGAAGAAGGGCATCCTGAAAATTTGCTTGCTGCAGTTGACTACAAAGTACCTATCATGATTAAAACAGGAACAAAGACTACTACAGACGCCTTGTTTACCGACTTTGACAATGCAGCCGATGTTTGTTCAACATGTGACGTGGTAATTATGAATGGAGCAACACTCCAAAAAGTGAGCGGAGGTATCAATGCCTTGCGTAACATTGAAGTCTATGCAGGTGGTACTTTGGAAGTGCCATCAGGGCAAACCCTCACTGCGAACCAACTCATCATGCGTAGTAAAGGTGATGTTGTCCCAAGAGCTGACATACAAGGTACACTCGGGCGTTACAACCAAACTCTATTGCTTGACAAACGTATTGATGCCATTCAATGGTACTTCTTTACCTTGCCGTATGATTGTGACGTGGCAGACATCACTTTCCGCAATGGCGATGCTGCCGTTCACGGCACTGACTTCTTGATTCAGTATTACGACGGCGAGGAGCGCGCTGCCACCGGTACGGCTTCGGCTAACAGTGCTTTGCACTACAAACAGTTCACGGGCACAACTCTCAAAGCCGGTGTCGGCTATGAGGTAGCTGTGGCACCCAAGTCTGGCCACACCTACTCTGAACTGCGCTTCCCTATGAAAAACAGCGACCTAACCAAATCTTCTACAAATGTCTCTGTCAGAGCATGGGGTGGCGACAAAACAGACGAGGAACTCCGTCCAAATCACAAAGGATGGAATATGATAGGTAACCCCTTCCTCTATGACTACAAAGCCGGTACCTACAACAACGATCCTCTGCAGTTAGGTACACTTGAGAACGATCCCGATAACCCGGGCAAGTATATCCTCAACACTGACGGCGCAAAAAACATACGCTACGTCTATAAACCCGTTGACGGTGGTGCTTCTGGTTATACGCCAATGGCTGTTACAACTACTGCCTTAGACCCGTTCTTTAGTTACTTCGTGCAGATTTCAGGTGACCCGAGTGCAGATCAGCAAGTAACATTCACCAACACCAATGCACGTCCGTCCTCTATCGTTCGCCGTGATGAGTTTGTGGAAGAAGAGATTGACGACACTCCCATTTGGGTAGCTTTAGACCTTATTAATAACAAGGCAGAGCAAGACCAAACCACTCTGCTCATCTCCGACCGATTTACTGATGCTTACGATATGATGGATGACCTCGTGAAGATGCGCGGTTGGAACTACACCCGCTACTCATTGCCGGTTCTTGCAAGCCGCAATAGCGAAGGCGAGATGGCATTCAACGCGCTACCTGATGTCTCAGCCAAAGCAGGTGTGCCTCTCACCTACTATGCACAGTATGACGGCAACTACACTTTCCGTCTGAGCGACATATATGACCTTAGCGATGTAACCGAAGCTATGCTGAACGATACTCAAGAGAACCGCTGGATAGACCTTCTCAACGAAGACTATACCTTCAGTACAGCGAAAGGTAACTTCACCGACCGTTTCTTCTTGAGTGTGACTGTTCAACGCCGCATCAAAGAAACACCCACCAACATAGATGAGTTTAATGCGGACCTTAGCCTTGTTGTCCATGAACATGCCATACATCTCAGCGGTCTGACAAACAACTCAATGGTTTATCTCTATGACATGGCAGGCAAGATGGTTACTCTCCAAAATACTAATGGCAACCACCTGCGTCTCATGGTTCCTGCCGATGGCGTATATAACGTTCGCATCGTAAGTCCCGAAGGCAACCAAACACTGCGGGCAATAGTGAAATAATGAAAGATTAAGAGTGAATAATGAAGAAACACAATTGATTATGAAGAAAGCACTATTGATATTTATCAGTCTTTTGGCAGTGCATATAGGTGCTGCCCAAACCGCCACAGTCACTATGGCTGCCGAGCCGAAGGCAGATGCACCATTGCTGGCAGTTGTCACCACCTCTGCCGGCAGGGCTAACACGCTGACTTCGTCTGCTTCGGGCACGGCAAACACGATGTTCAACCACGGCGCCACCGCTACGGGCACCAACTACAACATCTCGCTCAGCGACAAGTCTGCTTCCGTCGGTACCACCACCTACAGCAGCGGTGTGTACACCACCTCGAAAGAAAGTAAGTTCGGCGGAACATCCGCCATGGCAGGTTCGGGTAGCAGTTATGCATCCTCAGTGACAGCCGTAGGGGCTGACTCACCATCAGGTGGAACTTCTGCAGCAGCTAATGCTGGACTTATTCGTAAATGGCCTGGTCAAGGCGACATTATGCCCGACCCGGTAGGTGAGATACCCTTCCTCCTGATGCTCCTCCTCACTACGGGATATATATGCTTCAGAACAATGAAAGTTAGAAAGCATAGAAACTGAAAAGAAGGCTAAAAGCAAATAAGCTACTATGCTTATTCATAACAACAGAAGAACTTCCATACGGAAGTTCTTCTGTTGTTAGTCGTTATTTGTGAGTTTGTCTTAGTACTGCGCGGTATCGTACACTTCATCAGCTATATCGGCACCGCGAAGTTTCTCGATGAGACAGAAGGCAAAGTCGCTGCTCAAACCCGGACCTTTGGCGGTGATGACATTCTTGCTCTCCACTACCAGTCCGCCTACATAACTCTCTCCCAATGCCGATTCGAAGCCTGGATAGCAGGTGGCTTGCTTGCCTTGCAAAATGCCCAACTTGCCCAACACTGCAGGTGCCGCGCAGATAGCTGCAATCTGTTTATCCGCCTCATTATGCTTTACGAGCAGGTCACAGAAAGCGGGGTAGTCACCTAACATAACACCGCCGCCGGGCAGGATGAGAGTCTCGGCATCTTGAAAGTCGAGGTCGGCAAACACGTGGTCAGCCTCCACATTGATACCATGAGCACCCCGCACGAGCAACTCAGGGTTCATACTTACCGTTGTCAGTTCCACTTGTGCCCGACGAAGCAGGTCAATAGTGGTAATGGCTTCTATCTCTTCGAAGCCGTTAGCAAGGAAAATATAGTTCATATTGTATTCCCTCCCACCGCCCACGTGAGCGGCTTTGCAACTTTAGCGGAGGGTGTTGCGTTAGGTTCGTGTTAAGTTATAAATATAAATGATGTTCCCCGGCAAATTTCCACGGATTTGTACTGATTGTTATGGAGATATACTTAAACAAATTCTTCTTATCTCACTACGTTCGAACAATGCCAAGGATGCCTCCTGCTGCTCTTTACAATGCTCTTATCATCAGTTTACTACATACACATAGGTAATGGTGCCTATCACATCGCCGTCTCCCGCGGAGAATACAGCCTTCATAGCTGCGGCTTCCGCCTGACGCTGGGCTGTTTTGTCGGAGATGGTAGTGCCTCGTGCGCCGGCTGTTGCAGAGATGACCTTACCAGCTGCATTGACGCGTATCTCCACCACTATCTTGCCTGACTCGTTGCCGGCGTAGGCGGGTTTGGCGAGTGTGCCGCTCAGGTCGCGTCCGCTGAGAGACCAACTGTTTCCACCCGAGGTGCCGCGACCGGCAGGGTTGCCTTTCGTTCCGCTGCTATTGGAGTTGTCGCCGTTGGCACCGGTAGTGGAGCCGCTGTTGCCGAAGAGCGAGCCCAATTGATTGGCTTTGTCAATAGCCGCCTGCTCCTTGGCTTTCTGTTCGGCGAGGGCTTTCTCTTTGGCGATACGTTCAGCCTCAGCTTGTGCTTCCGCCTCTTTTTGCTTCTGCAAGCGTTCTGCCTCTGCCTGCTGCTGACGTTTCTTCTCCTCGTCACGTTGTTTCTGCAATGCCAATGCCTCCTCATCCTCCTGTGTCATAAACTCGTTGTCGGATGGTTGTGCCGGCGATGGTGGGGGGGAGACACTCTCAGAGGGTGCCGAAGCAGGCTCTTCGGTCGGACTGCCGCCGCCATCGTCGCTATCGCCGAACGACACCATCACACCCTCTTCTTCGGGTGTGTAGGGGGCATCGATATATACAAACCATAGGAGCAACAAAAGCAGCAACAGTGTTACTATCGAGCCTATGCCACCATATATTTTCTCGTCATGCTTCATATTCAGTCTCCTCACCTTTGGGAGGGCTCGGAAGAGGTTATCTGTCTATTGTTTTTGTTTCTTTGTTGCTATTACAATTTTCATCTTATGTTGGTTGGCGATGTCAAGCACGCGTACCACCTCTTTGTAGGCGATGTCCTGGTCGGCATGCAGGGCGATATATGCCGTGCTGTCGCCACCGATCTGTTCTACAAGATAGGGTTCCAGTTCTTCGGGCAGTATCTCAACGGGGCGCTGCTTACCCATAGCCACAGAGTAGGTGCCGAGTTCGTCGATGTTCACCTTTGCCACCACCTGCTTGGTGTTGGTCTTGGCACGACTCTGAGGCAGGTTGATCTTTATATCGTTGGGTGACGACATCGTGCTTGCCATCACAAAGAACAGCAAAAGCAGGAATATCAAGTCCGTCATACTCGACATCGAGAATGACGCCTCCACACGGTTTCTACGTTTTAATGCCATTACGCGGGTTCGTTTAAGAGGTCCATAAATTCAAGGGTTCTGCCTTCCAGCAGACGTACTACGGAGTCGATGCGGGCAACAAGGTAGTTGTAGGCAAAAAGCACCAGAATACCCACAATAAGACCGCCGATGGTGGTCACCATTGCCTGATACATACCCTCGCTCAACGCTGAAAGTTCTATCACGCCGGTGGCGTTGGATGCCATATTATAGAAAGTCTGCACCATACCGAGAACCGTGCCTAAGAAACCAATCATCGGGGCGATAGCGGCGATGGTGGCAACGATGACGAGGTTTTTCTCCAAGTTGGCCACCTCAAGGTTACCCACGTTTTCTACAGCTACCTGCACGTCCGACATCGGGCGACCTATACGGGTGATACCTTTCTCCACCATGCGTGCCGCAGGGGTGTTCGTCTTTCGGCAGAGGTTGAGCGCCGAGTCTATCTTACCGTCATGGATATAGTCTTTGATACGGTCCATGAACGACTTGTCTTCTTTCTTGGCGCGGGAGATGACAACCATGCGCTCGATGAAGAGATAGACAGCCAAGGCAAGCAGTATGGCAAGTACTATCATTATCCAGCCGCCGTAGGCTGCCATGTGAAAGAGGTTCATCGGCTCTTGTGCCGCAGTCTCAGCAATGGGTTCAGCCATCGCCGTAGAATCAGAAAGGATTGCTTGTAATAACATAATATAGTATAATTGTTTTAGTTGTTTCTTTATCGTTCTCTATCTTCTTAGGAGTCTAATGTCCTAACAATTTGCGATATTCGGCGATGGTTTTTTCTATGCCGAGGTAGAGTGCGTCGCTTATCAGGGCGTGACCGATACTCACTTCAGCCGTCCATGGGAAAGCTTGCACGAAGGGGCGAAGGTTACGCAGGTTGAGGTCATGTCCGGCATTTAGTCCCATTCCCAGTTCGCGAGCCCGTTCGGCAGCGGGACGATACTGTTCAAGGGCTGCCGCAGGGCTGTGGTCAAAGCGGGCGGCATAAGGTCCGGTGTAGAGCTCCACACGGTCGGCACCTGCCTTTTGTGCATACTCCACCATCACGGGGTCAGGGTCCACAAAAACACTAACGCGGATACCTGCCTCATGAAACCGACGGATGAGAGGGCGCAGGAAGTCTTGATGGGCACGTGTGTCCCAACCATGGTTGCTGGTAATCTGGTCAAGCGCATCCGGCACAAGCGTCACCTGTGTGGGGCGAACTTGCAGCACCAGTTCCACAAACTCGGAGCGCGGGTTACCTTCTATATTGAATTCAGTGGTGACGATATCCTTCAAGAGCAACACGTCTTGGCGGGTGATATGCCGCTCGTCGGGACGCGGATGGACTGTGATGCCTTCTGCACCGAAGCGCTCGCAGTCACGTGCAAACTGTTCTACATCGGGCAGATTGCCGCCTCGGGCGTTCCTAAGTGTTGCCACCTTATTGATATTTACACTGAGCCGCGTCATGGAATTGAGACTTATTATTCAGACGCTGCAAAGATACAAAAAGTTATTTATAAATACAACAAAAAGTTTTTACTGTCAGTGTAAAAGCATCAAAATTCTTCTCGTTGGCGGAATATTATGGTATGCAGCGGTCTCATCTGGCAAATAAAAACCGTTCTGTCCTCAACCGACTCCTTTGTAGCACCCCCTCAAGCACCGCATACCCTCAAGCACCGCATCCCCTCAAACACCGCATACCCTCAAGCACTGCATACCCTCAAGCACCTCTCCCTCGCAATGACAGTATCTTCGCAGCCCTTTCGAAGCCGACAAACACGATAGATACACGATAGATATACGATAGATATACGATAGATATACGATAGATACACGATAGATAAACGATACATTCTGCGGACTTCATAAAGTTTAGGTAAAGCCCGACTCTGTTCTGTTTCTCTTTTTTTAGCGATATTCACAAGATGGGATGTTTTATTGATGCCTCTGCCCTGCATTGCGGGGTTTCGCCTACAAAAAACCTCAGGACCTGCCTAAGCAAGTCCTGAGGTTTAGGTAGATTTGCGAATGCTATAGCTTTCTAACTTTATAGTGCTTTAGTATTCCATCTTTCTATTTAGATTTTCTGCTTTCGGGTTCTGACGCATATATATCCCGTAGTGAGGAGGAGCATCAGGAGGAAGGGCATCTCGCCGAGAGGGACTTCGTCATCGGGGAAAGGCTCGTCTGGGTCGGGGTCATAACCTTTGCGAATAAGACCTGCGTGGTTCGAAGACGCAGAGGCGGTAGGAGAGGAGGCACCTACGGCACTCACATCCGATGAATACTTGCTGCCCGAACCGCTCATCGTGGCTGCACTGGAGAACGTAGTGCCACTTATGCTTCCGACAGCAGCCGTATTGCTCTTAGAGGTGGTGTACACGCCGCCGCTGTAGGTGGTGGCACCGACTGAAGCAGACTTGTCGCTGAGCGAGATGTTGTAGTTGGTGCCCGTAGCGGTGGCACCGTGGTTGAACATCGTGTTTGCCGTGCCCGAAGCAGACGAAGTCAGCGTGTTAGCCCTGCCGGCAGAGGTGGTGACAACTGCCAGCAATGGTGCATCTGCCTTCGGCTCGGCAGCCATAGTGACTGTGGCGGTTTGGGCAGCACCTATATGCACTGCCAAAAGACTGATAAATATCAATAGTGCTTTCTTCATAATCAATTGTGTTTCTTCATTATTCACTCTTAATCTTTCATTATTTCACTATTGCCCGCAGTGTTTGGTTGCCTTCGGGACTTACGATGCGAACGTTATATACGCCATCGGCAGGAACCGTGAGACGCATATTGGCAACAGCCGTTCTTTCGCCTGCCACCATTTTTCCGCTCATATCATACACATAGATGCTGCTGCCTTGCGGTACGCCGCTCAGAAGCAGGGTATGGTCAATGGTGCGGAGCGAGAGCTCTGCATTGATATTGTCAGCGTCGGTCGGGGTCTCCACGATGCGGCGAGCCACCTTGGCAGTGAGTGTGAAGCGTGTGGTGTTGTCGCCCTTCGCTGTGTAGAACGAGTAGTCTTCTAACAAGAGGTTGGTCCAGCGGTTCTCCTCACTGTCGTAGAGCCATGCTTCTTCCACTTCTTCCAGACTATAAAGGTTACTCATGGAGAAAGTGTAAGTGCCGGCAGCAGCAGCGAAGTAGTTGACGGGAACACCGGCAGCAGCCGAAGCATCGCTCAAGGCGTTGAACGCCATCTCGCCCTCGTTGTTGCGGGTGGCGAGCACAGGAGCTGTGTTGTACTTCGCATATTTATAATAGGTTCCGCGCCATTTAATGAGGTCGTTCATCATGTCGTAATCATCGGTGAAGTTATCGCTCACGAGCAGAGCTGTCTCATCTTTCTCGCCCTCGGCATTGCTCAGCGTGAAGCCTACCCATACGGGATGAGTGTCGTCTTCTTCGTACTCAACTGGAACATGGCGTATCATGCTTGTTTTGACATTGCTGCTGGAGAAGGCTATTTGCAGTGCCTGATTGTCGGAGGTGCCGTTTACTTGCACGAAGTAAGCCATGAAGGGATCAAGTTCCTGGGTGCCTACTGCCACTTGCGAGTAGCCGCTGTGACCACCGTTCCGTGGAACAACCACATAACGCACACCGTCCGTATTACGCTTCCAAAGCAGGTCGTCAGTCTCGGGGTCTTTCACGAGCTCACCTGTCGGCAGACTTTCAGGCATGTTGCCTTTGTTGTAGGTATTCATGTAGGGGTTGCCTATCATGTTCCAGCCCAAGTGGTTGGGGCGTACCGGCTCGCCGTCTTTGGTGCGACTGTTGTTGGCGCCATAGGCTATCACAGGGACGTTAACACTGGCGGGAACACTGATGCTGGCACCATCCATTGCCATCGGGAAGCGCAGTTCGGCATATTGGTTGCCTGACTCAAGAATATCGCTGTTGAAGTTGAGGATATAGCCCACGCCGGGTTCCATATACTCGCCGGTGTACTGTATCCAGTTGCCTGTTTGAATGCCGTTAGCACGGTTGTTGCCGTCGTAGGTCTTCAGTAACCAATCGGTGCCATAGTTAGCCAGTTCGCCGTTTCGCCATGTCACATCGGCAATGCGGCAACGATAAGGTAAGGAAATCCAGTACCAGCGGCCGGTCTTGATACGTTTGTCAAGATAGACGTTCTTCACGGTCGGTGTGAGTGTACCTTTTACCAAGGCTTTGGATACTACATCATCTTTCGAGCGCATGATGAGTTGGTTGACAAGGTATTCTTTGCCGGAGGGCACATTGAGTGTTGCACCGGCATATACTTCTATGTTACGCACTTGGTTCTTACCACCGGTTACAACCTCGAGGTTGGCATTCTTGAGTACCACGACGTCGCAGGTAGCACAATCAGGTCCCTCTCTTGTAAATATTTCATCATTTGTCTTAACATTGCCATCTCCACCGGTGCCACCATCATCGGTTACAAAGATAGGCACTTTCCATGTACCGGAAATCTTTTCACCGGTAGTGTTGTTTTGTACAATAATTTTGAGATTCGTACAAGACATTGTGTCAAGTTGACTGATTTCGATTTTGTATGTTCCATCATCTTGACGTTGATCTGACAGATTTATACCAGTCAGAATTGTATCATATTTTGCATAGTATTCGTTATAATCGAAATGTCCAACCTCTGCCATACCCTCGCAAGTGTTTGCGTGTGTCTCTGTGGAACCAGCATCTCCTGAACCAATTTGGAATCCTCTCCATTCTTCCTCACTCGCTGAGAGCGTGACAAAAGCTTTGACGATATCTTCATTACAATCCATTTGAGAATCATCGTATACATTTCTTGTTATAGAATTCAAACCACTCTTTACTTTGTTATTGCGAATCAACAAGCAACGGTTTGTGGAAAGGAAATAATCGTTTTCTGTAGCTTCGGTTTTATAATTATCACCATCCAATTGATAGAATCCACCAGGCTTATCATTAAGATCGGTATTGTATCTTGCATAAGAACATACAGAGTTATTAGACGATTCTATTTGTACTAAGCCTCCTGTACCATCCGCTTTAGTAGTCGCTCCAATTACATCAATATATTTGCCAGCAGGAATACAATATAAACCAATAGACATCGGACCTGAGAAATCAAGGAAAGTGGAAGGTGCAGTAAAACCGTCTGGAGCAGTGGAGTTGGCGGATTCATTATACCAGTTTTCGTGTCCATCTCCTTCTTCTAGACACGCTTCACCAGACGCATCACCGGAAGAATATTTTACAATAATGATTTCTTCTGTAGGGCAGATATAACCAGGCTTAATGCGTCCATAATTGCTCAATTTTAATTTATAGGTATTAACACTGTTGCTGTTTTTTTGAGACCTATCTAATCTATAGTTACTTAATGGGACGGTGTCTTTGGTTCCGTTATATATGGCAATCATTTTATTGGTTCCATCTGCCTCAAAGTATTTAGAGATGAAAATGGAATCAGCATAATTTTGTGTAACCTCAGCTTGTGTGTTTTGATTGGCCACGATGGCTGTTGCGCTGGTCATATCACTCAAATCCAAATATACGGCTTCTGTATCCCACTCGGCAATTGTGATACGGTTTTCCAAAGTAGTAAAAGAACCACTTATACTGGGACATGTGCCATTAGACCATAATATATAATAATAGGTGGTTTCTTGCTCTAAACCTGCAATGGTGTCAGACTTTGAGGTCGTGGTGAACGTTGTGGCCTTCGAACGCACTTCTATGGTGCATCCTTCGTCAGAATAGAGTTTAATAGTTGTGTTATTATTTGTGTTACGCCAATTGAAGGTAACAAAGGTTCCAGAAGCGACAGCTGACTCCACGAAGGGCACATCATCGCAGTTAGCGGTTGTGAACGAACCATTTGCAGATTGTGAGCAGGTACTGCCAGTAGCAGTTACACTATATGTATAAGATGTCTCTCCTGTTAAACCAGTAATCGAGCAACTTTTAGTATTGGTTCCTGTGATGCTTCCTACTGTTCCACCTGAGCAAGTCACACTATAACTTACTGCATTCGCATCGTTTGGCCAAGTAAGTGTCACATAGGTTGAATGCAATTCAACGGTCACATTTGGACGACTTATTTCACTGCAGCAAGTGGTGATGTAGTGATCTCCTCCTGCTATTTTATAAATTTGAAAGGCCTTTTGGGTAGATTCATAACAAGCCCAGCGAGGATAGCTTGAATTGAATTGTAGAAGTCGTGTAGTAGTTCCTACATTTGAGAATTTAAAATTACCATCTTCAGATGTACTAATTGTCCAACTTGAGGCATTGTCTTTCGTAGAACTGGTTGTGAGCGTATTTCCGGAACTCCATGAAAGATAATTATCCCCATTCTTAAAAGAATAACCTGTCCCGCCATAGCCTGCTTCTATAGTCAAGAGATAGGGGTCTCCGCTTGTGGCAGCAGTCCCTAAATTACCACTTATACTGGTTAAATAATACCCATCTGCATCATATGTGAATTTTACCACATCTCCTATTGTGAGGGATGTAGTTTTTGTCCACCCCCCTCCTTTACACCATACCGCATAGTAGGTGACGGGACCTGAGACAGCAGGCAGGTCTTCCACTGCCGTATAGACGGTTTTTCCTGCGAGGTCATCCACGCTACCGCTCCACGGCTCTGTTGCCCAACCGTAGAAATCGGGAGCGTTGTCGGTGTCGCAGGAGGCGGGAGTGCTTGGGAAAGCCGCGGGTTTCTCGCCTGTCAGCACACTTGAGGTGCTCGTGGTACCTGCCGCGTCCCATGTTACGGTATAGTACGCTTTCTCAGTAAAGGTGACGGTGAATGTACCGCTGCCGTCATCGTTTTGTTCGAACTCATACACCCAAGTAGTGACATCGCCACTCTTGGTAGGTCCGCTAATCTTTGAGGCACTTCCGTCTCCGCTGTAACTGATAGCCGTCGCCTCATAGCCGCTATTGGGTGTAGCGGTGATTGTCACTCGCCGCGCTTCGGCGGTACAGTTACAAGTCTCTATGCTTGAGCGGCTGAGCGAAACCGTACCATTGGTTCCTGTAGCGGTAAGCGTGATAGCATCGTCGCAGGAGATACGCGCATATAGTTCCACCGGAGTGGTAGTGCTACTCCATCTCCCGTTGGTGATATATCCGTTCACATTGGTAGCCGCAAAACTTCCGTCAGCATTCAGAACCTGAACGCCACCGCTCGGAGCAGTCCAATAAGCGCTGGGGTCGTTGTAGCCGTCACGGGATACGGGGCTGAAGGTTGTCAGTGCCGTGGCGTTGTAGGTTACAGTCGCCGCTCCCTCCGTCACGCATGACTGTACATGTCCGTTGCTCTTGTTAGTAAGAACGATGTTGACCACTAATGGTTCAAAGGTAGCATTGACAGTAACGCCATAAGCCGGCATGGTAAACTGATTGTTAGTGACGGTTATGGTTGTGGCGGGGGTTCCGGTCTTATAAACGGACCATGAAGCCAGTTGATAGCCTGTGGCAGGTGTGGCAGTAAGCGTCACTATATCGTCTTCACAAGCAGAAGTGGCACAGGAGAAAGTACCATTGGTAGCCGTTCCGCTGTTTGCAAGGGTGATGGTGTACGGGGTACAAGAAGATGTAACAGTATAAGTGACTTTAATTTTAGTCACAATATATTGTCCATTTTTACTACCACCCGTCTCTTTTAAGGCGAATGTAGAACTTTGTGTTTTGCTTGCTTCTGTATATGTTTTTGAAGTACCAGTTGTACTCGTAGACGAGTCCCAATATAAAGAACAAGTTCCTTGGGCAGTAGAACCTGTCACTTCAATCTTAGTAATATATATATTTGCTTGACTCGTACTAATAGTAATAGAGTTCCCGTTACTAGTATTCTTAGTTGCATATAATTTAATGCCATATGTCGATGACTTGTTCCAATATACAGGGTCATTAGGTCCAGTACTTTTAGCATAACTCGCAGTAAACACATCAAAATCATCAGACATCCCATTAGCGCTTACATTGTGCGTAATATCAGATGTCCATGTTAATTCTGCAGGAGATGCTCCCCATGCAGTTGGGATGGTGAGGGTGAGGAATGTTGTTAGAGTTATGAGTTTAAAGAGGTTTCTCATTACTCCGGAATTTGTAAATCTTGTTTTCATATTGATTTGTGATTTATTATTATCGGTTTGTTATGTTGCTTATTCGTGAGTACCGGCTGATTCTTAAGTGCGGGACAGTACTGAGGGTATCGGGAGCGGCGCGGATGCAGGTTGAGATGAGACTCGGGGGCGGGTCGGGGGCTTCTTGGGGCGGAAATGAATATTTCACGCGACGAAACGGCCGTTTTGATACGACAGGGGAAGGCTGAAAATGAATGAGATACAAAAAACGGGAAACTCGCGAACCAGGGAAAAACAGAAGAAATGAGGAAAACGTCAATTAATCCACATGTCCGAATCGTCAAAAAATCCACATTTTGCTGTCTGAAACGATGCTGCAAAAGAGTGCAGAACGACCGGTAAACAAGGTAAACGCATCCGAAAAATCAAATCTCATAAGTATCGCTAAAAAAATGAAAAGTAGAACAGAGTAAAACTTTACCAAATTTTTATGAAATCCGCAGAATGTATCGTTTATCTATCGTTTATCTATCGTGTATCTATCGTATATCTATCGTATATCTATCGTGTTTATCTGCTGTAGGACGGTTGTAGAGCGGCTGCATGATGGTTGGAAGGTGGTTGGAAGGTAATTGGAATATGTTTGTAAAGTGGTTGGAAGGTGGTTGGAAGGTAATTGGAATATGTTTGCAAGGTGCTTGGGAGGTGGCTGGGAGATGATTGGAAGGTGGTTACAAAGTGGTTGGGAGGTGATTGGAAGGTGGTTACAAAGTGGTTGGGAGGTGATTGGAAGGTGGTTGGAAGGTAATTGGAATATGTTTGCAAAGTGGTTGGAAGGTAATTGGAAGGTGGTTGGAAAAGTGTTGTCTTTCGCGAGGGTGCAGTGATAGAAGTGGGTTACAAGGGACTCTGTTGAGGACAGAACTGCTTTTTATTAGACAGACATGACTGACTACATACTCTGATATCCCGCCAACGAGTATAATTTTAATGCGTTGCCTTGCCCGGCGAAAAACCTATTTGGCTATTTGGCATTAATTTTGTAACTTTGCGGCGTGTTAGATTATTCTAAACTATGAAAAGTATTGTCCGTCTTGTTTGGTTGCTGTTCTTCGGTGTCATAATGGTGATGCCGTTGCATGCTTTTACTGTAGTGATAGATGCCGGTCACGGTGGCAAAGACCCCGGTGCTTTGGGCGCTATCTCACGCGAGAAAGACCTCAATCTTGACGTGTCGTTGAGATTGGCCAAGCTGATAGAAGCCGGAGACAAAAGCGTGTTGGTGTATATGACTCGCAAAACAGATGTGTTTCTTACCCTTCAGGAGCGTGCGGATTTTGTGAATAAGCATGGTGCGGACCTGTTCGTCTGTATTCATGCCAACTCGGCTCAGAACAAGAATGTGCAAGGTGCAGAGACTTATACGTTGGGTTTGCACAAACAGGAGAGCAACCTCAGTGTGGCGATGCGTGAAAACGCCGTGATGATGTTGGAAGATGATTATCAGACCAAGTATCAGGGTTTCGACCCTAACTCGGTGGAGTCTTATATCATGTTTGAGTTTATGCAGGACCAGTATATGGATAAATCTTTACAGTTTGCTTCGCTTGTTCAGCAGGAGTTGTCGTCAGCCTGCCAGCGAACAGACAAAGGTGTAAGGCAGGCAGGATTCTGGGTGCTGCATAAGTCGGCTTGCCCATCGGTATTGATAGAGATGGGTTTTATCTCTAATCCCGAAGAGGAGAAATATCTCGCCTCAGCCAAAGGCAAGGATGAGGTAGCCAAGGCTATATATGATGCTTTTGTAAGTTATAAGGCTTCGGTTGACAAGCGCCAGAAAGCAGAGCCGGCAAAAGAGGAAGTTGCAACAAAGAAAGAGGATGCCACAAAGAAAGAGGATGCCCGACAGACGATAGATAAGAAGCAAGATGCGGCTTCGGATGTGAAAGCAGACCCAGTGAAGACGAATGAGGAGCCGCAGGTTGGAAAAGAAAGCCAAAACGCTCAGGGTGCAACTGATGGAGTAGTGTATAGAGTTCAGATTTTTGCCGTATCGCGTCTGTTGGATGAAGGCGATTCCACTTTCCGCGGTTTGAAGGGCTGCCGATATACGCAGGTAGGGAGTTTATATAAATATACCTACGGCGAAGAGACTGACTATGAAAAGATAGTGGCGTTACAGCAGGAATTGCAGCAGAAATTCCCTGATTGTTTTGTGGTGGCTTTTGCAGACGGCAAGCAAGTGCCAGTGAAGAAATAGGGAGTGACGAAGGGGGTACTGAGGCAAGTTGCTCCAAGTATTGCTTGAAATGGTTTGACAGTAGTCTTCTCTTTTGCGGGAAGATTTGAAAACAAGTTATGAATTGACGTTGAGGGGTTGGAATGACGATGAGGGTACGGAATGATGCGGAGGAATGGAATACAGAAGAGTGTTTTAGAGAATATTGAAAATTAGATAAGATAATGGCAAAATTGAGATTCCAGCGTGAGATAGTGGTGGCAGTGCTTGCCATCCTTGCGCTATTTCTGTTGTATTTTGGATTTAACTTTTTGAAAGGTGTTAATCTTTTCAAATCAACGACAGCCTATACCGGTGAATGGACCCAGATTAACGGGTTGACTGAGCAGGCGCCGGTGTATGTGAAAGGTTTCAAAGTGGGGCAGGTGGACAAAATTGTATATGATTTCACCAAAGAAGCCTCATTTGTGGTTACATTGTCAGTCAATAAGGATATTGTGTTGCCTGAAGGTTCGGAGGTGGCACTGATAGCAGACGGTTTGCTTGGCGGGACGGCTCTGCAACTGAATATCCCTACAGGAGACGCTACACCTTATTATAAAGAAGGTGACACCTTGCCTACCACTATCGTTCCCGGTTTGGTAGAGTCACTTCAAGCAGGTTTGTTGAAAGATTTGCAAGTGGCAGTGCAACATGTCGATTCGCTGGTGGAGGATGTGCAAGGTCAGTTGGAAGGCGACCATATCAAGAATGTGCTGGCTAAGGCTGACAATGTGATGAGCGATTTGGACGCTTCCTCCGGTAAACTGAAGACGATGATGGAGACAGATGTGCCCCAAGTGGTGTCAGATGCAAAGGAGGCAGTGGCTGATGTGAAAGTGTTGACCGGCAACATCCGTGATGTGGATTTGGCGGCAACGGTGAAACGTGTGGACGAAGCAGTGGATGAAGTGAAAGGAGTGGTGGCTCAAATCAATTCAACAGAGGGTACTTTGGGTATGCTGCTGCATGACAAGAAACTATATGTAAACATTGATAAGACGGTTGTATCGGCTGATAGTCTGCTTGTTGACTTGAAGGCCCACCCTAAGCGTTATGTCCATTTCTCGTTGTTTGGGAAGAAAGAAAAATGATGCATAGTGCCTTGTTTATTATTCAGTGAAATTCTAAATAAGAAAAAATTTTCACTCATAATTTATTATTGTTGATAACTTGTGTAGTTATTAACAATTTAAGAAAGTCGTCGGACTAAATTGTAGTACGGCGATTTTGTTTATCTGTTATTATTTATCAGTGATTTAAAGGCGATTTCTTTTGCAAATGACTGCTTTATAATTAAATATATTTAATTGTTTGAAACTAAAAAATATAGGGTGAGTGCATAAAATTACAGAAGCGGTCAGGCTTGCGTAATTCAAAAAAAAGTATGACCTTTGCACTACGAAAAGCGACTCACTCCGGATTTTGTAAAGGGTTGAAAAGTAGCGATTTGATATGATCGGGAAAAGTGAGGCTGTTTTTTTCAGCGCCTATTTTCGAGGTGAAGAACGGAAGAGTACCTGTTTTTGAGGGTAGAAGGACGGAATGATAATTGGAACAGAAGGCGGAGCGACACAAGAGTCCTTATCTTTATTATTATTTATTATTATTCTTATTCAAAGCAGGTCTTACCTCGGCGGATAAAAGAAGAAAACCGTAAGTAATTCGTACATTCATAATAGTTAACAAATATACTGCACGTCATCTATAGTGGATAACACCATTTCATATTGGCAAGAATGTCTTCAGATTTTGAAGGATAACTTATCGGCTTCTGCATACCGAATGTGGTTTGCTCCGATTATTCCTCTAAAGTTTGAGAACAATGTGTTGGTGCTTCAGGTGAAGAGCCAGTTTATGGTGGAGTATATTGAGGATAACTATATTGACTTGCTTCGCAAAACACTTTTCCGTGTTTACGGTAAGGGAATACGGTTGGAATATCGTGTGCTGATAGACAGTCAATCGGGCAAGGGTAGTACCATACTGAGTGAGGGTGTGGAAAAGCAGACTCCTCAGAAAGAAGAGATGCCAGCCCGCTCTTCAGCATCCTATGACTATCGCCCTGCGATGCCGCAGTTGGATTCTCAACTCAATCCGCAGTACACTTTTGCAAGTTTTGTTGAAGGCGAGTGCAATAAATTGCCGCGTAATGCGGGACTGACCATTGCCCGAGAGCCCGGCAAGACTATTTTTAACCCGATATTTATCTATGGCGGTAGCGGAGTAGGGAAGACTCACCTTGCCAATGCCATTGGCAACGAAGTGTTGCGTCTGTATCCTGACAAAAGAGTGTTGTATGTGAGTGCTCATACTTTCCAAGTGCAATACACGGATGCTGTTGTGAACAATAAAGTGAACGACTTTATCAATTTCTACCAGACGATAGATGTATTGATAGTTGACGATATTCAGTATTGGGCAGACAAAAAGCAGACGCAGAACACCTTTTTCTTTATTTTCAACCATCTGCATCAAACCGGTAAGCAGCTAATTCTTACTTCAGACAAGGCTCCTGTTGATTTGCAAGGTTTGGAGGACAGGTTGATTACCCGTTTCAAATGGGGTCTTTCGACAGAGATAAAGAAGCCTGATTTCGAGTTGCGCAAGAATGTTTTACTGCATCGTATTCATCAGGATGGTCTGGATATATCGGAAGATATAGTGAACTACATAGCCGAGAATGTCCGCGACAATGTTCGTGATTTGGAGGGTGTATTGGCCTCGTTGTTAGCCTATTCCACTCTCACCAATGCCGAAATCAACAAAGAGTTGGCTGATCAGGTAATCTCCCGTTTGGTGGATGTGTCGGAGACGGATATGTCGATTGACAACATCACGGCGGCGGTATGCGAGCATTTCCAGGTGGATGAGAAGACGCTGTATGCCTCTTCGCGCAAGAAAGAGATAGCGCAGGCTCGTCAGGTGGCTATGTATTTGGCAAAGAAACTGACCGACAAACCATACGCCGAGATCGGACGGAAGATGGGTAAACGCAATCATGCCACGGTGATGTATGCCGTGAATACGGTAAAAGAGCAGATGGAGTATGATGCTTTCCTCAAACGCTCGGTGATGCTGATAGAAAATACGCTGAAAGGATAGTCTTTCAGCGTTTTTTTTTGCGTTTTTTATTGAGAGGCTTTCTTCTAAGTTATGAGGCTCTTCAACTCTTCAACTTTTTAACTCTTCAACTCTTTAACTCTTCAACTCATAAACTCATAAACCCTTAGGCCATATAGCGATTAAGCGGCAAAGAGTTTTCTTTTTATTAGAGTAATTCTACTTATTAGAGTAATTCTACAATGGTGACGCCGGCGCCTCCTTGGTCGGGATGAGCATCGTGGTAGTGCTTTACCCGATGCTGCATCTGCAGGTAGTCTCGGACTACCTGTCTGAGAGCTCCGGTTCCTGTGCCGTGCAGAATGCGTACTTCAGCAGTGCCTACCATGACGGCATCGTCAATATAACTGATGAGGGCGGAGAGTGCTTCATCGGCTCGCATACCGCGTAAGTCGAGTTCTCCCTTGAAGGTGAGTTGTTTCTTTCGAATCGACTCGCTCACGTTGCCAGGGACTACCACACGACTTTGTTGTTTTCGTTCTTCTTTTGCCTGCTTTGCGGAAACGTGTTCTATTTGTTTGAGGGGGATATATGACCGGATGGAGCCAAAAGCCACCACTGCCTGTTTGTCGGTTATCTCCACTACTTCTCCTACCAGTGTAGTGCCTCGTTTGCGAATGCGGGAGCCTACTTGCAGAGCAGGAGGAGTTATGGTGGCGTTAGCGGAAACGTTTTGGGCGTTGGTGGAAGTGTTTTTGCGGTTGTTAGCGTTGTTTTTCGGTTGTTTGACGTCCGAAGAGCGATTGATTGAGCGGGTTTGTGTCAGATTTTTCTCTTTGAATTGTTCAAGCGATTTGCGGGCAGCTTGTGTTTGTTCGCGGTCGGCTCCGGATTCTTTTATTTGCCGTATGGTGTTTTCTATGGTGGCATTGCTGCGGCGAAGCAGTTCTTCTGCTTTTTCTTGCGCTTCGTTCAGTATTTCTCTTCTTTTCTGTTTAGCAGAGCCGATTTGTTCTTCATAGTAGGCAATGCGTTGTTCGAGTTGCTTTTCCTGTTCGTGCACTTGTTTACGTTTCTGCTCCCAATAGTGTTTGTCGCGTGCTATGTTTTGCAGATGCCGTTCGTAGTCGATATGTTCTTCTCCTGCCAGTTGTTTGGCTTCGTTGATGATGTCGTCGGGGAGTCCTGTCTGTCTTGCTATCTCGATGGCGAACGATGATCCTGCCTGACCGATGGATAGTTGGAACAGCGGTTGGAGCCGTTGGCTGTCGTAGAGCATGGCTCCGTTGATGATGCCTTCGGTGTCTTCGGCGAGATGTTTGAGGTTGTCATAGTGTGTGGTGATAAGACCAAAACTGCGATGGCTGTTAAGTTGCTTGAGCACCGCTTCTGCTATAGCTCCTCCGATACGCGGCTCTGTTCCTCCGCCGAATTCATCGATGAGCAGGAGTGTGTGAGCATTGCTGTTGCGCAGGAAAAACTTCATGTTGCGCAGGTGTGAGGAATAGGTGGAGAGGTCGTTTTCGATGGACTGCTCGTCACCGATGTCGATGAACAAGCTGTTGAAGATGCCTGCGGTGGAGTCTTCTCTGACGGGTATAGGAAGGCCGCATTGCAGCATATATTGTAGAAGGGCTGCCGTTTTGAGGCAGACTGATTTTCCTCCTGCATTGGGCCCTGAGATGACGAGTATTCGGTTGGGTTCGTTGAGGCGAAGGTTGAGTGGAACTATTTTTTTGTCCTGTCGCTGAAGCCGCTGTTGCAACAGGGGGTGTCGGGCTTCACGCCAGTCAATCAAGGGTTGCTCTTTGAGTTCCGGAGCGATGGCTCCTGTTTTGTCGGCAAAGCGAGCTTTTGCATACAGGAAATCCACTTCTGCCAGGAACTGATGTAGCGTCAGAATGGCGGGTATATAGGTACGTATGCCTGCGCTTGTCTCCATCAGGATGCGTGCTCTTTCTCGTTTTTCTTCGCTCTCCAGTTCCCGGATGCGGTTGTTGGCTTCCACCACCTGCTGAGGCTCGATATAAACCGTTTTGCCGGTGGCTGACTCATCGTGTACGATGCCGCCTATTTTGCGTTTGTATTGCGGCGAGACCGGTATGACGAGTCGTCCTTCCCGCAATGTAGGCATCACATCGGGGTCTATCATACCTTCCGCTTGCGCTTGCCGTAGGATGCTGTTAAGTGCCCGGTTGACAGACCCTTGTGCTTGCTGGAGACTTCGGCGTATGTCAGCCAGGGCAGGGGAGGCGTTGTCGCGGAGTCTGCCGTATTTATCGATGATGCGGTCGATGGCGGCAATAGTTTGCGAGGGGGAAAAGTCAGCACATTCATCGGGGAGAGAATAGTCGGCAAAACGGCAGAGCATAGGGAATCGCTGACTATCAAGCCGGCGGAAAAAGCTCGTATAGAGGTCGGCAGCCTCCAGCAAACGGCGAAGATGCAGCAGTTCTTCCTCATCCATGAAGAGGCCTTCGATGCGAATCCGTTTGACACTTTCCCTGACATCGGGTATTGTGCTCTTGGGATAGTCCAACGAGTTGTCATGTAAGATAACGAGCATCTCACGGGCTTGAAGGAGAAGTAGACGGATAGCGGCGGGGTGTGTGAGAAAAGTCAGCTCGCCTACCTTTTCTCTTCCCATTTCACTGCTGCATAGCTCGCTGAGTTGCTCACGTATGGGGGTAAAATCGATTTTATGTTCAAAGTCTTGCGGATAAATCATGATGGTAGTTTGATGGTTGTTCGGTGTGAGTTTTTAGCCCAATAATCGGATATCTGTGATGATTTCGGCTCCTACCTCTTCGTTGAGTTTTTTCACCAACTCGTGTCGTGCGATGAAGAGTTCCTGCCGGAGTGCGGCAGAGGTGATTTGTACGTGCAGTTTGCCGTCGCGTACTTCGATGCGCCCTGTATATTTCTGAACCAGAGGCCCCATCAATTGTGGCCATGCCTTGATGATTTGATGCTCCAGAAAAGGTTTTTCGAGCCCTTGTTCCTTGAGAAATTGCCGGATGACGGCGGCTATTGTTTCAGTATTCTGGCGTCGCATAAGGGTGAGTTGTTGATAGTTGTTTGTCGGTTGTTTGTTGGCGGGATATTATCTCAGCAGTAGGTCTTGATTTCGCATGACGTTTTGCCCTGTCTCAATGCCGTTGAGTCGGTAGATGGTGCTGAGCCGCATACCTTTGTCCTGTGCTATCTGCCAGATGTTTTCATCTCCTTGCACGCGGTAGTGGGCAAATCGTTTTTCGGCTTTTTTGCGTTTGCGTTGCAGATACACTTTGTCGCCTTCCTGCAACTCGTAGCGCGGGTTGACGATATCGTTGTACTGACGCAGTGTTTTCTCATACAGATTGAACTCATAGGCGATGTCGGCGAAGGTGTCTCCCAAACGGGCTACCACATATTTTCTGCCATTGTTGCGCAGCACTTTGTGTGTTTGGTTGAGTGCCACGCTGCCCATCTGTCGCCGTTCGGCATGTGACTCCTTGGCAGGAGAAGCGGCTGATAGGTCTGCGTCGGTTGCAATGTATGCAGCTTTCTCTTCTTTGTCAGTGGCTTGCGAGGATGATGCCGAAGAGGAAGAACCCGCAGCAGAGGAGGCTGAAGCTGATGAGGCGTCGGAGGTGTCAGCCGTCTTATCGGTGATGACTTTGGCTTCGCCGGAGGCGTTTGGGAGGTCATATTGCGTCAGGTCGTAGTCTTCAATGAGTTTGATGAGTTTGGCGGCGTAGCCCGGGTCGGTGGCATATCCGCATTGGCGCAACCCGTGAGCCCAGCCTTTATAGTCGGTTATCTGCAACTCAAACAGAGGCTGATAGCGTTTTTTCTGCAGGAAGAGTGAGTGGTCTTCGTAACTCTGCTCGGCGTGTCGGTATTTGCGGAAACATTCGTTTTTTGTCTCGTCGTCATGCTTGTAGGTGTCACCATTCCAGTCTCCCGCACATTTCACGCCGAAGTGATTGTTGGCTTTAGTGGCAAGTTCGCTTTTTCCCGCGCCCGACTCGAGCAACCCCTGTGCGAGGGTGATGCTGGCGGGTATGTTGTATTTTTTCTGTTGTTTTTGAGCCTCTTTGTGGTATTGGCGGATGTAGGCTTCGTAGTCGGCATTGCGCGACTGTGCCGCTACCGACAAAAACAAGGCGCAGCAGATAGGCAGGAATATCAATCGTTTGAAATTCATAATTGTTGGATGTTGGTTTGCAGTTGTTTAGTGTTGTTTGACGGTTGTTAATTATTGTTTTGCGGTTGTTTGTTAATCGCATGCAAAAATACAAAAAATGAATGAAAAATCAAAATAATGTTCACTAATTATACAAATAGTCTCTTCCTATGCACGAATTAAGCCCGAATTAGGTATTAGACCAGATTATATTTACAGGGTTGTTGACTCTGGGTTATTTTGTTAACGTGTTGGGAAGGCATGCGGCACATACATGATTTTCTTAATAAGTTTATTCTCAGTGCTCTTAGCGTATTGGAGGAAGGTATGCGGCACACACATGTTTTTTTCAATAGGTTTATTTTCAGTACTCTTAGCATATTGGGGGAAGGTATGGTATTTATTAGTCATGAGACAATAGTGAGGGGATTGGCCGTTGTGGAAAAATTGCCAAATTTTTTTTGATGATTTTTTTGTGGGTAGAGAGTAAAAATGGCCATTTTTGTGCTTG
>ERZ842401.214-NODE-214-length-79041-cov-9.307751_pt1 | contig 79041 bp, 70 predicted proteins | sample MGYA00521270_ERZ842401 | MGnify/ENA primary metagenome ERZ842401 (study PRJEB31892, sample SAMEA3878208) | bioreactor metagenome | biome: Moose rumen | place: Sweden | collected 2011-10 | study: EMG produced TPA metagenomics assembly of the PRJEB12797 data set...
ACTTCCAGAAGGCCCTCGACGAGTGCCGCGAGTACCACGAACGCCTCCAGGTCATCGCCGAACAAGCCATCGCCTTCGACCTCGACGATGGTGTCGTAGTCAACTATGCCAAGTTTGGGGATATATTAGCAAAAATCAAGTAACTAAAAGTCAAAAATATGGACAAGATAGATTTCATTGAGTTAGCAACCTTTTGCGTAAATAGATATAAAGAATCTCATAATACAAGTAGCAACAGTTATGCAGGTTCGCTCTATGTCGCCATATTAGAGGACAATCAAGTATTGTGCTCTAGGACTCCTCATATTTTGAAAAATGCGACAAAATGCATACTTGTCCATCAGCGTTCAGAACTAGCCGTATCAAACTACTATTTTTGGTATAATGTAGAATTCATAGATGAAAATGGTTGCGTGTTTGATGGCAATTTGGGTAATGGCTTTAAATTGGATGTGTCTGCATGGGGACAATTTTCCAATCAGATGATGAGTCTGCTTTATAACCAGTCATCTTTGTATTGGTGCAGACCTCCTTTTGAAGACCACATTGCAAAAGTGTGGGAGATTTATTCACGCTTGAAAGACTTTTCAACAGAAAAGGAGATTAATCTTACTGCAGAACTTATCCGTAAGGATGAAAAGATTCTTGAATTGGAGAAGGAGGTTGAAGACTTTACTTTTACCAATCAGTTGCTGAAACAGGAGCGCGATCAATATAAAGAATTGCTTGACGAAATTAAAGAAATGGTCGAGAAATAAATGACTATCCTATGATAAGGAAAAAAGACATATCAGAATTCTTTGACCTCGAAGCAGAGGCCGCCAAGAAGAGTTGGGAAGCTTTGATGAGCCTTCCTGTCAAGGATCGTATTCGAAAGCGTCGGGCTATCCAGTCCGTCTATTTGAACCGTGATTACAGAGAAAGTTCCGATGATGGATATGTCCTTATAAAAGTTTCAGTTGGTGTCAATCTTGCTGACTTCAAAGAAGGAGAATGTCTTGTCCTGCATAAAGAAGGAACCTTGTCAGGAATTCAATGCACCCTTAACTCATTTATAGGTGACGATGAAATCGTTCTGGAGGTATTTCCTCCCAACATGCCTTCAGCCCTTGATTCATATTATGACGTTCCTTTACTCTTAGACCGAGACAAGGTTGACTTGCGTGAACACGTATATTGGCCATTCACGTCTCAACTATCAAGTCTAGATGAAGACTTCTGGGAGAATTTACTTCTTAACTCAAAACCCACTCCTATTTTTGAGGAAAGGGAAAAGAATGAAGAAGAAGTGTTGGATTCAGAAAAGTATTTCAACATCGATTTATTGCCAAAACAGAGGGAAGCTGTCGTAAACAGCATGTCTGCCAAAGACTATTATCTTATTCAAGGGCCTCCAGGAACTGGGAAGTCTTTTGTATTAGGTTTTACTATCATAGAAGAAATGCTTTTCTTGGAGCACAAGGTCGTTATTATTGGTCCTAACCATATGGCTATTAATAACACCATGCAACAAGTTTACAAATTAGCTTCTAAGATAAAGAACTTCCCGACAGCCAATCTGATAAAGGTTGGACAGTCTTACAATAGACCTCAACTTAAAAATAGCGAAGGGGAGTTTGCCATAACAAACAATCTCCGATTGAATGTAAACTATGTAAATTCCTTCGAAGGATTATGGACAATTGGTCTTACGCCACATAGTCTCTACACCAGCAGAGGAAGAGGCTTGAAATGTGACACCTTGATTATAGATGAAGCCGGACAGATGACTATCCCATTGGCTTTGATGGGCATGATTAAGGCAAAAAAGGTTATCCTTGCCGGAGATCACAAGCAACTTCCTCCTATTGTTTCATCCGAGGAGGTTAGGAAAGAAATGAGACAGTCTGCTTTTCAAAAGCTGATGACTAAAGATAATTGCACAATGCTGGACGTTAGTTTCAGAATGTGTGAGCCTATCTGTAACTATGTGTCTGAGCTTTTCTATGATGGTAAGGTAAAACCCATGAAAAAGGGATGTGATAGCATGATTGTATGCAATGATCCTCTCTACGATTTCCATTCTCCTATCATAATTCACAATGTGGATGACGATGGCGAGCAGACTTCAGACAAAGAAGCTGAATTTATAGCAACTACAATAGCTGGGTTCATTAATAAAGGATTGCCAGCAAATGAAGTTGCCGTACTCTCACCTTTCAGAGCACAGGCTGCAAACGTGAGAAGGCACATCCGTAAGCAAAGCGAAATTACCGAGGAACAGCGGAAACTGATTGCTGCTGATACTATAGATAAGATGCAAGGTCAAGAAAGAGAAGTTATTATCTATTCGCTTGTATCTGGGGACATGGACTATATAACCGAAATGGCAGAGTTCTTATACAACCCAAATAAAATGAATGTTGCTTTTTCTAGAGCAAAATCAAAACTGATAATTGTTGGAAACATAGAGCAAATAAAGAAAATCAGCTCTGTGGAATATCCACACATTAAGAAAATGATAGAGTCAAACCTCGTAAAATTTGTTTAAGAGATATGAATACAAGAATTAGCATCAATAACGGTTATCTGAATCAGGTTACATTAGCCGATTCATCCTTCATTCACGAGCTTTTCTCTGATAAAGACGTGAAGACCTTCTACGTGTTGAGGGATGACCATGCTGCGAATATAGATAGATTCATTCAGTTTATGATTGACTGTATGAAACAGCAGTCTGCCCTTGACTATATTATCTACAATGATTATGGTCAAAGGGTCGGACTTATTACTGCTGAACTTATTCGAGATCCAAGGACTGGAGAAGTCATGTGGAATGTCGGTTATGCTGTGGCTCCACAATTCCGCAACAATGGCTATGCGACTAATGCCTTGAATGGATTGACCAGCTTCTTGTTGAACAATTTCTCCATAAAGAAATCTTCTCTGGACATTGCAGAGGAAAACAAGGAATCAGAGAGGGTCGCCGAGAAATGTGGCTATAAGAAGCCGGAGTCTGGTCCCAGAATGGGATATATTGACCCTGACCACATGGATCTGGGATTAAGATTCAAATGGTTCAAGTCGATTGGAGGTAAACGTGCAGAATACTTTAACCAGGCAGCTGCTGTCTTCCGAATGAAAGACTATCGTTCAGCTATCAGTTTCTTCCAAAAAGCCCTGAATGAAGAATATCAGCCGGGCACTCCATTTACTGATGCCCAAATCTATTCAAACATGGGTATGGCATATTCATCTATAAGACTATACCAGGAGGCTTTCAATTACCTAAAGAAGGCTCAGGCCATGGGACTGACAAACCCAAGCATTGAGCGAGAACTTCTCTGGTTAAGGAATAACGTTGGGTTGTATTGATACGCCTATAAATAAGACTTTAATAGAAAATGGACAATACGATATACCAATACGCCATAGGCGAACTCCTCGATGGAAGGTATTTCTACATACCATCCTATCAAAGGGGGTACAGATGGACAGAGAAACAGGTCGGTGACTTGCTTCGAGACCTTCTGTGTTTTGCAAATGATTATGCAGATGAAGGCAAAGACAAGAAGCAAGACCAGTTCTATTGTCTTCAGCCTATCATCGCTCGTCCGATAACCGACGAGAGTAAGCTCAAATCCATCTTCGGATCTGAGTACGATGATTGTATTTCCGAACATGGCGTATGGGAGATTATCGATGGCCAACAGCGTTTAACTACCATCTATCTGCTATACAAGTATCTGTTAGACCAGAAAGGTTGGGATGCTCAGACTCTCAAAGAAGAAGAGGATGGCAAAGAACTTTATCATATCAGTTATGCCACTCGTGAAGGTTCGTCGTCCTTCTTGGAAAATCTTTCAATGAAGGTAATCAACGAAGGCAATGATAGTGGGTTCCGAGAGAATGTAGATTTCTACCACATGTCAAATGCATTCAAGTATATTGGAGAATGGATTAAGACAGATGGTATCATTATCAACAAGCGATACCAATTAGGTGGAAGTCTTGGAAAGATTCGCGATTCTTTCTTTAATCTGCTGAATGGCATGTCTGACACCAAAGGCGGTTCTGTGCAGGTGTTGTGGTATGAGATAGCCGAAAACAAGGAGAAAACCGACATCAAGGAATTTCAGAAGATTAACACCGGCAAGATCAGATTGACCGATGCCGAGCTGATTAAAGGACTATTTCTGCTAAAGCGGAACTTTACATCTGGAGACAAGTACATCAAACAGTCTGAATTGGCTCTGGAATGGGAGTATATTGAGAACACCCTCCATGCCAATAATTTCTGGTACTTCTTGCAGAAAAAAGGCTTTGACATGCCCAACCGAATAGATTTCCTATTCAACCTGATATATAAGAGAAAAGCCCTGAAGGATGTTCCTGAAGAAGAGTGGGACAATAAACTCAGGGAGATTGACGAGAAACTGATGGACACTCGCCAGAGTGAAATCTTCCGATTCTACTATAATCGTTTTGAAGGAAAGCTTGGTGAAGAACTACAGCATGAAGTTTCAGAGGCTTGGAAAGAGGTCATGGAACTTTTCCGCACTTTGGATGACTGGTTCTGCTCGCCATCTACCTATAACTATATTGGACTGTTAAGCCAGTGTGGTGAAGACCTAAGCAGACTGGTCCTGTTCTTCGACCAGATGGATGAGACAGAATGTAGGGATGATTTCGTGAACTACCTGAAGAAGCGTATCTCCTATCATCTGCGCGGTGTCAAGATTGATAAAGAGAATCATCGCATCCTTAATGAATTTAAGGAGCATGACAATATATATAAGATCCTTCTGACTCTGAACATTCATCTTTTGAATGAGCAGAATCAGAAACTGGATTCGGACTCAGATGTTTACAAGTTCCCATTCGATGTGCTAAGTGCTCAGAACTGGGATATCGAACATGTTGATTCCTTCCACACCAATGCCCTCAAAAGAGATTCTGACAAGGAAGAATGGATTCGCACGGCTATGGATGACCGTAAGGATGAGCTTTCAGAAGAAGAAAAGGAATCCATCCTTCAGAACCTCAATGAAAAGGCCCTCGATGAAGCCATCAACATATTGAAGAAAAATGCCCAGGAGGAAGCTGACGAAGATATTAAGAACTCCATCGGCAACCTAACCCTTCTTGATGCTAATACGAATAGGTCGTATGGTAACAGTCTGTTCTGTACCAAGAGACGAATTATCATTGAACGTATCAAGCAAGGTGTATTCGTGCCTGTAGCTACGCAATATATATTTGCCAAATTCTTCGACCAGAAAGGAACCAATCGTTCTCTTTGGACAAAGGAAGATATGGAGGCATACCATAGGTATGTGTACGACATTCTGATTAACTACTTAAACGAGGAGGAATAGTCATGAGTGAAAGATATACATTTATAGATATATACAGGAAGGAACTTGACCTGAACAAGGACACGAAAGCGAAGGTAAGCCAGATAGTCATACCTAAGATTCAACGTCCTTATGCACAGGGTCGTCAGGATGGAGTGTGTACATATGTACGTAACACACTGCTGAATGAGATGTTTGCCAACTTCAAGACTGATGACATCTTTGATCTAAATTTCATATATGGTATCATCCGGCCTTCTAATGATGAGTATGTGATGGAGTTGCTTGACGGACAGCAGCGCATGACAACTTTGTTCCTGATTCATTGGTACATTGCAAACAGAGAACTGAAAGAAGGTGACGAAGAAGACAAGGTGATTCGTGATGCATTAAGCCGTTTTGTGTACGAAACTCGTTCAACGGCCACTGTGTTCTGTGAGAAGATGGCTTCCTACAGGATTGATCTTTCTGACAAATATCCGTCTCAGGCTATCCGTCAGGCAAAATGGTACTTCAAATCGTTTGACAGGGATAGTACCATCAATGCCATGCTCACCATGTTGGATGCAATCCACGAAAGATATATTGACCAGGAAAGAAATGACCTGCACACAAAGCTGAAGAACTTGCAATTCTACGTTAAGTCACTTGGCTATTTCAACCTTTCGGAAGAATTGTATATCAAGATGAATGCTCGTGGATTGCAGCTCAGTCCATTTGAGAATTTCAAAGCCGACTTGACCAATTTCATTAGTAACACTCCATATGAGCATTATAAGGAGTTGGTCCCCTTATATAAGAAGAACAGTGAAGAAAAAGTCGAATTCCATTTCAATTTCTCCGTAAAGCTCGATGCCAAGTGGATAGATTTGTTCTGGAAGAAAGGCACAGAAAACTTCGATGCTTCTTATATGAATTTCTTTACACGTTTCTTTGCTTGCAAATACATCATTGCTACAAAAGACGTGATAACAGACAGGGATATACGAAGTGACAAAACCCTTCGCAAACTCTATACTGATGCAGAGAATTCAAATGAGGCGAATGAATATCTTGGATTCCAAGAGTTTGAACAACTCCTGAAGCAACATCCAGAATATGTGTTGACTCTTGACAAGGTTCTGGATGTGTTCTATGAATATGATTTCATTGATAATAAGAAAGTAATCTTTGAGCAAATGCTTCCCTCGTGGGAGAAGATTTCTCAAAGTGATGGAGACGACTTCTATAGCAATGCTTCGGCTAAGATGACCCATATCAAACTGATTGTATTCGGAGCTGTCATAGAGTTCATAGAAGCGTATAAAGAATTTGATGTCGATACTTTCCAGAACTGGATGCGTATCGTCTGGAATGTTGTTGAGAATACCAATATCGACAGCCTCACGCCTGTTTCTTCTTTGATTCGTAAATTCTCCGCAGTGATACAAAATACAGCACGTCGCTCGTCAGAAGGAGAATCCTTCTATTCAGCTCTTGCTCAATGGAAGGATGACAACACAACAGAACGTGAGAACCGAGCCCTGCTTGAAGAAGTCAGAAAATCACAGTTAATTTCAGCTGATGAACAATGGAAGTCACTCTTCGTTGAAGCTGAATGTCATCCTTTCTTCAAGGGAATGGTACTGTTCTTCTATGATCAGAGCATGACTACTGAGAATTTCTCGGCTGCATACAATCTTGTCAAAAACATGTTTGATGAGAATGGCATAGCACCATTCTACAGGAGCCAGCATGTGTTGATAAGGGCAATTGTTAGCCATTTCAGCTCTTGGAATGACATCAGAGAACTTTATGTCACTGAGAGGTCAGAGACCAACAAGTATCTGAAAAACATTCTAGCATCAAGTACTCCAGTAAGACAGATGTTTGCAGACATTGCGTCTTCTGCGCAGACAGATGAGGAAGCCCTGCATCTGTTGAAGGGTGTAATTGACAATGCGGAACCATTTGTTCCTTGGGTAGGTGCAAACGAGATAGAGACAGAATACTGCAAGATGGCAGCTGAAAGAATTCGACAAGATGTTCGCCTATATGACTGGATTGCAGATGAAGAAGCTCAGCGCAAAAACGTATTCCGAATTTATTGGTATGAAGGTCATATCATGTTTGCAGTGCCAAGAAAGCAGTTCGCAAAGGTAGCCCTTGATACTGAAAGAGCAAAAATCGCTTTTAACATTGCAAACAGCTATGGGTTCCATTATGACGATCCTTCACAGCTTGATATGTACAGAAAGTATGGCGATAGTTTTGGAAATGAAATATGGCTTTGGCAGGACAGACAGCAATGTAAATTGTGGATTGGATTCTGCCAATACCACACGTTACGTGTTAGAATAGAATGCCATCAAAAGCAATATGCAGCTGAACTTATGGAAAGTTTAGAAAGTAGCAAATTTGCAAGGGATGATGAACGGCTTATAGAGATTCCCGTTTTGAATCACTTTAGGGCTGATGAGACCTATAGTGTCCTTTCAAAAAGGATAGAAGAACTATTCGAAATCATTCCTGAAATTGAGAATTTAGTGGGCAGCTAGGAATCGTAAAAGAACTCTTTGGCTGGAATGCATTGAAATAATAAACAAAGAACATGGTACAGGAAAAAATATACAGCTATTTTGAACGTAATCCCCAATTGCACGTTCTTTTCATCTTTGACAGGATGAACATCAACTTCACGGAGTTGGAAATGGCAACGTGGCCGGACAACTATGTGTATAAGGTGTTTGATGGAGCATGGTTTAATGTCAAGTATGCTATCGAAAATACTTGGAAAGACAAGAATGTCGTACTGTTATTCACCGATGGAACCTATCCACATACAGAGGAACAAATGCTTAAGTTCCCGCTTCTCGACATGCTGAAAGCCAACATGGAGTTCAAGGAAGATGATTACGAGAGCTTCATGCAGCAGTATAACCTGCCGGAAAAGTTCCGTCTTTTTATTAAGAATAATGTCAGTGAGATGCAGTCTTCAAAGATTAGCTCAATGCTGGCAGGGCATCTTACTCCTGAAACATTCAGTGAAGATATGGTATGTCGTGCTTTTATCTCATCTTATCTTGGTGACAAGAAGCTTTTGGATTGGGAACCCATCATCGTAAGGTTGTTGATTCTTGGAATGCAGTCGGAAGAGAAAAAACGCAATGATTTCTACTATCGGCTTTCGAAAAACTCTGATGCCAAGAAAGCATTGGATGGGAAGCTGAGAAAGATTTTCGACAGAAGCTATAATCCAAACTCTGAACATAAGATGAAGGAAATAGCTGAATGTCTGAAGTACAATAGCATTACCCAACTGCTCGACGTGGCTTCTGGAGATAACTACAAGCAGTATAAGATTAAAAATCCGATGATGCTTGAAGCCCTGAACAAGGTCTATGAATACGGACTTCAGAACCGCCAATGGTCAGAGAAGTTCAATCAAGCAATGGTAGAACTCGGCAGAGACATCAAAGAAGAGGAAATCATTAGTGTATATGGCATCGACGCTCAATATAACTATATGCCAGAAGCTCTGTGCTGGCCTATCTTAAAAGAAATTCTTGAAAAGAAGCTCATGTCTGATCCTGACGAGGTAAACGACAGGATGCGAAACATGGGATTGAAATTCTCACCGCAAGCTGACATACAGGTTGTCATCAAGTTCATCGAACAAGTGGCTCTTTATTATGAGAAAGTCAAGGATGTAGGTTCATTAAAACTCAACTCTCCTGAAGCATATGTCCAAAAGTATATCGATAAGGAAGAAGGATTATATCTGGCAGACTTATGCTATAGACACTCCTTGGAGGCATACCACATGCTGATAACCAAAGAAAATCCATTAGAGCAGACCATTAACGAAGTAAAGCATCAACTTGATTTGGAATATTCCAAGTTGACCAATGTGCTGAACTTAGAATGGCTAACTTGTGTTATAGAACAAGGAAACTTGTTTGACGGATTGAGTATTGGCAAACAGGAAAACCTGTATGCGGAAGAGGCAACTCCAGAAAGTCAAGTCATCGTCATTTCCGATGCTCTGCGTTATGAAGTCGCAGTTGAACTGATGCAGGAACTGGCCAGCAAGAAAACTGATCATGACCTGAAGTTGACTGTTCGTAAGGCTATGCTGCCTACCGAAACAAAATACTGCAAAACATCTATGCTGCCACACCACTCATTAACACTTCAAGGCAATGAAATGGCTGTGGACGATAATGTTTTAGCGACCATCGATAGCAGGACTAATCATCTTCGCAGGTATAAAGAGAAGTCACTCTGTATCTCTTATGAGGAACTGATGAACGGCCCTGTTAACAGTAAGAGGGAAATCTTCAAGCAATACCCATTGGTGTATATCTTCCACGATACTATAGACCGTGCCAGTCATTCACAGAGTCCGTTTGAGGTAATATCAGCCTGCCGGAAAGCTATCGAGGAACTGGCAATACTGATTCCTCGCATTATGGCTTCTTGGAATGTCACCAATATTGTGGTGACCTCAGACCATGGCTTCATATACAATGACCAGGTATTCGAAGATAAGGATAAGCACAGCATTACGGAAGTATGTGAAGAAAAGAAGACACGCTATTACTTGACAACAAGCAATATAGATGTTGATGGCATCGTAAAATTCCCGATAACTAAAGTATCAGGAATCACATCTTCCAACACTTATGTCGCTGTTCCGATAGGCACGAACCGCCTTGCTGCTCCTGGTGGCTATAACTTTGCACACGGTGGAGCCACTTTGCAAGAGATGTTAGTCCCAGTGATTATTGGCCATAAGGGGAAACAGCAGAAAACAGAAAAGGTTGGTGTTTCTCTGATGAGTCATAACCTTAATATGGTTAGCAGCCGTTTGAAATTCCATCTGATTCAGTCAGAAGCTGTATCTCAGTCTGTAATGGAACGTAGGGTGGTATGTCAGGTGTACAACGGTGACGAGCCAGTAACGGCAGAAAAGGAACTGCTGCTGAACAGCGTGGATTCTGCCAATCTGAACAATCGCGTGTTCGAGGTAACACTGAACCTCAATAAATCTGTCACGTCAAGTGTTCTGCAGCTACGCATCTTTGATGTGGACGACAGGCTTAATCCTCTTATCAAGGAGACAGTGAAGAATAATACAATGATAGAACAAGATTTCTAAAAATTCAACGATATGACATTACAGCAGAAAATCATGAATGCCTTTATAGGCAAAGTGGTAAGAAAAGACCTTGCTTTTCAGGTAAAAGGAGGTCTTCCCGTTCCAACTTATGTGCTGGAGTATCTGTTAGGACAGTATTGTGCCACTGACGATGAAGAGGCCATAGAGTTTGGATTGGAGAAAGTAAAGCAAGTTATTCAGAACAACTATGTGCATCGTGCAGAATCTGAATCTGTCAAGGGAAAAATCCGTGAAGCTGGTCGTTATCGTGTAATCGATAAGATTTCAGTGACACTTAATGAAAAGGCTGACCAGTATGAGGCTGAGTTTGCCAACCTCGGACTGAGTCATGTTCCTATCGGTACTCAATATGTCAAAGCGAACCCGAAGCTACTATCCGGCAATGGGGTGTGGTGCATTGTCACCATTGGTTATCTTCAAGGAGAAGATATTAAGGTGCGTTGGGATATACAGACACTGAAGCCCATTCAGATTTCAAACATTGATGTCCAGGAATATATTGACCAGCGCAAGAACTTCACTACAGATGAATGGATAGACTTCATGATGCATACAGTCGGTTTGAATCCTGAATCTATGAACCGCCGTGAGAAGTTCATCACACTTGCCAGATTGTTACCTCATGTGGAGAACAACTTCAACTTTGTGGAACTCGGTCCTAAAGGTACAGGTAAGAGCCATGTGTTCCAGGAACTGTCACCTTATGGAGTTTTGGTCAGTGGTGGTGATGTCACTTCAGCCCGTCTTTTTGTGAGGATGTCCGGCAAGCGTGAAGAGCTTGGTCTAGTGGGCTACTGGGATGTTGTAGCATGGGACGAGTTTGAACAGCAGAAAGGACGTAATGTCGATGCCGTGCTTATCGACACCATGCAGAACTATCTTGCCAACAAGTCTTTCAACCGAGGCAAAGGAACCCATGAAGCCAGTGCTTCTATGAGTTTTGTCGGCAATACAAAGCATACAGTCCCCTACATGCTGAAAAATACCCATCTGTTTGAAAGCATACCTACCTCCTTCATCAAAGGTGCTTTCCTTGACCGCATCCACTTGTATAATCCTGGCTGGGAAATTAAGATGCTGAAGAAAGACAGTTTCTCTAAGGGCTATGGACTGATAACCGATTATATTGCTGCAGTATTGCATGAGCTGAGGAATAAGGACTTAACGGCCATGCTAAAGGAATATGCCAAGTTTGACGGCTCCCTTTCAGAGCGTGACCATTTAGCTATTCGCAAGACTTTCTCGGGTATGGTCAAGTTGCTCTATCCTGATGGTCAGATGACCGATGAGGAAGCCTACGAATTGATAGACTTTGCTGCAGAAAGCAGGAAACGAGTGAAAGACCAGTTATATGTGATTGATGAAACATTCAAGGCAGAGCCAGCCTTCTTCAAGTATATCAACTTAAAGAACGGCATGGAAATCAATGTCGAAACATTGGAGAAAGTCAGTAACGCCCTTATCGTACCAGTTAACCCATCAACGGTTAACTCGGAATTAAACGATGGTGACGCACAATCTCAGGATGCAGGCTCTTCTGGTGGAAGTGCAGCCACAGGAACCAATGGGGTAACACCTCAGCGTCCTCGTATCCCTATCCTTCAAGAAAAGAGTCTTTCATTCCGTATGGGACAGACGGGCGTGAGCTACACGAAGTTGTTTGCTTCCTATATGGAAAATGCCAATGATATTACAGTGGAAGATCCTTATATCCGCGCACCTTGGCAGGTTAAGAATTTTATGGAGTTCGTAACGATGCTTATCGACTCCCGTCCTGTCGATGACCTGAAGCTCCACCTGGTGACGAATGAGGATGAAGAGAAAATCCCCGACCTCATTGACAGATTAGATGAGATCAAGGATGACTTGACAGCCTACGGCATTGAATTCGATTACAAGTTCCGTGACTTCCATGACCGTTGCATCAAGACGGATACGGGGTGGACGATCACCCTTGGCAGAGGATTGGATATGTTTGAGAAGTATAGTCCCTACTCCGTCGAGGCCATCCGTCAGGACAAACGAAAGTGTAAGGAGTTCATGGTGACGTACATGAAAACCAAAAATGCCTAAAGTCTATGGCAAAGCTTAGTAAAGAAGCATTCGCTATCATGGCGATGTGCGAAGAAACCAAGATGCCTTTTGGCATAACGGTGAACCCACAAAGAGGGTGTTATGCCTTTACATGGGCGTTCAAGATCAATCCAGACCAAGCAAAAAGGGAAGGATATGACAAGAAGAATGTCCATGGGGCTGTTATGTATGATCCAGAATTCAATGGATGCCCTCACTGCGGTGCCAAGCAGTTTTATATTTGCAACCGCTGTAAGAAAGTGGTATGCTATCATGGTCAGGAGTATGTCACCTGTCCCAATTGTGGTAATTCAAGTTCGCTCAGACCTGCAGAATCTGTAGATTTGTCTGGCGGTGGATTTTAAGTAACTATAAATATTGTCATATATGAAAGAATTAAAGCCAAACGAGATTGTCAGTTTGACAAACGGCTCCAAGGCCAAAATCATTGAGAAGTTAGGCCAAGGCGGTCAAGGTATCGTCTATAAGGTCGAGCTTGCCGGTCAGAAGATGGCCTTGAAATGGTACATTAACCCACCAGGTAAGAAGTTCTACAAGAACTTGGAAGAGAACGTCACAAAAGGAGCTCCTTCAGATGCTTTCTTGTGGCCAGAGTATCTAACCGTACAGAAAGGCCAGGGCAGCTATGGCTATATCATGAAGATTCGTCCGCAAGGCTATTATGAGTTCGGACATTACTTGCTGGCCAGAGTCCAGTTCAAAAGTGTCGAGGCCATGATCAATGCTGCGATGAAGATCTGTGAGGGCTTCAAAGCCTTGCATTTGAACGGGTATAGCTATCAGGATTTGAATGACGGAAACTTCTTCATCAATCCTGAGACAGGCGACGTGCTTATCTGTGACAATGACAATGTCTTTCCCCAAAAGGACGAATCCGGCATCTTGGGAAAAGCACGATACATGGCACCAGAAATTGTCTGTGGGAAGAATGCCCCTGACAAATTCAGTGACCGTTTCTCCCTGTCTGTAATCTTGTTCCTGCTCTTCTACGGCAACCATCCACTGGAAGGAGCAAGGGTACTAGCCTGTCCTTGCATGACGGAGAGTTATGAAAAGAAGTTCTACGGTAGTGAGGCTATCTTTATCTATGATGAAAAGAACAATACCAACCGTCCTGTCAGAGGCGTTCATAACAATGTCCTTCGTCGGTGGATGGCTTTTCCAGCTATTCTCAGGGAGACTTTCAAAAATGAGTTCAGTGAGGATTGCCTGAAGAATCCACAGAAGCGTAAGATTGAGGCCGAATGGCAAAAAGTCATTCAACAGTTACGTGATTCATTGGTCACTTGTCCCATCTGTGGACGTGAGACCTTTGTTGATAGTCCTTCTGCTCCCAAATGTATGAATTGCGGAAAGGACTTCACGTTAGCTGGCACACTACGTATTGGTTCAAGAGATATTCTTTTGACCCCGAACACCAAGGTTTATGTTGATTATGACAACAAGCCCGACATAGAGGTCATCAATGTGCCTGGCGACAAATATCCTATCCAATTACGTAATATTACGTCTAATAAATGGACGGTAGAAACGCCCAGCGGCAAGCTTAAGGCCATCGAACCCAATATGACTATGCCCGTCAAGGCTGGTTTGAAAGTAAGTATCTCGGGCGAGAGCAAAGGTGAAATAGTATAACTTAATTAATAACTTCAAAATCATTATCATTATGGGACTCTTAGACAATGAAAGTATTCCAAGAAGAAAAATGACGTTGTTCTTTGTAATTGACACGTCTGGTAGTATGATCGGCTCAAAGATTGGTAGCGTGAACGATGCCATCGAGAACGTATTGCCGATGATTGGCGAAATCTCCGATGAGAATCCTGATGCAGAAATCAATGTTGCTGCATTGGAGTTCTCCACAGGAACCCGTTGGCTGTACGACGAGCCGAAGGATGCCAAGGAATTTATCTGGCAGCAGGTAGAGGCAGAAGGCCTGACCTCACTCGGCGAGGCATGCCAAGAACTGAACAAGAAACTCTCCAGAAGTGGCTTCATGTCATCACCAAGCGGATGCTTCGCTCCTGCAATCATCCTTCTTTCCGACGGTGGTCCTACCGACAACTTTGATGGAGGTTTACAGGTGCTCCAGGGCAACAGCTGGTTCAAGAATGCCATTAAGATAGCCATTGCCATTGGCGATGATGCCGACAAAGAGGTGTTAAAGCGCTTCACAGGCTCAATGGAAGCTGTCATTACCGTTCACAACATCGAGGCTTTGAAGAAGATGATTCGCATCATTGCTATCACCTCTTCACAGATTGGCAGCAAGAGCACGTCTGCAACAGATGCCACTAAACAAGAACAGGTAATAGAAGAAGTCAACAAGGCTGCTGCCGACGTACAGGGTGCCGAGACAGCTGCAGCTCCTGCTCCCGCTGCCGGTGATTCATACGACGAGTGGGACTAACTGCTTAACCCGAATGCAATATGAATAGCTTATTTCATTATTGCCAGGGGGAAAGCCATAAGTCCACTGAAAAGCCTTGTCAGGATTTCGCATACGCTGAAAGTTCCGAAGAACTTTCTATGGCCATTGTCAGTGATGGACATGGAGGTGAGAGGTATTTTCGCAGCCAGTATGGTTCTGAGATGGCGGTAAACGTCACCAAGGAGGCCATCCGTGTCTTTGTGGAGAACATGGAACAATCCTCGTTTACCCCAAAGGGTGCAAGATCGGTTTTCGACAACGCACCATTCTCAAGCTACAGTGCTGCTATCTCAACCGAGGAACAAGTGCGTACCAGTGCGCATAAGGCTCTGATGTGGTTGTTCTCACATATCATCACGCAATGGAATCTGGCTATAGCCAAACATGCACGTGAAAATGACCTCTCTGATTGGGAGAATGAACATGTCGAGCAGAAGTACAAGGACGAGTTCCTGACGATGCGTGAAACGGAAGATGCTTCTTTCGAGAAGACGTATGGCTGTACACTCATGGCGTATGTACAGACACCATGTTATTGGTTTGCTTTCCATCTCGGAGATGGGAAATGTGTATCTATGCGCATTTCTGACGGGCAACTTGTCTGTGAGCAGCCGATCCCATGGGATGACAGATGCTTCCTTAACAAGACCACCTCATTGTGCGATTCAGATGCCCTTGAAGAATTTCGGTATTGCTATCAAGGAGATGGCGAGTTTCCCCGAGCAATGTTCCTTGGTTCTGACGGCATCGATGATTCCTATGGTGACGGAGAGATCCTGAACAACTTCTACATACAACTCTTCAAGATCATTATCCGCAAAGGAAATGAAGTGGCTAAGAAGACACTTATTGATGACCTGCCAGAGATTAGTCGTCGCGGTAGCAAAGACGACATGTCTGTAGCTTGTGTCTATGATGACTCTGCTTTGAAAGCCATGTACCAATATCTGAATGAATACCAGCAGAAAGTATTGGAACAGGAGTTGGGTGTCAAAAAGGAAAGGAAACAGAATCTCGAACAAAAGATTGAGGACTTTGGTAATCCTGAGAAACTGGACAAGCCCCAACTGATCAATCTGGAATATGCAAGAAAGGATTTAGCCAAATCTGAGGAGCAGATTATTAGATTGAAAAAGCGCAGGGCAATCCTGAAAAGGGAGATGACGATATTTAATAAACAAATGCAGATGGAGCTCACAGCGGATGAAGAAACGCAGGATGAGATCAGTCTGCCTTCAGAAGAAATAGGATAAGGAGATATGGGTACTTGTAAGTATTGCGGTAAAGATGCTGGATGGTTCTCAAAGGTTCATCAGGAGTGTGAGGACAAGCATCAACAGGGACTGAAAGATTTCAGTTCAGTATTGAGCAATTTCTTTGCTCAAAGAGTTTCATCATCGGAAATAGTGAAGGAAAAACGCCGTCTCACTGCTGATGCTTTCCTTTCGGAAGAAGATGTTTGCAGTCTCTCCGATAAGGCAATCCGTCAATATACTGCAAGTATTCATCGCCCCTTCTCTGCCCGTTCTATGCATATGATGGACGAGTTCCTGAATGTGTTGGGCGTATCATACAGTAAAATCAATGCCAACGGTGCAGTAGATGAATTCACCACGAAACTTCTCAGGGGTTTCATGGTTGAGTTCTTCACAGACCAACTTGACTTGCAAACAGCCCATTCCCGTTGCGAGAAGGTGCTGACGAAGTTCCCTATGGTACCGAGCAACATTGAGGATGCCTACCTGTATGTACTGAACAAGGCAGCTACTAACTTCTTGAAGAATGGTATCTTAACAGATGACGAGCAACAGAAGATTGACGACTATGTGAGCTATCTTTCTCTGCCCGTTAATAACTTACCTGCCGCTTATCAAGACAGCGAGATAAGCAAGCTTGGCCAAGTGTCGATTCTCAAAAGCATCCAGCGAGGAATCGTTCCGCGTTCCAATTTACCTGCACCAATCATCCTTGGAAAGAATGAGACTATCCTCTGGGCCTACAATGGTGTAAACCTCTATCAGGAAAAGGTGACAAAGGAATGGGTTGGACGCTCACACGGTGTCTCAGTCCGTATCATCAAAGGAGTTTACTATCGTGTAGGTGGCATGAAGGGCCATCCTGTTGAACATAGCTCTATGGAATTTCAGGGAAGCGGTTCTCTTTATGTGACCAACAAGAATTTGATCTTCTACTCTCAGATGAAGAGCACCAAAATTCCGTTCAACAAAATTGTCGGCATAACGCCCTATTCGGATGGAATAGAAGTACATAAAGATGGTGCCAATCAAAAGAGAATGACCATGCAGGGGTTTGACCCATGGTTTATTATGAACTTATTATCTCAGATCAACAACATTTAAGTCTATTAAGTTTTTCCAAAGATGAAAGCATCATTTGATAAGAGAACGATAGAAAAGATTATTAAGGCATACAATTCTGTTACAAAAGAAGAAATTGCTGGGTATGGCAGAGAATGGGCATTTCTCGGAAAGTTCGGTGTGGCTTTAAGTACGGAAGGAGTGTCCTATAAAAAAGTTAATGGCGAAAGTGTAAAACTTCGTCAATTCGTTGAATGCACGGATTTGTTTGAAATAACTGAAACTCACCACAACCGGGGTGTACAGCACTATATCCGGCTGAAGAAAGACTACGAGAATGGTCTGCCCGATATTTCAGATAACCAATCTTTAGAAAATGATGCACAAAATAATAATAATCAAATAACAGAAGGTATCAAAGATGACACTCCTGAAACAACTGTGGAGGAAGTCCCTGAAGAAGAATCGCCAGAAATCCTTGAAATTCGGAGTCTCTTCGAGAACGATGAACATGAGGAACAAGAAGCTGAAACAGAAGAGACTCAGCCAGCCATCAATACATCAAAGCATGCTAATATTCCAGAAGAATCACTGAGGCTGTTCAACATCCTACGAAAAACCAAACAGGACGACTGGAAAACATTTTCCAAACGCGACTATGTTGGTGTATGGAGAAGCATTATAGAAAAATATCCTGAAACTGCTCATTTTATTTATGAGTTACTCCAAAATGCAGATGATGCTTTGGCAACAGAAGCAAGTATCTTATTATGCAAGGATAAGTTAATCTTCAAGCACAATGGACAAAGACAATTTACTTTAACAGATGCGAATGAGACAGAGGGATTGATGGGAGACATCAACTCCATTACATCTGTTGCTTGTTCCACAAAAAAAGACGAAGGTAATACTATTGGCAAATTTGGTGTTGGCTTTAAGTCTACATTCCAATATACAGATGCCCCATCAATATATGATGATACATTCTGGTTTAGAATAGACAACTACATTATACCTACATTGCTTGAAGAAGACCATGTTTTAAGAAATGAAGGTGAGACATTGTTTGAAATTCCCTTTAAGAACCCCGTTAAAGCATATAGGGAAATCCTTGACCGTCTTCAGAAGTTAGACATGCCTGTCCTATTTCTTCCTCATCTTAAACAAATTACATGGAAGGAAGATAATGATTCAAGGTTACATGTTTATAACAAGTCTCTTTCACCATTGCATGAATTAAAAAACTTCCAATACAATTTCTGTGCAATTAACGATAATGGGAGAAGAAAGCGTATCATTCTCTTCAATAAGGATTTAAGGATAGGTAACAGTACTCACAAGATCTTTGTGGGGTACTTTTTGGACCAAAATTATAGCCTAATGGTTAATTCTCGTCCTAAAATCTATTGCTTCTTCCCCACCGGGGAGACTTTTGACGGTTGTTTTGTAAGTCATGCGCCTTTCCTGCTTACTGATAACCGTGAAAGTATAAAGACCTTCGAAGACGTTAATAACACAATGCTTGAAGGTATTGCCAAACTAGCTGCGGAATCCCTGATTGCATTGAAAGAAATACATGTCCCCGGGCATAAATGTTTGATAGATGAGAATCTGTTCTCTATTATAAATGTTAATGCTAATAATGACAGAAACAGACTTCTTAAAGATAAATATGTCAATGTTCTAAATAACAATGAAATAATACCAGGAAGAGGCGGACGCTTTCTTAAGACTGCAAAAGCCATATTGACCACAGCAGAATTAGAATCCTTATTAACTGATGAACAGCTAAGCATAATATATCGAGATACTATCGGAGTTGTACTGACTGGTGAAAAAAGAACTACGATTAGGCCTATTGCAGAAGCCATTGGAATAAGAACTTTTAGCAATGAAGATCTGGCAACAAAATTAACCGGATTCTTCATGTCTAAACAAACGAATGAATGGATAGACAAATTGCTGAATTACATAGAGGACAACGCAAAGAAATTGTGGTTCGACAGATTTGCTTCAAAAAGGAAGGAAAGTCAGGTTCTTTCGGAGTTTTATAGAGAACCCTGGGAACAATTGAAATTCCGATTTGCCCCAATTGCGAAAACATCTACTGGCAGTTGGATAGCTCCATACAGGACCAGTTCTGTAGAGCCGACTATCATGTTACCTGTCAGTGGTTTTGACAATATCGACCCGTCTGAATTTGGCAATATTTTGGATAATTTACTTTATGAGAAGCATAAGAATTTCTTTGACCAATTAGGGCTAAGAAAACCTGACACTGGAGACTACCTAGAGAAAGTAATTTTGCCCAAATACAAATCGAATTATATATCCGAGAATGACATGCGTAATGACTTCCAGGCAATATATAAGATATTGACAGAAAGCCATGGTGAAAATGTAACAAAAATAATAAAGGAAAATTGGAAACTTAGAGGTTATAATGCAAAACGCACACAATTATGCTCTCTATCATCATTATATGTGCCAAATGATAACTTGCAGGAGTTTGTTTCTTTGAACACAACATATTATTTCTTTGATTATGATTTTTACATGAATGAGGCTTTTAGTCCATCAAAAGAAGAAATATCATTGTTCTTATCGAAGCATTTGGGCGTCAGTAATTCCCCAAAGATCAATAATACTTCGGAGCAATATCAAATTGAAGAATCTGGATGGTATTATACAAAAAGGGATAAAATTAAAAACCCACGGTTCCCAAAGAAATGCACGACTTTCTTGCAGAACATTAGTTTAAGCTTAACATTCGATACTCGTTTTGATGACTTTGAACTTGACGGGTATGACATTGAACGACGTTCATATAAATGGTCTCACTTTCTATGGTCATACCTTTCAAGAATGAAAATAGAAAGTTTTGCTAAAGGAATATTGTATTATCGTGTTTATCATGGAAAAACGACATACAAAGAGTACTTTGACAGTGCAATACTTGAACGTTTAAAGAATGACGCATGGATTTGCTTTGGTGAGGACATTTATTATAAGCCCAGTGACATTACAGTAGAAGAATTCCATCAGAAAGGATATTCTTCTAGTCCTGCATTGGAAATTCTCTTAGAATTTTGTCGTAACAAATACGACAGCATAACATTTAAAGACGAGCGCGAGCGAATTGAAAAAGAAGAGTCTGAAAGGAATTCTCTTATCTTGCAAGCCAAGGACAAAGGTATCGATGTCAATGAAATTATTCGCGATGCCATTGAAAGAAGGGATATGTATACTTCCAAACTAGGTGACAGCAAGAGCATAGAAGCAATCAATGTAATAACATCCACTCTAAGTTCGAATGAGATCATTTCACTTGCCAACAAAATAGAAAGTGGTCACAAAATCTTAGATGAAGAAGTTGATATACCAAAAGCTATCTCAAACAATATAGATACGCTTATGAACATAACTACTGCCGTTGGTGAAGCAAATCTTCCTTATGTGGCAGAACATGTTGATGATATCATGGACTGGATAGTCAATGAAGACAAGATGCCGTCAATGGTTCGTAGGATTATCAATTATCTCGGTCGCTGTATATATGAGCAATACTTAATCAATGAAGATATTACTTATGAAACATGTGAGGACACTAAATCCGATTGTGATTTCTGTCTCAATGACGGTCAGAAGTTTGTACGGGTAATTACGACAATGAAAAGTATAAGAGATAATAAAATACCCATCGGACTTTCTGCTTCACAAAATGCATTTATAAGGAATAATCCTGAAATACAAGTCAATATTATCCGTATTTCATTAGCTGACATATCTGTACTATATGAATACAACAGAATGATTAACATATATGGAAAGGAACAAGATCCAGAAATTCATGAGAGCTTGCAAGAAGAATGCAGGAAAATAGCTAAAAATTATTGGAGAAACGCCAGAATTGAAGATTTTGACTATAATTCCCCAGAATATGCAATCACCATTGAAAGAAAGAACATATAGATATGGTATCGAATTTGCAATTGTTATATTACGCTTGGGATTTGACACATAAGAAATCCGCATCAGACGACACCCGTTTTACGGGGGTTCTGGCTGAAGCGAATGTGGATATGAACCCACACCAGATTGAAGCAGCATTGTTTGCTTTTAAGTCCCCTTTGAGTAAAGGAGCGATTATTGCAGACGAAGTTGGTCTAGGAAAAACCATTGAAGCTGGTATTATTCTTTCTGAATTCTGGGCAGAGCATAAACGTCGGATTCTTATTGTAGTTCCAGCCTCCCTTAGAAATCAATGGAATATTGAACTGTTGGAGAAATTCCACCTGCCTTCTACCATATTGGGAGGAGGATCAAATGTTGATGAAGAAATTGAGGACGGATTTAAAAATGGTAATATTCTCATATGCTCATATCATTTCGCATCGAATCATGCTGAACATCTGAAAATGTGCTCATGGGATTTAATCGTATTTGATGAAGCCCATAAACTAAGGAATGTGTACAAGAAGAGTAATATCATGGCAAATATAATTAGGAAGTCCTTCCAGGATAACAAGAAGATTCTATTAACTGCCACTCCTCTTCAGAACAACTTGAAGGAGCTATATGGACTTATTAGTATCATAGACCCTGAATACTTCTCTTCTGTTGACACTTTTGCCAAACAATACAATTCGATAAGTACTCGTGATAAGTCTACATATGGAGAGTTAAAAGATAGATTATCACATATAATACATAGAACATTAAGGAATCAAGTTCAGGAATATGTAAAATTCACAAAGAGAACTGCCTTCGTACAAGAGTATTATCCAACCCATGAGGAGCTGAACCTCTATCACAAAGTCAGTTCATACCTTCAGCGTGAAGGAACATTTGGCGTACCAGAACGTCAAAGGCCACTCCTCTCGCTGTTAGTGAGAAAGATAATGTCTTCTTCTGCTTATGCTCTAAGTTTCACACTGGACCAGTTCATCAACAGGCTTAATGTCTATAAGAAGACAGGACAGCTTACGTCTGCCATTTCTGTCTTGGCTAGTGATATTGACTCTATTGATGAAGAATACAGTTGTGATGTCCAAGACTCACATGAGAATATAAATAAAGACATTGACAAGGAGATTATAGAGTTAGAACAATACAGAAATCTTGCTCGCCAGATAAAAGAAGAATCCAAAGCTAACAAGCTATTGGATGCCCTATCACTTTCGTTTGAGAAAATAAAAGCATTGGGAGGAAAAAGGAAGGCACTGATATTTACAGAAAGTAGACGTACGCAATATTTCCTTAAAAACTATCTTGAAAGTCATGGCTATGCGAACAAAATAGTTTGTTTCAATGGAACTAATACTTCTGAAGAAACAAATATGATCTATCGTCTATGGCTTCAAGAATATGCAGGAACAAGCAGGGTTTCTGGTTCTACTGCTATAGACAAGAAACAGGCTATTGTTGATTATTTCAATAACAATGCGGAAATAATGATTGCTACTGAGGCTGGTGCAGAAGGTATTAACTTACAATTCTGTTCTTTAGTCGTGAATTATGACATGCCTTGGAATCCACAACGTATTGAACAAAGAATCGGACGTTGTCATCGTTATGGACAGAAGAATGATGTGGTTGTAGTCAACTTCGTCAATCGTTCCAACTATGCAGATTGTCGAGTCTATCAATTGCTCGATTCCAAATTCTCTTTGTTTGATGGGGTATTTGGAGCAAGTGATGAAGTACTTGGGGCAATGGACAGCGGCATTTCCTTCGAGCAACGCCTTAACAAGATATACCAAACATGCAGGACAGACAGAGAAATCTCTGCTGCATTTGACGAACTCCAACAAGAATTGGATGATTTGATAAAGGAAAGAATCAATGAAACGAAAAAAACACTTCTTGAAAATTTTGATGAAGATGTCGTGAAGAAGTTACGCATACGTCAATCCAAAGACAGCTATCAAGTGAACACCTATCAGAGTCATTTTTGGAAGCTGGCGACAAATGTTTTGAAGGAATACCTTACGGATGTCGATGAATCTATGTTTAGGTTTAACCTGTCAATAGGATTGGGAGATGAGATCTTGCCTGGAACTTATGCATTGAACAAAGAGTCAAATGACTGTAAACAGCTTAGGTTTACCAGCCCTCTCGGTCAGTATGTATTAAAAAAAGCATTAGCTCTTCCGGCAAACGATGCGTCCATAACATTCGATTTGACAAATTATCCCTATCGGTCTGCCCTTATAGAGCAATATAGGGATAAAGAGGGTTATGCAGTTATATATCGCATTAGTAGCTCAAACAAATATGACTCGGAAGAACAAATAATTGCATGTGCTATGACTTCAGAGGGTGAGACACTTCCAAATGAGTTTGTAACAAAACTCCTGGAGTTAAATGCCACTTCTGAAAAAGGATTAACTCTTGATTATCTTACAGATAGGTTTAAAGAAACTGTTGATGAGGAAGCTCGCTTATACAAGATAAAAGTTGATGAAGAAACCAACAAGTATGTGGATTATGAAATCAACAAGTATGAAATGTGGGCCGACGATCAACTGGTTCCCCTTGAAAATGAAATCATCGAGATGAATAAAGAATATGACGAATTACGAAAGCAAATTCGTAAAGAGCATCAGGCAAGTCAAAAACTACAGTTAAAGATAGAAGAGACTAAGCTCTCAAAGAGACTGAAAGCAAAACGTCAGCAATTATCTGACCTACAAGATGAATATATGGACAAAGTTGACAGTATGACTGAAAGGCTTCAAGAAGCAATGAACAATCAATTTCAGCTTACTCCTTTTTTGAAGTTTCATTGGTCAATAGTTTAACATTGAGATAAATAAAATAAAAGTATGAAATACAAGCCGGATAAATATGGCGCAAAAGCACTGGAACTTGTAATGAATGGCAAATCGTTGTTCATCACAGGTAAGGCTGGAACCGGAAAGACTACTGTCTTGCGTGAGATAACATCAAAATGCAAGAAGAATAACAGAAACGTAGTCGTTCTGGCTCCCACTGGTGTTGCTGCCAAAAATGCTGGCGGTGTTACTATACATTCATTCTTACATCTTCCCCTCGGCCCATATATTCCGGGGATGAAGATGCATAAGTTGTATGCCCTCAATGACGAAGAGATAAAGATTGTCAACAGGATTGACCTTATGATTATCGATGAGGTCAGTATGGTTCGCTGTGATTTGCTGGATGAAATCGACGATGTTCTGAGACATTACAGAAAAAGTAAGCTTCCGTTTGGTGGTGTTCAAATTGTCATGTTTGGAGACCTGTATCAGCTGATGCCTGTTGCACCTGAAGAGGATTGGGAAAAATTGAGTGAGAAATACAACTCTCCATATTTTTTCAGCAGTAAGGTATTGGAGAAGATGGATTGTCCAATGTTTGAGCTAAAGATTATCCATAGGCAGGATGATCGGAACTTTGTGACACTCTTGAATAATGTAAGATTAGGACATGTTTCTACCAGAGAACTGAAGGAACTCGAAGGCAGATACAGAAAAGACTTCATTCCTAGAGATGATGAAGGCTACATTAGGCTTACCACCCACAACTGGAGATCAAAATCGTATAACAACAGGCGATTGGAAGAGTTGCCGGGAAATACTCTTGAATACAAGGCATATATTGAAGACTTTTTCCCAGAAGAAGAATGGCCGACCAATTATGTTCTTAGATTAAAGCTCGGTGCCAGAGTCATGTTTATTAAGAACGATAATGAAAATCGTCAATATGTAAATGGCACATTAGGAACTGTAATATCTCTTGGCGATAGGTATATTACCGTTAGGACGGATGATGGCAATGAGATAGATGTAGAAAGGCAGACTTGGGACTTCTATCGTTATCATATCAATAAGAAGACGAAGGAGATTGAGGCCATCCTATGTGGCTCTTTTAATCAATATCCCCTAAAACTGGCTTGGGCAGTAACGATACATAAAAGCCAAGGGCTCACATTCGATAAAGTCATCATTGATGCTGGAAGGGCATTCACTTATGGTCAAGTGTATGTTGCATTGAGCCGATGCCGAAAGTTTCATGGCATAGTCCTTGTTTCACCTATCACAAGCAAAATCATCAAAACAGACCCGATTGTATCAGAATACATGAAGTCTGTAAAACGAATTGTGATTGACGAAGAAGAGGCTGAAGAACCTGTAAAGCATCTATCATCTATTTATGGTACCCAACGAACCTTATGGATGTTAAGGGACGGTTTGACCCCTCAGCAGATAGCTGAGCAAAGTGACAAACGTATTGAAATCATATATGGTCATATAGCCCAGTTGATTGAAGACGGAGAAGTTGATATAAAAGACTTTGTTACTGATGACATCTACAAGTCCGTCAGCACTGCGATTAAGAAACTGGGTATTGACGCACCTTTGAAAGCAATCAAAGGCCTTTGTAAGAGCAACACTAAGTATGCTGAGATCAGAATGGTTATTGCTGATCTAAAACGGCAAAACATAGATGAGGAACCCGATGAGTCTGACGAAGAGGATGCCATAGAAGAAAATGATTGGCATTTCGTTGAGAGTGTCCCATTTGTCAAGTCAAGCAAACATTTCTTGTCATACAAATGCCGTGTCGTTCTTTCCTCTTTAGGCTATTATCTTGAAGTAACGGGCGATTACATTAAGTTAGGAAACTATCCTGAAGGATATTCTTCCGACAAAGGTAATGTTTGGATTAAGAAACCTGTAAACAATTTAGGCTATCGGGTAGTACACGATAAAGAAAGCAATACGCACTTTATAGGGTACATCAGGGAAGAGGAGAATCGGATTGTGTTTACGAATCCTGATAATGAAGTATTCACTATCACTTTTAATGTGGAATAATTGAGCTTATGGAACTATACAAGGCAATACATACCATCCTGGCCCAATATGGAAAGGACTTGATTGCAGAGGAAAGACTCATCAATTTCCTCTCGGACTATCACGCCTTTGATGTGAGGGCAACAAGGCGTGTCATGCACACTTTCCTACAGATGGGCTATGGAAGGCAAGTCCTGGAACTTGATATCCAGAATGCTTCTGACAAGATGCTGAAAATGAGCAATATCGCTTTGCAGCTTGCACAGGAAGGCTTTCAGAAGAATCATATTACCTATGTCCTGGATAGTATCTGTTATGGTCTTGGATGGCAGGGAGAGCTACCTGAAGAGCTTGACGAAGAAGAGGCTGAAGAGCTGATAGACAAGCACTATGTGTCTGTTGACGACATTTCCTTCGCCATGGTTAGTGTCCTGGGTGGAGCTTTTGACATCGGTGCAACGCCAGAGCAAGGCCTGTATGCTGCTTTTGATGAAAAGCCATCCATTCAGGTAACTGTCAGCAGCTTCTATATGGCAGAGGCACCGGTTACGCAGGCTCTTTGGACAGCCATCATGGGTGAAAACCCCAGCCATTTCAAGCGCGATGACCTTCCCGTCGAAAGGGTTTCATGGGAAGATTGCCAGGAGTTCATCAAGCGGTTGAATCTAAAAACCCACATGAAGTTCAGGCTTCCTACTGAAGCCGAGTGGGAATATGCTGCTCGTGGTGGCCACCTCTCGAAACACATGAAATATGCAGGAGCCAATGACGATGCCAAAGGCGACTGTCTCTGGTTCAAGGAGAACAGCCTATCCCAAAGTCATCCTGTCAAAACGAAGCAGCCCAACGAGTTGGAGCTATATGACATGTGTGGTAACATATCGGAATGGTGCAGTGACTGGTATTTCAACTCATATGCCAACCAAGGAGAGCGCATCAATCCCAAAGGGCCATCTTCCGGCATGGCAAAAGTCTATCGTGGAGGTAGTTGGGACGACAAGGCTATGAACTGTCGTGTCAGCAAACGTTTCAGTATGAATCCGATTTTCAAGAATAAACTTGTCGGCCTGCGGCTGGCAGCAACAAATATATAATGCGATATGAAAACATACGATAAAGAACAGTTAAAGGCAATCAATGCCAATGGCGGTTACTACCTTGTGCTTGCCCCTCCGGGATGCGGAAAGACAGATATCCTTTCTGAACGCATCGTTCGTGCCAAGCAGCAAGGAGTTGGTTTTGAGGACATGCTCTGTCTCACCTTCACTAACCGTGCTTCACGAGGCATGCGTGACAGGGTCAGACAGATTGTCGGTGAGGAAGCCTGCAATATCTTTGTCGGCAATGTTCATAGATATTGCTCTAATTTCATCTACAATAATGGCATAGTAGCAGAAAACTCTTCTATTATTGATGAGGATGACCTGGCTGATATCCTGCTGAGCTTCGACCCCAATTTGTTCTTAAACAAGAAGAATGCTCCGGACAAGATGAAAGTATCGTTGGTTGACAACATCGATGCCTACATTACCCAGCGGAAAATGAATCATCCTGCATCAGCCATTTTTTTGCCTGATGAAGAATTCAAAAGATATTATGAAGTGGCGAAGAACGCCAATTTCGACCCTAATAGAGTTGATTCACTCAACAATATGGTCAAATATGCACTGTTGTATCGCCAGTACAAAGAAGAGAGAAACATCATCAGTTTTTCGGATATCCTTATCCAAGCCTATGAAGCCTTGCGAAAAGACTCTGCCCGTGAATTTAAGAGATATAGCTGGATTCAGGTTGATGAGGTTCAGGATCTGAATGCCCTTCAGACGGCCATCATTGATGAGTTACTTGATAATACGGGAAACTTTACCGTCATGTACTTAGGTGACGAGCAACAGGCCATCTTTTCTTTTCTCGGAGCCAAGCTCGGTCAGCTGGAATTGCTCAAACAAAGATGTGCAGGACACATCATGACATTGGGTACCAACTATCGTTCTCCCAAGTACCTCCTTGACATATTCAACACCTATGCTGAGGAAGAATTGGATGTTGACCCCTCACTGCTTCCCCACTCTACCCGTGATGTCGAACATGACAGGCTTGACCTCATTCTCACCGGCAATCAGACTATCGACGACTCTGATGCCCGCGTCACGAAGATGATAGAGTATTATCTCAACTTTGACGACGAACGTGTGGCTGTACTTGTTCCTACGAATGACGCTGCTGATAGAATCAGCAATCGCCTGAATGCCCAGGGAATAACTCATTTCAAGATTTCCGGCACAGACATGTTCAAGACAAAGTCCTACAAGACCCTGTCGTCATTCTTCTGCGTCAATGCCAACGATTTCAACAATCTGGCGTGGGCAAGGCTCTTGTATGGTATCGGAGCAATCAAGACAGGAGCCAGTGCTAGAGGCTTCATGGCCAAACTGAAGGAATTGATGTTGACTCCCACGGATCTATTCTATGAAAAGTCATATGTTGCTCGTTTTAACGAAGCATATATGAACAGGGAATTCGTTTTCTTTGACACCGAGACTACCGGTTTGAATGTATTGGAAGATGACATCGTGCAGATTGCAGCATTCAAGGTAAACAAAGGTGTACGGGTGGAAGGTTCCGATTTCAACATCTTCCTGCATACGGACAGAGAAATACCTACCAAGTTAGGTGACATCGACAATCCGTTGATAGAGGCTTATGCCAACAACCCCCACTACAGCCGTGAAGAAGGCCTCCGAATGTTCATTGATTACATTGGTGACTGCGCACTTCTCGGCCACAACGTGAATTACGACTACAACATCCTGCAAAAGAATGTAGAGAGAACTTTATGTGAGCAAGTAACATACGACGTCTATGACTCCTTGCATTTGATTAAATGTGTGGAGCCTAACCTCAGAATGTATAAGCTTGCCTTCCTTCTGAAAGAGCTTCAACTTGAAGGAAAGAACTCTCACCTCGCTGATGAGGATATTGCCGCAACCAAGGCTCTGGTGGACTATTGCTATCAGCAATCTCTCCCTGTTATCGCTGACCAACAAGCATTCGTGTCTCAGATCAAGGTTAAGAATGTGATTGCTAAGATGGCCCACCTACTCCCTCTTTTTGAGAATCTGCAGGATCATCTTTACCAACCCGTTCACATCATTGGCAGGACAATCGCCGATGAATTAAAGAGCATGTATGACGACATGGTAGGAATGAATCTGATAGAATCGCTTGGTGACAAGTTTAATGTATTCCTCCAGTTCGTCCAGTCAGAATGGATAGACTACGACCAGGAAGAGACTATATTTGACCAAATCAGCAGGCACATCAATGATATGACTGCCAGTATCAGTGAAGGAGACCTGGTCAATTCAGAAGACCTTATCCATGACAGGATATTCATCATGACCGTATACAAGGGAAAAGGATTGGAGTTTGATAACGTGGTTATCTTGGAGGCCAATGATGGAACCTATCCCTTCTTCGCCGTCAATAAGGTATTGGCTGCGCCATATCGCCACACACCCGAAGAGGTGGCAAAAGCAGAAATTGACAGGAAAGAAGATGCCCGGAAATTCTACGTGGCGTTGTCGCGTGCAAAGAAACGCCTGTGCGTCAGCTTCACTGATTACAATGCATGGAACTATCCTACTAGGATGACTCCATTCATGGAGTGTATCGAAAGCTATTTCACTACAGGAAGAGCCAGCTCCAATCCCAGACCTGCCACCACGCAGCAGCAGAACGTTAAACCAACCGTCCACAAGAATATCAACGGTTCAGACCTGACGTTTGCCCAGGACAGGCTTATCTCCTTTGAGGAAAGCAGTCATACCTATACAGTCATTGGTGCAGGTGAAATGAAACCCGTAAGCTCTGTGATTTCCATGTTCTTCAGTCCCTTTAATGCTGAAGCGGCAAGCATCAACAAATGCCATGGCGATTTGGTCGCAGCAGCCAAGCTGAGGGAAGAATGGGATGCCAAGGGTTCCATTGCAAGCCAGGCTGGCACCTTCCTTCATAAGCAGATCGAAAACTATCTCAATGACAAGATAGAGCCACAAACCTTTAAGTGTGATGTGGAGTACAATGGCAAGTACCTGCAATTAAACAAGCGTATTGACATTTCAAGGGAATGGTCGTTCTTCAAGGCATTCGATCATGCCACAACCTATCAGCCGTTCAGAACGGAATGGTGTGTCTATGACAAGGAGGCTCGTATGGCTGGTACGATTGACCTTATTTGTTCCAGACCTGATGGCACATACGAGTTTTACGACTGGAAGCGTAGCAATAAGGTTGATCCCAACGAAACCAACCAATGGTCATCAGGAATCAACGGATTAGAGCATTTGACAGACACCTCATATATTCATTATTGTCTCCAGCAGAATCTTTATAGATATATGGTGGAGAAGAACTATGGAATCAGGATAAGCCGGATGAATCTCGTCGTCCTGCATCCTGACTTTACGAGCTATAACATCGTCCCTGTACCTATCATGAACAGGGAGGTGAATATCATCATCAATTACATTAAGACTCATAAAAATCTTACCATATGACACTAGAAAAGGCTTTATCATACGCCATAGACAAAGAAGGTTTAGCGATTATCACTGAGGCGCGGCTTACAAATTACCTCAATGATCTGCAGGCGTTTGACTCCTCAGCCGTAAAACGTATTGTGTCAACCATGATTGACGAGGGCTATTTTGCCAAGCTCCAGTCAGGTCTGACCAGTGACAGCTATGAGCTTCAGTTCAATGATGTCAGAAGCTACCTCGTGCAGAACGAGGGCTTCCAGGCTGATCTTGTGAATTATGTCTTGGATTGTCTTCTGTTTGCTGTCCACAAAACGGGAAATGTCCCAACGATACCCCAGAGTGCCGTTGAGACGAAGAAGCCTGCTGCCAAGAGGTCTTCCGTCTCGAAAAAGGCAGACTTACAAGTTGTTCATGCTAATGACAATTATCTCGTTACGCTGAATGGCCAATCCTATGAACTCGATGAATCTCAATTTAAGGCAATCATGCGTAAGAAAGACATGCCGGCCGACCGTTTAGAAGTTTGGCTACAGTCTTATGCTGAAGAAAACAATTAAGGGAGGTTACTGATATGGCAAAGAAATATTACGGTATGTCCAGAAAGTATTCGAGGAATACCGATCAATTCATCAATGGTCTCTTTAAGGTAGGCAAGTCCATGGCGGCAGCCTATGAAAGAGAGGCAAAAAGGCAGCAACGGGAACAGGCCAGGAAAGTCGCTGCCTACAACAGGTTTGTAGCCCAGAGCGAACGTGAGAGGGCACGACAGATAAGGCAGCATGAAACAGCCCTGCGCCGTGCCGAACGTGAAAGAGAAAAAGCTGAGAGGGAAAGGGAAAGAGCAGCCAAGCTGCAGGCAAAGCTCCAGGAGCAACAGCGTGTTGAGGATGAAATCGCCCAGATTGAGGAAGACAACAACCTCTGGACCAATGTTCACTCCTTTATTGAGCATGTCGTTACTTTAGACGAAGTCAACGACAACATCAGCCGTTGCGACTTTGAATGCCAGAATCATGTCCCGGACGGTTTCTTTGAGACAAAGTTCCCTACAGATACGCTCTCCAGGCAACAAGCCCAGAATGAGGCTAACAGGAAGTATGATGTCGACAAGGCTCAGAAGGACTATTATGAAGCCAACGAAGAATGGAAGAAACTGAAGTTCGACGAGTCTGAGCCCACTATTGAAAGCGTTACTGAGGAACTTGCTGCGGAAGCCAAGGAAAAGATCAGTGCATTCCTTCCTTGGAAACAGAGTAAGCTACGCAAGGCCTACGTTGAAGAAAATCTTGACGCTCGGTTCAAAATGCTGCATGATGCATGGCAGAACAAGAAGGATGAATATGAGTCCATGGAAAAGGCGTTCTCCGCTAAGGTCGATGAAAAGAACAAGATTGCTGCGGAGATGCGTCAAGCCAAAAAGGACTATATTTCTAATAGGACGAGAGAGTTGTTTGATGCAGAAGTAGAATCATGGGAAAAAGAAAGAGAGGAGTTCTACAACAACCTCCGCCAGAGCCTTCAGAATGTCGTAGACGGTGACAGGGATTATGTGATTACAGCCATAGGCAGTTTGTTCCCTGATGATGAGCTGCCCATGGAATACTTTGTTGACTATACGTATGAAGAGGAGAAAGGAAAGGTGATGATTGACCTTGACTTGCCAGAGATAGAGGATTTGCCGGACAGGAAGATCATTCTCACACCCACCGGTAAGAAGAGCATCCGCATGAAGGGACAGACAGATTTGCGTTCCGACTATGCACATTGTGTCTTTGGCCTGGCCATGTATGTCGCCCATCTCATTTTTAATGTATCTCTGAAGGTACAAGAAATTGAGATAAGCGGTTATACCCAGCGGAAGGAAGCCAATTCAGCCGTGGCAACTGACCAATATGTGTTTGTCGTTTCCTTCACCCGTGATTTGTTCTCGACGATTGACTTCAGCCGGTTGTCCGCTTTGCAGGTGATGGATTTCTTCCAGCGGTATTTTAACATGACCAAGAGCTTTGACATGAAGCAGATAGACTTGTCTACGGCATATGACCGTATGGAATCATTCGTCCCTGCCGATTACCAGACGTTCATCGCTACACTCCCTCCCGTCAAAGAGCAACCAGAACCTGTTCAAAAGCCCGTCTCTTCAGCAAGCACGAGTAGCCCCTCTCCTGCTCCGTCACATATCGAGGACACGCCTTTTGAGACATATGAGAAAGCATTCCGTTTTATGAAGGATTTCTACCGTTTCATTGACAGACTTTCAATGGATTCTGGCGTAAACAGGCATGCAGAGAACTTGAATGGTGTAAATATCCAACTCAAAAGCGGAAATTTCTCTGGTGATGGCGATGTCAGGACATACCGTGGAAAACTGTTCTTCTGTGCCATCATAGACTTGTACAAGAGTCTTGATAAGATGCGTGTTAACCTTGATGTCTTCTCTCCCTCCAGTTATGCGTTTGCACTCTTCATCATCAAAATCTATATGAAGGAGGAGGTCATTTACTCTTTGCTGAACAAATATGATCAGGTCTATCATCCCTACATCGATATGTTGAAGCCAATCAAGAACGGAATACCCGCACCTCCTCACTTCTATCTCATAGGTGAAGTTCTGAGTGACTATGTAAAAGACATGTCGTTGTATCGGCAATATCTCGACTTCATGGAACAGCATATTCAGATTGTGCGCTCGTCTATCCAAGGTGGTTCCTATAAGCTGAAATATGCCAACGATTTCCTGAAGTTCCATCAGAGCCTATATATAGGCAAGCCGTCACAGGCATCTTCTGCTGCAAGTAGTTCCACATCTAACATTGACCCGACACATCTTGATCCTTTGTTTGAGGATGCAGCACGTATTATCGTAATGACTCAGCAAGGTTCTACGAGTATGCTCCAACGTCGCTTCTCTATTGGCTACAATCGCACCTGCCGTCTTATGGATCAGCTTCAGGAAGCAGGTGTCGTCGGCGAAGCCTTCGGCAGCCGTCCTCGCGATGTACTCATTGCTGATGAGAATTCATTAAATGAATTATTTGCTAGAATCAGATCATAATAATAGGTAATATGGACGAAATCATACTGAGAAACTTATTCAGGAATATCGATGTATCTTCACTGAATAACGCTCAACAAGCACTGGCCTTTTACAAACTGGCAATAGAGCTGGAGCGAATGAAAGAGCCGGACATCAAGGACTATTACGACTATCCTATCAACTTTCATAGGAATGATCGTATTATGCTCATTGATTTTCCTTGTAACGATGCTTTCTATCAGCTGTTTGAGAAGAATCGAAATCCAAGGGAGACCAAGTTTCCTTCTGATTTGTATATCGGTTTGAAAATACAGACTGGCAATGTAGCATATCGTCTGCTCAATATGGTCATCGACCACAATGACATCAAGACCATATTTATTGAAGAGGAGTTACTTCCTGTCAGGATTGCCGATTTTGAGGTGAATCTCAAAGAAGCATCCCGCCTTGAACTCCTTCCCGAGACGATAGAGAATATCAATGCCGGGATTAAGGCTAATCCGACATGGCAAGGTTTGCTGTCTGTCCTGCGGGCAGAGATTTCTGAAGATGTCACTATCACCAACAACCTTTTCCTTGCCCTAAGCAGCAAAAGTATAGAATTAAGCCAAATCTATTCCGAGCTTAACAGCCATCACTTACAAGCATCATTAGGACCCGGCATAACAAGAAACCCATTCTTGGAATCCCGTCGACGTGAGGAGCCACGTCGGCATAGTCTTTTGGAATCATTCTTGCTGAACGAGTCCATAGACAACGCTATTGAATCTGTAGATGTTGACAGCCTTCTCTGTGTCACTAAGCTGGATGACTCCCAAAAGAGGGCTATCGCTGATGCTTTGGGGACAAGATTGTCAGTAATCACAGGTGCTCCTGGAACGGGAAAGACTCAGGTGATTGAGAATCTTTTGGCTAATGCCCTTATCAGGGGGAAGAAGGTCCTGGTAGCCAGCAAGAACAACAAAGCGGTTGACAATGTGAAAGAACGCTTTGACGAGATTGACAAGACAGGCTATTTCTTGCGGTTTGGAGCACGTCAGCTGGTAACGACAAGCACTTTGCCTTCCATTGAGCGTATCTTGCTGGAGATTGGTCGACTACAAGATAATTCCGGTGAGTATGACGCTTGTAAAGCCCAGTATGAACGTTCCGTCCAGAATATAAGGGAAGGGAAAAGAGACTTAGCCAGAATTGCAGAGCTGAGGAATGAGCTGCAAACCATAGCCGCAAGAAAGGCAGATGCCCAGAATGTTCTTCGACAGATAGAACCAGAGCATATAAGAAAAGAGGAAGATATTGAAAGAAAGCATTCAGAAATGCTGCCTCTAAGGGATTGTTCAATAGAAGAGCTGAACAGGCATTTGTCTAAAATTAAGACCCTCGACAACAATCTCACTGCAAAGTTTACAGGATTCTTCGGATTCTGGCATAGGACATTCTCTGTGAAGAAAAGCGCTGCCCTACTCCTTAATGAGGTGGAGAGTCTCCCTCTCGCACTAAAGGCTTTTTCATCACAGCCAAAGTATGAATTGTCTTCCGAGATAACAGATTTCAATTCGCATAATGTGCTGTTCGCACAAATCCGGAAATGGCGGGATTTGATCAATAGGGGTATCACCTATAAGCAAGATGTTGCCAACGAACTTTCCAGATATACTCGTGTCAGGACAAGTGCCGAAAGAGCGCTGAGCCTCGTTGAAAGTGAGGAAAGACTTAAGGCCGGTGAACTCCAAACTCTCAATAACTCCCTCTCGTCCATTCAGTCTAAAATTGAGAATGGAAAGAAATGGATTCAAGATAACAGCCTGAAGATGTTATCCACCTACATCCATTTCATGAAGAAACAGGAAAGTGCCGTGCGCGACATCAACGGTTATAAGAGCTATCTTCCTGACCAGATTCCTTGGAAGGATGACGAGTATAGCAGATTCACTCAACGGACAAAGGCGTTCCTCAACATCTTCCGCATCTGTTCTGTGACAAGTCTTTCTACCAAGAATGCCTTCCCCATGGAATCTGACCTGTTTGACATGGTCATTATCGACGAAGCTTCCCAGTGTGACATCGCTTCAGCATTGCCGCTGATCATGCGAACCAAGCAACTCGTCGTCATTGGAGACCCGATGCAGTTGCGCCATATCTCATCTGTTAAGGTTGAGGAAGAGCAAAGTATCAAGCAGAAGTTGGGTTTACAGAACAGCTCTTATTTGAGATATGCCGAATGCTCATTGTATGACTATTGCAAGGATTACATCGGCAATTCCAGTTCTGGCCAGTCTGTTCCCTATATGCTAAGATACCATTATCGCTGCTATCCACCGATAATTGAGTATTCCAATGATATGTTCTATGGAGGCGTGATGGGCAGTCGCCTTGAAATCAAGACTGATACCCGTCAGCTGAAAGGAAACCCGCAAGGCATCGTCTTAGTCGATGTCAGAGGGCAGCAGGTGAACGAGAACGTGAACATCAACGAGGCAGAAGCTCGGAGAGCTATCGATATAGCCGTACAAACGGCCAGGTCATATCCAGATGTTTCCATTGGTATTGTTACTCCATTTAGACACCAAGCAGAGAGGATCAACTACCTGATTCCAGATACTTATGCTGACAGAATTGAAGCTAATACGGTTCATAAGTATCAAGGAGATGAGAAAGACGTTATGATTTATAGCCTTGTTGTCACCACCAATTCCCCAGACAGGAAGATCTATTGGATTGACAGCATTGTGCCAAATCTTGTGAATGTTGCCGTAACGAGAGCTAAGAGCACGCTGTATGTCGTGGGTAACATCGACTATATTAAGGCCCATTCCAATGCAAACATGCCATTAGGGCATCTGGTAAGGTTACACTAATTCTAAATGGATTCTGATATGATTTACGAAGATATACAAAGGGCTATCGACACTGGAGCCATTATCGAAATCGCCTATACGAAATATGATGGCACTTCGTCCATCAGAAGGCTGAGTGATGTACAATATTCTGATGAGTATGGACATTCACATATACAGGCATTCTGCCATATGAGGAATGAACAGCGCACATTCAAAATTGACAGAATAAGTAAAGTGACATTCATAAACTCTCCTGACGCGGCTAATGAACAGTCCGTGCTCATAAATCCCACTAACGTGAAGATGCCCTATAGATTCAATAGAGGCAAGAGAATCTTTGCATTATACGGGGATGATTATAACACTTAGTTGATTATTTGAACCTTTAATATCATAGAGACTATGACAATTCCCGCAAAATTCAAGGAATATATCTGGCTTGTGAATACCATTCGCAAGGCTCGCAGGATAACGTTCGCAGAAATAAACGAGCGTTGGCTTGAAACAGACATGAGCGGAGGCGTTGACCTCGCACGTTCCACCTTTGCCCGTCATAAGGATGCCATAGAAGACATATTCGGTATTTACATTGACTGTGACCGTCAGAATGGTTATCAATATTTTATCGGGAATGACTATGTGCTTCGTGAGGACAGCGTACAGAACTGGATGCTTTCCACACTCTCTGTCAACAATGTCATCAGTGAAAGCTTATCTTTGCAGGACAGGATTCTACTCCAGCCTGTACCCACTGAAGGTGAATACCTCAAAACTGTCATCGACGCGATGAAGAAGAGCGTCAGAATAGCCGTTGATTATAGAAAATATGGCACCGATAAACCTAATCATCTGGTATTCGAGCCTTATTGCATCAAGCTGTTCAAGCAGCGGTGGTATGTCTTGGGGCATTTCCATCGTGATGCGACAAAGGAGAAGCCCGAGTCAGATTACTTCGGCCTCTTTTCTTTCGACCGTGTCCTTGAAATGTCGCTTACTGACATCAAGTTCCAGATTGACCCAGACTTCGATGCCCAAGCCTATTTTGACGAATGCTATGGTGTTCTTGTTGATGATGGTACCAAGCCGGAGCGTATTGTCATCAGGGCTTACGGTTATGAAAGATATTATATGAGAGACCTGCCCATCCATCGTTCCCAACGAGAGATTGGACAGGGTGAGAATTTTGCTGATTTCGAGTTGTATATGCGCCCGACCATTGATCTGAGTGGGCACCTATTAAGTCGTGGCAATCAAATCAAGGTTCTTTCTCCCCAATGGTTTGCTGACGAAATCCATGACATGCATCTGGAAGCAGCTATCATGTATGAGCCAGAAGAAGATTTAGACAATTCCGAGTAATTTTTTTCTTGCCTGTCCCACGATTTGACACAGCATAGGTGTAATTTTGCCGTCGAATTCATGGTTATAGTTCGGTTTACCGGGTATTAACAGCATGTAAAGAGTCTCATTTAATCGTTTAACAAATTAAAGCCAACAGTCTTATGAACAAGCAATTATGGAACATGTATAAGGAAAGCCCGCAAGGAAAAGCCTGTATCGAGCTTTTTAATCCGGAAGTAGAAGAAACTTCCGAAGGGGCTTTCAACATCTGGAAGTACGCTTCTAATTGGGGAGAAGATCAAGTTGAAGATTCCTTCGCCGACGACATCGCTGGTGCATTTTGGCTGTGGAGCTCTAACCTGTCTCAGCGTGGCTTCATCCCAGAAGAATGGACAAAAGAGAGTTATGAAAAGTTCGCTGAAGATTATGATATTCTAAGACCCTTATTAGACGACAAGGGTGAACTACAGTATCATGATAATGATACCATTGTGTTTGATGAGAATGCCTGTATTCTGAAAAAAGACCAATATCGTATCAAGGCATCTAACACTCCCCTACTGTCACTGCTACTCTACTATAGCTTTGAATGTTTCAAGCCTATTCTCCTCCCAAGACGCTTTGATATTATTCAGAGAAACTGTGATGCCTTGGGAATAGAGATGCCTCCCATTCCGCGCTCGAATGACTACAAGGCCTACGTAAACTATTATTTCGACATTTGCGAAAGCTGGAATAAGTTCCAGAGTGAATATGAGTTGTCGGATGCAGAACTGTGTGCTTGCATCTATGACTTTGCCAACATGCTGACAGAAACCAGCACCAGTTCAGAACTACCTAAGCCGACTAATGTCTGGTTAACAGGAGCAAGCGGCGGTGATTTCACGTTCCTCGACTCTTTAGGCGAGAATCCCAACGGCAACGACCAGCAGATATGGGCATGTAATGAAAGGACAAGACGCGGTGACATTATTGTCCTTTACTGCACGTCCCCCAGGAGTTACATCCATTCCATCTGGAGGTCAAACAGCGGTGGCATCTTCAATCCCTTTGATTATTACCATTGTAGGACAACGGTCTGTGACGGTATCCAGACCCCACATATTACCTTCAAGGACTTGAAGAATGATGAATACATGTCACAAGTACCTATTGTCAGGCGCAATCTGCAAGGCGTGAATGGCATAGAGCTATCCGCGAAAGACTATTCAGAACTGTTGCGGATGGTTGCAGAAAGAGGTGGCGACATCAGCTTGTACCCACAGCTTTATGAAGGTTCAGACGCAGATTTCGGTGAGATAACACTGGAGAAACATGTGGAAGAGCAGATTTTGATTCCGATACTTGAAAAACTAGGATATACAAGTGCTGACTGGACACGTCAGCTGTCTCAGAAAGCCGGTCGCAAGGAGAAGGCCATACCTGATTTCGTCTTCTTCCCCAAGGGTGAGAAGCACTTTGAGAATGCTCCGATGATCATTGAGGCCAAACTTGACATGGCCCCTGTTCAGGAACTTCAAAAAGCATTCAACCAGGCATTATCCTATGCCCGTATGCTCAGGTCTTCCATCATGGGTATATGCGACAAGGAACGCCTTATCTTATATAAGGTGAACAAGAATGGCAGTGCCGACAGGAACAATCCACTGTTCGAAGATCATTGGGCATCCATTTATTCCGATCCCGACGTTGGTGCAGCCCTTAACCATCTCATTGGCAAGGAAGTAATCAAGGATATGTAATAATTTTGATAGGTTGCCCCATGAACTGAGGCAACCTTCTTTTTTCTTTGTACAAGAATTAGTAGCGAATATGAGTTTACAAGAGGAGATACAGGCTGTCATCAAGGACACATCGATTTCATTTGATGAGAAGCGGAAAAGGTTGCTGAAGTTTATGACTCAGCAAGAAGTAAACATACTGCTTCCTCTGCCAACAGAGGTGGTAAGACTGAAGGAACCTCTCCATCCAAAGACTGACAGCATGCGCATCCTGAACCTGTCGGTCTACAACAATATCTTTGAGAGTATATTGAACGGCGGTCATGTAGAATGTCGTGAATACAACGATTATTATAAGGACAGATGTACTTATGTGGAAAACGGAGTGAGATACCTTGTCCCTTATGATGCCATCACGTTTTACGTGGGTCGCGGTGACAGAGCGAAGAAGGCAACCGTATTATTGAAAGACATCACGTGTGATGGAGAAGTCATCCTGTTCTATCTGGGTGATGTCATCAGTCGGAATTATGAATAATAACCTCAAAAAAAATGGAAATGGAAACCAGAATCCCCAAAACCAAAGAAGAATGCTTTGCAGAGCTTGACGCTATGCTCAGTGATGAAGATAAGCAAACCATGTTGGGTGATGACGATATCGATTATCATTTCACCTTAGGGCTGTGGATCAGGAACAACTGGATTTATCCTTTGAAAGAGGGTGAGAAAGAAACTTTCATGAAGATGTTTATCGACGATGACAGATTCCAGAACAGGTTCTTCCTTATCCATCCAGACAGTTACTCATCCATGATTATCGAGAAATACATAGAGTATTTACGAGATAAATGATGGAACACACCTCCCCTCTCCATGTGTTGATGCTCATAAAAAAATGATGTTTTTTTGAAAATAATTATAACCTGTCCCACGATTTGAGAGAACCCCCAAGTAATTTTGCATCCAGATAATCATTAAACTGGTAATTATGACTAGCAAATTCACAATCAAAGGAGTTCGTAAGTTCAACGAAGAAAAGGTCATTGACAATGCTCTCGAATTATTGGAAAGAGTTGCCGATGACAAGGATGTCATGAGAAGAAGCAATGATACTGTCTGTGGTGAGACAGCATCATACACGCTGATGACCGAAGGCTTCTCCACTCAGGGCATCACCATCAAGCAGATGGTCGGAGGCACTGTGGCCGTTGAACTTCCTTGGCTGGCTTCAGAGATGGACGTGCGTCTCTGCTATGCATTCCTGAATGCAGTCAAGAAGGTGCATCGTGCAGCCAGGATCATGGAAGAGAATGAACGGGACGCAAAACTTGCAGACTGTGATGCTCAGGAACAATGGGGACAGCGGTGCAATAACATGAGGTCTATCCTTGACAAAGGCGAAGCAGTCGTTGTCACTGGTGTAACAAGAGACTTTCATCTGAATCCCCAACGCTACGTTGAAAAAGATGGCCAGTCCATTGTTGATGATGTATTCAATGACTTCATTGCCTTGCAATGGATTGGCGTAGATGCCGTAAATGTCAGGGAAGAAAAAAGACACATATCAGAGGATGAAGAGCTCAGTACGTTGAGAGTCGTTGACAACACCCAGGATGTCTTCATCGGTGCCTGTCGCTATGTCGGCATGATGAAAGGAAACACCTGCAAGATGGTGCTTTTTAGTGAGTTTTGCAAACTGATGGACGGACATGAAGGCTTCAAGCAGCTGGATGAAGCCCAAGTGCTTCTTGACAAGATAGAAGATGATGAATGGAACAAGTTCTTTGATGCTGCCAATGGATTCGTCCGGGAGCATTTCCGCAAGACATTCATCATGCGATGGAATACGGACATCAGCAATTACAAGCTGACGGAGTTCGATGAAGCCATGAATGACTTCCACGAAAACGGATTCTACTATGACTGGAGTATCTGGGACTACCAGAAAGCCCATATTGGTGACAGGTTCTACATGATACGCACCGGCAACGGAAGGAACGGCGTCGTGATGCGAGGCACCATCATCGGCTCTCCCTATCCTGATGAAGACTGGAGCGGAAAAGGCCGCAAGGTTTACTATATCAGAATGAGCCTGAGCCATATGATCCATCCCGAAGACGCGCCGGTTCTGCTCTCAACAGACGAACTGAACAAAAGTGTTCCTGGTTTCTGCTGGGACAACGGTCATTCAGGCGAGATGCTGAATGACGAACAGGCAGAACAGCTTGAAGAGGTATGGCAGAACTATGTGGAGCAGATGCATGGAATAGCATCGGAATACTTGGTGGGTGATGACTTTAACAAAGTCTATAAGGAAAGAGGCTGGGAAGAACCTGAGATCTGCCAGTCGCAAGGTAGCCATTTTGAGACGTTGATGGATTTGGACCATTTCCCTGATGTTGTCACGCAGATTGGACAATGGCCTTTATACGGCAGTACGTGCACCAATGTCACCAGCGACGACTATGATGACGAGGAAGGCAACATCCTTGCCGTCAGGACCGGTGAAGATATGGGATTGATGGCATTGCTGTTGAACAACATCAAGAGTCAGCGACTTGACTTCCTGACCCTCTACCCTTGCCATCATGGAACCAAGCACATGATGACCATCAGAAAGGTCTTCGAATGGGAGAACCATGTGGAAGCCATTGTCTGGGCTGAGATGGAAGAGCTGTCACTTGCGTTCTTTGCTACCGATTATTATGAGAACAAGCAGCGGTATATTCCAGGAAACAAGATGGAAATAGAACTTGCGGCTTCTGCCTATAGTGTTGAAGAAGGAAAGAAAGAGCTTACTTTAAGTGAGCTCGGTGCAGAGATATTCAGAAGGGACATGGGGCTGGAAAAGGAATATGATGAAAATGGGAACCTCATTCCTATAACGCTAAACTGCGAAAAACTCGTCAGCTATTTCGACTCCGACAAATCCTGCCCTGATGATGCAGATTTCATCTCTCCTGTGACTGAGGTCGAGGAGGTCAGCTTACTCGGAAATGACTATATCAAAGTTGTCATCTCCATTTGTCATGAGCCAGAAGATACGTTTATACCGGTGTATTACAAGAAAGAAATGTTCCCGAATGTAGAAAAAGGCATGCCCGTTCAAGGTCGTCTTTGGATGCAAGGAAAAATCAGTGAATAATTATGAAAGTGGCCATTAGATGTATATATTACAAAGCAGTCACTCCTTCATGTGACATCGTGGAAATGGATGGTGACATCTGGAGGGAATTCCTTTTTTCCGGCGGGCACAAGAGAAAGGAGATTGCATTGAGGTTGTTGAACAAAGAGTCAATGATGGGATATGTTAGAGAAATAGCCTGGATTCCATTGGATGACCAAAACAAACTGAAAGAGATATGATAATAGGAAATGAATTTATCTCGTTAGAGATTAGCTGCAAACGCTCGACGAATGTTGACCCTATCTCACAGGACACTGTTGAGAAGTGCATCAGGATTGCCATGGATGCCCATGAGGGACAGCGTGACAGAGACGGGAACGCAGTCATTCTCCATCCGCTGTTAATAGGTTCGATGGGACAGACAGATGCGGAAAAGTGTGTGGGGTTCCTGCATGATGTGGTCGAAGATACGGATTGGACATTTGATGACCTGCACAATGAAGGCATCCCTGGCGAAATCATTGATGCTCTCCGGCTATGCACCCATGATGACAGCATGAGTTATGATGACTATGTGCAGCGTATCATCGACTCTGGTAATATGACAGCCATCCATGTAAAGCTCAACGACCTCCATCACAACATTGCACGTGGAAAGGCATTCGGCTATCCTGATTTGGTAATGAAGCATGAGAAGGCATTACAAATGATTGAAGATTATCTGAATAATAAATGAGTGATATGGAAAGAAAAGACTTACCCGTTGACTACAGGCCATCCGTGAAAGATGCAGAATGGTTCCTTGACAATTGGAGGCAGCTTCCCAGCTATTCCAATCAGGAAAAGGCCTTGGACAAACTCTTCATGGATTTGTGCAAAAGTAATGACAACATAGAGGATATTCTTATCAAATGCTCTGCTTTGAACGACTTTTACAGTACGAATATCTTCGACGTTCATTCCTTGGCCCAGCATATTCTGGCACTCGACATCGACAAGCGGCTTGGCGAGGGTGACTATTCCCTTGTGAAAGATATTGCCCATGTCGAGGTCAATGGAAAAGATCATTGTTTCTATTCCTTCGCCACCAAATATTGCAGTCATCATCAGCCTGAGAAATACGCTATCTATGACAGTTACGTGGAGAAAGTGTTGTTGTCATTGAAAAAGAAAGAGGACTTTGCCGATTTCAGGAAAGAGGACTTGAAGGATTATGAGATCTATATGCGTGTCATCCATTCCTTCCGTCAGCACTTTGGCCTGGTACAATATTCCATCAAGGAACTAGACCAATACGTATGGCAGTTGGGCAAGTGGTACTTCAATCAATATGGACTGACCTATAAGTACTACAATAGAGAGGAAGAGTCTCCGTTTTCCAAAGAGGACATCAGGGATAAGTTCTGGTATGGAGAGATGATGTTCGTGACCACACACCAATCCGTTGGAAAGTGGAAGGAGGATGGCAAGGAATGGCTTAAAACAGCTAACGAACAGATAAAGCAACTTGGGAGCAGATACACCCCCGAGCAGTTTGGAGTCATCTCCTATATTTCTGCCCTATTCGGGAAATGGTGTCCCTATGATGACCAGCTTTGGATACTGGAGTATTAAATAAAAATCAAACAAGTAATTCATAATAAACAGATTGTAATATGAGCGTATGTGTTAATTTCCGTACTGCAAAGCAGTTGGAACCCAAGCAAATCTTCGATGAGTTAGTTCATCGCGCCCAGAGAATAGTGATAACCTCACCTGAGTTTCCGTGTGTGAAGCTGGGAACAGCCCAGGAGGCACTACGCGGAATAGAGATCAATCAGCAGGAGAACGGCTATGAAGTCCGTGTCTGCTCCTTTGCCAATCGCTCAGATCTGCAGCTTTTCTCTAAGGTAGTAGATGCCATGAGGGATCTAACAGGTGCAACTGCACTCTATGAGGATGATGACGAACAGGTAATAGCCAATCCCAAAGAATACCTTGGAGAAGAATGGATTTCAGAGCAGCTTGAAGGAAGCCTTAGGATATCCTGTGCACTTATCAAGCATGAGGGATACCCGATCATCATGGACGGACTGTTCTTCCCGTTCTGCTTCGGGCCTGCCTTGGCAAAGGCTTTTGACTTGGACTTGAATGACCCATATATAGAGGAGATTCATGATATACAGGATTATCTGGCCAACCTGCAATGGCATTTCGCCGACAAGGAGGACACCTCAACGAGATTGGCTCTCCCGAATCCTGCCGGTGAGGATGAAAGGCCATTGAACATATCGTTAATCTATGCTGAAGGAGGAAAGGTAAAGCCGTTCGACTTCGTGTCGTATGCCGACGTCCTCGGCATGATGGACAAGGACGTTGACGTTGTGATGATACACATGGAGGACTTTCCGAAGATTCTGCCATCCAAAGGCTTTACCTTCATGGATGACTACCAGTATGCTTTGGAAGGTGAGCTGTCCTATGAATCATTCAAGCAGATGCTGAACATGGCAAGACTGTATCAGGTTGATGACTTGTTCTATCATCCCACTTACCCAGGAAACGGCTACGACGAGAAGCAGAAGACCTTCGTCTTGATGTGGAATCCTGCTGTCTCCAGCATAAAGATGGAAGACCATCTGAACGACATCCCCAACCTTTTGACAGCTGGATTCAGCTGGAGCGTGTATGACTATAAGGAAGCGAAAAAGGGCGACCGATTCGTGATGGTACGCTGCGGAGAGGGAAAGACGGGGATCGTGATGAGCGGTATCTTCGACAGTAACCCCTATCAGGCTGGCGATTGGAGTGGAAAAGGCCGTAAGGTTTTCTATATGGAGATGAAACCGAACTTTATAGCTGACCCCGAAAGGCTTGAAAACTTGATCACGACGGAAGAATTGCAGGAGGCCATACCTTCGTTTGACTGGCAAGGCGGACATTCCGGACGGCTATTGTCTGAAGAACAGGCACGGAAGCTGGAAGAATTACTTGCCGCTTACCTGCCCCAGTTCTGCAATAACATCGATAGAGAGGTGGTTAACGGATTCTCCCTGCCACAAAGTTATGACTTAAATGACGATTGATAAGGCACTGCCAACAGCACCCACCATGTAATTGAGCAATGATGAATAACGAATTAGACTATTGCAAGTTGCGTGAGATGATTGCACGCTGCCAATGGACGTTTGCCAAGACCATGCCCTGGGCACCGCATGAGTATATCGTGCGTGGTAAATGTCCTTTGACAGAGGAAGAATTCCTGTATTTCATTGACATGCAGCGTCGCTTCGGAAAGGAAGAGAGATGGGGAAAGTATCGTCATCCATATCTCTATATCGATGATTACAAATACTGGACGATGGGGGCTCCCGTGGAGGAAACCATTGTCATGAATAGAGCAAAAGTGAAATAATTATGGCACAGTTGTATACCATCAAATGTCCCAAATGCGGAACTGTCTTTACCGTTCCTAAGGGAGTGTTTATGAGTTGGGACTTCTCAAAGCCCATTCCTGTTGATTTACGGGAAGAGACTCCTTTCAATTGTCCGAACTGCCAGCACACCATGTGTGTGAGGGATGAGGATTTCAATGACCATGTAGAGAATGTAATATTTGCTGATTAAAGATATATTCATATGTTAGGAGCAATTATAGGCGACATCGTAGGTAGCCGTTGGGAATTTAACCCAACTAACGATTATAACTTTGAATGGTTGTCTAAAGAGAACAGCTATACAGATGACACCATCTGCACCATCGCTGTCGCAGATGCGTTGTTGCATGAACGTGACTATGGTGATGCCATTCACGACTGGTGTAACCGTTATCCGCACCCAATGGGAGGATATGGTGGTCGCTTTGCCTGTTGGGTGAACAGCAAACATCCCGTTCCATATAACTCTTATGGTAACGGGGCCGCCATGAGAGTAAGTCCTGTTGCACATTGGTTCGAAGACGAGAACCAGATGCTAGATGCTGCAGCTTCTACTGCATTACCTTCTCACAACCATGATGAGGGCATCAAAGGAGCACAGACTGTAGCCCTTGCCATTTTCAAGGCAATGGAGTATAACAGACATCGCTATCAGGAAGCTCCTAATCATATAGACGAAATCATCAAAGAATGTGTCACATTCTCTGGATATGAGATAGACATGCCTAAATCTTCCGTATTGAACAGATTTGATGAGACTTGCCAGGGTACGGTTCCAGTAGCATTGAAGATTATCAGCATGAGCACTTGCTTTGAAGATGCTGTCCGTCTCGCCGTCAGTCTAGGCGCAGATGCAGATACGCTTGGAGCTATCGTTGGCAGCATTGCTGAAGCTATCTGGGGAATCCCATGGAAGATACGTGAAGAAATAGAGGCGTACATACCAGATGAAATGCAGCATATTATCAAGATGTTCTTCCATGCCAGACCCACTTCATTCAAACCACTTCTAGACACAACCTATGCAGGCAATGATTTCAGCAATGTAAGCTGGGATATGCTTTACGATATTGACGGAAAAGAAGTGTATGATGAAGAAATGAACAAGGTGAAAAAAGATAATGAAAATAGAAGAAGACAAATGATAGAACGTGGTAAGGCACGGAACAATTGGTAATCGAGTTATATGACAAATAAGACAGGATCAATGAAAATGAATATTGAAAGTTTCGCGGATAAATACATTGCTTTTTTCGAGAACGAATTTGGGCTTACAAAACAATCTTACTATTCATTCTTTGACAACAGTGCTTTTCCCGAAGAGTGTAGAGAGCTGGGCTTCGAGATGGACTGTGGACACTCGTTCATTAACGCCTATGGAGAGGACGCATGGAACGATGTTCACAGTCTGAAAGCTACCGTTGAGACTCTGAACGACTCCAAGATCATTGGAAACGGGCTCTTCTCACAATGGAGGTTTTATAATCACTGGTCTTCACCCTCGTATGCCAACGAAGATACTAAGGAATGGTTTCTTATACTTTTCTATCGTTTGAAGGCACTATGTAACACTCAGAAACAGGATTGAAGTGTAGCTGCAAAAACCAATGCTGTCAAATCATACAAATAAAAGGTCTTTTTCAATTTGTCTCGTATTGTAAACTATCCATATCATTGAACATGAAGAAGCGTTTTGCGAAGAAGGCATTTTCCAGAGGCTATTATAACCTTTGGATTAAGCCTGATACAAACAAAGAAATCTGGGTCCCACGAAATGGACGATGCTGGAATATCATACAAAGAGCATGTAGCTATTATGGGCATCCCGAGTGGTTTGAGAAAATGACAGAATCAATACTCAAAGCAATTGAAGAGTAATCGGGATTCATTTATTGTTGGAAAAAGAATGGCAAGATTCGGATCTTGCCATTTTTTTGATGTTTTATTTATCTATGCAGATTGGCTGCACTGACACAATGTTACTTTGCATTGTGTTTCAAAGAAAAGCTGAATGAAGTATCGTTAATAATAATATTCTACAACCGTATAACTTAAATGAAATGTATATGAAAAAGTTAGCTCTTTCTTTATTAGTCTTGTACGCTCTATCACAGAACGTATTTGCCCAGAACATCTCTGGCCAGTGTTACAGAGGATTTGCTGATGCCGGTTACACAATTGGCATTGGTGACTATGAATTTGGTCGTTTTGAGATCAACACTTCTCATGGCTACCAAATCAATCCTTACATATTCTTAGGTGCGGGTATGGGGTTGCATTTCATGCCCAAATACGAGACTCCCGACATGGACATCCCATTGGACAAAAGAGATAGCAAGGTTGACATTCCAGTTTTTGCCAATACACGTGTCAACTTCTTAAAGTCGAAGTATAGCCCCTTCATAGATGTCAAAGGGGGAACCTACGTTACCAACAGTGGCGGTTTATATGTCAACGCCTCTGCCGGTCTCCGGATTGCCCTGAATGAAAAGCAGGCCATCAATATCTCCGTCGGTTACACGGTGGAAAAACTGGAGTTTGAATCCTTTTCTCATTTCGTGAGCAGCAAGAACATGGACTACACCAGAGATGGACGAGTTTTGACAACAGAAGGTATAGCTCTGAAAGTTGGTTATGAGTTCTAATTCTTAACTTAATCCTATAGTATTGTTATGAAAACTATCATTTGTACATTGTTCTTCAGTTTGGTTTCAATGATTGGCTATGCCCAGTCAGAGCCAGAATTTGAGATGGAACCCTACGTGTTCATCGAAGCAGACTCAACCTTCGAGACTGCACTGCCTTGTGAAAGTGCTTACGAGAAAGCCAAGGCCGGTGCTTCACTGTACCTTACTGGTATTGGCAAGGTGAAAAGCTATTTCTACATCAAAGGAAAAGCTTCCTCATTGAAGATTGACAAACATGTCAGCAACATCATCATCAACACAGGCGGCGTCTCTCCCCAACAGGCTTTGAGTATCATCAAACTTGAGCAGTTGGACTCTAAGAGACGATGGAAGACAGGAGAGGCAGGATCATTCACTGGAGCCACATCCAATGAAGACAATTCTGTAGTCCTAAAATACAAGAAGTATGGCGAGAACTCTGTCATTCTCAGCACAAAGGGACTGGAGCCAGGAGAATACTGTCTGGCCATCACAAATATGATGACCAACTCCAAGTCAGCAAAAGTCTATACTTTTTGCATTGAGGCAGATGAATAGCGCATGATTCTCATCGGATCAATTCCTTTATACAGGATAGCTTAATAGAACGTATTTGCGTTATCAGGATGGTAGGGTCAAAAACCTTGCCATCCTTTTTTGTCGTCAGATGCAGGTGCTCACCTGTTGACATGCCCGTGCTTCCACTGAATCCTATGGGCTCACCAGCCCGGACGAAGTCACCTGTCTGCACATACTGACGTGACAGATGGCAGTAGCTGATGGTAAAAGACTCCGATTTGACAGTCACGAACTTTCCTGAACGGTTATCCTGTCCTACACGGATGACCTCTCCTGGTAACATGGAAAACACATTCTCCTGTCGTGCGTGGAGATCGATGCCGTTATGCATACAGTATCGGTGCATGATGGGATGCTTCCTCATTCCGTACCCGGAGTTTATCTTTATGTTCTTCAGTGGATAGGACACGCTCAGGAACTCTTTGATAATCTCGTTATACCCATCAACGGCCATTGGAGGTGAAGGCATCTCCATACTATCCGTCCGAGCTTCCTCTTGCTCAGGAGGGATGGTTTCTTGTTTGTTAAAAACCTTTGTAGGTACATTCCCGATAGTATTGAACTGCGCTTGTATGTCAACACAGTTCAAAGCCAGTATAAGTATCAATTGAAAACGTCTCATGATGCAAAGGTAACTCATACAACTGAGGGCATCATCAGAATAGGGAATCCAACTTCCTTATTCTAACAGTTGTAAACAATCGAGTATGATTTTATGTGCAATATCATACTCGCAACTAAAAAAGTGTAAATTTCCTAGTCGTACTGAAATCTGTTCGCGCATATAGTTATTATTAGGTGTACCTTCGCACTCGAATCCGTTCAACAAACAATGATATATGGAAAGATTTCAATTCAATGAGAATGAGTTCCCTTATGGAACCCTTCAGCAGTTTGGTCTCACGCAGGAAATGATTGAAGACCTACCTACCCGTGTTCTCAATGACCTTTATGATGGCCGTCGTTCTCCGCTTCTTCCCATTCAGGTAGAAGATGAGAACCAAGAAGTCGTTTGCAGCCGTGCCCGCTTCTCCCTCGTCCGCAAGGACAGCGGTGATGTCGATGTGCTGTTCTATCCCGAGTTGCAGGAGGCGGACCTCAGTCTGTTCGATGAACAGCAGAGAGCCAAGCTCGAAGCCGGCAAGAGCATTATCGCCATTATTGAGAACAAGGAAGGCAAAAGAGTACCTTCTTTCGTGCAGATCGACCCAGAGACGAAACAGGTCTTGTCTGCTCCCACCCAAGTCATCGGCAGGAACCTTCAGGTAGCCACCGACGCTGTCAACCTCAGTGCAGCTGAGCTGAACAGCCTTCAAAAAGGCGATGTCGTCATGTTCACTCGTGAGGATGGCCAGCCTATCAGCATGGGCATCGACCTCAACGAGCGTTCCGGCATCCGCTTTACGCCTGGTGATGAGCAGATGTGGAGTGAACAGCGCATGCGTGACTGGGACAAGTACACCTTCGGAGTCTATGGCTGTTGGGTCATGGGCGATGACGGCAACCTCAGCTATGTCAATGAGGACGACTACACCGATGAGATGTGGAACGAGCAGAAGAAAGCCGGTCTCCGTGCTTTCACACACCAACGATAACTATTAAACACAGATATTATGGCAGCAATCAAGTATTATCCCGAGGACGTTCTGGTAGAGAAGTTCCAGAGCGGCGAGTTCGGCTGGCTCGAATACGTCAATCACCATTCCAAACAGTGGCAGGACGAGTTTGAAGCGTTCTGCAAAGCCCGCAGCCTTCAGATTAGTGAGGACTCAGCCGAGAAGTTCGTCAATTACAAAGGTTTCCTTCTTGAAACGGCGATAGCGGAAGGAAACGCCTAACCTCAAACCAAACAGTCATGTCAATCAGATCCAACTCATTACCAACTGGGCGTGACCTCTCTCCAGAGCTACAGGACATCCTCCGGCGCAACGGTATGCAGGCGCACATCGTTCGTCAGGGGGATGGTTTCCAGCTTGCCGTACAAGGCCACGACTCCCCTCTCCTCACCTATCCGTTGACTCTCCAGCAAAAGAGAGCCTTGACGGACTGGGGTACCAACTATGCCAACAAGAACGCCTACAACACCTTCACAGCTCTTGTAGGCAATGACTTCTACATGCCCCGCAGCTTCGTCCATGCACGCAATGCCAATGGCCGTGTCACGATGGGACTCCACGGTTACAGGATTGGTGTCGGCGAGTATGGTCGAGTACCATTTGACCGCAGGGGCGGCTATTTCCCTCTGACACACAGGATGCTTGGCTGGACTCCCCGGCAGCAGGACGGCTTCCACATGCGTCGTTATGGGGGCAGCCTGTTCATGCAGGGTGCTCCGATGGTTCCCGACCGCATAGACGGACGTGTGAAGCCAGGAGAGCTGCAGAGCGGAAGCTACGGCTTCTACTACAAAGGCCAGCAGGGTACTGTCCGACAGCCCACGCAGGATGTCTTGGCTGACCTGCAGGCTGTTATCACCCCGATGGAAGTAAAGCCGCGTGTCACCGAACCAGCCAAGCCCTACAAGGAAGTTATCACGAGTGATGTGTATTTCTCCGATGAGAAATGGCAGGACGTGCTGAAGAGTCACGGCATCGTTGTCGATGCAACCAACAAGACGCTGACCTTGCAGTCCAGTGCCACCCAGCAGGACTTTGTCTATGACCTCACCGATGATGAGGTGAAGAAGCTCACCAACAACTCCGTCAAGGAAGTGTCTGTCCAGCAGCGTCTCGACCTTATCAATGATGTCATCAAGAATGACTTCAGCGACAAGGTGACGATGGATGTCCTTAACTCCAAAGAGCAGGTCTCCATCAAGCTGAAGCCGGATGTCGAGCAGGCACTCTCTGCAGGGCAGTCGCAGGTCTTTGAATACAGTCCTGCGATGGGCTCTGACGATCGTCAGGTGCTCCCTGACCGCGAGGAAGACCGCAGTGTCGCCCATGTGGACGGCAACACCCTCTATGACATGAACGAGCAGAAGGGCTGGTTCCGTGAGGGACGGCATGGTCGTGAGGTCATGGTCGACGATATCAAGGTGGAACCCGTCCGTAATGAGCAGGGAGAGGTGGAGAAAGATGCCAAAGGCGATGTCAAATACCGCATGACTGCCGTCATCAACGGTGAGAGCATCTCGCACGAGATCACCCAGAAGCAGTATGACAAGTTCATGGCCATCGATGATTATCACCGTATGAAGCTGTTCTCACATATCTTCAATGAGGTGGACATGAAAAATGTACCTGGCTCTCATGCAGGACTCGGTGCGCAGATCGGAGGAGCCTTGCTCGCCGGTCTCACCGTCATGGGAGAGCTGGGGCGTGGCCATCACAGCGGCCCGTCCATTTTCATGGAGCATCATGGGCCTGACAGACCCCACGTGTATTTCAAGGCTGGTGTCGACTCCCCCCAGGAGCTGGCAGCCCGTGCTTTTGACGCTGGTCTCAATGCAGGCACACACGGTGTCGGCTTAGGCCGTTAACCATCAGCACAACAGGTTATGAGCGCACTCACATACGACGATTTCAAACGACGACTGAACATTCAGGATGTGCTGATAGACGCAGGTTACACGCTCAATCGGCGTGACGGCCTGCGCTATCCTTCATATGTCCGTCTGGACAACACTGGTCGTCGCATCCGTGGTGACAAGTTCATCGTGACTGCTAACGGCCTTTGCTGTTTCCAGCCTCCCGTTCAGAAGAACTATAACATCATCAGTTTTATCAAGGAGCACCCGGATCTGTTCGCGGACTACACGCCTGGCATGGACAATGACAGGCTTGTCAACCTCGTGTGCCACCGTCTGCTGAACGAGCCTGCAGATGTAAGGGAGGCCAAAGGACGTACTATCGTGATGCCTTTGCGTGACCAGCCGCCTTTCAAGATCGAGGACTATACCCTCCATGCCTTTAAGGGTGATGACAGGGACAGCCAGAAAGCTTTCTATCCTTACTTCAAGCCCAGAGGGCTCAGCCTCTCGGCACAGTACGCCTTCCACAAGGATTTCTTCATTGCCTCTCACACCAGTCCTGTCGGCACCACCTACAGCAACCTCTCCTTTCCCATGCGCATCCCCGGACAGGATGCCATCGTCGGTTTCGAGGAGAGAGGAAGGAAGAAGCAGGATGGCAAAGCCTACAAGGGCATGGCGCTGGGCAGCAATGCCAGTGAAGGGCTATGGCTTTCGAGTCCCTTGGGTATCAGTCTCCATGACACCAAAAGGGTCTTTGTCTTTGAGAGTGCTTTCGATGCCATGGCCTATTATCAGCTGATGATGGACAAGGAGCGCGGTCTCAGCACCAAGGAGCGTTTTGAATTGAGGAGTGCCGTCTTCGTCTCTACGGGAGGCAGTCCTGCCACTGGCCAGCTGAAGGGTCTCATTGAACATGCCCCTTCCGCAACGTTCCACCTCTGCTTTGACAACGACCTTGCCGGAGAGCAGTTCGTAGCCAAGTTCGAGGACATCGCAAAGCAGTTCAATCCCCTGGTCTTGGAGAATGTCTCCGAGGAGATGCGTCCCTTCATAGAGAGCTATCACGGAGGAGTCAGCAGTCTGAAGGAGATGAACGCTCAGCTCTTCGAGCATTGCGACTATCTCCCCAAGGATCTCCGCGACCTCTACACGGTCTATGACAGTGCCAGGGCAGAAGCCTACGAGCAGTACTATTCGCCACTGGTAGCCCCCGATGACAAGGATGCTGCCGTGAAGACGATGGAAGACTCATGGAAGACGTTCAAGGACGCCCTCTATGAGCGTCTTCATGTCACGGAAGGACAGGAGCTGAGAAGCGTCCAGTCTGTCCGCGAACTGCCCTCGGAAGGCTATAAGGACTTCAATGACGAGTTGCTGGATAAGAATGCCTACACCATTACCGACCAGATAGAAACGGCATTGGATGGAACGGACTTGGTCATTGAGGAGCAGGATGAGTATGAGGAGGAAAAACGACATGGCATACATCGATAGCGATATGGACACGACAGTCAGAAGATTCAGGATTATCACGCTGCGTCCCCATTGGGCGCAATACATCATCTCGCAAGGGCTGATGTTCCTTGTGAGCATCGTTCTGTTCCTTGTCGCAGGTCATGAGAGCATTACCTTCAAGACCCCATTCCTGGTTCTTGGCACATGCACGACCCTGATGATGCTCTATGGCTGTCTCTATCTCAGCAAGCTGCAGTTCATCATCTCTTCAGAACAGCTCATCGTTCAACAAGGGGTGTTCAACCGAAGCAGTAACTATATCGAGCTCTACCGTATCGTGGACTTCTGCGAGAGCAGGGACGTCCTTGAACAGCTCTTCGGCCTGAAGACCGTCAGCATCTATAGTGGCGACCGCACCAATCCGAAGCTTGACATCTATGGGGTCAAAGAACGGTTGGATGTCGTTTCGATCATCCGTGAGAGAGTTGAGTATAACAAACGTAGAAAGGGAATCTATGAGATTACGAACCGATAACATCCGGCTTTTTATTGCCTTGGCCTTTCTCTTCCTTGGTCATGGCATGGCACATGCACAGCTTGCATCTTCCAACCCGTTGGAATATGCCGCCCTTGCCGAGGGCAATGCGCTTATCAACGCACAGGTCAAGGACGAGATTGACAACCAGCAGAAGACCGCTCTTTTGCAGAACACCATCGCTGCCGAGTTCACGATGATTCACAAGTGGGAGAAGAAGTACAACAGCTACCTTAAGACTGTTGACGGCTATGCTTCTACCCTGAAGGCCTGCACCACCCTCTATGATGACGGTGTGCGTTGCTTCATCAACCTGTGCAGTCTGAGAAAGGCTCTTTCCGACAATCCCCAGGGTATTGTCGCCACCATGTCGATGAACAATCTTTACATCGAGACGGCCACTGAGCTTCTTTCCGTGTATACCACCCTTCGCGATGCCATTGCCAAGGGAGGTACGGAGAACATGCTCACGGGAGCCGAGCGCAGCAAGACCCTATGGGCACTTAACGACCGCCTCGATGCCTTCAACAAGAAGCTGACAAGGCTGAGCCTTAGCATCAAGTACTACACCATGAGCGATGTATGGCAGAATGTCACTGCCGGTATGCTTGACCGCTCCAATGCCGAGGTCGCCCAGGAATCCTTACGCCGTTGGCGCAGATGTGCTGGAGTAGTAACCCCATAAACTGTTTGCCATGAGTAGAACTACAGCCGTCATCCTATTCGTCTCCCTCTTCATCCTCCCGTCGATGATGAAGGGCTTTCGGCTGCATGCACAGGGCAATGACCCTACGCTGGCCGGAATGATCCTTCTCTATACCGAGAAGGCGAAGAGCGAGCTCAAACAGCAGGAGGAGATGATGCTGATGGTCAGTACGGGGCATGTGTGGATCACCGAGGAGGTCAATGCCACCACTGACCTGCAGAAGCAGTTCAATGACTATCTCGACAGCTTCCACAGCATCATCATGTATGCCGCTCAGATCTATGGTTTCTATCATGAGATAGACAGGATGGTAGACAACTTGGGCAGTTTCTCCAACCAGTTGAGTGCCCATCCGAGCCACGCCCTTGCCGTTGCGCTGTCGTCCAATCGCAACAAGATCTACCGCGAGCTTATCCTGAACAGCGTGGAGATAGTCAATGATGTCCGTCTGGTGTGTCTCTCCGACAATAAGATGACTGAGAAGGAACGCATGGAGGTTGTCTTTGGCATCAGACCCAAGCTGAAGGCTATGAACAAGAAGCTCCAGCGGCTCACCAAGGCCGTGAAGTACACCTCTCTGTCCGATGTGTGGGCAGAGATTGACTATGGTGCAAGTCCGGCAGCCGATAAGAAGAGCGTCGCACAGCAATGTATTGCACGATGGAAGAGAAATGGAAAAAGATATTAGTAACAATTAAAACAGATTGCATATGCCAGGTTGGGCTGCATTATTAAGAATAGGATTAACATACGGCGGCAAGGCACTGAAAGCCGTCGGCAGCTCCCTCGGAGGAGCCGTTGTACATCCACAGCGTACCATCAAGGGACTCGGAACGGCTGGCAAGACCCTTGCCGTCGGTGCCGCTGCCTCTTATGTCGGTTGGGAGAAGTTGACCACGGACAAGAGCGTGGCGCGTATCGTCGGCGATGCCGTTGTCGGTCCCAGTACCATTGACAGTGTGAGCGATAAGGTCGAAGGTGTTGCCAATACCGTCTCTGAGCTCAAAGAGACCGCCAGCAATGCCGTCGAGAGTGTCAACAATGCCGTGACGAGCGTCGACAGCAAGTGGAACGGCATGTCCAACTTCCTTCAGGGCGTGTTCTCCGGAAATGGCGGCAATATGCTCGGCAATTTCTTCGGCAATCTGGGACGGGGCAATGTCTCTGGTCTCAGCCTTGCCGGTCTTGTCCTGTCAGCCTTACTCATCTTCGGGCGTTTCGGTTGGATGGGAAAGATTGCCGGTGCCGTGTTGGGTATGATGATGCTGGGCAATAATGTCAATATGGCTCAGGTTCTCGGTGGCCAGCAGCGGCAGGCACAACCCTCCCCTGCTGTGGAGCCACAACGCCAGCCTGTCCCTGCTCAGCAGCCTGCGCCAGCTGTCGCTGTTGCGGCAGAACCAGAAGAACCACGTGAACAGATACACAGAGGACGATAATAACACTTGAAAAAGATGAAATATACTCATGAAATGATTCTCCAGTCAGACAGCGGCTACTGTATGCCGTTCGAGGAGAAAGACAAAGAGGTGGAGATGACCCTTGGCTATGGCAAGCAGCGTCATCCTAAGACTGGTGATACCTTCTTCCATCATGGTGTCGACTTCAAGGCGCCGCACTACCTGCTGTCCGCCTTGGCCACAGGAAGGGTCACAGGACTTGGCAATGATGCCATCCACGGTATCTATCAGGTCATCAGGTATGACCAGTACGAGGTCACCTATGCTCACCTGAGCAATATTTTTGCCAACTACGGGCAGGCTGTCAAGGCCGGACAGGTCGTTGCCGTCAGTGCCGACCTGCTGCACATGGAGGTGAAATACAAGGGAGAGGAGCTGAATCCCCTGGAGTTCCTTACAATGATCTACAGCAATATCAAGAGTCTGGAACACAACGGACAGATTGGGGGCATACCCCATTTCGTCACCCTGGACTTGGATGTCCATACCAGCTATGACAATGACCAGAAGGAGATTGAAGACCTCATGATGCGTTGGTTCCCTGACTACATGCAGGACATGGCCTCCGGGGTGTATGCCTTGCCTGAGCACACGGAGCTGGCTTTACGCAACATCTTCACGATGTCGGCGATGAAGAACTACTTCTATGAGACCCTGCCGAGTATGGCCAATCCCTTGGGAATGGGACATCGGAGCATCCCGTTGGCGGAGAAGGTGCAGAACCTCCTTATTGCCGACTTCCTCAACTATCTGGCTTTGCGTCATCAGGTCTTCCTGAGCAGTATGAGCATACTCGAAAAAAAAAAGCTCAGGACAGGGCCATAGCCAGTAGCGGACTCATCGACCCCCTTGCCGAGCTGGAGATTGACGTACAGAGCTTCGACATACAGCGTATGGTCAGCGTCTATCCAGACAAGTCCGGCATCCGATGGTGGACGAAGGCTTGGTTCAACAACAGCGAGGTCGGTGAGGCGGCCATAGAGATTGACAGGCAGTTAGCCATCAAGTTTATCAATGACAACATAGAGAAAGACGAGTGGTTGGAGGAATACTTTCCTAAGCAGATGGAGGTCTATCATAACGCCATCGAGCAGACCAGGGAGCAGATACTCACACAGCTCAATCTCTGAAAAGGAAAAGGAATATGAAGAAAAGAATCTTGGTCATTATGTCATTCCTGCCTGTGTCGGCTTCATTATTGGCACAGACGGGCCTCTCTGCCGTGGGTGATGTCTCTTCCACCATTGCAGTCTATCTCCCCTACGTTCAAGCCCTCTGCTATGCCATTGCTGCCGTGTTTGCCGTAGCAGGAGCCTTTACTCTCTATGTCAGTATGCAGACCCAGCCACAGCAGACCGCCAAGCGCATGGTCACGACCTTTGGCTCCTGTATCTGCTTTGTGTGCCTGGCTACTTCCCTTCCCCATTTCTTCGGGATGGATGGCAAAGCGATGGGAAGCAATGTCTTGTTGGCCGACGGCAGCATCGGCAATAACGACTTCCTCTCTTCCAATACAGGCGGCATACCTCTGTCGGGCATCGACACTTCCATTCCACCACTTAGTGACGGCAGTTGGGTGACATTTCCTCCAGGAACCAACATGGACATAGCGCGGTCGCTCGTGGACATCTACAACCAAATGGGCGGTGGTGCTGAAGGCTCCTATGGAAGGACTTTGGACTACATCAACCTAACCTATCAGAATGGAGATATGGACAGGGACACCTACCAAAAGATGCTGGCTATATCAGGCGTTTTACCACATCAATAAAGCTTAAAGCAATGAGTTCACCTAACAACGATAACATATTCAGAACTAAGGTCATACCCATCATGGATAAAGTGGAGAATGACCTGAAAAGGAAACGTGCTGACGAGCAGCGAGACAAGATGGGCACCTTCTCGTTTATCGCTGCCGGGGCTGCTGGTCCTGACGGTGGAATGTCTTCCATGCAAAGCCAGCTGGACTCCCTCCGATACACGGGAGAATGGAATTCCAAAACCGTTGAAGACTATATCGAAATGGTCAAGAAGGAACTCCAGAACCAGCATATCACCGTCACTGCCGACATGGAGAAGAAGATGATTGACCGGATGATCGAACGTGAGATTCCCAAATCATCCCTTGAATACATCATGAGGAAAGCAGCTACTTCGACCATCTTCTATCTCCCCAAGGCTATCAACAAGTCACCACTTCAGCAGCATATCGAGCAGCAGGCTGAGAAGCGTTACAACCCCAGCGGTTGGGAGAAAGGAGCCGGACTCGCTCTCGGGGCGACGACTGACTTCCTGTCTTCGGGTGGATTCGGAGGCAGCTGGGGCACAGCTGCCAAGTTCGTCGGTGCTGACGTGGCTCTCTCCGCTGTAGCGGATAAAGTCGATGAGAGTACGGAAGTCTCCTACACCCCGAAGGGCAATCCCGCTTCCAATGGTTCAAATGCACCATCAGGCAAGCCCAATAAAGCCGATGCAGACAGCGACGTTCCGATGGTTATCCTTCCTGAATACAGGGAGCAATATAAGGCCGAACAAGCAAAGAGGAAGGAAGAACAGAAGACCACAGCAAAAACTGTAAATACAGCTGCTGCGGAACAACCAACAGAATCCAGACAACCCCAACAACAGGAAGTCCAGACCAACAGTCCCGTAGAGCAGCAAGAACAGCCCGCTGTTCAGGCAGAACAGCCATCCCAGACCAATCAGGATGGATGGACGGGGTTGCTCAGCAGCTTCGGTCTGGGTGGAATCCAGGATATAGGCAATAACCTCGGCTATGTCCTTGCCATGCTACCTGATATCCTTATCGGCACGCTCACAGGACGTACGAAGTCCTTGAGCCTGAAAGACAACCTCATGCCTATTGCCAGTATTGTCGCTGGCATGTTCGTCAAGAACCCGTTGCTGAAGATGGTGCTGATTGGCATGGGTGGTCTCAACCTCGTGAACAAGGCTGGCCATGAAGCACTCGACAAGCGTCAGGAAGCAAATGGCGCCATCGCTAGAAGTCCACAAACGAACTATAAGGTATATCCCGACGAAGTCCTTAACAGCCGTATCAGCCAGCCACAGATCAAGGGGAACTGCCTGATTGCCACCATTGATCGTGTGCCATGTACCATCGCCTTGCCCGACAAGGTGGTAGATGCCTATCTTCAGGGAGCGTTGCCCCTTAACACGCTAGCCAATGCCGTGCTTGCCAAGAACGACCAGATGCGGCAGATGGCATCCGAGAACTACCGGCAGAATGAACAAAGAGCAGGTACCGTTGTGCTCTCACAACGATAGCAGCAACACGATACAACCTTTTAACAGATATCATTATGACAGAGAAAAGCCCATTAGAGAAAGCAGCTGCCGAACGACAGTCGGCGCTGATTGCAGGAGCCTTGCAGCAAGCCAAGGAAAACGGCGGTGTTTGGCTCAATTCTTCCGCGAAGACCGCTCCGCGTTTCTATCCGCGAGGTGTGGCAGTGTCAGCCTTCAATGCGCTGACCTTGGCCATCCATAGCGACCAGCATGGCTACAAGACCAATGATTATACCCTTTTCAGCGAAGCGAAGAAACGTGGTGAGTCCGTGCAGGCCAAGGAGAAAGGCGTGCCTTTCAACTGGTACAACTGGAACGAGTATGTCAGCAAGAGCAATGCTGAGGAAAAGATCAGCCGTGAGGCCTACCAGTCTCTTACCCCAGAGCAGCAGGCCGGATATAAAGGCGTTCGGACAAGGGAGATCCGTTCCCTCTTCAATATCGACCAGACAACCTTTCCCTTCGTAGACAAGGAGAGTTATGGCAAGGAAGTCAAGGCCAACGGTTCTGCAGAGGAGAGAGGAGTGGATATCGGCAATGATGACAAGTTGCAGATCAAGGTCAATGACCTTATCCTGAAGACGCGTGACAACCTTGTGCCCATCCATCTGGATGGCAGCGGTACAGCCCATTACGATGCCAGTAAGGATATTGTGTATGTACCGAGCCAGAAAAACTACGAAACCCTCCAGGACTACACGGCAGACCTGCTCCGTCAGGTCATCACGGCCACTGGCAGCCAGCAGCGGCTCTCCCGTCAGGGCGTTCAGGTTGCTGGTGGCAAGGTTCCGACTGAGGACGCGAAGATACAGGAACGGCTCATCACCGAGCTGGCCACGGGTTCCAAGCTGCTGGAACTGGGACTTCCTGCCAAGCTCTCCCCTGACAGCATGAAGATGATAGACCACTGGCAGAGGGAGCTCAAAGAGAACCCCTGCCTGGTGGACATTATTGAAGCCGACGTGAACAATGCCGTGGATCTCATCCACAAGGCTGAGCGTGGAGAGAAGGTTGAACTGCACTCATCACGAGGACAGCAGACGAATACGGAGGCTACCTCCCTGCCCCAGCATTTTTTCATCGCCGATGAAATCAAGGGCATCCCCAACAAGGACACCAAGGAGTTTGTCATCGTTCGTGACGCACAAGCGAAACAGGCCGACGTTGTGCTCCCGTCCGGGGCTTCCCTTGAAGTAGACAATGAGATACCCGGAATGAACAAAGCTCGCATAGAGCACGCCTTGAAAAAGGAAGGTCTTGAAAACGTAACCTTCTACAATATTGATGGTTCCCTCGGCTACCGTCCAGATGACGGCTTTTTCAAGGACAAGGACGTGTCCGTAGCTAAGCTGAACCAGTGGAAGCTTGAAAATGTAGCGAATCTCGATGTCAGCGAAGCCGTCAATCGCGCTGACAACATCAATTTCGACAAGGTGCTGATGCTGAAGGATAATGAAGGGAAATGGGCGTTGTTCCTCAAACCTGAGAATGAGCCGTCGTTCAGCATCCATCCCTCAGCACCTGATGTGAACAGGTTCTTCAATGTGATGAAGCAGGGGCAGGATGACACTGCCGACCGTATGCGTCAGGATCTGGCACAGAAATACTATACCATTGCCAACAACCATCCTGAGCTGAAACAGGATCTGTTCAAAAGCCAGGCCTCTGCGGAGGAGCTGGCCAAGATCGACCGTGTCGTCATCTTCAAGACCAAGGGAACGGAAGAGAAGCCGAGCACCATCCTCTGTCTTCCCACCATCCAGGGCGAGAAGGTCAAGCCCCGTCCTGTCAGCCAGCAGCAATGGCAGCGTATGTGGCTTGCCGATGACAAGCAGGACTACAAGATGCATCTGGCAGCATCTCTTTTTGCCGATGTGCTCCGTCAGGGACGTAAAGATGCCGTTGCCGTAGGTACGGACAAGACTGAGCAGGAAGCCCAGTCACAGCCCCATCAGGAGGCCAAGCCCGTGGAGAAGCATGAGCAGGAAGCCAAGCAGGATGCTCAGGAAGAAGACAAGAAGGGACAGGAAAAGCAGAAAGAGGAAGAGAAGAAGGAGGAAGAGAAGAAGGAAGTGAAGAATGCCGTTCTCTCTCCCATGATGAAGCAGTTTCTCGACCTGAAGGGCAAACATCCTGATGCCCTCCTTCTCTTCCGTGTCGGCGACTTCTATGAGACCTACCAGCAGGATGCCCGCAAGTCCTCTCAGATCCTGGGTATCACACTGACCAGAAGCAATTCCCAGAAAGGGCCGGATGGAAAAGCTGTAGAGATGGCAGGATTCCCACACCATGCTTTGGACACCTACCTCCCAAAGCTCATCCGTGCCGGTCAGCGCGTTGCCATCTGCGACCAGTTGGAGAGCCCACGGGCAACGACCCAACGCAATGCTGCGGAAAACTCCAACGAAGGCAAGCAGGCCGTCAAGGAAGAGGTTGTCCCTCATAAGACAGAACAAGAACAGGAGCATCCTCGGATGCACAGATAGGAAACCACTATGGCTACATCCAGAGAACAGTATATTGAGCAATACTCGGCCTATGCCATGGAGCAGATGCGGCGTTACGGCATTCCTGCCTCTGTCACTCTTGCGCAGGGCATCATTGAGTCAGCAAGCGGAAAGAGCACCCTCGCCAGGACTGCCAACAATCACTTCGGCGTGAAGGGCGAGTTCAATGGTGCCTATGTCCTTGCTAATGATGACAAGCCCAACGAAAAGTTCAAGAAGTATGATAATGTCGGACAGAGCTATGAGGATCATTCCAAGGTCCTCATGGCTTCCCGATATCAGAAATACACCAAGAACCTCTCCCCTGATGACTATGAAGGATGGGCTAAAGGCATCAAGGCTGGCGGCTATGCCACTGACAAGAACTATGTCTCCACCATCTGCAATGTCATCGAAAGCGCCAATCTCCAGAAGTACGACCGAATGGTCATGCAGGAGATGGCAGCCCAGGGAAAGAAATTTGGCGTTGCCGACAATCCTCTGTCCGTTGCGTCCCAAGATCCTCAGCAGACAACCGATACCCAGGCTCCCAACGGTCTCTACTCCTTTCCGCTGAAAAGAGAGGAGTTCCTTCTTGTCACCTCCCCCTTCGGGAACCGTGCCGACCCCATCAATGCAGGAAAGACGCAGTTCCACAAGGGTATTGACATCCGTTGTAACAACGAGACGCTGCTGGCTACGGAGAACAACGGAAAGGTCGTGAAGGTCAATCAGAACACCAATACCGGCGGCGGGAAGTCCGTGACAGTCGAATATGACCGAAACGACGGTGGCAAGGTGCAGGTGACTTATATGCACCTGTCAGACATCAGCGTGAAGGTCGGTGACGGCGTAAACGCTGGTCAGGCCATTGGCGTGAGCGGTAATACGGGTACACGAACCACGGGGCCGCACCTGCATTTCGAGGTGAAGGCAGTTGGCAGCGACGGCACGGCGAGAAACATTGATCCCGCTGCCTATCTTGCCGAAATAGCCCAAAGAGGCAACATCTCTCAAACAGTCATGTATAACGGGCAGAACCTTCTTGCCAAGTATAAAACGGAAGAGCCATCCAATCTTGCCATTGCCAACAACAATGATATCGACACCACACTTTCGCCCGAGGCTTGGATGAAGAAGATCCTTTCTTCCGAAGACAGTGGCGTAAGTATGAACGGCGGTGACCCCGTCGTTGAGATGGCGATGACCCTTTTCACCAGTCTCATGGCATTGGCTGTTCAGATTGACGGGAAGAGTCAGGAGTCCCAGATGCAGGCTGCCACGGATGCCGCGCTCAACAAGCGTGTTGACCTCACGCCCCTGCTTCCCAACCTGAAGGAATGCAACCTTCTTCTGGCTGATGGCAGGACGCTGTTACAGGTCAACAACGGCACAGTGAATTTCACCCATGAGCTCACGAATGCCGAGAGCGCACGCCTTCAGCAGGCACTTGGCAATAGCAGTCTGAGCAATGAGGACAAGCAGCGTGCCGTCGCCACGGTCATCAACGGCATCATTGTCTCCCGTCAGATGTCCCAGAACTACCAGCAGAGTATTGATGCACAGGAAAACCAATCGGAAATCGTTCAACGTAAATAAAAACTCTTAAATTCAATTCTTATGATTAAATGTAATGTTTCAGTTATCGGTACCGTCTCTCGCACAGCGCAGATGCGTACCAACAAAGAAGGAAAGTCCTTTCTTTCCTTCGGTGTCAATGTTGTCATCCCAGCCAAGTCTGGCATCAACAAGACTGTAGAGATCAGCATCGCCAAGGACTGTGACCAGCCTGACGAAGCCAGCCGCTACCCCGTAGGCTCCCGTATCTCCGTCGATGGCGTACTCACCTTCCACAAGAAAGAGGAGAACCTCTATCTTAACATGTCCGCTACGGATATCAAGACCAGCGGCATCGCTCCTGACGACAGCATCACTGGCGACATTGAATTCCGTGGTTCCTTGGGCAGTAAGATTGAGACCAAGACGGACAAGAAGGGCAATCCATTCTGCGTGTTCTCTGCCTATTCCAGCGAGAAGAACGGTGATAGCTATGACTTCACCTGGGTTCGCTTCATGCACTTCGGACAGTCACAGCAAGAATGGATGCAGCCCAAGGCCGGTGTCAATGCCAAGGGCGATCTCCAGATGTCGGTCTACAACGACCATCTCGAAATCGGCTGCCGGGTGAAGGAGGTCAGCCTCTGGGAGAAGAAGCCTAATCCTACGGAACAATAAACGGTGATGTTATGGCTGGCAAGAATTACCATTCTGATGGCCGTTCGGGTGAAGACAAGGCTTTGGACAGGTTCGCAGATATGATGATAGAGAAAATCTCTATCATCCAAAGCGACTGGAAGAAGCCTTGGTTCACCGACAGTGCCACCACATGGCCGAAGAACCTCTCCGGTCGTGAGTATAACGGCATGAATGCGCTTATGTTGATGATGCACTGTGAGAAGGAAGGATTCAAGATTCCTGTGTTCATGACCTTCGACAGGGTCGTAGGCCTGAACTATGGCAAGGACAAGGAAGGCGGCAAGCACCCGTTGACCGATGACCAGGGCAACAACCTTCCCCAGGTCTCCGTCCTCAAAGGAAGCAAGTCTTTCCCTGTGTTCATCACCACCTTCACCTGTGTCCATTCAGAGACCAAGGAACGCATCAAGTATGATGACTACAAGCAGATGAGTGAGGAAGAGCGGAGCAAATACAACGTCTATCCAAAGCTCAACACCTATTATGTCTTCAATGTTGACCAGACCAATCTGAAGGAGTCCAGGCCTGAGCTCTATCAGAAGCTGAGTGAACGTAATGCTCAGGTACGTCCGATGCCCGATGGCGAGCAGTTCTCTTTTCCTGCCGTTGATAGGATGATTGAGAACAATGAGTGGATATGTCCCATCAAGCCCACCTATGGCGACCAAGCCTACTACAGCATCTCGAAGGATGAGATCGTCGTTCCCCAGAAGACGCAATTCAAGAACGGCGAGTCCTTCTACAGCAACCTTGCCCATGAGATGGCCCATTCCACGGGTAAGGAAAGCGAGTTGAACCGCCTGAAGCCCGGACAGTCGTTCGGAAGCAGCGAGTATGCCCGTGAGGAGCTTGTAGCTGAGCTGACAGCCGCATTGGTGTCACAGCGCTATGGCATGGGCAAATGCATCAAGGAAGACTCCGTTCCGTATCTGAAGAACTGGCTCGATTCCCTGAAGCAGGAGCCTTCCTATATCAAGACGGTGCTTCAGGACGTAAAGAAAGCGTCGTCCATGATTACGCAACGTGTCGACAAGATCCAGCTGGAGCTCGACAGTGGCATTCAGCAGTCTGAGCCAGCGCCCTCTCAGAGGCAGCAGCCCCTGAAAGACCTTGGTACATACGATGTGCCCGAGTACGCTCTCAACTATCTGGAGAACGGTGATGCCACCAACCTCACCGAGGAAGAGGTTGAGATGATTGACAGGTTCACGAAGGAGAACTTTCCCAACGGTTATGTCATGAACATTAACTGGGGTAACATCAACGAGGCCAACCGCTACCCCGCTTTCGGCGCGAGGAATGAGCAGGCTCTTACCGACAAGGGCGAATCTCCCTACTTGGCGGTTAAGACCATTTCCGTACAGTTTATGGATGCAAAGCTGAGGGAAGAGGCAAAGGTCTCTTCTCATGTAGAGGAGACCCATGACCAGATGGCCGCCAAGCAACCGCCTGACGCTGTACAACAAGAGGAGGAAGTCCACTTTCACAGGGGCAGATAATTTGAATGGCACTACTCTCACGAGCGGTGCCATTCTTCCCCAAACAAATAAACCAAGAAACAATCTAAATATTCCGTGATACCATCACGCAGCACACATAACCAGGAACGATCGCGTCCCTTCCCTCGAAGACCCGCATGATATCCTTTTTCCTTTCATTCTCGCATTGGTTGCACAGACATCCGAGGACAGCCTTCAGCTTTGCATTGTTCACGTCGAAGCTGCTAATCCATTTCTGTATATCACGCCAGGACATCCCCGGTCGCAGGTTATTGCGTTGGAGGGCATCTTTGATATACTGGGATGAGCCGTATCTCAGACCTATGTGCTTGTAATTCTCAGATGAAATCTGAACCAGGTCATGAACTGTCAAAGGTTCACCCTGCATGGACTGTGCCTTATGCTCCAGAAAGACGTTCCGAATATCATCAGCCAAGCGGTTGAATCGGTTCATAACCATTGATTTCTGACGTACTGTAGCCTCACTGTCTCCGTATGTATCGAAGTAATCCTGCAGCGTCATCTGAAGGATTTTCTGTGGAGAAACGTATTCTATATCCATAATGTAGTGATTAAAAAGATAATATGACACAAGTATTGCGGTTTGCCTGTACTGGCGAGAAGTCGTTGATGCCACCCTCGTAAACGATGGTAATCCGAGAGGACTCTATGCCCCTTTCCATCAGTAGTCGTTTGACATAGTCGGCACGTCTCATGCTGAGACTGTTGTTGATTTGCTCGTTACCCGTTGCTGCATCAGCGGCTCCGACGACCTTCACGTTGACTGGTGATTCTCTAACCACACGTGCTATTTCATCCAGGTTGATTTTCTGGGACATGTCCGTCAGCTCATCAGTACCGATATTGAAAAAGAAGAAGATAGGAGCTCCTACAGGTTTCTCACCCCTCATCATGGCAGTTATATAGGCATCAGACCACATATCAGAACCATTGAAGGACTCCCCTGCTTCATCATCGCTAACGCCATCATCACGTTTTTGGAGGGCACGAGGCATCGTTTCCGGCCTGCCATCCCATCCTCTGTTGTTCATGCGAGCACGAAGCGAATTAAGGCCGCTGTAGTCATTACGGGGATAGAGAGGCCTGACACCTGTTTTCTTATCATCAGGAATCTTGTCCCGATAGAGATCCAGCAAGCCTTCAATCTCCAGAATCTTCCGGTACTCTGCCTTGATACGCTCATCCTCCTTATGTTGTGAAGACAGTGCCCTGTTGCGTACCTGCAGCCGGTTGGCATAATCAATCAGCCACTCGTTTTGGACGATGTACGGATTCGCATCGACCACACGTCGATACCCGACCTTACCTAAAGAGAACGAGAGTCCAGCCGACAAGGAAACCATATTGTCCCCGAATCGTGATGACAAGCCGATGCAGTCAAAGTTCTTAGCCGTAGTCATTCCTGCCAGCTCAGCGATGAGATGCATGCGGTCGGTCAGCCGATAGCGAGTCTCTATGCCATATGAAAAGGCAAAAGGATGACTCCCAGACGTACGGCTGCTACCGACGGACGGACTGGTCCAATCCGAGTTATGTACCATGCCTACTCCGACATAGGGTATCACATCCCAGCGAGAGAGACCCAGGTCGTTCTGCCGGATGAAAGCCGTGAGGTTGTACATGAAGTCTGCGTGGACAAACTGATACTTCATCGACTGGAACTCCGCGTTCTTGAATGTCATTCCCTGAAACGCTAACCTACCTCCGACTGCGGGTGTGAACCACTTGCCGATACCGACCTGCAATGCAGGTGTTATTCTGTCGAACACGTCCCCACAGCCCAGAGGCGATCCAAGAAAAGCTGAAGCCCCGCCCTTTAATTCAATAAACCAATTTCTACCCCAGTTGGCTGCTTCGCTAATGTTCTTTAGATATGTAGGCTTCAGTTCCTGAAGCATTACTTCCTTCACTTCAGCAGGAGCTTCGGCTACCGAATCCTGCAAGGTTTGTCCAAATGCCCCACCAAAGAGTGCCAGGCAGAATGTGGACATCAATAAGATTCTTTTCTCCATATAAATCTGTTTTTTTTGTTTGACTTTATCTGAGCAATGTGCTTGAAACTTCTTTTTTCTATTTGTACAATAGAAGATGAAGACGGACTCAGCGTCTTATCTTCTTTCCCGATGATGGGTGTAGCATCCTTGCTGCCATAGCCACACATCGTCTGGCCCACTCACGGTCATCATCCTTGGGGTCTCGTCCCCACCCAGAGCTTGGGCTGCTTCCCCCTCCTCCATGCGTCTTTGCAAACTGTGTTGCCATATCCACATATCCGGCAAAGAGCATCGTTGCACAACGGACAATCTCATTGCCATGCTCGGCTACGTCCAGCAACAGGGAGCCGTCGAAAGCCTGAAGCTCGCTCTCCCCCATCTGTGGCAGACGTAATCTGAAATCGTTGACCACATTCTCGTACATGGCGTTGCTCACTTCATCCTTGATGCGCAGCTGTACATTCTGTGCAGGAGCACGTCCTTCTTCACGTAGTTCAGCCGTGCGGCTCTTGATGTCCTCCTGTTCATTTCTGAGCTTCTCCAGCATCTGGTCAGCCTGATGAAGCTTTTCAGTTTTGTCTGCCAGCTTCGCCTCAATCTCTGCAAGGCTCTTCTCCAGTTCCTCCTTCTGCTTTTCTACCGCCAGTTTGTCACCTTCACCTGTGATGAGGTCGGCATTCACTTTAGCCAGTCGCGCTTCAAGGTCTCCTTTCTGCCTGTTCAGATTCCCGATCATGGTATTGAGACCTTTCACACGGGTCTCAGCCCTTTTGATTTCCACATCGAGTTCTGACAGCGTCCTCTTATGGCTCCTGATCTCATCAGCCAGCGAGGAGCACTCCGCGTCGAGGTCTCGTCGGTATTCCTCCGTCGAGCGATGGCGTGCGCCTGTCTCCGTGATGCTCGTGCCACGTCCGAGTCCCCATTTCTCGTTCACCTTTGCCAGCCGGTCGTGTAAGGCTAGCGTTCTGGCTTTGTACTCGAACTTGTCTTTCCCGGCAAAGATTTTCTTGTAGGCAAACTTATTGTCCTTGTCTATGGGAAGGATGGTACAGTGGCAATGAGGGTTCATCTCATCAAGATGGACATAGAAAGCCACAATGTTATCCTCTCCATATTCATCGGACATGAATTGGTACATATCCTTCGCCCATTGTTCAATATCCTTCGTTCGGTGGATATGGGAGTTGTCAGCACCCTTGTCCATATTCACCTTCTGGTCACCGAAGGCTATCTCGTGCATCCTTTCCCTGGATCCACCAAGGATGAAGTTCACGACTGTTCTGAAGCGAGGCACCTCCAGTCCTTCGTTGGGGTCTTTGATGCCCCGGGCTGCCAGGTTCTCCTTCATGAGTTGTGGAATGCTCTTGCTGGTGTCGATGGGACGAACCACGCCGCTACGTCTCACCTCGAAGTTCAGATGCTCGCGCGTGAGGTCATAGTTGCCGGTGCGCAGAGCATGGTCACGGGCTTTCTCCGACCTTACCCGCTGTTCTTCGTCGCTCTGTGCTTTGGTGATGCCTTTACTTGCCCTGAAGTCCATGACTTGTTTTGCTGTACTCATATTTAAGTCCCTTTTATTGTCCTCAGCTTGCTGATTCATCTGGACACTCCTCCCAAGGCCTTCGGCCTCTTGGGGTATTAGGCTGCCCCTCCCTATCTTTGAGTGGCAAACAGGCAAGCCTGGTGCCTTAGAATGGGCAAGCCCCTAAAGGGTGTAAAGACAGCCTCGGAAGGGCTCGCCCCGGATTAACAGCAAAGACTGTTTACAGATATAAGCATATTATTCCTGAACAGGGATGGCAGGGGAAGAAGAAGGTTCGGCGTTATCTTCCTGACTTTCTTCAGGAGCTTTCCCTGCCGTTTCGCTAAGTCCTCCGATGAAGTCGGCGAGACTGTTGATGATGCGACGGTCTTCCTCGGAGAAGTCTGTAAGTTCTATGGCATCGTTGGTGACGTAGTGCTTAGTGTCACCCTCACCCGGCATAACTCCATAGCCGTTGACATTAAGATATCTGAGGGCTTTGATCCATTTGAGCCATGACCATGGGTTCTCGCCAGAACAGGCAGAACTAACAAGTGAAAAGACATCATCTTCCTGACTGAGAATATGACCGTAATGGAATGTCAGCGTAGAGATAGCCTGCTGAACGAATTGCGTTTTCATTTCTGCCACTATCTCGTCGCTGTTCTCTTCCGTGGCCGATTCCATTTTTTTCAGGGTTTCTTGGGTGTTCTTTTCAAATGCTTCGGCAATCTGCTCGTCAGTCATGTCGGAGTTAAAGTATTTTTCGATGATAACCATCATCGTTGTTCTCATGATATCCTGCATTGAAATGGGAATGACAACATTGGAGACCATCTTTATCTTGAAAATATATTCCTTGCCATCCAGCTCCTTTGTGAGGTAGCCCAGCTTTTCCAGTCCGTCAAGGAACGTCCTGACCGTTGCCCTGTGCCAGTGCCAGGACTGGGCCAGCTCCGTGATGGTCGCACGGAAGGTGTCGCTCTCATATGGCAGCAACTTCTTCAAGGAATCATACTCTTCACCCATCTTGGTGACAGGTAATCTGTTAATCAGGTCACAGAAAGCATCAAGCTTCGTGAACCTGTCGCTGCCATGAGAACGGAGGAATTCAAAGAGCTCCATGTCCATATCCAGGCAGTATCCAATTAAATTCTTGTTTTCCATTTTAATTCTTCTTAATTAAGTTCGACTTTGTCAGTTGATTATTTGTAATGATGCAAGGTGTGTACTAATCGATGTGGCATCAATGATAGTAGTTGTTTACCGTATTCTCAGCAAGCTCATCCCAAGTGCTGTACACTTTCTGCTGTTCCTTCTTGCTGCGGCTCTTCCATGAAGGATAGTACATGATGGCCACAAGGAGATAGCCCAGTGTCACGCCAAGAGTGTACAGATGTGGAGTGAACAATGCTGCCAGTGTGAGGGTAAACACGAAACCCATCACGAAGCGGTTGTTTCGGATGCCCTGAAGCAGTCCCACCGTCCTTGTCGGTGAGAACAAAAAGAAGATGAGAATGGTGGAAAGCATCAGCCCGTATTCGCCCACATGCTGCCAGTAGTAGGTAAAGTGGAAGAATATAAGGATGAGCACCATGATGTGAGCATAGAACTTTCTGAAGTTCTCGCTGATCGCCATTCGTTGGCAGAACCTTATCATCCAACGCTTTTTGCTGCGATAGAGAAAGGGTGCCACAAAGATGATGGCAAGTAAAATGAGGTTGATAATGATGAATGTCATAACGCTGAAATTTAAGTTGTTTAATATAATGATCCTAATTCGTCGAGGTCTAGACGGACGACGTTGAAAGTGGCCATGAATACTAGCTGCTCTATGTCACGAAGTGTGAACTTGTCTTTCTTGTACCTCTCCCAGAATTGCCTGTCTGACTTACGGATTTGTCGGACAGTGGCCTCCAGCTTGTATTCGGGAACCATCCAAGTCTGGTTTAAGTAGTATCCATATTTGGGATGGTACACTTTCAGCAGGAGGGGCTCGCTATAGACAATACACAGAATCCCGTTCTTCAAGACCAGAAATGGACACTTTTTATGCAACAGCTCGGCTGTCACCCAGGTTCGGTGTTCCTGGATTGTTTCCGCCATATGTTCATAGATAGCATGTTCCATAGCACGACATGTTTAGCAGAACTCGGCCAGCAGCTGTTGCTTGCTCCGTTTATAAAGGAACCTTCCCTGCCCCTCATGGCAGTCCATGTCCTCCATGAGATTCGTACACATCACTTCGAGCGAATCGAACACAGTCACCGTCATCGCGTTCACTTTTCCCGCACCGTTTGTGACCACATGGATTTTGAACATGTGTCCGAATGTGGGGTCTGAGTAAGCACAGCACTGATGGCCGAAGTCCGTTTGTTTTGACGGCATAAAATGATAGAGGATTGTCAGCTCCATCTGGTCTTCAAGCATGTCCATGACTTCTTCCAGTTCATACTCGCCACTCAGGGTGTAGGGAATAAGCCCTGTATCCCCGACAAGATCATTCTCTCCCATCTCGGCATTTCCTAACAGCTCCGGCAGGATGAGCGGAGCAATCTCCTTGAATTTTTCAACTTCTTGTTGTAACATGTTTTCCTAAATTGAGTAGATATAGAGTTTAAGTATCAAATCGCAGATCTCATCAAGAGAATGGATCGAGCTCTTCAGCTTGTGGGTGGTATATAGCTTGTTGATGGTTTCGGCCATCCCAAGGAGCTGATCCCTTTGTGAGGTGGTCAGTACTGCCATCCCGAAAGAATCAATGGCTATATAAGGTTGGATGATCATCCAGAAATAGGCATTCTGCTGTGCTTCTGTGAGTCGATGCCCCGTGCTGCTATTCTCAATACACGTTATGGCATTCAGGATAAGGCGGCGGTTGGTACGCATCGACATCAGCACAAGAGCTTTCTTGCTGTCTATCCTACCATCAACGGCATTCTGGAAAATCTTCCTGCACATTTCATTCGTCTGTTTCGTAATGTCATCCACCGGCACGTCACCATATGAGTCCAGATGTGACAGGAATGTCCTGAAGATGACATCCTCTGTTTTGATGACCTCCATGAGCTGGTCAGTTGAAACCACCCCACTCTGGTTTACCTCCGAGAGAAAGTTTCTATAGACAGCCAGCGTCTTCATCTGGTCTGTTCCAAGAATGTTGGTAGAATCAAGAGCGGCATAGAACTTCTCGCATATAACCTTCTCTTTTTTGATTTCATCATCATTCTTGTAGGATGAGCATGCCTCCTTTATGATGCAGATGTCTTTGAGTGTCCGTCTCTGCATAGAAGATAGTCGGTACATCTCTATACGTATGGAGTCATGAATACCCAGGAAAGTCTGTGACAGGTAGTTATGTGTGTGGTATGCGGAGTCTTTTTCCAAGAATCGCGAAACTGTATCGGCCAGCTCGACCCAGCTGGTCATACTCGCTTTGAGTTCTTCTGAAGTCAATTTGGTTTTTGAACGAAGACCAATTAGAAAATCATCATACTCTTTCAAGGCACCATTGCTATCTTTAAAGTGATAATTGGACACGCCACTGGCACAAGAAGCAAAGAATGCAATGGCAAATAGTGTGGCAAACAGAATGGACAAGAATCGAGTATGATTTCTTATTCTTTGATTTGCTTCTATATGCTTTGATTTAATACTAAACAGGTACTTCATTGTACATTCGTTTTTAATTGATTACTAACATTTTATAAAGTTATCGTAAAATGATTTCGGGTGCAAAGATATATTCTTTTCTTGAATTAATAACCACCTTGTATCAAACTTTAATTATATTTAGAAATCATACTTACACAAACACAATATCATACTCGAAGACTTAATTCTGCCGAGTATGAAAGATTAAATTCTCATAAATCTTATTCGAGTATGATATTCAAATAAAAGAAAAGTCATATCTTTGCATCATCATTGACGAATTTCCGCAGTTTACAACTGAAAAATCAAACGAATAACTATATGGCAAAAGTCGGATATATTTTCGCGGCAGACACACTGGAATCATTGGAACAGGACAAGACTTGGATGAATGATTACGGCTGCATCAGAATTGTTGAAGAGAAAGCAGAGAACGAAAAGTCGCGTCCGGAATGGAGGACGCTGTTGATGGCTCTGGAGCGTGGTGACGAGATTGTCATCAGCAAATTCAGCAACGCCCTTCGCGGTGCGAGGGAATTGTCATTCTTCCTGGAACTCTGCCGCATCAAGGTCGTTCGCATCATATCGATACATGACAAGGTGGATTCTAAAGACGAGGTGTTCCCCCCTCTTCCATCAGAAGCCTTCCTGAACATCTTTGGCTCTCTTCCATCAGAAGTCGCCATTCAACGGAAGGCATCTTCTCATATCATGAAGCTCCATCATGTAAAAGTCAAGACGAAGTCAACAAAGTCACGCCAAGAGAGAGAGGCAACCATTGTCAACATGTACAATGGCGGTCACGCCATCGATGACATATGGCGCCAGAGCGGATTCCGCAGCCGAAGCTCCATCTTCCGCATTCTCAACAAATACGGCATTACCTTGAACCGTGGGCCACATTCAGGTCCCATTAGGAAGAGAAATGCTGATAACGACTCACCATCAAAAGAAGAATAGACTATGACTATACAAGAAGCAATTCAACTGCGTCATTCGGTCAGGGGCTTTAAGGATGTTCCACTTAGTGAGGATATAGTTAACTCCCTACAATCGGAAATCACAAAAATAAACGAAGAGGGCTGTCTGCACGCACAACTGATCCTGAACGAGCCAAAGGCATTTCAGGGAACGCTGGCCAAGTATGGAAAGTTCCGTAATGCCAACAACTATCTGGTCATGGCAGGAAAGAAAGCCGAAGACCTAGACGAGCGTGTAGGCTATTATGGTGAGCATCTTGTCTTACTTGCCCAAACATTGGGCTTGAACACCTGCTGGGTTGGACTCAGCTACTCCAAGGTGCCAGGAACCTATGTGCTTGACGAAGACGAAAAGATTGCCTGTTACATTGCCATCGGCTATGGTGAAACACAGGGTGTAAGCCATAAGATCAAAACCGTTGAGCAAGTGAGCAATGCCAGCGACATCACTCCGTCGTGGTTCAAGAAAGGCGTTGAAGCAGCTTTGCTTGCTCCTACAGCCGTGAACCAGCAGAAGTTCTCGTTTGAGTATGTCGGCATGAGCAACAATCGTCATCAGGTACGAGCCAAGAAGGGTTTCTCCATGATTGGCTATACTCAGATGGACTTGGGCATTGCCAAGTACCATTTTGAGATTGGTGCTGGAAAGGTCAACTTTGAGTGGGTATAAAAAGTATGCCAAACAGATAAATCGGAATTTATATTAAACTGAAAGAAAAAAACATGAGGGAAGGGGTTAATTTTCGGGATGAGGCCATAGCATGCGTGAAGGATTCTGTCCTCCCGATGCATAAGCAAATATATGACAAGTATAAAGGGGATTTTGACAGAATCTATGCGGAAGCATATAATAACAAATCCTATACGGGTAAAGTAATCGTCCCAGGGAAGGTATATGAACTGAGTTATTTGGAATGTTCGTGCCCTAAAGTTAAATGTGGAATGAGAAGTTGTCCAGAACAATGCGAGTGTTCGCGCCAAAGCATTTTATATATTCTGTCACAACTTGAGCCGAATAGCAAATTTGATGTTCGGATTGTAAACACGATTCTCAGAGGTAGCGATCGGTGCACTTTCCGGATAACTAGACAATGGAGAATATGCTAAAGTAAATTCCAATTTATCAAACAGATAGATAATGGCAAACATTCAAATCATACAAGGTGACTTTGAGAAAAAGCTGAAGCTTCAGTTCGCTCCTGGCATCAAAGCCGGATTTCCATCTCCAGCTGATGACTACAGTCATGAGACGCTGGACTTCAATCGTGACCTTATTCGCAATCCTGAAGCTACGTTCTATGGGAAAGTGGAAGGTGATTCGATGATTGAAGCTGGCATCAATGACGGCGACATTGCCGTCATCGATCGTTCACTTGAAGCAAGAGATGGGGATATTGTGGTGGGCTATGTTAATGAGGAGTTCACCATCAAGTACCTCGATTTGAGTCATCGTAAAGACGGTTATATTGAATTACGTCCAGCCAACAAGGACTTCAAGCCCATCCGGATTGATGAGGATGATGACTTTGAGGTGTGGGGCGTTGTTATCTGGACAATTAAGAACTGGAGAAAATACTGACCATGTACGGCATCATTGACTGTGATAATTGCTACGTATCGTGCGAGCGAGTCTTTCGGCCTGACCTGAAGGATAAGCCTGTCGTTGTTCTCTCGAACAATGATGGCTGCGTGGTGGCACGGTCAAACGAGGCCAAGAAGATGGGTATTAAAGCCGGAACACCTTATTTCCAACTAGCAGAGCAGTTCCCCAATCAGAAGATTGTCGTGTTCTCATCAAACTATGAGCTGTATGGTGAACTGACAAGCCGTGTGGTTTCAATCATACGTAAGGAGGCTCCAGCCTACTTCCGCTATAGCATTGACGAGTGCTTTGTCTATCTTGATGGCATGGAGCATCTGGACTTGAAAGCATGGGGCGAAGATCTTCATAAGATAATCAAGCAGAGAGTGGGAATGCCTGTCAGCATCGGACTTGCACCCAATAAGACCCTTGCGAAGATGGCCAGCCACTTCGCCAAGAAATACCAGGGCTACCGCCACTGCTGCATGATCGATTCCGACGAGAAGCGCATCAAGGCCCTGAAACTTTATCCCATCGATGAAGTCTGGGGTATTGGCCGACGCTATGCAGCACGTCTTGAAGCTCTTGGTGTGAAGACTGCCTACGACTTTGCAGAGCATAACCAGAGCTGGGTACGCGCCACATTTAACAACATTGTCATTGAGCGTACTTGGCGTGAACTGAACGGCGAGGACTGTGTGCCCAATGAGGAAATGGCCAAGAAGAAATCCATCTGTACCAGCCGTTCATTCAATGGCATGATTACAGACATCGACGGACTCCGCACCCATGTATCGAACTATGCAGCCAGATGTGCTGAGAAACTACGCCAGCAAGGTACAGTTGCGTCCATCGTAGGCGTTTTCCTCAACACCAATGCTTTCCGTGAAGACCTGCCCCAGTACTGGAACTTTCAGGAAATACGGCTCATCACGCCCTCCAGTTCTACAATCACCATTGTCAAAGCTGCCAATGAAGTTCTTCAGAAGCTCTATCGCCAAGGCTATCACTACAAGAAAGCAGGGGTAATAGTCATGGGTATTGGGCCAAACAGTCCAATTCAGCAGGACTTGTTCGACACGAATGCGGAACAGTTTGAGAAGATGAAGCGACTGGATGCCGTCATTGACCGCATCAATAAGGTCAATGGAACCGAAACAATTGTGCTTGGCAGTCAGCAATACACTCAAAAAGATGGCAAGGGAAAGGCCAATGTCTTTGCCAATGCCATCAAACACGATTTCAAAAGTAAGAATCCAACAACGCGTTGGAGCGACATTATTCGCCTTAAATAGTAAACAATCAATGATACAGAACTACAAAATAGTCACACTCTGTGGTAGCACCCGCTTTAAGGAGCAATTCATGGAAGTCCAGAAACGTCTGACGCTCGAAGGATACATTGTCATTAGCGTTGGCCTGTTCGGACATTCCGGCGACAATGAGGTTTGGCAACCAGGCACGAAGGTAATGCTTGATGACATGCACCTTCGCAAGATCGATCTGGCTGATGAAATCTTCGTTATCAATGTGGGTGGTTATATCGGCGAGAGTACAAAGCGTGAGATAATATACGCCGAGAAAACAGGAAAGAAGGTAAACTATTTGGAGAAACAAGATGAATAAGCGGGAATATATACAGGCCAACAAGGATTGGCTGGAAGCAAAAGCCAAGGAGGAAGGCGTGAAAGCACTTCCAAAGGGAATTTATTATAAGGTGTTGGCAGAGGGCGATACCCAAAGTGGCAAGCCCAGTGTAAGAAGTATCGTGACGGCTCACTATACGGGCAAGACCATCAACGGCAAGACATTCGACAGCAGCCATGGCGGTGTGCCGTTCGCTTGCAGGCTATGTGACCTCATTGAGGGTTGGATCATCGCCATGCAGCAGATGCACATCGGCGACAAATGGGAAGTCTATATCCCTGCCGAAATGGGCTATGGCAAATTCTCCCAGCCTGGCATCCCTGGTGGTTCGACATTGATATTTGAAATAGAACTGTTAGGAATAGCATGACGAAAGAAGACATATTGATTCGCAGGGCAGAACGGCAGGACGTGCCGCTGCTGCTGGATTTCATACGGGGGATAGCCCGGTATGAAAAGATGGAGAACGAGGTGATTGCTTCGCCAGAAGTGCTTGAACGTGAAATGTTCGACGAACACAGGGCGGAGGCAGTGTTTGCCGTAGTGGATGGCCGGGAAGTGGGCTTCGCTCTCTACTTCTACAATTTCTCGACGTTCATCGGGCACTCCGGGCTTTATCTTGAAGACCTGTTCGTATGGCCGGAAGATAGAGGCAAGGGTTATGGCAAGGCTCTCCTGCTTCATCTTGTCAGAATAGCACACGAACATCATTGCGGGCGCATGGAATGGACGTGTCTCAACTGGAACCAGCCCAGCATCGACTTCTATCTCTCACTTGGAGCCGTGCCCATGAATGAATGGACGATTTACCGACTTGACGCTACGGCATTGGAGCGATTAAGCAAATAAAAGGACGGAATGAACATAGAAGACTATCGTGAGTATTGCCTATCCTTGGGCGAAGACGTGGAAGAGAAACTGCCTTTTACGGCTTTTCATCATGCCAGTAGCGTGTTGGTGTTCTACGTTCATGGACACATGTTCTCATTCTTTGACTGCGATGATTTCAGTATCATTACACTGAAATGCC
>ERZ842401.215-NODE-215-length-79035-cov-5.414421_pt1 | contig 79035 bp, 66 predicted proteins | sample MGYA00521270_ERZ842401 | MGnify/ENA primary metagenome ERZ842401 (study PRJEB31892, sample SAMEA3878208) | bioreactor metagenome | biome: Moose rumen | place: Sweden | collected 2011-10 | study: EMG produced TPA metagenomics assembly of the PRJEB12797 data set...
ATAGCATCCGATAGGGATTATGCCGGAAGCCTTCACAACATGGCCAACGACCTGGAATATCAATCGAAGGAACAACCCGTATGGACACAGCCCCTCACATCACCCAAGCATCAGTTCGACCTCTCCCCCGACGACAAGAAGAAGACATGACCGTCAAGATACCAATTGACATGTAGCCTCCTTGATAGGACAAGTTATATGATGGCCGAACCCAATCAGGTGCCGAAGGGTCTCCGATGAAGATTTGGGAATTCGCGAAGGTTAACGGCTCGTCCATCAAAGTAGACAACTGGATTTCTGATACCATTGGTATCGTAGACGGGGGGTGCGTGTACAGTACCCTCTTCAAACACCCCGCACAGGGTCCCAAGGACTACGAGATCATGCTCTCGATGTTCCCACAGGAGAACTACCGCACGCTCACCCACATCACGATGTATCTCGACGATGTCCCGGGATCGAGCGCACAAGCCGCACATTTCCTTGCGGAGAAGGAGATCAACATCCTCAACTCCGTATCGCTCAACGGAATATCCGATACCGTCATCGTATGGAAACTGATGGCGGACATGAACTTCGCAGGAGAGGGAGAGCTCCTTCTGGAACAGTTCAAATCCCTCAAGGCGGCCAACGACCCGTCCGTCTCCAAGATCAAGAGGATCGAGCTCAAACCCGCGGACATCGGAAGACTGTTCAAGGGAAAGGTCGAGGAGACCGGAAAGGAGGAGATCAGGCGCGGATACCCCACCACGATCAAGAACGGATGCTTCGAGATCGGAGAGGTGTACGGGGACATCCTGCCGGACCTCGACGGGAAGAACGTCCTCATCACCATGGATGCAGATTCATGGATATGCTCCATCACATTGTTCAAGGAGCAGACGAGGCTCGTCAAGGTAGGATTGGAGATACCGGACTGCCCCGGAAGCATAACCGAGACGCTCGGGGTCATCGCCGATTGGAACGTCAACCTCATCTCGGTGTTCAGCAAGGTCAAGATCTGCTACGAGACCATGAGCCTCGAACTGGTCATGGATATCTGCCACAGCAACAAGACCGCTTCCGAGATCAGGGAACTCCTGCCCCAGGAGCTGTCCAAGCTCAACGGTATATTCACGCTCAAAGAGTTCGTAGAACTCATGTGAGATAGTATGCGCCTACCGAAGACATCGATCGCATATCCCTCGGAGATTGAGGAACTGTGGATCGGCAAAGGGGACTACGTGGTAGGAGGAGCAAGGAGCCCTCCCTTCCTGGACCTGGACAACGCCAGGCGCCGCAGACCCGTGATATTCGGAGAGGTGTTCGATACTCTGGAGGGTTATCCCGATTCGGCTGCATCGATGTTCTCCGGACGTCAGACAGACCCGGAGGAATGGGCGGTCATGTGGAAGGAGCTCGGAGCGGACGGGATCTGCCTAAGGCTTACCGACGAGAGCACCGTCGAACTGGTGAGGAACGTCACATCGAGGACCAGGCTTCCGGTGATGGTATCGGGAGATTCCCAACTCCTGAAAGAGGCTGCGAAAGAGATCAAGGATTCCGTCCTCATCATCGGCTGTGCGGACAGGGAACAGAGCCTGGAACTATCGAACTGTTCCAGCGAGCACATTATTGTGGCGAAATGCGATGGCACATCACCTCAGGAACTCTGCAGAGAGATGAGTGCCAGAGGCGCAAAGAAGATCATAGTGGACCTCGGGAAGGGACTGATGAGTCCCATCCTCGGGGACCTCAGGAACAGGATCGGATCCTACAGGCTCGACGGCCTGAACGGGGTCGCCGATTCGGATCATATAATCATCTGCGACGTGACCCCGTCATGGGACACACATGGAAATGATGTCACGGCAAGGAGGGCATCGATGCACGAGGCCACAGTGGCCTTGGCGGTGATGATGTCCGGAGCGGATATCGTTGTGGTGAAAGGACCGGGGGCCGCGGATATGGTCCGCGTATTCGGGGAGGAGTTGGCCGACCTATGATAGCGCTCACGATCTCCGATCTCACCGATGCCAATACGGCATGTAAGAGGATAGCCGAGCTGACAAGGAGGAGCGCAACATCCGGAACACCCGATGCTATATGCATCCGCAACGACAGCTTCTCGGAGGAGCAGTTCTCATCGCTGGCACAGCTAGTCGGAGAACTTTGGGAAGGCCCTGTAGTCATCGAATCCGATTACCCGACTAACGTCTCCAAGGCCCTGCTCCATCTGATGGACAGGAAACCCCTGATCGTAGGTGCCAACAGGAACAACCTTGAGCAGTTCTCTACTATATCGAAGCTGTTCAGATGCCCCATGTGCATCAGCTGCGAGGACATGGAGGAACTGTTCGACCTCGTACAGCAGGCGAATGGGTTCGGTGCCACGGACATCGTCCTTGATCCGATGATGAGGAACATGAAGCAGTGCCTCGAATCAAGCACCGACCTGAAGAGGCTCTCGGAGAAGATACGGGAAGCCGATCATCCCATAGCCGTAAGGACATGGTCCGGAGAATATGCGATGACCATGGCCATGGTATCGCTCTTGGTCGGAGATGCGATAGTCATAGCCGACGACCTAGACGGCGACAGCTGCGAGACCATAGGCGAACTCTTGAAATCTATAAGGTGATTCCATTCCGATAACCTCGTTCTCCAGGATAGACACTGTCACCATTCCTGACAAGTTCATGTCTGTCATCCGCGTCTCCGAAGGACAGGAGATCGACATTGAGGATATCCGCACCAAGCTTGAGACCGACAAGGATTCTTTGGATTATCTCGGCGTTGCGTCCGATACGGACCCGCTTGACCATCCCGAACTGTACAAGATTATCAAGAGTGTCAGACCCAAGGGGATGAAGGTGCTAATCATTACAGATTGCAGGGATCCGACGGCATTCGATGACCTGGTAGGCGCTGGATACGCTCACGCAGCTGACATCATCATAGGAAAGGAACTGACGGATTCCCAGAGGAGATGCATCTCCATCCTGAAGGACAACAAATGCAAGTTCGCGGTCACCGTCAGCGCGAGGGATCACGACGAGAGTTCACTCAGAGCGGTAGCTGAAGGATGCGACGGCTGTTCCATGTTCATACTGAAACAGGACAAGGTGAAGCCTCTGAGTAGGAGCGAGATGTCACCTCTGATAGCAGCGGCAAAGAACTGCACCTGGAATGTGAAGACCATCACTTGACGAACTTCTCCAGGACCGCTCCGAAAGCTGGCCTCAGCGAACGGCTGCTCTCGTTAATGAACATCTGCGGGACATCGACCTCATTCTTGAAGCGGTCGATGAGCTTCGAGTCCTTTGTGAATATACCTGCAGAGAGACCGCACTCGCAGTTCTCCAGCTCGGTGAAGATATCCTCGACGGAATCGACCACGGTGATGTTCAGGATTGGCAGTCCGAAATCCATGTAATTGAGCTCGTCCTCGGGATCCAGTCCGCATACGGCTATCGGCGCGACATAGTTCTCTGGAAGCTCCTTGGAGACAGGCATCGCCTTCGCCACAGTGAACGGCATCAGCTGGAGGGCCATGTCCTTGAACTTCTGAGCATCCTTGTCGCAGATGAGAGGTCCGGAGAATGCGGTGTCGTTCACAGGATCGTCGATCTTCAAATCCTTCATGTACTCCGCCAGGAGGTCGGTGAACTTGGCCTGGTCCTCGCGTGTGATGATCACCTTCGAAATGGCGAACAGACTCTGTCCGCTGTAATCGAATGCGGATTCCATAATCTTCCTCACGGTGCCCTTCATGTCCGAAGGCCTGTTGACCACAACAGGGTTCATACCCTTGAGCTCGTTGATGAAGTGCATCTCGTCGTCTATCTGGAGGAACATCATATCCTCCATCCTGTCACCCGATCCGGATGCGACGATACCGGCCAGACGCATGTCGTTGGCCAGTTCCTGAGTAGAATCGGCCTTCCTGTCCACAACGAGGTTTAGGACTCCGGCAGGCAGACTGTATTTCTCCATCAGTCCATAGAACAGATGGATCGGCATTGACGTGTACTTGCTTGGGTTCATGACGACGGTGTTACCTGCGACCATAGCCACAACGGCGTACGCCACGGGCGAGGCGAACGGGGAGTTGTGTGCAGTGATGATTGCCCAAACACCTTGAGCTCTCCTCCTTCCGAGGGTCTTTGCCTCTCTGAGGATCCTCTCTACCGCATCTGCAGCCGCATCAACTTCAGCCAATGCGTCCTCACGGACCATTCCGCTTCCGACAGTGATGGCCGCAGCATAATGAAGCCTCCTGGCTCTGAGGATACCGGGCAGCGCCTGGAAGAATGTTATCCTCTCATCTATGGGTCTGATGCTCCAGGAATCGAATGCCTTCAGAGCTGCAGTGACCGCTTCCTCCATCGTTCCCTCGTCCGGTTCCTGGAAGATACCATATTCAATCGTCGGATCGATAGGGCTTGCGATCTTGAACTCGTGACCCGAAGCGACCTTGAGTCCCCCGAAGTAATTGGGGTAGTCTTTCTTCTCGGAGCTGAGAACGATCATGATCTCATTCTCATACTGCCTTCCTTCTTCGGTTGTCTGGAAATCGGGAACGTCTGCCATGATGGACCTACAAGACCCTCCCTAGGATAAAAGACATGCTGGTATCGGATTCGGGTCGACCATTCCGAGAATGTAGGAAACTATGTCCACTCGTGATACTGGCCCCTGAACATCATGAACCTAGCCATTATGGATATATTTTCCTGGTCAGGCAACTATATCCACTTGAAGTATGGTCCAAAATAGGCTACGAAAGAAATGGTCCGAGAATCTGGCTGCAGTACGATGATGATGGAGAGGAAAATGGTGGACCCGGCCGGAATTGAACCGGCGACCTTCGCCTTGTAAGGGCGACGTCATAACCCCTAGACCACGAGTCCGATATGTCTCGTGATTAGATGGCCATATATAAAAATTGATGATTTAGGAGAAGGCGCGAGCGTGAAATGGTAAGGAAAGGAGGAATAAACTCGCCCGCGCCTTGTACATCGCATTTCAGGAATGGAGTTCTGATGGATGGATGTATAATCCTAGTAGGACCTATTACATATTTAAAAGATACCTATGAAATGATTTTATATTGTACCTTTTAGAGCATTTTAAGTTCAAATAGGATGGATGGTATATGTTTTTCACCCATTGAAAATAGGCGGGAATGGCCACATCATATCCAGAGAAAGCCCCTGTTTTTTGAACGATTTGATATGGATGGATGCTACATCCATAATAATTCCGAACATTTTGACCCTCTCGTCAGAATCTCGGTCCGTCCCATACATCTTCCATATCCCTGACGAAACCCGCAGCGAACAATGGATAATGCTCGATCCCATCCTCCGATACGTGAATGTCGGACCTCTCGAACTTGATCCTTCTCCTGACCTTGAAGAACTTATCGACCTCGTCTATCGACGGAGCATCCCTCGTCTTCCCCGATTTGACCTCTATGGCCGCTATGTCCTCGCCCAGTTCTATGATCATATCTATCCCCATCATACCGGGTCCGCTGTTCATGATCCCTACTGGTGGTAACGAAGGGGACAATGAGCCAGTGGAGGATCTCCTGACCATGACAGAATCCGCAATTGCGGATTCGGGGTTCAACGGAGTGGAAATAAAGGCCATGGCCGACGGAGGGGACAGCTTCAGGACGTTCTACCTGTTCAACAGGCACCTGGGCGTACAACTGAACTGCCACATCCGCGAGACGGCAAAGCTCTTGAGTGAAGCAAGTTGGGAATCGATCCAGAAGAAGTATTCTAGCCTACACAGGTGCCCTGGCTTCGATCCGCACAGGAAGAACGACGAACGCTTCGTTCTCACCTTCCTATCCAGGAACGGACAGGAAGAACTCGTCGGGAAATATTTCCGCAACAAGGAGCTGCACCGTCAGGAGCAGCAGGAATCCTCGGGAATCAAGGACACCGACCGCCAGGTGTGCGAGACCATGCACCATTCCATGAAATCATGGCTAGATTTCACCACGGTGAAGCTTCGCCATAAGCTGCGTGAATCGACTCTGAGGTGCAGATTCTTCCTCTCGCAGCTCCTGAGCGTGATCTTCAAGGGCTATGTGACATACGACTGAGCAGTCAGGATGAAGAAAGGGCCGAAGCGTAGGCCAGTTTATGCTGTTGATACCAGCGAATGCTTTCGGCAACTGATTGGTATTGCTCTGTTCGAATAATACTTTCGGTCCGTTTTCCTGCCTTTTGTACTCCGTTAATCCCCCGTAGACAAATAACGGCCTGATCCACCAACCTGTGTCTCGGACATTAGAGGCGATGATTCGGAATTAATCGCCTAATTCCGAATTCACTGAGGAAGGTAGTTTGGGCAAGAGAAGAAGGGAATCCATAGCAAAAGTGAGCATTCAGACGACATTGTCGTATTCGGAAGTGGAAGAGGTGCCGAACGGGAACAGGACGTTCCCGTACGGCCTTGTAAGGGCGGTAAGGCATTACCTGGAATTCATAGGGCTCCTCAAGTTCCTGAGGAGCCTTAAGAGGGAAACGTGCTCGGCACCGAGGTTGGACCTCATAGTTGTGGCGTTGATAGTATTCACTTTGTACGATACCAATTCGATGGATGCCTGCTCTAGATGGCTAGAGGATCCTCAGATCAAGAAGATTCTTGGGTTTAGGAGAACGGACAACATCTCTCAAATCACCATAGACCGTGCGGTCAAGATACTAGGCGCCAACAGAGAATCCATACTCGAGATGCTCTGGAAGGGCATAACCAATAGATTCGAGATAGACAACTATGAAGTTGCTGTGGACGGATCGGCCGTCATCGTATATGGGCCTAAGGCCCGTATGGGGAATCTGGGCCACCCCAGGGACGGAGGTCCGTCGGACCTCCAGATCGAATTCACCGTCGCTATACTGACGCAGTTGGATATACCGATCTATGTCAAGCCCTTCGAAGGCAACGCCTCCGACGAGAGACAGTACCGTGAGGCCATCCCCGAGATCTCGGGCCTGATACAAGGCAAAGGGATCAGAGGGATGGAGGAATACAAGAAACAGGCCTTGGAATTGGCCTCCGTGGCGACAATGGCCAAGGTAGGTGCGATGATAATCGCTGACAACGGAGCCGCCTCCAGCGAGAACGTCAAACGTGCTGAGAAATGTGGCAACGATATGTTGACTCGCGAGAAGCTGAACATGTCCGATGAGAGGAACATCATCGAGCACTGTTATGATTTCGAGGTCCTTCCGGACCTCGGAGTGATGTGCTACATGCACACCTTCGATTCATCGGGGAGGACCAACTACCTCTACTGCTCCCCCGATCTTCTGCAGGCATCGGTGAAGAAGGGATGCAAATCCATCGAGAGGGGTCTGAGGGATTATCGCTATCTTCAGGAGCACGGGATGAACAGATCGAAGATCGTCAAGGTCAGGAAGGTCCCCGGATACAAGGTCGATCTCTCGATCAGCAGGGACGAGGATTTCGACCCCGAGGAGTTCACCGAAGCTCGCATCCTCAAGGATGCGAGGAGGAACGCGGGCATCCGCACAGGATTTTTCAAGCTGAGCTGTACGGTCCAATTGACACCTGAGGAAGCTCTCAGGAGGTATCGCCAAAGGGCATTGGTCGAGCAGACCATATCCTCTCTCAAGAGGATAATAGGAATCAAACCTCTGCGTGTATGGGGGGATGAAGCGGTCGGCGGATCCATGGTGCTGGCCCTGCTGGGAGAGGCCGTCCTGTCGATGGCAAGATACTGCTCAAAGAAGAGGTTCAAGAACGTGGATAAGAGATCGGGCAAGAAGCAGCTCTCTTATGTGGCTTCCACAAGGACGCTAGCTTCGGAGCTACGTCATTTGACACTTACCCGTTTCTGCCATATCGGGAAGCGCTTTGACGCAGTCCTGAGCAATTGGACGCCCTTTACAGAGGACGTTTTCGCTGGTATTCATGAGCATGAGAGCCCCGAATGGGGCTCTAAGAAGGTCCCGCTCATCACATAATCCTCCATGAACGGGCAAGAAGCACCCATGTGCAAATTGGGTACTTTGAATCAAACCAGCGGATGCTCTCGCGCAATGTGTGCGCGCATATAGTAAGATGTGTTTAGGTCAGGGTGAATCAAAGGTTACGAGAAGATAGAGATGGTGGACCCGGCCGGATTTGAACCGGCGACCTCCGCCGTGTGAAGGCGACGTCATAACCCCTAGACCACGAGTCCGCGATTCCTCCTAATGGGCATTTGATATAAAAATGGCTGGGCCGATGATCTAAGAGGCCAAAGAATACACCGAACATCGATCACCGAAAGCAATTCACTTTTATTGACGAAGACGTATCTGGAACTCATTCCTCTCTTCCTTCAGAACGAAAATCTCTGATGCGACATTGTAATGCCTCACCTTCCTGACTATCTTCCCCACTACGTCAGTAGCCATTCCGTTGGTGGTGATGACAACGATCACGTTGTGGGTCTGTCCAGATGTTTCTTCTTGGCCTTTATATTCTCATCCGTCACGACCATACTGTAGATGATGAAATACATCTGGTAGACTGCAAAGGGGAGGTATACCAGAAGCATACAGGTAAGCGCAATCTCCACGGGATCGATGTTGAAAAGGTCTGGAAACAGCATCGATTGGTCAATTTCATTAGACTTGATAAAACAATCTGAATCCGACGATGTGATCGGCTCGATTGCTGAATGACAGAACGTTGAAGCATCATTCAAAAGCTGTTATATATCGAAGTAACCACTGATTTCTATAGTATACCCCTACCTAAGGGAAGTGATAAGGATGAGTCACTTGTTTGTTATGAAAAGAACTGGAAGAACAATGTTATTGTTCGTCGCAGTAGCTGTTTTGGCCTCAATTATTGCAATCTCCGCCATACCTGTCGATGAATCGGATGCCGGCAGGCGCGATCCCGGGAAGAAATGGGATATTGATTACCGTATCGATGGCAATACAATGTATCTTGGGGAGAATGTTAACGGTCTGCTTGATTCAGGCGGTGCCATGGCTCCATGGTTTTTCATGCCTGAGGAAATAGACACCATAGTGATAGGTTCGGGCATTACCGAACTCGGCGATGTGCTTTACTGTTGTAACTTCGTCAAAACAATAATCCTGCCAGACTCCCTTCAGAAGATATCAGCTTTTAGTTTCTGCAGCTGTGAAAATCTTAAAAGTATCAACCTGCCGTCTACTTTGACGGAAATACCGAGCAATGCCTTCAACAATTGTAAATCGCTGACTAGTATACAGATACCGGCATCCGTGACGTCCATAGGCGAGGATGCTTTCTGGGGATGCGTCGAGTTGATGTATGTCAATTTCTCGGAACTGACAAATCTTACAGACATCGGGAAAGGTGCATTCAGTGCTTGCTATCAATTGCAGAACATAAAAATCCCGTCCTCAGTGAGGACCATCGGGGACACTGCGTTCTTCGGATGCAATTCAGTCAAGGAGATACACATCCTCGGCGATTCATGGAACATCGAGAGCATCGGAGAAAGGGCCTTTGCATTAGGACATGCGGATGCAAAAGACATACACAGTTTCGTAGTATCCAAATCGAATTTCGCAAATGGAAAACTCAACGGATCATCCAACTACCTTACTACCTTGGAATATGTGAGTGAGATGCCGGAATTCGAGCCTGATCAAAAGGTCACGGTCTATTGGTATGATGGTAAAGGGGACCTTCTGTACATCGAATGGGAAGTCACATACAGCCAGATTATGTTCGACGGACTCAATCATCAGCTTCCGGAGCTCGAGGGAAGGACCTTCTGCGGATGGTATCCTAAATGCATTCCGCTTAAAGAACTGGTTGTCATGACTCCCCTGTTCACAATAGGGGAACTCACCGGCATCGGTGGCAACGACGGTCTTAGCGGGTCAGATGACGAGACCCCGGTACAGTTGTACTGTGTCGTCGGGATCCTGGCCGCCGTGTTCGTCGGATTCATGGTGATGAACAGATACCGCTGATATGAAACAACGTCTGGGGTTATTGGTCATGCAGATACGATCGCATGACCGCCCCTCATTCTCCTAACTTCTGGGACCATCACGGAATAACCTTTATTACCAATCTCTATTATCAAGTGTTCAGTTGCGATAGTGGTCCAACGGCTATGATCGGTGCTTCCCAAGCACCTGACCCGGGTTCGACTCCCGGCTATCGCACTCATCTACTTTTTTAAGAGGAAATTCATACACCCGAAGCATGACGATCCTGGAGATTGACGGTTCAAGGGGCGAGGGAGGAGGACAGATGGTCCGCACATCCGTAGCCATGGCTACCGTTACCGGGATCACCACGCACCTCACCCGTATCAGGGAGAACAGGCCTACCAACGGATTATCCAAACAGCACTGCGCAGCAGTAGATGCCGTGGCGCAGATGGCGGGCTCGACCGTAGAGGGCAACACGATCGGTTCTAGGGAACTCCTCTTCACTCCAGGCAACGAGCAGAAGTATGATATCGAGATGAACATCGGTACGGCCGGAAGCCTCAGCCTGGTGCTGCAGGCCATGATGCTCGCGGCGAGGAATCACAAGAAGAGGCTGACCGTGGACATCAGCGGAGGTACCAACGTCATGTGGGCCCCTCCGATAGACTCGTATCAGACGCTTCTGTTCCCCCTCATGAGGAGGATGGGCATAGAGGCCAACGTGAAGATCATCGACCGCGGATTCTATCCCCAGGGTGGAGGACGCGTCATCATGACTCTGGATCCCATAGGGACCATCAAACCCTTGGACATAGAGGAACTCGGAGAGCTGAAGAGCATCAAAGGAATATGCTTCAGCCAGCGCCTGCCCGAATGGATCAACAAGGACATGATCGCAAGCTGCAAGAAGACCCTCGAACCCTATGCGGATGTCGAGTTCGATATCCAGAAGACCGACGGTGACTCCCGCGGAGCGGGTATCGTCCTGACGGCGGAGTTCGAGAACGGTCTGCTCGGAAGCAATGCACTGACATCCCGCGGACACACCGCCGACAAGGCAGGGGAAGATGCGGCCAATGATCTCATCAGGGAGATGACCACCGGAGCCACCATGGATGTGCACACGGCGGATCAGGTCCTCCCGTACATGGCCATGTCTCAGGGAAAGAGCGGATTCAGCGTATCGAGGATCAGCAAACATCTACTGAGCCAGATGGACACTTTGGAATCATTCCTCGACGTGAAGTTCGGAGTCGAGAGGAAGGACAACATCTACAGGTTCACCGTCACCCCGGGTGAGAACAATGCGGCCGTTCATCCACGTTAACTGCGCAATGTCCGCCGACGGTAAGCTCGCCGGCGAGGACCGCACGCAGGTCCGCATATCCTCGGACGAGGACAAGACCCGCGTCAAGGGTATGAGAAAGCAGTTCGATTCCATCATGGTCGGAGTCGGCACAGTTCTTGCCGACGATCCACATCTCACCCTCAAGGACAGGGGATATGACACAAACCCCATCCGTATCGTCATAGACCCTCACGGCAGGACTCCTCAGGGCGCTCAGGTCCTCAACGACCGTGCACCCACGGTGATGATCACCCTAGAGACCTGCGATGTGATATGGAACTGCGACAAGATCATACGCGCTGGCACTGATACGATCGACCTGGACAGGGCGATGCAGGAACTGGCCGAGATGGGCATAGAGAACATCCTCGTCGAAGGCGGCGGAGTGACCATATCGCATCTTTTCAGGAACAAGATGGTCGACCGCTACACTGTCTTCGTCGGCGGACTGATTATCGGCGGAAAGAACGCTCCTACACCATGCGACGGCAACGGATGGGTCGCCGAGAACGGTATCAAGCTCAGGATCGAGGATTGCCAGATACTCGGCAACGGTGCCTTACTGACCTTCCTGCCTGTCTACGAGTAAGGGCATTTTCGCAGCCGCTTTGGGCTCGAGGACGAATCTCACATAGTTGTAATCGGATCCGAAGACCTCGCTGCTGGCAAGATCGTATGCCTTCCCGGTGGCATCCTCCATTATCCTCGAAAAGAATCCCCCGCAGTATTGGATGAGGATCCTTGCGGCCCCCTCTGTGAGCGGAACACTGTCCTTGACGATTATCGTCAACGGCCTAGAGGAGAATATACTGACCTCGCCCAATCCCATCTCCTTGAAGTAATTACGGGCATTGTCTATGGTATCCTCCAGGGTCGGACCGTTCAAAGTCCCTGACATGCTGGCACCATGGATGAATCCCATGATCTTAGCCATCGGATCCACGTTAAGTCCTATTCCGTCGAATCCTAGGAATATGAATCTAGGAAGACTCTTGAGCATCTTCTCCGGATCCTGTGCCACTTTGGCGAGTATGTTGAAGGCGACCTCCCTCGATTCATCTGATGAGGGGACGGATTTTCCGAACGGCAGAGATGTGAGCGTATAGTACTTCTTACGGCTGTCCTGAAGATCATCGTGGACACAGATGAGCTTGTCCTCGACCATCGAATCCAGATGCACAGACACGGTGGACTGGGCCTTCGAGACGCTCTTAGCGATCTCGGTGAGCGACATGTCCTTCTCCTGGAGGTTGTGAAGGATCTTCAGCTTCACATCGTTGGAAACCTGCACGGTCCCGTTGGAAGTGATATATAACTCAAAGTAACCAGAGTTCTCCTCTGCCATACGACTCCGTATGCGGTTCGTATATTAAAGTTTCGCTATATATCTTCAAAATGTTTGTATATCTATGCTAAGATAGACCGATAGGTGCAAAATGAGAGCCACAGTCAACGGAAAAGAATGCGATATCAGGGCAGTCTGGTTCGAGAACGGCAAGGTACGTATGATCGACCAGAGGGAACTCCCTGCGGAGATAGTGCTGGTCGACTTCGACGATTATCTCGATATCGCCGAGGCAATCCGCAATATGACCACACGCGGCGCTCCGTCTATCGGGGCCACAGCGGCATATGCAATGTGTATGGCCGCACTGAAGGGATGCGACATCGACAAGGCCGCGAAGGACATCAAAGCGGCCAGACCCACGGCCAACGACCTCTTCTACGCCGTCGATCACATGTACGCCAAGCTCAAGGACGGGGCCGATCCCGTAGAGGCGGCCGACGGTTACGCCCAGATGATGGTGGACAAGTGCACCAAGATCGGAGAATACGGAGCCGAGCTCATAAAGGACGGAATGAAACTCATGACCCACTGCAACGCCGGTGCATTGGCCACCGTGGATGTGGGAACAGCGCTCGCACCCATGAGGAAGGCCCACGAGCAGGGCAAAAAGTTCTTCGTGTACGCATCTGAGACAAGACCCCGTCTCCAGGGAATGCAGCTCACTGCATGGGAACTGAACCAGGAAGGCATCGACCACGCCATAATCCCCGACGGGGCATCGGCATACTACATGTCGCAGGGAGTCGACTTGATCATCACCGGAGCGGACAGGATTGCCGCCAACGGTGATGCTGCAAACAAGATCGGTACGTTCGACAAGGCCATCGTGGCGAAGCACTTCGGCATCCCGTTCTACATCGCTGCACCCATCTCCACATTCGATTTCAACACTAAGACAGGGAAGGACATAGTCATCGAACAGAGGTCAGAGACCGAGGTCACGATGGTGAAGGACATCAGGATCGCACCCGTGGGTTCCCCTGCACTGAATCCGGCATTCGATGTCACCCCTGCCGAACTCATCACCGGATTCATCACAGAGAAGGGAATGTTCAAACCTAGCGAGATACACAAGGTGAGATGATGAACGAGAGGTATGCCAGACAGGAACTCGTGAAGATCTGCAAGCTGCTCTACGACAGACAGCTCACGGTATCCGCCGGGGGTAACATGAGCATGAGGATAGCCGACTCCGAGATACTGATCACCCCCTCCGGAAGGAACAAGGGGATGCTCGAACCCGAGGACCTGGTGCTCATCGATTCCAAAGGAAAGGTCCTGTCCTCAGGCAAACCCTCCATAGAGCACAAGTTCCATCTCGCCCTCTACAACATGAACTACGATACGAACGCCATCATCCACTGCCACCCTCTCCACTGCGTGACACTCGCCGTGAAAGGCGAGAAGATAAAGAGCAACATCACCCCAGAGGGCGTGCTACTCCTGGGAGAGGTCCCGATGATAGACTACTACACCCCGGGATCGAAGAAGCTGGTGGAGGCCGTGGCCGCACAGGGTCAGAGCAAGGCGATGCTCATGGCCAGGCACGGTGCGATTACACAGGGTAAGACCCTCGAAGAGGCATACAACAGGATGGAGGAGCTTGAATTCCAGGCCAGACTCCAGCTCCTGTGCGGAGAAGGCGTCACCGATCTTCCCAAGAGGGAGATAACTAAACTTTCCAAGATGTGATAACATGGCGATACTGGTCACGAAATGGTTCGGGGTTTTCCTTGTGGACGAGAGGTCCCACAGCATAGTCGACAGGAGGCTCATGCCCATGGACCCTGCCGTCGTTGCGGAGAAGCTCGCATCGATCCAGAGAGGAGGGATCCTCGACGAGGAGAGGGAGCTCGCGGCATTGGTCCCCGAGAAGCTCATGGTCGGCGACAGGAGACAATCCGAACTGGGAAAACCGGAGCTGTTCGACTCGTCCTTCCTCACTCCTCAGAAGTTCGGATACGACGACGCGTTCATGCACGAGGCCATGATGGGCCTCGGTAAGCTGAGGACATCCGAGCCCGTCCCCAGGGACAAGAACCTGGTACAGGCAATCAGGAACCTGGACGACCAAATCGCCACGATCAACCTCTACAACGAGAGACTCCACGAGTGGTACGGGATGCACTTCCCGGAACTGGCCGATTATGCGAAGGACTCCAAGTATGCGGACCTCATAGCCAGATACGGCGACAGGGACGCCATAATCGAAGAGCTCGGCATCGATATTCAATCCATCGGAGCGGACTTCAGCGACAAGGACATGCGTGCTGTGATGGACCTTGCGGACACACTCTGCCGTCTCTACGACGACGAGGAGAGGACTGAGCAGTACATCCAAGAGATCGTCGAGGAGACCTGTCCCAACATGTGCGCCATCGTCGGAGGCCCCCTCGCAGCAAGGCTCATATCCCTTTCCGGAGGACTGGAGAGACTGTCATCGCTCCCGTCATCTACCGTTCAGCTGCTCGGCGCCGAGAAGGCGATGTTCAGACATCTCAAATCGGGCAAGAGACCTCCAAAGCACGGTGTGATCTATCAGCACCCTGAAGTTCACAAGGCTCCCTATTGGCAGAGAGGGAACATAGCCCGTGCTCTTGCGGGAAAGATCCTCATAGCGGCCAAGGTCGATCAGTACAAGGGAGAGTTCTGCGGTGACAAGCTGAACGAGGAGTTCATGACAAGGGTCGAGGACATCAAGCGCAGATATCCGGAAGCCCCCAAGAAGCCCCAGAAGAAGAACAAACCCAGGAACAGGGGAAAACCGAGTAGACACTGATTTACTTACCATTTTTCCGGAACGGAATGGGAAGTACCTCCGATGCCCTATCGTTTACTTACTAAAAAACGGAAGATATCGTTACAATTCAGGAGCCACCCATAACTGATTCTGGATTATCCTCTGTCTGAGGACAGATATAGGATTGTGGTTCTAGGACGACTGCGATATTACCATGGGATTCAGAACCCGTGGGCGCAATACCGCCCCTGCTTAACAGCGGCTATAGTCAACCGGAACGTACAAAAGCTCCCTTTTTTTCTAAATAATATTATAAGGGCAGTTGACATAGCCTTTGCCAGATAACATGAGGTCAGTAAAGACTTACGACTTACATGTGTTCGCTTCCAGAAGGGAAGTGAACTTCCGGCCATGAGTGCTGGATCGAATATTTCCAAAGGATAGTGAAACCAATGTGGGAGATGAAAGAGATCAGAGAGCTGAAAGAGGGAAGGTATGTCAACGTTGACGAGGAGCCTTGTAAGATCGTCAAGATTACGACATCCAAACCCGGAAAGCACGGATCCGCAAAGGCGAACATCGATGCAGTCAGCATCTTCACCGGAGCAAAGAAATCCATCGTTGGACCTGTCAGCACAAAAGTTCAGGTCCCCATGATCGACAAGAGGAAGGGACAGATCCTGTCCATCACAGGAGACGAGGCGCTCGTCATGGATCTTGAGACCTTCGAGAACCTTTCCATCGTTATCAACGACGACGCTGAGCAGAAGATCGAGGAAGGAGCAGAACTCCTGTACCTCGTCGCGATGGGCAGATACAAGTTCATGTGAGGACTGGTAAGATATCATACGGACTCGGATATGCGGGAGCAGACTCGGAATACGAGGATGCGGAGATCGTCATATTCGGAGTCCAGTATGATCATACCGCCTGCTTCAAGGCAGGCGCCAGGGAAGGACCCACCGCCATCAGGCGGGCCTCCTATAATTTTGAAGAGATACATTTCGAGCACGGCATCCACCAGGAGCTGCCTGCAATATGCGATTACGGGAACGTCGACGATTTCGTCGTCCCGGAGGACATGGTCCAGGAGGTCGACTTCGCAGTAGGTCCCGCCATCAGGGACGGGAAATTCCCCATCACCATCGGCGGAGAGCATTCCGTGAATGTCCCGGTTGTCAGGAACTTCAACGCTGACGACATAGCCGTGATCTCGATCGATGCCCATCTGGATTCCAGGGACGAGTATCTCGGTACGCCCCTGAGCCACGCGTGCATCATGAGACGTGCTTCCGAACATGTGGGCATAGAGAACACATATGTCCTCGGCTGCCGCGCCATAGGCGAGGAGGAGCTTGACAGGGACGATGTCATCCCGTTCATCAGTGCCTATGAGATCTTCGACAACGGTATCGAGTGGGCCATCAAGAAGGCGCTCGACAGCGTGAAGCACGAGCACATCTACCTCACCATAGACATCGACGGTATCGACCCCGCTTACGCACCCGGAACCGGTACGCCCGAACCCTTCGGACTGCACCCGTACGACGTGAAGAAGGTCATCAACGCCGTAGGTGACAGATTGGTAGGATTCGATGTGTGCGAGGTGTGTCCCCCTGCGGATCCGTCAGGAATAACCGCTATTCTGGGAGCCAGGCTCATCAACGAAGCAATAGCCATTCACGCCAAGAATCTGAGGCAGTGAACTCACAGTTTTGACAATTGGTCGATCGTCTCTTTCACCCAGGCGTCGGCGGATTCCCTGGTATCGGACTGGGTGTAGACTTTTATCGTTCCCTTGACGTTGGAATGCCTTACGATTATCCAGCCGTTCGCACGGGCGATTTTCACGCCGCCTGTGATGTCGACCTTCTCACCGGGGACCGATGCTTTGTACTTCTCGAGAAGCTCAGGGAACTGCTCGTCGGGATATTCCATCGAGGTCCTAGAGATATAATAGTCAGGGAACGGTTCCACAAGCTGTGCCAGCGGACCCTTCTTGGCTACGATCTCGAGGATCCTCACCATTCCCTCAATGGCATCGCAGGTACAGAACGGACCCGGGATGACGATGCATCCGAAGATATCCCCTCCGAACACGGCGCTGTTCTCCTTGACGTATCTCACGACGCTCTGCTCTCCGATGTCGCAGTATTGGATCGTTCCGCCGCTCTCCCTGACGACATCCTCCATGAGTGTGGAGGAGTTGACAGGCATAACGACATTCCCTTTGTTGAACGAGAGTATGGACTGTGCCAGAAGTGCGAATGTCTTGTCACCCTGCACGGGAGTACCCTCTGCTGTGGTGAACAGACAGTGGTCCGCGTCCATCTCCAATGAGACACCGAGGTCCATTCCCTGTCCCTTGACGATATGACCCAGTTTGACCATCCTTGCCTCATCCACAGCGGATGAGTCACCGCCGATGGTGATGCACTCGATGGACAGCCTCATCAGGATGTTGGAGACTATGTTCGCCACGACGTTGTTGCGGCAATCCACGCAGACCTTCAGATGTGCGTTCCTTATGAGCTCCTCATCCACCTCCGACAGTATGTAATCGACATACTTTTCGGTGAAATCGGTAACAACGTATACCTCTCCCACTTCCAGTCCGGGGACCTGTGTGTTGTGATTGAGGATCTCCTCCACGGAATGCTTGTCGAAGATCGGGTCCTCGATACCCGTGGACTTCATGACCCTGAACCCGTTGATATCCAGACCGGAGAATGAAGCGGTGATCGTTACCCCTCCCTTGATCTCGGGATGGAGCACCATGTAGAACTGTATCAGAGGCGTTGGAAGCATTCCGAGATCGACCACGTCGCATCCGACGGACATGATACCGGCCATTAGGGCCGATTTCATCATCATGTTCGAATTCCTTCCGTCGACTGCCACTGCTATGGGGGAACCGTAAAAAGTTCCCAGGGTCTTTCCCATCTTGAGAGCGAACTCTACGCTCATCTCTTCGTTGACGGTACCTTTGACGGTGTTGTTTCCAGCGATCAGGGACATCAGGATAACCTTTCTTCATCCGATGCGCAGCGGCATCGGACGTCTGCTTTCTTCCAAACAGAATCGTCCGATAAATACCTTGGGAAACTGGCAAGACCTGTTAAAGGTCATTCCTTCTCGGATTCGTCGTGAAGATTGGTCGCCCTCTCCTTTATCCAGGCCTTTATGTCCTTGACTCTGGTGCTGCCGATACCGAAGTACTCGGCGAACTTCTTGGTGGTGGTGAGCTCCCATGTGTTACCGGCCCTCTTCCTGGCCACGAAGTCCTGCTCCACGAGCGTGTGCACATCGTCGTACACGCGGGGTCCGCGCAGCTTGAGCAGCTCGGACTGGAGAACGGGCTGATAGTAGGCGATGGTGGTGAGCGTACGGAGGGTACCTCCGGAGAGCTCCGCCTTTGCGAAGGTACCGGTGACCTCGGTGTACTCGGGCCTGAGCATCATCCTGTATTCGGAGCCGATCCTTGCGATCTGTATCGCGGAATCCCTCTCCTCGTAGTCCCTGCGGAGGTCCATGACCGCTGTCCTGACCTCCTCCACGGGGATACCCGTCTTCGCGGCGATGTCCGTGACACTGAGGTTCTCGGGACTGGAATAAAGCGCCGCCTCGACCGCACCCTTGACATTCACGTCACATCACCGCTTCGATACGTCCCGCTAGGTTGTCCTCTATGGTACCGGATGCGCCCTCGGTCATGATCTCCACGAAGATCTCCCCGTAAGGGAGGGTCTCCTGCCAGACGTCGAGACGTCCGGACCTTACCAGGTGGAGTATGGATACGAAGATCTTCAGGTTCTCCTTCAGATCATGGGTATAGAGGTCGTCGATGCAGATCTGGCCGGTACCTAGCTTCTGGATCCTGTGCCAGACCTCCTCGACATCCTTCTGGTCGTCCTCCTCGTGGGCCTTGTTGTCGAACTTAGAGGGCTCCTTGGACTTCAGCTCCTGCCTTACGCGCTCCCTCTGCTGCTGGATCTCGATCTCCTCACGGGCCTCCTCGAAGGCGTCGATGAGCTCGTACATGGTGACAGGACGCATGGGCTCCCTGCGGTATGCGCCGGTGAGCACTAGCTCGGGGACGATCATGTCGTCCTCGTTCTCGTAGAAGAATCCGTCGTCAATCTCCATGAACTCCTCTTCCAGCGGGGGCTCAGACTGGGTCCTGGTGACATCGGACTGCATCCTTAGGATCTTCCATGCCATCAGCATCAGCTTTCCTGCGACTATCATGTCGAAGGAGTCCCGGACCACCTTGTTGTTGTACATCCTCACGAACTCGGAGAGGTTGATCTCCCACGGGTCGATACCGTTCTCCAGGACCAGGCTGAAGACGGATCTGATGGCCTCGTCCACGGGGTCCGGCAGCTTCTCTCCGGTCTCCGCCTTGGACAGGATGTCCATGTATCCGCCTATGCGCTGATAGGTCTCTGTGTTCTCGCTCATTGCCTTGTGGAACAGCAGGTGCTGTTCAAGGTCCTCAATCCTAATGTTCCCATCCATCTTAGATCGCCTCTTTGTCCTTTGCAGCCTCGTCTTCGTATTTCGAGACCTCAGCCAGATCGGGCTGCATGATGATCTTGCTGATGCCTGTAGGTGGCCTGGTTACCCCGATCAGCTGATCGGCGACCGCTAACGCGACCTTCCTCAGTGACACCTGTATGAACTGTGCTTTCGATGAGCTCTCCTTGACCCTCTGGGCCACCATCTCCGAGTTGACGGAATCCAGGAACATGTCCACCTCGTCGAGCACGTAGAACGGCGACGGCTGGTATTCCTGGATGGCGAAGATGAACGACAGTGCGGTCAGGGACTTCTCTCCTCCGGAGAGCGCCTCCAGCCTCAGGAGCTTTCCGTTCCTGGGCTTCGCGTTGATTATCAATCCGCCGTTGAACGGGTCCTCCTCATCCTCCAGCGCCATGAACGCCTCACCTCCTCCGGAGAGCTGGGCGTATATCCTCTTGAAGTTCGCATCCACCGCGTTGTAGGACTCCATGAACAGTCCCTTCTTCTTGGCGGACAATGAATCTGTGAGTGCGGTGAGCTCGGCTATGTTCTTGTTGAGAGCGTCGACCTGCTCGTTGAGCGTGTCGAGACGTGCCTTCTTCACCTCGTAATCCTCTATCGCACGCAGGTTGACGTTGCCGAGCCTCTCGAGTGAGGTCTCGCATGACCTGATGGTGCGCTTGATCTCCTCTTCGGAGGGGATAGGCTGTGCGACCTCGAACGTTATGGCATCCACCTCGGCCTGATACTGGGCGATGTCCTGCATGATCATTCCCAACTGGGCCGTGAACCTCTGTACCGAAGCATTGGTGTTCTCGATGGCGGTGGCCTTCTCCCTGACCTGGTTGTCGAATCCGTACATATCGGCGACGAGTGCGTCCTTCTTGTCGCGCAGGTTCTTGATTCCGCCTTCCATCTCAGCCTCTATGGAGCGGAGCGCATCGAGCTCGAGCTTCAGGCGGTTCATCTCGGCCGTATTCTCCTCGATCGTCCTGTAACCTTCCTCTATGTCCCTGATGACGCCGTCCAGCTGGATCTGTGTGGATTCGTTCTGCCTCTCGTAACCGAGTACCTCGGTATCGATACCACCGATCTGCAGTTTCAGCTCGGATATAGCTTCCGTGAGCCTGTGGAGCGTATCCCTGACCTTCTGGATCCTGTTCTGCAGATCCACCGGCGCTATCTCCGCGATACGGTCCTTGATCCTGTTCCTCTGATCGGTGTAGAGGGTCATCCTCTCCGTCAGCATGGTGAAGACGCTCCTGGCCTCCGAGAGGTCGCTGTCCGCGGCCGTCATCTTGGCCCTGGCGTCCTCGAGGGACTTCTGGGCATCCTTCTTGGATTTCTCTAGCTCTGAGATCCTCGCCTTTGTACCGGCGATCTTCTCTCTCTGCTCCATTCCTGCCGAGGAGTTGCGCCTCATCTCGTCGTCCGCTGCGCGTATCTCGTCGCGGATCTTCCTGAGCTCCTGTTTGACATTATCCAATGCCTCGGATGCCTTCCTGAGCTTCTCGCCCAGTTCCGTCAGCTTGTCCTCGGATGCGGCACCGAACTTCATCAGCTTCTGCTGGTTGATGGTACCTCCGACCATGGCTCCAGATGCCTCGATGAGCTCTCCTGCCTTTGTGACGATTCTGATTCCGCCCATGATCCTGCGGGCGGTGTCCATGTCCTTGACGACCAATGTGTCGCCCAGTACGTACCAGAAGGCGTTGTAGTACTTCTGGTTGAAATCTATGAGATCGATCGCGTATCCTTCGGATTCCTTCTCGCTCATGATGGCCTTCGCCCTGGGCTTACCTCCCATGAGCTTGGTGAGCGGGAGGAACGTGACCCTTCCGAGCCTCTCCCTCTTCAGATATGCGATCGCATCGGCGGCCACCTGATCGTCGTCGACGACCACGGCCTGCATCTTGCCTCCAGCCGCAACGGAAAGTGCGGTCTCATATCCCGCATCGACAGTTGCGAGTTCCTGGATGGTTCCGTGGATACCGGCCATCTCGCCCCTGTTCCTGAGGGCCAGTATAGCCTCGACGGCCTGGCTGCCCTGGTTCATCCTGTCGGATACCTTCTTCTCGGCCTGGAGTGCCCTGTACTCCTCGTCGATCCTCCTGTAGGCGCTGTTGAGCTCGACCTCCTGCTTCTCCAGCTCGGTCTCCCTCCTCCTGGCCTCCAGTACCTTGGCGCCGTAGTCCTCCATGCTGGGACCGGCCTCCGCCTTCATCTGGTCAAGGCTCCATTTGGCGTCCTTGATCTCGAAATCTATATTCTGGATGCGCTCATCCAGCAGGGCGCAGTTGTTGTGCGCCTCCTCGGATGCCGCCTCCGCCTTGGAGAATCTGCCCTGTGCGTCCAGGAGATCGGTTGAGCACTCCTGCACATCGGCCTCAATCTTCTCCAGCTTCTCCTGGAGCTCCTTCTGCTCGCCGCCGGAACTGGATATCAGCTCGGAGATCTTGTGCTCCTCCTCTGACTGGGAATCCTTGTCCATCTCGGCCTGGTAGAGCTTGGTCTGCAGGTCTTTCCTGTTCTCCTCCAGGGATGTGATGCTGTTCTTGTTCTCCGTGATGCGCTGCTCGAAGTTCTCCTTGAAGACCTTGTTCTCCTCTATGTTGGACTCCGTGAACTCGATCTTGTCCTTCTTGGTGGCGTAATCGATCTTCACGTTCTCTATCTTCTGCTTGAGCTCGGTGTACTCGGGTCCGACCTTCGCGGCGATCTCCGCTTCGACATCGCTGATGTCCTGCTTCTTGCCGTCCCTCTTCTTCTCCAGTTCGAGCTTCTCCGCTGCGAAGTTCTGGATGTCGGTGTTCAGCTTGGTGATCTGATCCGAGGTCGCATCGTAGGATGCCTTCGCCATCTGGAGCTTCCTGTGGGAGTATTGGGCCTTGGCCATGTCTAATGTGTCCTTGAACTCCACGTACTTCTCGGCCGCCTCGCGGTCCTTCTCCAGTTTCTTGACATCATCCACCAGTCCTTCTACGACGATGTTGACCCTCTCCAGGTTGGCCCTCGCCTCGGACTTCTCCTCCTCCGCTTTGCTGATATCGGCATCGAAGCTGGCGATTCCCGATATGCTGTCGAGGATTCCCCTCCTCTGGGAGTTACCCATCTGGACGATGTGCGTGACATCTCCCTGCTGCACGAGGTTGTACCCTTCCGCGCTGATCCTTGCCTTGGTGAGGAGGTTGTCGAACTCGGTGAGGGTGGATTTCTGGTCGTTGATGTAGAAGTATGAGTTGTAATCCTGTCCGTTGTCGGACATCTTGATGTGACGGGTGAGCCTTACCTCATCCGCATCCCAGGGCATGATTCTGTCCTGGTTGTCGAAGATCAGTGAGACCTTCATGTAGGATGCTTTGTTCTTGCTCCGGCCTCCGTCGAAGATGAGGTCGGTGAGCCTTCCGGCACGGACTGCTTTGGGGCTCTTGGGACCGAGGACGAAGAGGATAGCGTCGGTGATGTTGGATTTACCGGAACCGTTGGGACCGGTAATCGCTGTGTAACCTTCCATCAGCGGAACTGTTACCTTGCCGCCGAATGATTTGAAATTCTCCATCTCGACCGTCTTTAAGTGCATCCGTTTCCCTCGTATGATAGCGACCACTGCAATGTTGGGGGTCAGTGAAGTGCCGAGCGCATTTGTGTGCATCCTCACGCTTGCGCGCACGTTATTCTAATATGCGCGACGTATTATATAAAAAGACTCAGTGAAGAACACTTCCCGCTTCAGTCCAGAAGGGCAGGTATGTCCGCGACTGAATCCAAAACATGCGTCGGGACGATATCGGACGCTTCGAGATCCTTCCTGGACGTCTCTCCGGATAGCACGAGTATGGTGTCGATGCCGGCCTGCTTCCCCATCAGGATATCCGTGTAGAGACGGTCGCCCACCATGACGGTGTCCTCGGGCTTAACACCCATCTCACGGGCCGCCATCTGCAGCATCAGCCTGTTGGGCTTTCCGATGATCGTAGCGGTTGTCTGGCACATGGTCTCGAACATCCTTATGAAGGGTCCGATGTCGATGTCGTAATCGGTCTCGGTGGGACAGACGTCGTCGGGGTGGGTGGCTATTAGCTCGGCGCCTTTCATGAGTGCCTTGTACGCCTCGTTGATCTTGTCATAGGTGATCGTGCGGTCGAATGTGAGGTACACTATGTCTGGATCCTCCTCCACCACGTTCACGCCAGCCTTCCTGACCTCCTCTATGGTATCGGGGGAACCGACCACGTAGACCCTCTTCCCGGGCCTCTCTGACAGCACGAAACGGATCGTGGCTATGTTCGATGTTAGCACGTTCTGAAGCTCCACGTCGAAGCCCATGCGGACCAGTTTGTCGTAATAGTAGTCGCGTGCATGGGACGAGTTGTTGGTGAGAAAAACGAACGGTATGCCCTTGGCCTTCAGGGACGCTATGAAATCTATCGCTCCGGGGATCAGATCCCCGCCCTTGTAGACGGTACCGTCCATATCGATCATGAAACCCGTATACCTCATCTGAGCATGCCTCCTATCGTCTCTATCGTTCTGCGGAGCTCCTCTCTGGAATTCTTGTTGTATATCGTTGCCGCGGGGTGGTACGTGGGAATGAACTTCACATCCCTGTCCCTGATGCGTATGGTGGTAGGGATGTTAGCTATCTCGTCCATCTTCCCCTCGTAACCCATCAGGTCCCTGCAGGCAGATTTACCGAGACCGATCACGACCTCGGCATCGTACAGCTCCGATTCGAGGAACGGCCTACATGCCGCCATCTCCTCTGCCGTCGGATCCCTGTTGCCGGGAGGTCTGCATTTGACTGTATTGGTTATGAGGACATCGGAACGGGAGAATCCCGCATCCTTCATCATCTCTTCGAGGATCTTGCCGGAACGGCCAACAAAAGGCCTTCCTTCGTTGTCCTCGTTCTCCCCCGGAGCCTCGCCTACAAACACTATGCCAGTATCATAGGTTCCGTCCGGCAGGACGATGTTGGTGCGTCCCTCGCAGAGTCCGCATAGCCTGCAATCTGGTTCGGGCCTCATCTCTTCTCTTTGAGGATCTCCGACGCCTTCACGAGGGAAAGGAACCTAACGCCGATCTCGGCATAGTTCTCCTCTCCGCCGCTCTCGCGGTCGATTACGGACATAGCTGTCTCTACAACAGCACCGTTCTCACGGAGCGTCTTGATGGCCGCGATGCTCGATCCCGCTGTGGTGACGACATCCTCGACGACCAGGACCTTCTCTCCGGGGTTGAGGTCTCCCTCGATGAGCTTTCCGGTACCGTGGTCCTTCTTCTCCTTGCGGACCATCACATAAGGTATGCCGGTGGCCAATGACAGTGCTGCCGCAAGCGGAACGGATCCGAGGACGACACCTGCGATCCTGTCGGGACGGATGTTCTCATCCTGCATCTTCTGTGCCATCTCCAGGGAGATCATGTAGAGCACCTTGGGATTCGTGCTCGCCTTCTTGATGTCGATGTAGTATTCGCTCTTGGCACCTGATGCCAGCGTGAAGTCCCCGAACTGGAGGGCCCCACAGTCCCTCAATGCTGCTGTCAACTCGCTCATGTGATCACCACGGCTCCTTCTTAAGCCCTAATTTGTATCCGATGATGTTGGTAACACGGTGTATACCGAACATCGTGACAAGTATGAGTATCAACGACGATAGATGCCATCCGTCGAGGTAATTCGCGATGACCCAGTCAGGATAGAACAGCGCCGTGATCAGGAATGCTCCCGCAACGAAATCGTACTGATCCAGGATGGGTGCCTTCTGACCCCTCTCCATGCCGAGCCTCCTCTTGATGAACGCGCCTGTGAGATCTCCCAGCAGGGAACCGAATCCCAAGCAGAACAGGAGACCTACATTGCTCCAGAACGGTCCGTATCCTCCGTCCTCGGCCCAGCCGAGGGCTGTGTTGATCCCGATGATTCCGAGTCCGACGACGACTCCGAACAGTCCTCCGCCTATGAATCCTCCCCAGGACTTGCCGTCCCCAAAGATCCTCTTGCCCTTCCAGGTCTTTCCGAAGTCCATCTTGGTCTTGGAGATCTTCCCGAAGAACACGGCTGCCGTGTTGGGCAGCATCGCGGGAACGAAAAGCCAGAACCCGAAGAACATGATTCCGATGACATCGAATACTTCCATCGTCACACCTGTTGGTTCGATATCCGCTTCTGGTAATAAGGGATATCGTTTTAGTTTGAGTAGGATATGCATATGCATGCTCGTATTGGACAGCTCCGCATTCTTCTCGATGGATGCCCTCCCGGAGGAGGACCATGTATGCCCGCCAGGTGTCATAAGGGAGCTTGAGAAGTACGAGGATCCCCGTCTCGCCCTTTGGGGGGACATGGTGCACGTATCGGAATGCTCCAAGGAATCCCTTCAGAAGGTCGAGGAAGCAGCGAAGAAGACAGGCGACATCGGCAGACTGTCCCCCGTGGACATGACGGTGCTGGCACTTGCCGTGGACGTCAACGGGACCATATGGTCCGACGACTATTCTATTCAGAACGTCGCAAGGGTCATTGGCCTCGGTTTCAAGCCCATCGGCATGAAGGGTATTGAGAAGGTCGTCAAGTGGAACTATAAATGCACCGGATGCGGCAAATGGTTCAAGGAGAAACAGCCCGACTGTCCCATCTGCGGATCGCCCATGAAGGCGTGCAGGCGCAAACGATCACGGGAATATCCTTTTGCACCTGATGAGATTGGCCATCCTACGCTTTCCAAGGATGCCCATACACATCTTTGTGGTAAAATCCGACCTGAATGCGAACGTATCGGCAAGCTTCTTGTTGAATGCCGCGGTCTTCAGCGGGGCCTCCATGACATCCCTCCACTGAGTCTCGTAAGTCTGAAGGGATGTTCCTTTCAGAACGTTGTCGGCGGCTACGTTACCGCATATGCGGCCGGCGATCATTGCCAAGGGGATACCTCCGCCGTTGACCGATATGACCTGTCCTGCAGCATCTCCGACGACCATTCCGTTGCCGGATACGGTCTTTGCTATCGGTCCTTCGCTGGGAACGTACTTGCCTACGATTCTGGTCTCAGGCTTGAGCCCGTTCCTCTCGGTGAACTTCTCGAAATAGGACTTCAGTGAACCGTTGGAGAATTTAGGGGACATTCCGACACCTATGTTGGCGCGTCCGTCTTTGGGGATTATCCATCCGTATGCTCCGGGTGCGATGCCTCCGAAGAACATCTTCATGCTGTTCCCGAAATCCCCTTTGACCTGTGCCGTGACCGCAGGATAGGGATTCCTATTTTTCGTAAGACCCAGATTCTGTGCGACCTTGGATCCGGGACCGTCGGCCCCGACGATGACCTTGTACTTGATGTCGCCCTTGCTAGTCTTGGCTATCCCGCCTTCGATGCCATAGAACACATGGTCGGTGCTCGGAACGGCGCCCTCCTCCTGGGCGAGCTTGGCAAGATACTGGTCGAATCTATCCCTGTCGGTGGTGTATCCGCTGAACTCGAGCTTTGTGGTCTTTCCGGCAGGATTGATCAAGTCTATCCCGTTGATATCGATGCAACGGAGCTCGTCGGGGATGTCGAAGAGAGATGCCTCATCCTTCAGCTTAGGGAACATGTCGACGATCTCCTCGTCGGAAGGCATGAACTCACCGCATCTGACAGGCACACCTATCTCCGGGCGCCTCTCCAGGAACATCACGCTGACGTCTTTCTTCGCAGCGTATCTGGATGTGATGCTTCCGGCGGGTCCGGACCCTACAACAAGTACATCGACCTCGTCCATGTTATCCCTCAGAGCGTTCCAATGAATTCGAGCAGTGCTGCCCTGTATCTGTCGTCCGGAAGACTCGAGAGGATCTCAGAGGCCTTCCTCTTGCAGTCCTCGATCACTTCCTTGCATTTGAAGACAGCATTGCTGGACTTTATCGAATTAGCCACTGCGATTGCATCCTTCAGTGCCAATTCGGTGTTGGTGTACGCATCCCTAACGGCCTGTCCGATGACGCTGTCGTTCATGGCGTGGAACATAATCAATGTCGGTGTTCCTGTGAGCAGCGTGTGGCAGCGGGGTTTATCCCCATCTCCGAACAGGTCCTCCATGTCCCTGTGGATCTGGATGGCCGTACCGATGTGGCATCCGCATAGCCCCATTCTCTTGAGAGCATCCTCGTCCGCACCGGCCTGTGCTGCGGCGCTCTCCATTATGATCTGGAATTCTATCGCATTCTTCTTCCTGATGATCTCCATCACTTTCTCGCAGGATATCTCCGGATTGCGTAAATCATTGACGATATCGAAGATGGCGTTCGTTATGGTGGCCGAGGCCTGGATCATGTACGGTACCGCCTTGGGACACGTGGAATATGCCTGGCGGAATCCCATGACGTACAGGAAATCGCCTGCCACGATCACCTTGGTGGTGGAAGGCTCCTTGGCGAAGAACTTCTTCTTTGTGGAAAGCACCTTTCCGTTCTCATCGATGAGATCGTGCATGTGCAGTCCGTCGAACGAAGCCTTGAAACAGACGGCATTGGCGACCGCCTCCTTAGGGTCCTTTCCTCCGTTCAGATAATACGACAGGATGCTGAGAGCGGGCCTTATCTCATGATAACGATAATTCAAAGCGGCCTCGCACATATCATTGAGTTCAGGGTACGAGGACCTGATTCCTTTCTTAATCGCTTCGTCGACAGAGGCCATTTCGCCTTCTACGACAGAATACCAGCTCTGAGCCATCATTGTCGTATCATCGTAGCGTACTTAATTATTTTCAGAACAAGAGAGCCAGACCTGAAGGATATGCTCCCGATGTGATGTAGAAAGTAAGGGGTTTGGGAAAGAGGTTTATTGGATTGTGACTCAAAGCAGGAACTCAGTTGCCTGCTCGCAGTATCCGAAGATCAGGTCGGGGTATACTCCCAGAACGATGACAAACACCAAACAGATCACGATTGCCACAGTGAAGATTGTGGGGATCTTGATCTTCTCGGTAGTCTCACCCTTCTCGATGTACATGGCCTTGACAACTCTTGCGTAATAGTACAGCGAGATCGCGGAGTTCAGGATGGCAATGAATGCCAGCCAGATCCAGGTTCCGTCGGCTGCTCCGGGTGTTCCCACGGCGGATGCGAACAGGAAGAACTTGGATGTGAATCCTGCGAGCGGGGGTATTCCTGCCAATGAGAACAGGAACAGCATCATCGCTGCTGCAAGGAAGGGCGACCTCTTTGCGAGTCCCTTGTAGTCCGAGATCTTCTCTCCGATGCCTGCACAGATGAGTCCTCCGACGATAAGGAAGGCTCCTCCCTTCATGAACACGTGTGTGAACATGTGGAAGATACCTGCTGCCTCTGCCTGAGGTGTCATGACCGCCAGGATGATCAGGATGTATCCTGCCTGCGCGATCGATGAGTATGCCAGCATCCTCTTGATGTTGGGCTGTGCGATTGCAACGACGTTACCGACGGTCATCGTGATGGCCGCGATGATGGCGAAGATGTACTGGACGGTGAGTCCGAAGATCGATCCGACAGTAGCTGAGATGATAAACATCGCCATGAAGACCTGTATGAAGACTGCGAGACCCATCTTCTTGGATCCTGTTGCCAGGAACATGGAGACAGGTGTTGCCGCTCCCTCGTACACATCGGGCGCCCACATGTGGAAGGGCACGGCTGCGATCTTGAATCCGTAACCGGCGATCATGCAGATCAGTCCGATTCCGAACATCCAGGTGAAGTCGTGGAATGTTACGTACAGTGCAAGGTCGTTGATCTCGAGGGATCCTGCGATTCCGTAGATCATCGAGATACCGTACAGGGTCAGTGCTGTGGACATTCCGCCGATGATGGCGTACTTGACCGCGGCCTCAGAGGCCCTGCCATCCTTCCTCTTCAATGCCACGAGAGCATAGGAAGAGATACTGGTCAGCTCGACTCCGACGAAGATCGTGAGCAGGCTGCTGGAGCTTGCCACGAACAGCATACCGAGTGTTGCGCCGAAGAGCAGTGCGTAGTATGCTCCCGAGTGGTTCTTTGTCGTCTCTGTGCTCACGTTAGAGACGAGGACGACGAGGAACAGCACGATCAGGAACAGCATGCTCATGAGTGTGGTATAGGTGTTGAGCTTGACGCCGAGATATGTTCCCGTGACGTCGTTGGTGAGCAGGATGACATCCGTTACGAATGAAAGGATGACCATCAGGAGCGCGACGCACCATGTCACCGTGTGCTTCTTACCGAACATCTGTACAGCGGGCATGATGAGTGCGCCGATCAGCAGGAAGATCATGGCTGCCAGAGGCGTCATGTCCCCGAATATACTGGATATGATATCAGCTGCCATTTCAAATCACCCCCGTGAAAGCGAGGAGATCGACGTAATCGTCGATGAACTGGAGAGCGCCATCGGGCCATACTCCGAAGAATGCGACGAGGATAGCGAGCACCAGCAGTACGGCGAACTCGTAGTGTCCGACATCGTGTGCCTTGCTGAGATCGATCTTCTTTGTCTCAGGTCCGAACAGTGTCCTCTGCATTGCCCACAGGTAGTATCCTGCGGTGAGCATGAGGGACAGCATACAGAACAGGAGCATCCAGATCACATCGTTCTCGAGAATGAACTCGTAGAACGCCATGATAACAGGGAACTCTCCCCAGAATCCTACGAGTCCAGGAAGTCCGAGTGAAGCCATGAATGCGATCATCATGAATGTCGCGTATATGGGCATCTTTCCTGCAAGTCCTCCGAGGAGGGGGATCTCTCTTGTACCGACCTTGTGACCGGTCATACCGCAGACCATGAACAGCATTGCTGTGATGAGTCCGTGTGCGAACATCTGGAAGACAGCGAATGTGATTCCGGCGTCGGATAGACATCCGATACCGAGCATGACCATTCCCATGTGGCTGATGGACGAGAATGCGACCATCTTCTTCAGGTCGGTCTGTGCGATACATCCGTATGCTCCGTAGATGATGGACACCAGAGCGATAGCGATGATGACCCACTGCCAGTAGGCTGCCGCGTCGGGCAGAGCCTCGATACAGATACGGATGATACCGTATGATCCCATCTTAAGCATGACACCGGCCAGAAGGACGGATCCCTCGGTAGGTGCCTCTGTGTGTGCATCCGGAAGCCAGGTATGGAAGGGAACGGAAGGCATCTTGACCATGAATCCGAAGAACAGTAGCGCGAAGATGAGCGACTGCGTCTCGACTGCCACGGCACCGATACCGTTCTTGATCGCCTCGAAGCTGAAGTCGACGACTCCGCCTGCTGCGACCGACTCGTATCCCATTGCGAAGATACCGATCAGCATCACGAGTGATGCCACGTGAGTGTAGATGAAGAACTTGATCGCAGAGTAATGCCTGCGAGGTCCTCCGTACCAGGAGATCATGAAGTACATCGGGATGAGAGTTACCTCCCACATGATGTAGAACAGGAAGTAGTCTGCGGCCATGTAGACCCCCATCAGACCGACCTCCATCGCCATGATCAGAGCGTAGAAGTAGTTGTTGTTCTCCCTGTGCTCGTCGAGCGAGAACACGTTGACCAGGAGACACAGCAGTGCAGTCAGGAAGACCATCAGGATGCTGAGTCCGTCAACTGACAGGGCATAGTTCATGATGAACGCGGATGTGTCGATCCAGACGAAGCTCTCGCCAAGGTCAGCGAAGTCGCCGAAGATACCGAACATGAGGAGCGTCGCTATGATGAGCGTAATCGCCGAGAATCCGATGGCGACATACTTGGAGTACGCCTCCCTGGATCCGCCCATAAAGAGGGCTATGATGGCACCGATGAGGGGCACCAGTATCAGACTTGAAAGTATCATACTCATCTCAGAAACCTCCCAGTAATGCGAATGTCACAAGGATGAGGACCGAAAGCACTGATACTCCGAACAGGACGACTGAGGAGTAATCCTGCACGTGTCCGGTCTGGACCTTGCTCATGACGTCTCCTCCGCCGACAACTGCACTGGAAAGACCGTTGACGGTACCGTCGACGACCTGCCTGTCGATGTAGTTGACTCCCTTTGCAACTCCGTAACCGAGCTTCCATGAGATCTGGTTGTAGAGGTCGGGGAACCACCACCTCTTCGTGAGAGCGGTGTAGAGCCATGATTCTCCATTCTTGTTGAATCTTCCGGGGTCTATCGTCTTCTTCACATACATCAGGTAAGCGATTCCGATACCGAGTATGGCGAGGATGATGGTCATGTAGGTGAACGGGTTGGTGAAGAGCTCGATTCCGTGCTCGACACCGTCGATTGCCTCGCCCTCGAAGGCGAGCATATCGGTGAGTCCGAAGAACATGAACAGTCCGCTGACGAGTGCGAAACATGCGAGGATGATCAAAGGTGTGGTCATCGTCTTGGGTGATTCGCCGTGGCAGTGCTGAGCGTTCTCGCGGGGCTCTCCCATGAAGGTCATGAACCACATGCGGAACATGTAGAACGCGGTCATGAATGCGGTGATGACTGCAAGGAGCCAAAGGATGAGGAACCAAATCGCTGCTCCCTCTGCACCGTTGTTGAATGCGTTCATTGCTGTGTCGATGACGAGATCCTTGGACCAGAATCCGCTGAAGATAGGGATTCCTGCGATTGCCAGACATCCGAAGAGCATCGTCGTGGCTGTGATCTTCATCTTCTTGAAGAGGCCTCCCATGAGCCTCATGTCCTCTGTTCCGCATCCGTGAATGACGGATCCGGAGCCCATGAACAGGAGTGCCTTGAAGAAGGCGTGGTTCATCATGTGGAAACATCCTGCGAAGAATCCGAGTGCTCCGAGCTCCTCGCATCCGAGTGCCCAAAGGTATCCTCCTGCTCCGAGCGAGAGGATCATGTATCCCAGCTGGGAGATGGTGGAGTATGCAAGGACCTTCTTGATGTTCATGTTGTTGAGTGCCATCGTTGCTGCGATGAATGCGGTGATTCCACCGATGATCGCTACGAAGAGCATGACGTTGGCGTCCTGTACGTAGAGGGGGAATCCCCTTGCGACGAGGTAGACTCCTGCCTTAACCATTGTTGCGGCGTGGATCAGCGAGGAGACCGTTGTAGGTCCGGCCATCGCATCCGGGAGCCAGTCGTGCAGAGGGAACTGTGCGCTCTTACCGATGACTCCGCCGAACATGAGGCAGAGTGCGAGGGTGAAGAGACCGGGGTTGGCTGTTGCCACTGCCTCTGCGGACTCGAACATTGCGGAGTAGTCGAGGCTGTGGAACAGGTTGAGGAAGATGAACAGTCCACCCATGAGGCAGACGTCTCCCATACGTGTGACCAGGAATGCCTTCTTTGCGGCGGAAGCGGCGTTGGCGGATGCCTCATCACCGTTGTCGTGCCTGAAGGACCAGAATCCTATCAGCAGGTAGGAACAGAGTCCCATGACCTCCCAGAAGATGAAGAGCTCAAGGAAGTTGCTTGATACGATCAGTCCGAGCATTCCGGTAAGGAACAGCGAGACCTCGGCATAGTATCTGTTCTTCCTCTCTCCCTGGTCGTGCATGTAGCCGATGGAGTAGATGAAGATCAGTGTCGAGATGAAGGACGAGAACAGCATCATGACGCATGTCAGTCCGTCGACGTAGTATCCGAGGTTCAGTGTGTAATCGCCGATCTCGAACCAGCGGATCGAGCTCTCGATTGCGATACCGTTAGCGAACTCATCGCTGCCGAGGTATTCGACCGAGATGGCGAGTGCGATGAGGAACGACAGAAGCGCTCCGGCAATCGCGATGTAACCGCCTTTCTCTGGAGTCTTCTTTCCGAAGATTCCGATCATCAGGAAGCACATCATGGGGATGAAGGGTATGAGCCAAGTGAATTCAGCTATCATACTTACCACCTCATGGATGTCAGTTTGGCATCGTCCAATTCGGTAGTCTTCCTCAACTTGTATGCGTTGAGCAGGATAGCGATTCCGACTGCGACCTCAGCGGCTGCGACGGATATGGACATGATGACGAACGCCTGACCAGCGATATCGTAGTTGAATGCTGCGAATGTGACGAAGTTGATGTTGGCTGCGTTGAGCATGAGCTCAATGCACATCAGGACTACGATCGCGTTGGACTTTGTGAGTACACCATATGCTCCGATTACGAACAGAATCGCTGCGAGGATGAGGAAATACTCCATCGGGATCATTCTTCAACCTCCTCTTTCGAGATAACGACTCCGCCGACCATTGCGCCGAACATGAGGACGGCCAAGGGGATCAGAACGAATCCGTACTGCTCGAAAATGGCGTACGGAAGACTGTTCTCCTTCAGGTTACCGTCGGCATCGTAGATGTCCTGTGCATCGTCGTGGCTTGTGGTGAATGTAGGCAAACCCTGGGGAGAGTCGAATTCTGTTGCGAAATCGGTGGTCATGATCGCCAAGACGAGCACGACGACCAGGATACCCGCGACAATAAGGCCCTTGGTGCTTCTCTTACTCATCGGAATCATCCTCCTTCGTTACTATGTATCTTCTAGTCAACATGACGCTGAATGCGAACAGAATGGTGATGGCACCGACGTATACCAGGATCTGGATGACTCCCAAGAACTCCGCTTCCAGGAAGAAGTAGAAGAGTCCTACGCAGAGGAAGACCAGTGCAAGGTAGAACGCACTGTGCATGACTTCCTTGTCATGTACGACATATAATGCAGCCAGGATTGTAATGGCCGCGAGGATCAGGAACGCAACCAAGTCGAGGTTCTCGAGCGCGTACGAACAGAAATCGACTATTCCGCTCCATATATCACAAATAAAGTCCCAAATAACTCCCATCAGAGCACCTCCTTAATCTGAAGCGCATCCTTAGGACAAGCGTCCACACAGTTCTGACAAGAGATGCACTTGGCGTTATCGAATACAGGACGAATGATGGGCTTACCCTTGTCATTGACTCCCTTCTCTACCATCTCAACTGCGTTGACAGGGCAGACCTTGGAGCACTTCTTGCATCCGATACATTTGCTGTCGGTGAGTTCCGGTTTGTCTACATCGAATATGAACACACGCCTCTCGGGGTTGCCGTTCTCGATGTCTGAGGGAAGTGTCACTTCCAGCTTGACCTCCATTCCGGGGGTCGTGTTGGGATAGTTCAGTCTCCTGGGTCCGTAGAGCAGATCGTACCTGGTGTACTCTGCGAGCTCGTACTCGGGTGTGACTGTCATTGCGTCGGTGGGGCAGTACTCTGCGCAGTAACCGCAGAAGGCGCACCTTCCGACATTGACCTGAGGCCTCATGACCTTGTTTCCTTCGTCGTCATCCACTTCAATGAGTTTGATGGCCTGGGTGACACACATACGTGCGCACATACCGCATCCGACGCACTTGTCGAACCTGAGTCCGGGGCGTCCGCGGTAGTTCTCCGGAATCCATTCCTTCTCATAGGGGTACAGGACTGTGACGGGCCTGTGCACGACTGTCTTGCAGAAGAGCTTGAAGACTGTCCATATGGGCTTCATGATCCAAAGGCTCTTTGCGAGGTTCTTCGGATATTTGTCCAAATATTTCATTGCCATCAGTAGAACCCTCCTACCTTAAGGAATACGGCGATTGCGAGGTTGAACACGGCCAGAGGCATGAAAACCTTCCAACCGAGGTTGAGGATCTGATCGGGCCTGACACGAGCGATAGCTCCTCTGACGAGAATCATCAGGAAGAACACGAACCATGCCTTGATGAGGAACACAATCTCGGGAAGTCCAGTTCCGCCGAACACGGGGATGGTCCATCCTCCGAGGAACATGATGGCTACCATTCCGCATGAGACAGATCCCCTGAGGTAGTCTCCGAGCATGATAAGTCCCCACTTCATTCCGGCGTACTCGGTCTGCCATCCCTCGACCAGCTCAGTCTCTGCTTCGGCGATGTCGAAGGGAGGCCTCTCACACTCTGCGATTGCGCAGAAGAAGAAGACGATGAAACCAAGTGCCATCGGGATGACGTTCCAGATCGTATCCTGCATTGCCACGATGTCATTGATGTTGAAGCTGCCTGCGAGCAGTGAGATCGTAGCGATGATGATCAACATAGGTACTTCGTAAGATATCATAAGCTCGGCAGCCCTGATTCCTCCGATAAGGGAGTACTTGTTGTTCTGTGCCCATCCGGAAACCAGGATGAAGAACGGTGCGAGGGCGTAGAACGCCATGATGATCAGAAGTCCGGTGTCGTAGTTGACGACGTACCACCTGTCGGACAGGGGCACCATACACGCGACGAAGCACGAGAGACCGACGATAAGCGAGACACACCACATGTATGTCATCTTGTCGACCTTCGCAGGGATTGTGTTTTCTTTCATGAAGGTCTTGAGACCGTCCGCGACACACTGAAGGAATCCTTTCAGTCCTATCATTGTTCCGCGCCTGTCCATCAACCTTCCGAGGACCTTACGCTCCATCCATAGGTTCAACAGAACGACGACGAATGCCACGATGAAGATGACCAGCATGAACAGGACCAGTGCGAAGAGCACGATGACCTGATCGCATACGAGCCACTCAGAGACAGGGTTACCGGGGAACAGGAGGTTAATCAGCCAAGCGATTGTACCGCCGATGATCTCCCAGAGTCCGTAACAGATGTCATAGGGCAAGTTGTCTGACAGGAAGGGTGTGAAGGGATTCTCGTAAGGATCACCGAAGTTGATCCAATCCAGAATTGATGTGTATTCTGCCATTTGCACTCACCTGTCTGTCTCTCCCAGACACATGTCGATCTGTGCCAGAACTGCGGGAACATCCGCAATCCTGACTCCTTCGCACATGACTTTGGAGCATGAGACGTTCGTGAAGATCGGACTGCGGACCTTGAGCCTGTAGGGCTTGTCGGTACCATCCGAAGCGAGATACATGATGGACTCTCCACGGGGGTCCTCGAGCCTTCCGAATGTGGTTCCGGCGGGGACCTTTGTAGGTGTCTTGATTCTGTAAGGTGCGTTCTTTCCGAGTGCCTCGACCTTCTTGACCGCCTGCCTGATGATATCGCAGGACTGGAACATCTCCTCGATACGGATCATGTACCTGTCGTACGTGTCTCCGACCTTGGTGTCCTTATTGAGGACAGGGACCTCGAAGTCGACCTTGTCATAGTTGTCGTAGGGATCATCACGGCGGATATCGAAATCAACACCGCATCCCCTCATCGCGGGACCGGTGAGACCCATGTTGGCACACTGCTCGCGTGTAAGGTAACTAATCTTTCTCATCCTTGATACGAAGACGGATGAGTCGTCGATCAGGTAGATGATATCCCACATCGCTTTCTCGAAGCGGTCGACTGTCCTCAGGATATCCCTATCGAACAGAGGGGTGGTGTCGTTCCTAACTCCACCGATACGGGGATAGTTCGTGGTCATCCTGGCACCGCACAGTTTGACGTTAAGGTCAAGGAAGTACTCCCTCTCCCTCATTGCCCACAGGAACACGGTCAGGTTACCCATGTCGGTTCCGACTGCGGCGAGCCACATGAGGTGCGACTGGATACGACAAATCTCATCGGCCACGATTCTTATGTATTTGGCCTTCTCCGGAATATCGATTCCGAGGGCCTTCTCGACCGTCATACAGTAGAGATGAGAATATGTCATCGATGCACAGTAGCAAAGACGGTCCGTCATGGGGATGATCCTTGCATAATCTCTGTTCTCGGTCTCCTTCTCCCAACCGCGGTGAAGGTATCCGACGATAGGATCTGCGTCGACACAGAACTCTCCGTCGATCTTCAGCTTGAGTGTCCAAAGACCGTGAGAGAACGGGTGCTGTGGACCCCAAATGACCCACATCTTGTCGGTGTCCATCTTCTCTTGTGCTTCTAATACTGGTACAAGTGAATCTGCCATGTCTCTCACTCCTGACTCCTCATCTTATATGACTTCCTGAACGGGAAGAATTCGTAGTTCTGCGGTGTGAGCAGTCTCTCAAGCCTCGGGTGGTTGTCGAAGACGATTCCGAAGAGCTCCCATGTCTCCCTCTCGTGCCAGTTCGCTCCCTCCCAGATATCGGTGACGCATGCAATGTGCAGGTCGTCTGCGGGAACATCGACATCGAGGTCGATCATGATTCCGTTATAGTAGTTGGCGAGAAGGTAGACGACCATGAGGTGGTCCACATAATCCACGGCTGTGACGACCGAGCAGTGCTCGAATGTGAGGTTGTCGTGGATGAACTGGCACACATCGTGCGAAATCTCCCTGGGACACTTGGCCTTGACCCTGCGCTCCTCTGTGGAAAGGATCTCCACATCGGGGAACTGCGAGGTGAGTGCCGCTGTGATCTCCGAGACTGAAGGACTCTGATAGACTTCTGCCATACTCAGTCCTCCATGAAGTTTCCTCTGCGGAAGTATGCCTCGATCTTCTTCTGAAGGAGCATGAATCCGTCGATCATTGCGTCGGGACGTGCAGGACATCCGGGGATATACACGTCGACGGGGACGATCTGGTCAAGTCCCTGAACACAGTTGTAGGAATCGTACCAGGGACCTCCAGAAATGGCGCACTCTCCCATTGCGACGACCCACTTGGGGTTGGGGATCATCTCATAGAGACGCCTGAGGTCGGGACGGATCTTCTTGGATATCCAACCGTTGACCAGAAGGATATCGGTCTGCCTGGGTGAAGAACGGTAGATCATACCGTAACGCTCTGCATCGTACCTTGGAGCCGAAGCTGCTGCCATCTCGAGAGCGCAGCATGCGAGACCCCAGTGCAGGGGGTGCATGGAATTCTTCATACCCCATGCCCAGATAGGACCTGTCAACTTGTCCACTGTTCTCTTTGTTCCTGTGCTGAGGAGGTCGTTGATGATCGCGTCCGACCATGTCATGAACTCGTCAGCACTCATTGCTACCGCATGGGGGTAAAGGCTCATATCCATACTTCCGCCTCCTTCTTAAGAGAGTAGGCGACTCCGAGGACCATGATTCCGAAGAAGATGATCATCATGAGTTGAGCTGTTGCGCTCAATCCTGAGAAGGCGATTGCCCAGATCAGGAGGAAGGTGGCTACTAAGTCGAAAACCACGAAGATAAGAGCGAACGTATAGTACTGGAATCTGAACTGTACGTGCGCTTCTCCGATAGGTTCCGATCCGCACTCGTAGGTCTGTTCCATCCACTCAGTGGGTTTCTCAGGCCTGAGGAACCTAGATACCAACCATGCAAGAGGGCCGAATGCGAACGTCAAAAGCGCCACAAAGGCCAATGGCATGTAGTACATTATTAGTAACATTGGGCAGTTGGATACCTTATCAGTACATAAAGATAACCGCACACGCGTTCTATAATAGGGCTGGGTAGTGAACGAAAGGCCAGCATTTTAGTATTGAACGACGGTTTCATACCCATGTCTGTCCAAATCGGCTTCATCGGCGCAGGAAAGATGGCGGAGGCTCTCATCGGAGGGCTGGTATCGAAAAATGTCTTCTCGAAGAACGAGATCATCGCATGTGCACCCAGTGAGTTCACGAGGGACCGTGTTGAGTCCGTTTACGGCATCAAAGTGTACGAGAAGGCGGCCGACGTAGTGAGTAAAGCTGACATCATCGTGCTTGCGGTGAAACCGAAGAACGTCCCGGACCTCTTCGAAAAGGAGAAGGTGACCATCGGGAAGGGAAAGATCCTCATCAGCATCGTCGCAGGATTGACGCTAACTAAGATGGATTACTATGTGCCAGATGCGAAAAAGGTAAGGGTCATGCCGAATCACTGCTGCATGGTCTTGGAAGGGGCGATGGGATACACCTGCGACCCATCCATGAGACCGGCTGACAAGAAGAGGATCAACGAGATACTGTCATCCGTCGGATTGGCCATAGAGGTCCCGGAATCCCAGATGGACGCCGTGACAGGTATAGCAGGAAGCTCCCCTGCATTCCTCTACATGGTCATAGATGCCATGGCGGAGGCTGGAGTGCTCAACGGACTGAGCCGCGATCAGGCGGTGAAACTCGCTGCACAATCAATGCTCGGATCTGCAAAGATGGTGCTGGAGACAAGGAAGCATCCCGAGCAGCTCAGGGACGAGGTATGCTCACCCGGCGGTACGACAATCGTTGGTGTGAAGATACTCGAGGACCTCGGTCTACGTTCGGCGATGGCGTCTGCCGTTGACGGTACGATAGCAAGATCCCGTGAAATGAGCCAGGAATGAGAATTATTTCCTGAACATCGATTTTACCAGACCGAATCCGACACGGGGTGCGTTGCTCCATATGGAGCCCGCATCCCAGTCGAGGTCCTTCTTGTTGGCAATTGTGGAGTTCATCATACGGGTACCCTCGTCCTTGGTCTCCCACAGACGTGCGTCCCTTTCCTCCCTGTCCTCGATGAGCATGATCTCGTCGACCTTGTGCATGAGTTCGCGAGCGAACTCTGTCCTGGCACACCTGTCATCCTTCGTTTTCTCATCGATACGACCGGCCTCGAACTCCTTCTGTGCGAGTACGAGCGCGGCGTCGTAGGATACCTCAGCGACATCGTCCCTTGTCATCCACTTGGTCTCGTATGAGAGGACATGTTTCCATGAGGGATTGTCCAAAAGCTTCCTGTGATCCTCCAAGGTGCGTGCCCTCAGCTTGTATCCCCATTTCTCAGGTTCCTCGAAGATCCTGCTGCCGGGATCGACGAACGGTGCAAAAGGAGCGTTGTAAATGAACAGATTATCCTCCCTCTTGACCAATCCCCACAGCTTCTCGGCGCATTCCACGCTGTAGAGTGCGGATTTCCTGTCCTGATAGGGAAGACCGTTCATGTAGAACAGATCCATCCTGCTGCAGCCGTTGTTGAATGCGGCTGGAAGCGTTTTCTCGATGGCCTCGTTGGTGTATCCCTTCCCGAGATTCAGTCTGACGTACTCGTCATGAGAATCCGGGGAGAACTCGATGGACCATCCGCCGTCGAACGTCTTGTCGATCTTGCTGAAGTATTCCGGCGTACCGCCGTTGAACAGTTCAATGACCACATGGTTGGTGATGCGGCGCTCCTTGCATGCCTTGAGGAACCTGTCGGCATAATCCATGCTATGCTGCCTCAAGTCACCGACTATGAATATCGGGGTGTCGAGATAGGATTGAATCAAATCCATATCCTCCGCGAGCTTCTCAGGGCTCCTGAAGGCGGGTGCCTTCCTGCATACGACCCTGTCATTGGCGAAATGGGATCCTCCGCATTCCGCACAGTTGATGGAACATCCTCTGACTGTGAAGACGGATGTCAGCGGGAGCTTGTCCCAGCCGTACCACGGAAGGGCTCCGGAGATGTCCATGTTGCGCATGACGCATTTGATCATGGTCCCATAATCGAACATGACCTCGTCCAGGGATTCCAGCGAATACGTCACAGGATTCTCGTGGACGTGCCCGTCCTTGTCCTTCCATGTAAGATTCGGTACCTCGGAGAGATCGCCTCCCTTCTCGAGGACCTGCATCATCTTGACCGTGGGCACCTCCGTGGTGTCGCCCCTCATAATGAGATCTATCTCGGGCCTCTGGATCAACTCCCTATAGAAGTACGATGATGTGAGACCCCCGAACTCCACAAGGGCATCCGGATGGTACTTCTTCACTATCTTTGCGAGTTCTATTGCACCGTGGGCATGCGGCATCCAATGCAGATCTATGGCGAAGACTTTCGCGTTGAGCTTGGATATCCTCTTCTCCACGTCGAACTTCTCGCTCTGGAGCATCTGGACCGCTATGTTGACGATCCTTGTCCTGAATCCTGCCGCCTCCAGATGGGAGGAAATCGTCATGAACCCTATCGGGTACATCTCGAATACCGGCGATGAAGGAATGACATCGCTGACAGGCCCGTAGAATATGGGCTTCTTACGGAAATCATAGACAGAGGGTGCGTGCATGAAGATTATGTCGGATCTCATGCACTCAAGCTCCGTAGCGCCTCTTGCGCTGCTGATATGTTCTTATTGCCCTCAGGAAATCGATGAACCTGAATCCAGGCCAATATACATCAGTGAAATAAAGTTCGGAATATGCCATCTGCCAGAGCAGGAAATTGGACAGTCTCTCCTCTCCTGATGTCCTCAGTACGAGGTCCGGATCGGGTATGTCGCTTGTGGATATCGCTGATGAAATCAGATCCTCATCTATGTCGTCCAGATCCAATTCTCCGTCCCTGACCTTTGCGGCTATGCAACGGACCGCGTTAGCTATGTCCTGCCTGCCTCCGTATCCGACGGCCATGTAAACGGTCAGTTCTGTGTAATCCTTGGTCTTCTCCTCGGCGTATTCCACCGCCTTGAGGAGGGATTCGGGGAACAGTTTCCTGTCCCCTATTACTTTGATGCTGGCACGGCGCTTGTGGACCTCCTCGGAATCGGCGTACTCATAGAACGACTTCTCCATCAGTTCCATTATGTAGCTGACCTCATCCGGGTCCCTCTTGAAATTCTCAGTGGAGAAAGCGAAGAGGGTCAGGTGCTTGACCTTCAGGTCCATGCACCATTCCAGTACCTCCTTGAGCTTCTCCCTGCCCATGGCGTGCCCTTTGATGGTCGAATCACCGAGGACCTCCTCCGCATATCTGCGGTTTCCGTCCATGATGATGGCTATGTGCTGGGGTATCTCCCCGGCCATGACCTCCTTCTTGAGAGCGGACTCATAGGCTATGTATGCCGCATCCTTGACCAGATTCGGCATCACCATGGGAATCACTCGAAGTCCTGGGGGACACCTGCGGCCTTCTCTCCCATATCGAAGCAGCCGATTGCCGCGACGGCTCCGATGACACCTTTCATTCCGCCGTTCAGTGAGATGATCTGAACGCCGTTCTCCTCTGCGATCCTGACGGCATCCTCCGGTTTGAACAGGATGCTCTTGCAGTCCCATCCGAAATCCGCCAGGGGTTTGGGTATCTCCAATCCCTGGAAGACTGTCATGATGGCATCGTCCGAATAGGACTCCTTGCGGATGAAATCCACGGCGAACTCTATCAATGCAGGGATCTCCGACTCCTTCACAGCGAACGATATGGCCGTACCGCAGCAGTTCGTTGTCTTGTTCGGTGCGTCCGGGTTCAACTGTACGATCTTGTGTTCGATGAACTTGCCGATAGGACACTGGGTTCCGAGCTTCAAGCCTGCGACCCACGTCGCCCCCTTCTCCTTGGTGTCCGTATCGTCGATACCGATGATGACACGGACAAGTTTGGGGGTTATGATGTCCACATGGGCGGTATGACCGCCTCCCATCTGGAAATCGTCGGGGAATTCCGTACGGAGGACATCCGGACATGCGGGCATGCATGCCCCCACTCCCAATGACGCTCCCGCCATACCGTACCATGTCGAGCGGACCTCGTCCCCTTCGACCTTGACGGCCTTGATACCCATCGCTCCAAGCTGCTGTGAGACGGGACCGAACTTCAGTTCGGCCTCACCGATCTCTGCATCGGTAATAAGCATGGTCGATTTCAGATTGACGGACTTTATGACTCCGCCCGTACGACGTCTGTTGACGGCATCCCACTCCGCTGGACCGACGGACGAGCAGGTCTCTATGAACTGGACCTTGCCGTTCTTCTCATCCACCATGGTGAGGAAACGCTTGCAGAACATCCTTCCGCTTCTGGCCTGTACTTGTTCCGGTGTTAATATCTGTACCAATTTATTCACCAAATATCAGAAAACGTTTAGCCAGTATCCTCCTCGGAACCGTATTCGTCGGGATCGGCGACGAATATCGCCTCGGGGGGTACGTTCTTGCACAGATACACAGTACGTGCGGCCCTGCCGATATCCGAACCCATATCCATGCAGATGTCAGTGTCAATTCCCAGGATTATAGGGTCCTCCGTGTGGACCAGTCCGGCGCGTATCGCGTCCTGGAATGTCCTTGAGAGGTGGACCATGGAACGGTCGCCTGGTACGATACCGTTCTCAAGGAGGCCTTCGACCTCCTCCTCGTTCGTCGGATAGAAGAGCTCCTCGGGGATGTTCTCACAGTCCAACCTTATATCCAATTCGATGGTGTGGCCGTATGTGGCCCTGATCTTGCCGGCGGATATGCTGTATCTGCCCTTGGGGTCCGTGTCCACGAGTGCCTCGAGATGCCTAATCCTGAGCCAGTTCATGCGCGGATTCAGGTCCTTGATCTTGTCGAGCACATCGCGGGTGGAAACGAAACCCTGCGAATCCATCTTGAGATTGTACTTTCCGTGCCTCAGGATACCTGCGAGCGTCCTTCCGATCTTCTCGACCTCGAAGTCCGACATTATGAACTTGCCTTCTTCCCCGCAGTAGGGGCAGCGCTCGTTGCGGAAATATCCGTGCTCCTCGCATTCTCTTATCATTGTTTCACCTCTGAGGCCTTCTCGGCCGCCTTCACAGCGTTGGCCATCAGCATGCAGATCGTCATCGGGCCCACTCCTCCGGGCACCGGCGTGATGACTGAGGCCTTCTCCTTGACATTATCGAAATCCACGTCCCCGACGAGCCTGCTGCCCTTGGGACTTGTAGGGTCCTCCACCCTGTTGGTACCCACATCTATGACGACCGCACCTTCCTTCACCATATCTGCGGTGATGAAACGAGGTTTCCCGATCGCTACTATGAGGATGTCAGCCATCCTCGTCATCTCGGGCAGGTTCTTCGTGCGTGAGTGCACCACTGTGACCGTGGAATCGGCCCCGGCCCCTTTCTGGACCATGATAGCCGCCATCGGCTTACCTACTATGTTGCTGCGGCCTACGACGACGACATGCTTGCCGGCCGTCTCTACATTGGCCTTCTTCAGGATCTGAACGACGCCGGCGGGTGTGGCCGGAAGGAAATCCGGATTTCCTATGAGGACACACCCTACGTTGCTGGGGTGGAAGCAATCAACATCCTTCTTAGGGTTAATCGCGTTGATGACGGCTTCCTCATCCAGATGCGACGGTAACGGCAGCTGGACCAGGAACCCGTGAATAGAATCGTCCTTGTTGAGCTCGTCGACCTTCGCCATTAGCTGTTCCTGTGTGGTGTCGGCGGGCATACGGATCGTGATGGACTTCATGCCGAGCTCCTCGCACATCTCCCCCTTCTTCCTGACGTAGACCTGGGAAGCGGGATCGTCCCCGACGAGAACGACTGCCAGTCCGGGAGTCACCCCTTTGGACTTGAGTCTCTCTATCCTTGTCCTGAGTTCGGCATAGACCTCTGCCGATACATCCTTGCCTAGAATCACTTCGGCCATGGCATCACGGTAGGCGCTCGATGCCTTCCAGTCTATATAATCATGCGCTTGCGCGTTTTTATCGGTAGAAGTTTTGTACTCCAGATAATAGCCGAAAACGGTCAGAGGTTCCCCTACACAGATGATGTCCTCCTGCCCTATGCGGACAGCGCCCATGTGATCGTAGAAACCGAAGTTACAGTCGGTGTCCGTGTAGAAGAAAAGACCGGTCATACCTCTCTCGCTGGCACATCTGCGGGCCTCGTCTATCAGCTTGCGTCCGAGACCGAGCCCTTTGTGCTTATCGGAGAGGATCAGGAGACCCAATTCCGCCCATTCGGGCTTCTTGTATTTGGATGCGAACTCGTTGTATACTCTTTCGAACTCGTCCATGTCCCTCTCACATTGATCGAAGGTATCCACGAGATGCTCCAACGAATCCTTGTAATTACGGTATTCCTCGGAGAGATCCACCTTTTCTCCCGGCATCTCCTTCAGTATCAGGATACCGCATGGTTCTCCGTCGACCAGCAGCGTCTTTGCCACGTTGGAACCGTTCGCATACTGGATGAAATACAATGTGGCGATCTCCTGCCCGTACTTCTTGGAGTACAGGTTGAATCTCCACTCATCGTCGATGATCTTCGACAACGCTTCGTAATCCGACCTCTGAAGGTCCCTGATGGCGATCTCCGCCATAGTCAGTCCCCAATCACAGCCGGTACATAACCTTCATCCAACAATAGTTTGATCAGGTGTTCGGTGGATTTCCTGTTGTGCTCCATCTCGGCCCAGGTCATGATCCCCTTCTCGCGGGACTCCACCATATGCCAGGCATGGGTGGACAGTACAATATCCGCATCCCCGGATGCCCTTGCCAATGACAGATAATCAGTGGGTTCCCTGGTACCCTCGTGCATCGGCCACAGGTAGGCCGTGATGGTCTTTCCCCTAAAGTCCTTGCCTTTGGCCACCGGATGCTCGGTGATCCCCGATATGTCGTATGGCCCTACCCCGGGATCCGCATACAGGGATGAATCGTGTTTTATTCCGAGCCCCCTGAGCTCATCGAAGACGGCATCGGAGGTCTTCATGAACGGTGCACGGAAGCAAGTGGGCTTCTTCACGTTGCCCCTGACGGCTCTGACGGCATTGTCCATTATATCCCTGAGCTCCTCGGGACTTACCATCGTGAGGTCCTCGTGGTCGTAACCGTGGAACCCTATGCAATGGGGTTTGAGCCTGGAACAATCCAGTATCTCCGAGGTGTGTCCCTCGACGAAGAAGGTCGCCTTCATTTCGAAACTGTCCAGGATGTCAAGGAGGATATCCATTCCCTTCTCGCAGGATTCAAATCTGGGCTCCGTTCCATGACCGCGGTCTATGGAACCGGCCTTGTTGACATTGTCCAACAGTATGTTGACATCGCGGTCCAGATCGACTGTGAAGAGCAACCTTCCGGTCATAGAGTCCTTACCTCCGTCACCCTTCTGAGAAGCATTCCCTCGATCTCGAACGGGTTGTTGCTGATTGCAGCCTCCTGAGCACGTTTGAGCTTGGCTTCGTTCTCGGCGTAGATCGTCATTAGCACGTCGCCGGTCTCGACCCTCTGGCCCTTCTTCTTCATGACCAACAATCCGGCCCCTTTGTCGGACGGCGCACCTGCGGTCTTGGCTATGAAGACGATGTCCTTGTTGTGGATCGCATGCACATATCCCGGATTGGACGCTTTCAGTTCGTAGGAATACTTCCCGGGCTGGAGGTCGGCGGATTTGAGGTCGGGTCTGCCGTCCTGCGCGACGACGATCTCCATGAACTTCTTGTAGGCCTCTCCCGATTCTAGGATCCCCTTTGCTTTCTCGGAACCGTTGGGTATGTTGGCCATCTCGAGTATCATGCCTGCACATTCGCAGGCCTTCTCGATGACGCTCGAAGGATGTACCTTCCCTTCTAGGATCGATATGCATTCCCTGGCCTCCAGGATCGGTCCGATGGCCATTCCGATGGGCTGATCCGCATAGGTTATTGCACATTCAACATGCATCCCTATCCTGTCCCCGAGGTCCATCAAATCGCGGGCATAGAGCTTGCCTTCCTCCAAGGTTGCTACCTTCGCCTCAGATCCCACTGGGATATCGACCAGCAGATGGGTGGAACCCATGGCCACCTTCTTGCTCATGATGGAAGCGAGCATCTGCGCCCTGGGATTGATACCGAGCGGGTGCTCGATCCTTATCACCATGTCGTCTACCGGTGCCAGATTCATAGATCCTCCCCATGCGAACACACCTCCGACCTCCTCTGAAATCGACTTGAGCTTATCAGCACTGAGTTCCACGTCGCAGAACGTCTCCACGAAATCGGATGTTCCGCAGGCACTGCTGATCGCCCTCGAGGATGTCTTGGGGATCATCAGACCGGCAGCGGCCACTATGGAGATGACTATGGGCGTGATCTTGTTTCCGGGGACGCCTCCGAGACTGTGGAAGTCGAACACCGGCGACCTGTCGAATTTGATTATATCGCCGGTCTTCGCCATGGCCATGGTGAAGTCCGCGATCTCTCCTATATCCATACCGTTGATGTGCAACGCTGTCAGCCAAGCCGAGATCTCTATGCTGGCCATCCTGTTCTCCAGGATGTCCTTGACGATGGCCTCGATCTCCTCCTTGGTGAGCTTCTCGCCATCCATCTTCTTGCGAACATATCTGACCGAATCGGGCTTATGGGCGTAGACGATATCCACCGTACCATCCTTGCCGAGGCCTGTCTTCTTCAATATCTGGCTCTGTATTATGGCAGTCCCCTGTTCAACGATATCGTCGCTGTATGCGACTATCGCGATGGTCGTTCTCTCCCCTGTGATGGACACGCGGTCGTTCTCCTTCACACCCAGTTCTATGCAGTCCGCCTTTCCCAATGTGATGTACGGATCCGAAGAACGGATGTTGACCTCCTTTACCTTGAATTTCATTTGGATCCCCATGTCTCCAAAGCTATGGCCAATTCCTTGTGGTCTTTGGCGTATTCCTCTTTAGGGATTCCCAGGAATGCGGCATCCACTGCCTGACTCATTCCCATGGCCCCTGCTCTGACTCCGTCGGGGTGTCCAGCGACCCCTCCTCCGGCCTGGATCTGCACGTTGTTGCCCGCTTTCTTCACTATGGCCTCGACTATTCCGGGGTAGACCCCTCCAGAGCAGACGGGCATGACTGACTTGTACGGGACATCGTTACCGAGACATGCGAGCAGGTTAGCATCCTCCTTGGTGCTTCCGGACATCTTTCCCACTCCGAGGGTACCGATGTGCAGAGCATCTCCTCCGCACATTCTGGTCAGCTTGGTGAGCGGGAGCATCGCGACTCCGTGCAACGGATCCTTGGTGAATGCACCGTGCATGGTCCTGTGGACGTGGATCGGCACTTTGATCGACGGGTCCTCCGCAAGGGCCTGAACGGCACCGAAACCGCATGTGATGACATCGACCATGATCTCCCTTGCACCCCAGGACTGCACCTTCTCAGCCAGTTCGACGATCTTGTCGCCGCGTGTGCTGACGTTGATGGCATGCATCATCTTGTGGCCTTCCGCCTCGAGCCTGTCGAGTGCCTCGGCGACGGCCAATGTCCTGTCCTCGATTGGGCAGAACAGCTGATCCACCAGGGTCTCATCGTCCTTGGAGTTGGTCAATCCTCCGGCACCAGCTTCGTAAACATATTCGGCCGTCTTCTTGGGATTCAGACCGATCTTGGGTTTTACTATGGTACCTACCAAGGGCTTCTCGGGACGGCCCAGCATCTTCCTGATACCGTCAGCTCCGAACTTTGGTCCTTTGTACTGCTCCAGGATCGCCTTGGGGAAGTTGACATCCTCAAGCCTTACACCTTTGAGTGCTCCCAATCCGAACAGATTACCAGCAATGACGCTGAGGATCTGCGGGACGGTCCCGACCTCGATGCTGAAATCGTCTATGGGGAACTCCACGATGATCGTGTCCCCCGTGATGTCCACCACTCTGGCACCGAGGGACGTGAACACCTCGTTGTCCAACGTGGAGATACCGGTCCATGTTCCCGTCGACTGCTCCGCAGCAATCGCCTCGGCGGCCTTTTCCATAGGAAGGTCCGTCGTTACACGGTACTTGCAGACCACATACTTGTCCGGATCGACCGGCTCACCCAAGTGCAGATAAGAATCCATTTCTTTCACTCCTTCATAATCTCGGTACCGAACTTCCTCTCAAGAATGTCGTAGACCGAGCCGGGGGATATCAATCCCAATTCCGTAACGATCCCGTCTATATACTGCGCGGGAGTGACGTCGAAGACCGGGTTGTAGACCTTCACGTCATCCGGGATCTCTCCGGGCCTGACAACCTCGGAGACCTCGCGCTCCTCTATCTTGACCAGATCCCCCTCCAGCGATATGGGGGAGAACTTGTAGGTCTCGCTACAGGTGTAGAACTGTACCCTGGCCTCCTTCGCTGCCAAAGCCACCTGCGACGTGCCTATCTTGTTGACCAGTGCACCGTGGGATGTTATGGTATCAGCACCCACGAACACCTTGTCGACCTTCTTCATCACCAGACGCACGGCGCTGTCTATGATCAGCGTGGTGTCGACACCCGCCTTCGAGAGGTCGTTGACAGTGAGGATACCCTGCCTCCATGGGCGGGATTCTGTAGCGTAAACTTTGATGTCCTTACCCTGACTGTGGGCCTCTGCGATAACGCCGATTGCAACACTGCTGTTGCAATGGGTGACTATCGTATCGCCGTCCTCTATCCTCTTGGCGCCTATCTCGGCTATGTGCTGCACGGCCTCGTTCGACTCTTTAATGAACCTTGCCGAATTGGCCAGGATGATATCCTTGGCCTCGTCGACGCTGCCTGCTAACTTCGCACCTCTTACGGATGCCTGGACACCGTTCCACAATGATACTGCCGTAGGTCTGGAACCCAAAATGACTCCGACAGCCTCATCGAGATCCTTCTTGAAAACTGCCATATCCTTGCCCGGATAACCCTCGGCGAACTTGCCCATTGCATCGGCACCAGCCCTGGCAATCCTTCCCGCTCCGCGTATCTTCATATCGCGGATATCCTGGGAAATCGAGACGACATTTTGGTCCATGATTGTGTATCAGTGATGTGCGATAATAACTTACGCACGTGCGCGAGCGTCTTTTTAAAGAACCGTTTCGGTAACGACCCTGCGGGCCTCATCCATGCCGTAGGAGAGGTACACCGCGGCTATGAGTGCCTCGAAACAGTCGGCACGCATGTTCTCCTCGATGGCCTTGGAATGTCCCTTCATATGACCGTTGCCGACCCTCATGACGGCATCGATCCCTATGCCCTTCTCCATAATGCGCTGGGACAGCATATGGTTGGCCACCTTGTCCTGCTTGTAATCCGTCATGGGGCCTTCGCTGATGTCCGTATCCCTGTACACATGCTCGCATACAAGGAACTCGAGGATGGAATCACCGAGAAATTCGAGACGCTCGTATGATTCCACGTGCCTTGGCGGATCCATATCCGCAGCCTCGTTGGAATAGCTATCGTGAGTGAGGGCTGCGCAGAACAGTGCCAGATTATCCTCCGATACCCCTCTCAGACGGAAGGGTTCCCTGGCAAGGAACTCGCGTACGCTCTTCTCGAAGTCGGACTCCATGCACGGTAATCGGGGGATCCGTATTTAGCGGTAGGGTAGTAAGTCATCATGTACATCCGGTATGCGCCCGATAGAGAAATATTAGTAAAAGAGACACCTTCGGAGACCTATGGCCGGTAAAAAGCGCGTGAGGATGAGAGGTGTCAAACACACCTCGAAGAAACTTGAGGATGATCTGCTGGAACGTTCCAGGAACCTGGCCGACAACCCCAGTCTTCTGAGACCTCAGTGCGCAGGTAACTGCAGGAAATGCCATTTCGACAAGGTCTTCAAAAACATCGACTCCCTTCAGAAGATCCGCAACAATCCGGATGCTCTGATTAAGGAGGCCGGAAAGATGTTCAACGACGACATCACCAAGGCCTATGCCGGGACCATATCGCTGGCCGCCTCCGGTTCCGTCCCGCTCCTGGCAAGCGCCAAATTGGGACCCGATACCGTATCATATGCGGTTAGGGGAAGCGTCGGATCCGACAAGCTCATCGGATGCCAGTACTATACCGACCCGAAGATTAGGCTTCTGCTCTACAACCAGTTCATCAAGAAGAACGGCCTCTACCTCTATTCGTTCGAGGACACCACCGTGTGCTCCGACAAGTTCAACATGCCCGAGGACTACCTCTACGATACATTCTGGGAGACCCCTTACGAGTTCCCCGATGACGGCCTGGACTGCGGACATGATGCATCGGCCGTCCTCGAGATCGAAATCAAGTCCATCGGCGAGACCATAAGGATCTGCGAGAACTGCGCCAAGAACGTCTCGACCGTCCAGTTCCTGCTTTCGAGGATCGCCGGTGAAGAGCCATGGAAAGACCTCACAGTTCGCGTGAGGCACAAGTATCACAAGCCGGGAGAGAAGGATTTCGAGGAGATCCCCGAGGACAAGGTCAAGGATTATATGATCGGTAAGATCACCGATTCCTCGCTGATAAGCGAAATCAAAAGGTCCAAACTGGGAGACCTCAGGGGAAGTTCGTCAGCCACATACATCATCGGCACCAAGAACTACGGCGATTCGCTCGATTCTTTCATCGGCGATCTCGAGGGCGACGATGTTTACAAGCAGTGCCTAAAGGGATTCCTTGCCGAGAACCCCAGGGCGATAGTCTCCAAGGGCAACAGGGTCAACGATATCCTGAACATCCTTTGGGAGGCCAATTGGAAGGACATCATCACATTCTACACGGATGCCGAGACAGCTGCCAAGATGGGCGATCAGTCAAAGAGCCAGCCTATCCCTGCATTGGAGTCGGCGCACAACATCATGATATCCGCTTCCGTCGTGGATTCGCTGCCTGTGTTCAACAAGCCCGGTCCCGTGACAGAGCTCGCGGACACCCTCGCAAAGGCCGCCAAGGTCGGAGGGGAGCAGATGGTCTCCAAGACACTTCAGAACCAGGGACTCAAGAACAACAAGTCCCGCAGCGTAGCAGGAGCATTCGTCATGGCCACTGGCGCGACCGATCTGCCAATCAAGCTGAGCAAGGAGGAGAAAGATTTCGCAGATTATCTCCTTCCGTTCGCAAAGGCCGTGGTAGCAGCCAACGGCGATAAGTACCGCGACACCATGAACACGTTGCTCACTGCATCGGGTTCAGGCGAGAAGGTCTGATGCTGATATCCGCGACATAATGGGATACCGACGGAGCATACGATTTGACCTCGTGGATTCTGAGGACCTCATAACCGTCCTCTCCGCAATTCGCATCGAATATGCTCTTTATCCTGTCCTCATACTCGTTAACGTAGAAGGTGTCATGATAGTGTATGATCCCTCCGGAGCGTATCATCGACAGCGCCTTTGGAACGAATTCGGATGTCGTCTGAACGTATCCCATCAGAATACGGTCAGCGAAGTGCTTCCCCAGAAGATTCCTGTTATCGGATAATATGGGAATCACCTTGTCGGTCAGCTCATTGTCCCTGATGTTCCTGCAGAGGAACTGGTACGATTCGGGATTCTTCTCGCATGCGAACACACGTCTGGCACATGAGTATTTCGCCAGCGGAAGGGTGAAGTATCCTATGCCCGCGAACATGTCCACGACGGTCTCTCCCGTACAGTCTAGCTTCCTCATGCGCATCCTCTCATCGGTGTTGCCGGAAGCGAACATTACCTTCGTTACATCGAATCCGTATCTGATTCCGTTCTCAAGACGGACCGATTCCGTCTCCGTACCGTAGATGATCTCCATGCTGGGCTGCCTGAACTCTCCGGATACGCCCATGACATCCGCACATACTGTCTTAGCGCCCAACACTTCGGCATAGGTCCTGCCTATGAGGTCCTTGTACTGTCTGCAGCGGGGATCCATCTTCACTATGACTATGTCCCCGATGTACTCCCATTTCTCCGGGATTATGCCCTCCAGTTCGGGATATCCAGTGAGAATGTCGTGAATCTTCTCCTGGGGGCTCCTGCGGTCCAGGGTATGTGCGTCGCCTTCCAGCATCTCGATACCCATGGATCTGACTGTATCGATGTATTCAGGAAGAATCGGGACGTAACGGAATTGCTCATCCTTCCCTATCTTGGCATGGATGTCGACATATTCCTTGTCCATAAGATCGCGGATGATAGATCCGGCCACGTCCGATGGGAGTCTGGCGAACGTCACCCTCTTCATTTAACGGACCTCATGAACAGAGGAATGGCGGAAAAGAATAATGAGGGGACCTTGAGTACCTTCTTCACGACATCTCCTGGATGGTCGATGTCGATATTCTTGGCGTACTCCATCAGGTCGTTCTTCTGAATGTAATCGTAAATCCTGTTGAAGTCCGCGTCGGTGAGCTTCTTGTATCTCTTCCTCAGCTTGTAGGAACGCTCTAATTCGCGACCGAAGTCGTCCATGCAGTTCCTGCTGTATTCGGACAGATCCCTAGAATACAACGCATCGGAATCCAGTCCGTTGGTGATAGATGTCACCAAATGGGAATTGGCCTTGAAAGCGGGATACAGTCCTCCGCCAGAGAGCGGTTTCACGAATCCGGCTGCATCGCCGGTGAGGAGTACCCTGTCACCGCTGAGATACGGACGGATACCCAATGGAATCTTTCCGGAATAGACCTTGAGGATCTTGTCGTGGAATCCCATACGTACCAGTATGTCGGAAAGATACTCAGACGGCGGTCCTGCCGACCATGAACTGCAGAGTCCGATACGGGTGAAATCGCCGCATGGGATGGCCCATGCGAAGAAACCGGGAGCGACCGTGTTACCAAGATACAGCTTCAGCATCTCCTGGTCATCCATGGCATAGTCGACATCCACCTGGATGCCTCTGATGTACTCTTTGGGTCTATTATCGCCTAGCGACATCGCAACCTGGGAACCGGCACCGTCTGCACCGATCAGGACCTTTCCCCTGTGTGGACGTACGGTGGTGTCGACCACTACCGCATCTCCGACGGTGTGCCCCTGATAGCGCTCGTTGAAGCAGTAATCCGCTCCGGCGTTCTGTGCCGCCTCGGCCATCTTGACCTCCAAGTCGACACGGTCGACCATGACGCCCTTGGGCTTGTCCGAACGTACCTCTATGGACTGTCCGTTGGGGAAGGTCACCTCAGCACCGTATATGGTGCTGTAGATGTCCGGCTTGACGCGGGACATCTTGAGTGTCTCCTCGCTGATGAACCCCGTGCAGTGCATGGGGAGTCCCGGGGACTCGTGCTCCTCGAGCACGATGACCTCGTACTTCTTCTCCGCCAGTGTTCTGGCTGCCAGGTTCCCTGCGGGACCTGCACCGACCACAATCACATCATGCATGCGATCAGTTTTTCTTCGATTTCTCGTAATCGGCTATGAACTTCTGGATACCCTCGTCGGTCTTCGGATGGGAGACCATCTTCTTGAGGGTGTCGTAGGGGATGGTGGCGATGTCGCATCCGTTGAGAGCAGCTTCCAATACATGGTTGGGACCGCGGATGGATGCTGCGATGACCTCTGTCTCGTATCCGTAGTTCTCGAGGATCGTCATGATCTGTGCGACGAGGTCGCCTCCGAACTGTCCGATGTCGTCGAGACGTCCGATGAAGGGGGACACGAATGCTGCTCCCGCCTTTGCTGCCAGGAGTGCCTGGAGAGGCGAGAAGATGAGTGTGACGTTGACCTTGATTCCCTCGGATGAGAGGATCTTGGTGGCTTTGAGCGATTCGACGCACATGGGCAGCTTGACGTTGATGTTGGGGTGGATCTTGGCGAGCTCGCGACCCTCCTTGACCATCTCGTCGCATGTCATGGACATGGCCTCTGCCGAGATGGGTCCGTTGACGATCTCCGCAATCTCCTTGACGCGTGCCCTTACGTCGACTCCTTCCTTCGCGATCAGACTGGGGTTGGTGGTGACTCCGTCGAGGATCCCCCAGCTGTTGATCTCCTTGATCATGTCCAGATTCGCTGTGTCTATGAATATCTTCATCTCATCACTTCCTTGATACGGATTTCTTGGCTGCCGCGACGATATCGTCAACGGTCAGTCCGTACTTCACCATGAGGTCGGCGGGCTTTCCGGATTCACCGAAGGTGTCCTTGGTACCGATCCTCTCAAGAGGAATGCAGGTGCTGTCGCAGAGTGCCTCCGCGACGGCGGAACCCAATCCCCCTATGATACTGTGCTCCTCTGCCGTGACGCAGCATCCTGTCTTGGAGACCGATGCGATGAGCGTCTCGGTGTCGAGAGGCTTGATTGTTGACATGTTTATGACCTCGGCGCTGATGCCTTCGTCCTGTAGCTTCTCCGCCGCATCCATGCAGAATGAGACCATCTGTCCACATCCCACGATGGTGACATCGGTGCCTTCCCTTAGGACCCTTGCCTTTCCGATCTGGAACCCCATGTCGGGCTCCAGGATCGTGGGGAAATCGGCACGGCCCATCCTCATGTATGCAGGACCGTTGTACTTGGCCAGTGCCTTCGTCGCGGCGAATGCCTCATATGCATCCGCAGGAGCGATTACGACCATGTTGGGAAGTGTACGCATTATCGCGATGTCCTCCAGTGCCTGATGAGATGCCCCGTCCTCGCCTACGCTGATACCGCAGTGGGTGGCGACAACCTTGACGTTGAGCTTTGGATATGCTACCGCGAGCCTAATCTGCTCCCAGCACCTTCCAGTGGCGAACACTCCGAATGTGGATACGAACACCGTCTTGCCGGATGCCGCGAGACCTGCAGCGATACCGATCATGTTGGACTCGGCGATACCGACCTCGACGAACCTCTCGGGGCATACCTTCTGGAAATCAGATGTCTTGGTGGAACCTGCAAGATCAGCATCCATGACGACGACCTTAGGATCCTCCTTGGCCAGCTCGGCCAATGCCTTTCCGTAGTAGTTGCGCTGTGCGAGCTTCTCGGTCATTGGATCACCGCCTTGAGTTCCTCGACCGCCTTCGCCTGCTCCTCATCGTTACAGGCCTTTCCGTGGAATCCGGCGTTGTTCTCCATGAACGATACGCCCTTTCCCTTCACGGTCTTCATTATGATGACGGTCGGTCTCGCCTTCGCCGCCGCTGCCTTGTCCAAGGCCTCGAGGATCTGGCGCATGTTGTGGCCGTCGATTATTATGACGTTCCATCCGAAGGACTTCCATTTCTCCGGAAGGGGCTCGAGTCCCACGGCGCCCTCTGTGTCGCCCGTAATCTGAAGCCTGTTGCGGTCGACTATCGCTATGAGGTTGGTCAGACTGGCCTGGCGTGCGAACATCGCAGCCTCCCAGTTCTGTCCCTCCTGAAGCTCTCCGTCGCCGAGCATGCAGATGGTCTTGTAATCCTTTCCGTCCATCTTGCCTGCCAATGCTATCCCGCATGCCATGCTAAGACCCTGTCCCAACGAACCTGTGGACATCTCGACTCCCGGGACCTTTCCGCGTACGGGGTGGCCCTGAAGCTTGGAACCCATCTTCCTCAGTGTGAGGAGGTCCTCGACCGGGAAGTAACCGGCCTCTGCCAATGCGGCGTACAATACAGGGGCCACGTGGCCCTTCGACAGCACGAACCTGTCCCTCTCATCCCATAACGGGTTCGAGGGGTCGTGCTTCATGAACTTGAAATAGAGTGCGGCGATCATATCAGCCGCGGAGAGCGAACCGCCGGGGTGTCCCGAGCGTGCCTCATAGGTCATCTCCACCACATGGAGGCGGAGCTTGTTGGCGATGTTCTCGAGATCGGATACGCTGTAATCAGCCATCGTCTCACTCGCTCTCGATCCTCGGTGCGAGGAGGTAATCCACCTTCGCCGCGCCGTCTGCCAATGCGAATACCAGCTTCATGGGATAATCGTTGTCGAGCTCGATGTCGACCTGCGTACCCGACGGGATGGCCTTGATGATGTTGGCCAGGTAGTCCGGGGGGAACATGCTGCATACATCGGAATCGGTACTGATCTTAGCCGATGAAGGGTCGAGTCTGAGACTTACCGAGTCCGTGTCCCCTTCGCAGGAGAGCTCGAAGAACTCGGGACCGGCCTTCAGTGTGATGTGATCCGAGATGGACTCGACTGCGCGGATTCCCTTCTGGAGCTCCTCGATGGGAACTGTGATCGTTGCGGTGAGGTTGAGCTGGGGCACCTTGGGGTCGTTCATACCCGTGGTGTCGATGAGGCTCATGCGCCTCGTGATGTTTCCGACCTTGAAGACGAGCTTTCCGGTCGCGTCGTCCTGCTCCATCCTGATGGTCTCCCCGGATCCGGCGAGCTTGAGGACTCCCTTGACCTTCTCGAGATCGAGACCGATCTCGGTGTCCTCGGCTGAGAAGGACTCGAAAGCTCCCTTCGTGAGGTTCATCTCGATCATGGCGACGTGTGCGGCGTCGACCGCCTTGAGGGTCATCCCTTCGGATGTAATCGTGAACTTGACCTCGTCGATGAGCGTCGAGATGATGTTGACGATACCTTTGAGGACATCGGACTTGAGCTCTGCTACGAACATGATTGCACCTCAGTACTCTCTCCAGGAGTGGTTGCACTTACAGCAACGGTAGATCCTGGTCTCAGGTTCGTCGGCGGCGCGTGTCTGCCTGATGACGAAGAACGCCTCCGTGTGTCCGCACTCGGGACAGGGGATACGGGTCTTCGGAAGGGTCGCCACATTCTCTGTGATAACGGTGGTCTCCTTCTCCTTGACATCGGTCTTTATGACTTCGGCCTTTCCACCGATATCCTTGGTGGCACCGCAGGAGTTACAAACATACTTCCCATCTTTGGGGAACATCATTGAGCCGCACGAGCAAAACATGATTCAGCCTCTAAGGGCCACATCGACTGTCTGTATTTTAACGTTGTCGCGCGCCTGTAAGGAAAAGGTTGGGACGGGAGTCTGTCCCCCGTCCTTGAATGGTTTCACTTCTTGGAGGCCTTCTTCTTCTTGGTGGCCTTCTGAGCACGGACGTTCGCCTTGACGGCATCCGCGATCTCAGCTCCCTCGGCGAGTCCGTCGGTGACCTTGTTGATGTCGTATCTCAGAACGACCCAACCTTCCTCCTTCAGCTTCGCCTCGACCTCCCTGTCCTCGGTGCCTGGCTCTTCTACATATACGGCGACCTTTCCCTTGACGAACGCCACAGGGATGTGGTAGTCTCCGTAGTCCCTCCTGCACCTCATTCCCTTGTTCCAGGCGGCCCTTCTGACGAGCGCCTCGGGGGAGTAGTCGGTGTAGATGTCCTCAAGGACCTCATCCTCCTCGGACTCGGCCTCCTCTGCAGAGGATTCCTCCGGTTTAGGCTCTGCGGCTGTCTCCACGACCTCCGGAACAACGGACTCTTCCTTGATGGGTACCTCGACAGGAGTCTCCTCTACTGCGGGTTCCTCTTTAACGGGCTCAGCCTTTTCCGGAGGAACGATCTTTCCGCCGACATCCTTGGACGATACCAGCCTGGACATGAAGTCGTTGTTGGGCTTCTTGGGCTCTTCCTTTACGGGTTCGGGCTCTGCCTTGGGCTCTTCCTTCACAGGCTCCGTCTTTGCGGGCTCTGCGGGCTTCACTGCCACGACGGGTGTCGGGACGGGGACAGGCTCGGGTTTAGGCTCCTCTTTAACAGGTTCGGCGGCCTTCTCGGGCTTTTCTTCTACAGGTGCGGGCTCGACCTTCTTCGCCGGCTCCTCCTTCTTAGGCTGCTCCTTCTTAGGCTGCTCCTTCTTCTGCTCGGGCTTCGCCTCTTCCTTCTTAGGCTCTTCCTTCTTGGCTTCCTCTTTCTTCGCCTCGGCCTTCTTCTTTGCCTTCGCGTCTGCCCTGCTCTTCGCCTCGAGCTTCTCCTGCCTCTGCTGCTTCTTCCTGGCCTCTGCATCAGCCTTGGACTTCTGCTTCTGGGCCTTCTTGGCGGACTTCCTCGAGGGATCGATGACTGCCTCCTCTTCTACGACATCGTCGGTTCCCATGACAAGGTATGTAGCAAGCCAGAGACCGATGACGATGACGGCTGATGCCTCCTTGACGGAGAGCGAGTTGCCCATGAACAAAAGGATGACGATCACAGCCTCGATAATGAAGAAGACCATGTCGACGTACATCATGACCTTGTGCTTCTTGGTCATGTCCGTGTAGTATCCGACGAGCATGGCAACAGCGCCGACTATACCGATGATCTCGACAACGAGCAGCGACTCCATGCTTGCGAACTCCATGAAGACGTATGTGAGTGCGGCGACGAGTCCCAACAAGAGTATGAGGATACCGTCGCACTTCAACGACATCTGTACTTTCCTTATCGTCAGCAGGATTCCCGCTATGAGCGCGAACACACCGGCGACAGTGAGGATGATCTGCGATGTCTGGGTGAGCACCCCATCGACATCATCCTTCATTAGCAACATTACGAATGCCGCTGCAATGAAAATAACAGCAGCGAGCATCCCGACATATTTACCGTAATTGCTGTTTCCTGTTCCCATAGATGCTCCATCGTCTTTAAAGAATATAACGATTTGCGATGTGTGGCTCATTTGTCCCGATAGCATCCAATTCAATGAGCCAGCAAACTGATTTCTATGTGCCAGACATTCTGAATCCTCGTACACAGATCTCTTCGGACCCATATCATGTTTTATATACTATACATAAATAGGGTTTATTCACTCTTATAATGTGGGGCAGAGGTCCCTGCATCATCATCACAGTCAAGAAGGTCATCGAGGCCTTCTTTCACAAAGTCCTCACCATGTGGGGCAACATACGAAAAGGAGCCTAATAACATGAACATGAAGTGTAAATTCCTGGGCGGTGCCGATATGGTCGGACGCATGGGGATGACCATGGAGGGTGACGGCATGACCGCTCTCATCGAGTACGGCCTCAGCCCCACAAAACCTCCGGAGTATCCCCTGCCCGCACCCCGTATCGACTACGCGTTCCTGACGCACTCCCACCTGGACCACTGCGGTATGATCCCGCAGATCTGCGGTAAGAACGAGTGCGATCTCTTCACGACACCCCTGTCGGCAGAGATCTCGGAACTCATGATGTACGACACTCTCAAGATCGCCAAGGCGGAGGATTATCCCCAGCCCTACACAACAGGCGATATCGAGAGAACAATGAAAGCCGTCGTGCCCATGACTTATAAGGATCAGATAAGCATCAACCACATCGACGTCACAATGTTGGACGCGGGACACATCCCCGGAGCGGCGATGTTCCAGTTTGACAAGGACGTCACGACTATCTACTCAGGTGACATCCACACGGAGACCCAGAGGCTCGTCGGAGGCGCTAAGCCCCACGACTGTACGACTCTCTTCATCGAAGGAACGTACGGCGGACGCAACCACCCCGACAGGAAGCAAACAGAAGAGGCCTTCCTCGCAAAGATCGATGAGGTCATCGACCGCGGAGGAAAGGTCCTTATCCCCTGCTTCGCCAACGGAAGAACACAGGAAATCATGCTCCTGCTGAGGAACCTCGGCTACGAGATGTGGGTCGATGGAATGGGAAGATCTGTAACGAGACTGTTCCTCGACTACCCCGAGTACGTCAGGGATGTCAAGCATCTGAAAGCTGCTAAGAGGAAGTTCAACGAAGTAAGGAACCCCAACTCGAGACTTTCCGCGATCAAGGGACAGATCATCGTCACAACTGGCGGAATGCTCGACGGAGGACCGGTCCTCGGATACCTCAACGCTATCAAGGACGACCCCAAGAGCGCCATCCTCCTGGTAGGATACCAGGCCGATGACACCAACGGAAAGATGTTGCTCGACGAGGGCTGCGTGAAGATTGACGGCGAGGTCGTCAAGATCGCATGCGAGCTGCAGAAGTATGACTTCTCGGCACACGCGGATCACGACCAGATCGTGAACTTCATCAGGGAATGCGATCCCGAGAACGTGATCATCATGCACTCGGAGTCGCGTGAGGCGTTCCTTCCGGATCTGGAAGGCGACTACAAGGTGTTCCTCCCCAAGACAGGCGAGGAGTTCAGCCTGGACATGTGAACAAAGGGACACCGGGGCTAAGCCCCGGGCCCTTAAAATCTTTCAATTTTCCACTCTGACGACCTTATTCTTTATCGCTACAGTACATATGAACGAAATACACAGCACCACGATAGAGAAGCACATAATCGGTATGAAACCTGCCAAAAGTTCATCCTGAGACATTGAACCAATACTTCCAGAGCTATAGAATCCGAAAATAGATGCAAAGACTGCACAGCCTAGGGCTGATGCCAACGGGCTGACGGCTAGCATGATATTCGCGGCCTCCTCTTCACATCCTGGCGTTGAATGATGGACCATGCGTGTCGGCAATGCAGTCCCATTAAATGCATTCGATGCCCCGAGGAGTATTATCGGGAACAGCAGAAACACTGCTTCCGATCTCTGGATTGCCAATATAATCATAATGACACAAAATAGGGCCCTTAGGAAAGGAGCTGCAACAGACGGCCATTTGCACCCATGTCTGTCACAGATTTTGCCGACAGGTAAAGACAATATGATCGTTGAAACGGACGAGATAGCAATATATACGCCAGATTCGAACTCACCCATGCCCCAATATCCCTGGAACATATATGGCAGGATATAGAAACAACCTCCCGAGATTATGCTGCACAGGAAGAATGCCACCATTATTGTTGTGTATTCCTTATTCTTGAACAGCTTCGGGGACAGTATAGCCCTTTCTTTATCCCTCTTGATGCTTAAAATCAGAGCGTATATAGACAAGCAAATCACAGCGATGAATGCTATTATGATAACTGACTGTAACGAACCTAATCCGCTGAACAGGCTAGAACTCTGTACTAGCCCGAGTGCCATAGATATCAGGATCATGACAGACAATGAACCCAAAATAGTGGGATCCTTTGCAGATTCAATACTCAGATCCTTGGGCAGATATCTTACGGCCAGAACAGTTATCAATATACAAATCGGGATGTTGAAATAAAAGATCCAACCCCAGTGCAGATTCGCCGAGATCGCTCCACCAATCAGGGGGCCAACAATTATCGCAAAACCGGATGCTATGCCCATAACTGACATTCCCAGACCTTTTCTATCCCCAGGAAGCAACTTGACTATTATTGATGGCATCACAGACATTAGCATCGCAACTCCGATGCACTGCAAGATACTGAATAAGATGAGCATCCAATATTCTACACTCATACCGCATAACAAGGACGTAACGGCAACAATAAGCGACCCAATTATCGTGAATTTTTTCAAACGTCCGTTCTTGGCCATCCTACCAAATGGAAGGACAAATGCAGACAATCCCGCCGAACAAACAATCAGAATCAAAGAACTCTCTACCACCGAGATATTGAAAAATGTGCTAATCGTTGGCAGGGATACACTCAGTAAGGAATAATCCGAATTAATCAAAAAATCGGCTAAGAATAGTATGACTAGTGCTACCAGATGATTGGATTGAATTTTACTTTCCACTCTTATCACCTCATCTTGATTCCTTACAAAATTGTATCTTGTCCCTATCGCTACCACATTCGATCATTCCGAAAAATGACATCGCCACACTCAAACCTTCCTTACCGTAGGGTATGGATTCTGCAATTGATAGGTCGACATCCAATACCTCTCCGGCAGATATAGAGTCTACAGTCAATTTCAAATCTGCAAGCGTATGAGCGAATTTAAACGAATCATCCTCCATCATCAGGTCAGGATAATTATTCTCAAGTTCCTTTATCATCTTGTAATCTCTCTCGAGAATATCCTTCGATTCCGCCACAAGGAAGAGATTTCCAAGGGAAGTTGAGAGATCGATTGTCTTTGAGATGAGCCTTTTTCCATCTTTCATATCGCATGAGAAATACGAAGGCAGAGCTGACACCAGAATATTCGTCGGTGCCGGATCTAATTCGCCCACTTTGGTAGCTGTCAGCTCCTCTACAATTGCATATTTACCATTAGTGTCGAAGTGAACCTTCAACATATCTGAAAACATCTCCTCATCCATTGTAGCAAAGCTATAATCAGCATATGTGCAACCATACATCGCAATTTGGAACTCCTCAGGCTGGGAAGCACCCATCATACGCGGATTGGTCTCTATAAGTATTGGTCCTTCCGAATTCCAGAAGTATTCGGAGTGACATAATCCGTAGCGAACGCCTGTTGCATCGAGTACGGCTAAAGCATAATCTATCAAACCCCTGGGAGCCGAGGACTCGCTCAAAAGCATTTCTCCATCGTAGAAAACATTACCGTTCGCGTTTGTAAGGCGATACCTCCAAAGGTCCGTTATGACATGTTTGCCATTGCACGAAGCCGTATTGACGACATATTCCTCACCAATCACATACTCCTGCATTAGGATATCAACATCCTTCTCACCGATGTTGTTCGTGGAATTCCTTAAGAGATTGAAATGATTGATACACTCATCCAAACTGCTGCACACCTTGAAACCTACGCTAGCGCCGGATGATGTGTATTTGATTGCACATTTACCGTTACATGTTTCCCAGAATTCCTTAACTTCCTTCTCTGACTTGACAGATCTGGTGCGCATATGCCTGAGGCCGGCCTTTTCAAGGGCCGTGGCCATTCCAAGTTTGGTGGTGCGCAACCATGTTGTCGAAGGATCGTTTCCAGGAAGACCCAGACGTTTAGAAAGTTCATCTGCAAGACCGACTCCGGGATCGCCTCCTGCGAACACCGCTTCAATCTTCTTTCCCTCCAAGATAGCCATTGCATCATCTGCATCCTGGCACACTTCAACCTCTTCACCTGGAAACGATTTCTCGAATCCCTCCACAATCTTATCGAAATTTGGGATCGGAGCGTATGGTATAAGGACAATCGGTTTAAGGTTCCGCTTTTTAAACGCAGCAACATACATTACGGAAGTCGATACGGGTAAAATCACTACGGCAAATCTATCACTCAAACAACAAGCCTCCACATTGTCTGTGAATCATGATTAAGAAATAAAAATCCAACTAATGACTCGAGCTTTTTCTTATAATCGGAATAAAACTTCCAATCATCGACAGACCAGAATCTATACTGTAAACTTTGTTCCTGTCAGTTATCCATCTATCATTTGAATACCTTCCACTCAACCGATTTATACGAAATATATTGTTACCAGTATCATGTCACTCAATCTAGATGAGTACACCTGTGAATTCTGCGGCGGACCCTGTAAGAACGTAATCTATGCTGCATTCGTCTGCGACAACCCTGAGTGCATTGAGAAAGCCAGGGTAGCTCGCGGTGGCCCAGGCGGACATATGAAGAGGAAGGCCGAAGGGAAACCTATTATTCCCCAGGACCTGGAACCCGCTATCGAGGACAATAAGAGAGTTTGATATTACCTCTTTCAGCCTAACTTTCTCTGGACGATTGAGTACAGTTTCAGAATAAGCTATCCAACTCTACCTTTCTCATTTGAAATTCAAACCTTCCATCTACCGAGCAAACCGAATAGCAATAATCGTCGTCCACAGCATATTCCTTAAACCGATAATCCCTGCAGTCTACATTCTGATCTACAGCGATATCCTCACCGATGGAGATGCAGTATTCATCGAGGCCCAGACTGAGTCCCAGCCCTGTAGCTTTCATGAAGCTCTCTTTAAGCGTCCAGAACCGAAAGAACATCCTGAATCTCTCTTCTCCTTCACACCTACTAATGCTATCATATTCTACACCATGGAAGTAGTTACGTGCAATGTTCAGATCGATAGGGGAGATTATCTCGACATCACATCCTACATCCTGATCGCTCACTGAGCACATCACACGTTCCCCGGAATGTGACAGATTGAAACATGTGTCAGATCCTCTGAGAATCGGCTTTCCTTTGGAGTCACTGACGACTTCGATAGCTCCCGGATCCTCTCCGAGATCATTCAGTGCATTAATCAAAAGCAACTCCACACCCAATGATAGTCTGCGATCCCTGTCGAATACGAAAAGATCCGTCTTCTCCCTGCGTGCAGGAGATACCTTGCGATACGCCTTTCCATAAAGGATATGGTCCTTCAACGGCTCCACATCTGAATAATATGTGATCACAACCATGTTCTGACTCCCATCAATGATCATTGTGGCCCAATGTTATGACATTATATCCTTCATTGTTGCAACTGTATACTACCTCATCATTTCTTCTCGATAGTCTCGGTAACAAGTCTGTCAAATATCTCCACAACTTGTTTGAGAAGCCTGTCAGATATCTTTTTGGAACGCGTTACAATTAACATATAACCGTCACCGCTCTCAGTCATCCTCGACCAGAAGTCAGCAATCGACATGTCTGTTCCGCGTAGGTTCTTCACATGGTCAAATATTGACGCCCCATCCATGGAGTAGAAGTTAGCGTATTGGAATCTTATGTTCCACTTCACACCATGATCCTTCATCATCTCCCAAACGGAATACTCATCGAACGACATGCATTCCAGGATCTGTGAGGAGACATCCTTCATAATGGTTACAACGTCCTTGTCAGCCGTCTCTACTGATACTGGAGCGCCTTTAGCGTACAGGTCAATACTGTCATCCAACGGTATGTGCCCTCTTCCATCATGGGTCAAGAAGAACAGACACCTGTCCTTTCCAGATAGTTCCGTGAATGTCCTTCCCAATATCGCGGCGAAGAAACCTGCCACAGAGAGTCTATTTTCACGGATGTACTTGCGTATCCTGTCTCCGTCCGCTGTAATTTGATGAGCTATAAAACCGCTCTTTTCTGACTGCTCCATTGGGAGATAATCCGTACATGACCCTGCAATTACCCTCTCGGCCAATTGTTTAGAGCGCTGATAGCGTTCCGAACCTTTCATCACCTTATCGTATGCGGCGACACGGAACTGTCCATCGTCGAACTTAGGCGATTCTCCTCTGTAGATTGAGATCATCTTATTCACAAATGCTCCAATCGAACGCCCATCAAAAATCAAATGGTGTATATCTGACAGAACAGTGACCCTCTCCTCCCAATAACAGATGGCTGCCCTGAATAATGGTTGTGCCTCTATATCGAACCAAGTGACGAAGATCTTCGCGATCTCATTCGGATCCGCATACACGATTTGGATGTCCACATCGCTATCGAAGTAAATCATCGGTTCCTCGCCTTTGGAAGAGAGCCTTGACCGAAGAATAGGTGTAGACCTGATACATTCCTCAAGCACACACTTCATGTTCTCTGGATCCTTCCACCAATCCATAGATATGGAGAACGGCAGGTTATACCACGTTCCGGGATCGTTCCGTATGTACTCATACATGCTCCTCTGTGCATCCGTAAGCGGCGATCCAGTCTCCTGATTGTAGAGGTCTGCAATCTCCTGACCACTGATGTATGAATTCTGCATCATCGCCCTGACCGTACGCATGGCCAAAACATCCGCCGGAGTGATTCCGATATTCTCCAGTCCCATGTCATGCAGCAACGGAAGCAGACGTATGGCCTTGATGGAATCGCCGCCCAATTGGATGAAATCATCATCTATGCCTATCTGCTCCACTCCGAGTATCTGCTCGAATGCTTTGCAGCATTTCACCTCTAAATCGTTCCTGGGTGCTGCATATTGAGCACGCAAGCTATCGGTATCCGGTTTGGGCAAACGTCTCTTATCCACCTTGGCATTGACAGTCAGTGGGATGGAATCCATAATGATAACGTAGGCTGGGACCATATACGCAGGTTTACTGGCGGCTACGAAAGACGTAATCTCGCTTGCCGTTATTGAAGAACCTGGTTCGATCACCACGTACGCACAGAGCTCCTTTCCACCTGTACTGTTGACAATGGGCTGCACGGTAACATCCCTGATACCATTGATTCCGCGTATGACTGCGTCGACCTCTGTAAGCTCCACCCTGTTACCACGTATCTTAACCTGACCGTCTCTTCTTCCCAGAACACCCAGAGTTCCGTCTGGTAACCAGCGGAAGAAGTCTCCTGTTGCATAAATTGTCTCATAACCTTCGATTGTATCGAACGGATTGGGAGAGAATACTTTGGCATTGAGCTCTTCCCTGTCCAGATATCCTGTGGAAAGCTGTGAACCCGCAAGATACAACTCTCCGACCGCTCCATTGGGAATCCTACGCTTCTCCGCATCTAGAACGTATGCTTTGATGTTCGGAAGGAGATAACCGACCGATGACGGATCCTTACGGTCGTTAACATAGATTGCAGTGGATAGCGACAGATTCTCGGATGGTCCGTAAGATTCACATGCACCGATGGATTCCGGAGCTGTGAACACTCCCAGTTTCTCTCCTCCGTACAGAAGGAACCTGACCGTCGTCTCGAATCCGGATGATGCGAAGAGCTTTCCAACCTGCGTTGTGATGAAGGTGTGCGTGACATTCTGCGATACGTAATGATCGTTCAGCGCTTCCATATCCAAGCGTATGTCCTCTGGTACAACGTCCACCGATGCACCGCAGAACATCGCAGCGAAAACGGCCATTGTATGGATGTCGAAAGCGGTGCTTGTATAGTACCCATAGCAGTCCTCTGGAGTCATATGCGTGAAATCCACATACCACTCGCACATATTCACAACAGCGCGGTGTGTAATCTGCGACCCTTTGGGCTTTCCTGTGGTACCTGACGTATAGAGGACCACACATATGTCCGACGCTGTGGGGTAGCGAGCAATGGATTTCTCCGAAGGATTGACATCCTCCACGCAAACCACGGGGATATCATCTGCAAGAGAGTGTATCCTTTCGGCCATCTCGCGGACTGCTACTGCTGCCGCGGGTTTGGAATCCGTGAGCATATGAAGAACACGGTCATCTGGATAACTGTCATCGATAGGCACGTATGCAGCTCCCGACTTTATTATCCCCAAAGGAACGGTGACGTACAACTCAGAACGTGGGACAAGCATCGCAACACGATCCCCCACCTTCACGCCAGCTTTGATAAGCGAATCTGCTACACCGTTGGAAATGTTCTCTGCCTGGACATAACTTATCCGCTTGTCAAGATACTTTACCAACACCGCTTCCGGATCCTTCATCAGAGAGGTATGGAAAGCTTCGATAGCAGTTCTGTTGATCAACTGCTTCGCAGTATCGTTGTATGAATCCTGAAGGGCAAGATCATCCTCTGACACGTATTGTATTTCAGAGAGTCTCTCACATCTCATCAGTCCATTGAGGACACGTACATACGAATCTACAAAACGCTCTGCCGTGGACTTATGATATTTAGCACAGCAGAGCAGATAACATACATACCCATCACCATCCGTCATTATGTTGAAATCGAAATCAGTCAGGACATGTTCCCTGTTACCATTTGCATAATGTTCGAATGATTCAAGGAAGTTCTGAGACGGCACATATTGGAACTGGACAGCTCCGGTGACACCGAACCTGCGCACAATCTCATAGAATGGATATCCGTGGTTGGCGACAGTCTGTACGACACGGTCACCGACGGATTGAAGGAAGTCCTTCACCGTCGAATCCTTGCAATCTATGAGTATCGGAAGTATCCTAGCGAACATACCGACAGAGCGCTCAAGCTCCGGTGTGTCCCTACCGTTCTCCATCATACAGAATATGCTGTCACTGCGCCCCGTGAATCTTGACAGTGTATACGCGAATGCGGACATGAAAAGATTGTTTGCGGTGATGCCTTCCTTCCTACAGAATGCCTCCACCCTATCAGACTTTATATCAAGCCTTTTCAGAACATCGCAGGGCCTGTCGGAACCATCTGATACAGGTGATGAATCCATATCAGCGCCCGAGAACATCTCGTCGAAATACGTTTCCGAACGTGAGTATTCAGGACTGTACTCCGGAACGTTATCGGCTGCCGATTGAATGAAGCCCAGATCCAAAGATAGCCTCTTGCCGCCATATGCATCGATGATATCCTTTCTCAGATTGCCTACCGACAGGTTATCGACGGCCAAATGATGGATGTTCATCATGAGCTTCACCCTTTCGCCTTCCTTCACAATCCAGAACCTGCTGACACCTTTGTGGAAGTCGAATCTCGAATTGAATTCCTCATAATCGGGTTCTCCCTCAATGATGCGAATATCGGGGATAGAATCACATATGAACCAGGGATTGATGCCCTTGCGTCCCACCCTTATCCTTAGTGCGGGATGCGCACGTATGACCTCATCAACAGCAGCCCTCAGTACCTCCACAGAAGTACCTTCGGGCATGTTGAGTATGTTGGGGGAATTGTATGCGTTGCCCATATCGCCCTTACTCTCGTCAAGAAGAACATTGAGCGTAGGAATCGATAGTCCGCATGAGAATATCCCCTCCGACATCCTTCTGGAGAATTCCTTGGAGAACGAGATCAAATTCTCAGAGAACTTATTCACCAGGTCCTCCGCGTTCTCATCATAGATGGTGTCACGGTCACAGTAACAAAGAATCCTGAACCTGTTGCTCTCTTTGAAGACATTGATTGAAATGCCGTGAACAACAAGCGACGGGTCGCCTGCATCCGCAGGACCCATGCCTTCCCATTGCGAGAAACCATGGTCACAGAATGACATGGAATCGCTTAGGTAATTGAAAGACACGGGCGGGAGTCCAGTGATACCGTTAACGCCCGCTAAACGCAGAACACCGTAACCTATACCTCCTGACGGAACGGCATTCATCTTCTCGATAGTGTTCCACATGATGTCGTCCATATCTTCAGTGGAAGGGATCGAGATTGGATAAAGGGAAGTGAACCAGCCTACCGTTCTGGACACGTCGCCTAGTTCCTCTATACGTCCATGTCCCTCCATCGCTATATGGACGATTGATTCCCCGAATGTTTGATGACAGGCTTTCGCAAGACCTGCAATCATCACCTGATCCAATGTGGCTCTGAAAGGATTGTCTGATAACTCTAGCGGCGTGACAGGAACGACAGATTCTAAGGTACGTATCCCCGTATCGGTTGCAGAACAACTGGTGATGCCCTTGCATTCACCGATCCAATAATCCACCTCAGCCTTGTCTAATGAATCCTTGAGATTCGTTATCTTCTCTGCCCATTCTTTGTACGATTGTGTCTTGGAAGGGAGTCTATCAACGGACCCTTCCATCATTCCGCTGTATGTTCCTAATAGATCTTGAAGAATGATGTTCCATGAAACCGCATCGACCACAAGGTGGTGGATGGAGATACATAAGAGATCATAATCGTGACATTCGACAACACAACAAGATATCATACGTCCTTCCAAGATATCAAGATCAGAGAGTATCTTCCTGACCTCATCTGCGATATCCTCGTCTCTATTGATGATCATATTTCCTACATGACATACCGACTGCCCAGCTCTGCCGATACGCAGATGACCGTCGAATCTCGAACGAAGAATGTCATGATGATCTGTTACTTTGTCAAAGGCCTTTTGCAGAACGGTGACATCGATTCTCGAATCGCTGCGGAGGACCATGAATTGATAGAAGTGATCCTTGTCCGGGACTGAACTTTCGAAAATCTGCACATTGGGAACGATCTCGCATCCTCCAGTCACCTCAGCTGCATTGTATTCTGACGCCACAGTAATAGTAGCAACTGCCCTTACTGTGCGTTTCTTGATTATGTCCTGTGCCGAGACTGTGAGACCTTCTTTACGAACGAGAGAAGAGACCGATATCGCCTTTATCGAATCTCCACCTAGGGAGACGAAGTCATCGTCGATATACACCTGTTCCATGTCCAGGATTCTCGAGAAAGCATCACAGAGTATCTTTTCAATCTCGTTCCTGGGTGCAATACCTTCGGTCTTCGAAGAATGTGGCTCTGGGAGTGCCCTGCGATCCACCTTTCCGTTGACAGTGAGCGGTATGGAATCCATCAGTACCACATATGCCGGGACCATGTATGCGGGTTTGCGCTCCGCTATGTATTCACGCACATCCTGCTCTATGATGTTACCAGTGGCGACGACATAGGCACAAAGTTCCTTTATCCCGGATTCTGCCACACGAGGCTGTACCGTGACCTTGTCGATTCCATCCATGCTAAGAATGCAGGCTTCTACCTCGGTCAGCTCGACCCTGTTACCGCGGATCTTGACTTGTCCATCCCTTCTTCCCAGAATCATCACTGTGGAATCGGGTAGGTAACGACAGTAATCCCCGGTGTTGTAAAGACGACCATACAGGGGATCGTCAGAATATGGGTTGACACTGTACGCCTTCTTGTCCGCATCAGGGCGGTTGAGATAACCATCTGCTAACTGATGTCCAGCAATGTACAATTCACCGATGGCCCCGTAAGGAAGACGGCGCTTCTCAGAATCCAGTATGTACAATCTGTTGTTCGGCAAAGGCCTTCCAATCGATGAGGGGAACCTCCCCTCTACATCGGATGTGCATGTGAAAATGAGGTTCTCTGTTGGTCCGTATCCGTCTATGAGCTTATATGTGCCGTTTGGCTGCATGTTACCGGACGCTTCTCCTCCGACGAACAAATGCTTCAGGACCGAATTACTCTGGGATGCGGTAAACATCCTACCGACCGAGGTGGGCAGGAACAGCTCTGTGACATGATTGGACTCCAGATGATCGTTCAAAGCACCCATATCCAGACGCACACTCTCCGGTATTATATCCAGACAGCAACCGCAGTATATTGCACCGCAAATGGGCATGAGGTGTGCATCGAATCCGTAACTGGCGTAAAGAGCAAATTTATCATCTTTTCCAGCCGATGTCGCCTGCGCATACCATTCCGAGAAATTATTCACTGAGCGATTGCTTATGATGGATCCCTTCGGTTTTCCAGTTGTACCTGATGTATACAGGATCAATGACGGCGCATCGGGATCCTGCGATACATCTTCGCCTGAATCCTCCTCCACTGAGGTTACGTCAATGATGATGGCCGAGGTGAGACTAGACGCCCTCTCTGCCGTCTCAGGCGTTACAAGAACTGCCTTGACATCCGCATCCTCCATCATGAATCCCAGACGCTCATCCGGATATGTCAGATCCATCGGGACATACACCGCGCCTGATTTCTGAATGGCCAGGAACACGAGCCCATACCATTCCGAACGCTCTACGAACGATGCGATGCTCACGCCTCTTCCTGCCCCGACCTTGTTCAATGCAGAAGAGATCGATGATGTGATGATATCTGCTTGCTTGTAGGTGATGCGCACCCCTTCATAACTGATATAGACGGAATCTGGGGATTCAGCCACATCATGTTTGAACGCATCCAGGAAACTGGTGAACCTGGTCTCGCATGTGGACCAAAGATCCTCTTCGCGACGTATGTCCTCCTCAGATGCCAGCTGTATCTCCTTCATCCTGGAGACCTTTCCGGCCACCATCGACGATAGTACACTATCAAATGTCCTGCCTATACTGATTACACGTTCTGGCGCGAATCTTGCCGTATGAAGAACAGAGAAAATCAGAGAATCCCCGCTTCCCATCATATTTACGGACATCTCATCCGTAAGTCCGCTCTCCTTCTCATCCAGCGGTGTAAAACCTTCATGAAGGTCTGACATGGGTATGTCGATGAAACCTGCCGTGAACTGGAATGTGATGTCCGCATTCACTCCATAGTCCTTGGAGAGTTTTCTGAATGGGTATGAACCGTACCTTGCGGTCTCCATGATCTCTACTGTGGCCTTCTGCAGGTAATTGTCCACTGTATCGTCGGAAGTGTCGATGTGCACAGGTAGTGTCCTTACGAACATACCTACGGATCTGTCCACTCCTGGTATGTCCCTCCCGTTGTCGATGTTACAGAACACCGCGTCGGACCTACCAGTATGCCTGGAAATGGCATAAGCGAACACGGCAGCGGTGAGTGCTCCCGGGGACACGCCCTGCTTGCGAGCGAAGGACTCCAGAGATCTTATCCCTGTGGACATGGTGATAGTTGTCAGACCGATCTTACCGTCAGGATCATCGATCAGTCCGTGATCCACATCCGTGCCCGCGAACCTCTCTTCGAAGAAGCGAGCAGCCTCCTCGTTATATTCCGCCATAGCCTGCCCGTATGCCGATGCCACTAGGAATCCGAGATCCGGTTTGGCTGGATACTCGGGCAATGCCGAAATCGCTGATTTCACGATATCCCTCGACAGCCCGTCGGCAATGACATGATGCAATGCACCCTCTACGATTGTATGCCCTTCCTTGGAATAGATGGCAAACCTGCTCAGGGACACGGCCATATCAAATGGATCCCTGATCCCTTGTGCATCACCGATCCTGATATTGGGCTCCTGTCCGACGACAAGATATGGAACGTCCCTATTCTCGATACGGCATCCGAGTATCGGGTATGACGCGAAGACATTATGCAGAACTGATTCCGCCTTCTCCAGAGATATATCCCCGAGATCGACCTCGAAATAGTTATTGTAGGCTGTCTCTTTCCCGTTGACTATCTGGTCCAAATAAACATTAAGCTGGCTCTCTGTGAGCGGGCATCCTGTCTCCAGAGTGTACATGCTCTTATTGAAATTCACACTCTTGGTAGATTCCATTATCCTGCGGACGGTCGCCAGACGAAGAATATCCGAACTGTTCACGTGGAATGACAAACGTGAACGTACGGCGATGGCCATGAGAGAATTACCTCCCAGTGAGACAAAGCTGTCATCGATACCGATGCTCTCTATCCCCAGGATCTCCGAGAACACATTGCATAACTCTTCCTCGCGTCCATTCCTAGGAGCGACAAATGGCGGCCTATCAGCCGTCCTGGAAGGTGTCGGCAGAGCACGTTTGTCGACCTTTCCATTGGAATTCAACGGTATCCTATCGATACTCACTACGAATGACGGCACCATGTAGAGGGGTTTGGACGATGCGACATGGTCGCGGATGAACTGGACATCCAGATCTGTGTCCATATCGGGAACTACATATGCCACCAAACAATCTTCATTCGATACCGTCATCTTCTGAACGGTCACGGCCTTTACCCCATTACATTCGCGGATAGCGGCTTCTATCTCGGTCAACTCGACCCTGTTACCACGAATCTTGACCTGCCCGTCTCTCCTGCCGAGCATACCAAGAGAACCATCCTGTAGGATCGTTCCGACATCACCTGTGTTGAACAAACGCAGATTATCCTCCGAATCAGCATATGGATTATCCATGAAGGCGACGTTGAGTTTCGGATCATCGCCGAAATATCCCCTGGCCAATTGCGGTCCCGAGATACATATATGTCCGAACGCACCCATAGGAACTCTTCTGTTCTCCTTGTCAAGGACATAAACGCGCATGTTTGGGGCCGGGAATCCCACGCTGAGATCGTTTATGCGGGTGGTCAGTGTCCCCTGACAGACACACTGCATACCTTCGGAACTACCATACGTGTAACATATGTTGCATGGCTCGTTGCCATTGAACCCGCCGATAGGTTCTCCACCCATATTCACCGTTATCCTCCTTCCCTTATGGACATCGAAGAACATTCTAGAAACGGAAGATATCAAATCGATAATTGTGATGCCTTCTTCATCCACATGTTTGGAAAGTGAGTTCATATCGGTACGCACATCTTGTGGGATGATGTCCAACCTGAATCCCCCGACAACCGGAGGATACAGCAACGTGGCATGGGAAACGAATCCAAGTCCACAGAACATGCCCAGAACGGTATCCTCATTGAGTCCACGACCAGATATATAGGCGTCAGAGTTGCTGACCAGATTGCATCTTGTGTGGACGACCCCTTTCGGTTTACCGGTCGAACCCGATGTATATACGATGAATGCATCGTCGAACGGATCGTATTCTGATGGAACAAACTCACCTTTCTTCTCATTGTCCACTAAGATCAGGGGGACATCGGTCAATGTTTTTGCACGATCCACCTGGTCAGAATCGGTAATTATCACTGCTGGATTGCAATCATTAATTATCTCCCTCAAACGATCGTCAGGGTTCCCCGGATCCAATCCTGCATAACATGATCCAACAGACAGCACTGCCAAAGGCGCCAGGAGGAACCACTCCGAACGTTCAAGAAGAATGCATACTCTGTCTGTTCTTCTCGTTCCCAGATTGCGGATGGATTCTGCCAGGCCCCCTATGAGATCAGCGCATTCTCTGAATGTGAACCTTCTACCTCTAGCCGATATGAGCTCCCTATCAGGACTCTCTTCCAGATAGTGAGAGAACGCGTCCATGACGTCTGGATAACTGAGAGGACGGTCCGTGAATACAGAGTCCATGGTACTGATCTCCTCTGGCGATGTGTATTGTATGTCTGAGAGGCGGGAGCACTGCATAAGTCCGCTGAGTATCCTGTCGAACACTTCGGCCAAACTCCTAGCGAATGCATCCGAATATGAATCCGAATGCTCCACACCGATTTCCAGGCCATCATCCCCGTAATCGTATACGGCGGCCAATATCTCCGTCACCCTGTCACGATCTATATGGTGGATAACCTCCTTGCCGTTCTCGATGACTGTCTCCTCCTCCGTGGGTTTGGACACGAGGTCTGCACGGTATTGGAATACGATGTCCGAACGTATTCCGAATCTCTCGGACACTTTCCTGAAGGGATATCTCTGATGCTTCTTCGCTGTATCTATCTCTTTGGAACTGTCGAGTATGAATGCTCTTGTATCACGGTTCTCACATGAGATGCGGTGAGGGACAGTCGTTGCGAACATACCTGTAGACGTAGAAAGATTCCCGAAATCCCTTCCGCTCTCCACAGTGCAGAACACCGTATCCTCGGACCCTGTAAATCTGGATAAGGCATATCCGAATGCCGATACCAGTATGTTATAAGCGGTCGTACCCATAGATGCCGCCACATCACTCAAACGTTTCCTGCCAGCGGACAGATGCATATAGATGCAGCCACTCTTGCCGTCTGGCGAACGCAGAGGCTTTGAATCATCATAGCTACTGAACATCGAAGAAAAGTAATCTGACCCCTCTTTGTATCCCGCGCTGCCTTCAAAAGCATCGGCACCGGCCTTGAAGAAGGTGAACCCTTCATCGTATTCCAATTCTTTTCCAGCAATGGCCTTCACGAACTCATTCTGGAAGACCACCACGGACATACCATCGAATACCAGGTGATTGACGCAACCGTATATCGTCTTCCCACAGATCACGAACCTGGAGAGAGGGCCGGTCTCCATATCGAACGGAGCGGTCATCTCCTTCATCGAAGGAGGTTCATCTCTGATTGCCACCGACGGTTCCGAATCGCATACGATGTACGGTCTGCCTTCACGGACCTCTATTCTGGAACATATCACTGGGTGAGCTCTGATGACCTTATTCAATGCCTCGAGAGCATCTTCAGAGGATGCATCCGTCCGGAATGTGAAATCCATGTTGTATGCAGTCTCTTTTCCGTTCATGACGACGTCCATATACATCGTCTCCTGATCTCCTGTGAGAGGACAACCAGTCTTAGCGGTGTATGGATTCTCTATCGACTGTATCCTTCCCTTCTCGGCAATTTGACGGGGCGTACGATATTGTAAGATCATCGAGACCGTGGTCAGATCAGCAATCCGACTCTGGACCTTTATCGCCCTAAGGGAGTCTCCCCCGAACTTCACGAAGTCATCATCTATACCCCATTTCTCCAAGGAGAATGATTCGGCAAATGCCTTGCATATCCTCCCCTCTACATCGTTACGTGGCGCCACATAGTTCTCTTCAGAAATCGATATCTTCGGTTTTGGAAGAGCCCTGCGATCCACCTTTCCGTTTATGTTCAACGGTATACTGTCTATGAAAAGCACATGTGACGGTACCATGTATTCCGGCTTCTTCGATGCAACCAGACTCTGATAGTCGAATGATCTATCCCCTCCGACTATGTAAGCCACCAGTTCCATGACGCCCTGGTCATTCATCATCCCTTGTACGGTAACCTGATTGACCGATTTGCTGGCACGGATGACCTCTTCGACCTCTGTTGTCTCGACCCTATTGCCCCTGATCTTCAGCTGATTGTCATGACGCCCGTATACTGCTATTGTGCCGTCTGGCATGATAGTGGCCAGATCTCCGTTATTGAACAACCTGTCATATCCGGGTTCATTAGTGAATCTGTTACTGCTGATCTTCTCCAAAGTGAGTTCCTCAAGGTTCAGATACCCTCTCATGACCATCAGTCCGCTGATGGTCAGGACTCCAACAGCGCCGGGAGGTAGCCGACGGCCCTCTGAATCCACGACAAAGGCCTTGAGATTCTTGTCCAACCGCCCAACCACGAATTTATTACCTCTGTCAGTAAGACGGCAATGCGATATCGAAGCCACCTCAGAACATCCATAACATACCCACATGATGGATTCGAAGTCCGAATCGATGATGCCGACCTGCTCTCCAGCCATCATGATACATTTCAACGTTGTTGTTGATGTATAGCCGGAATAAGCTTTAGCGATACTTGGTGTGACATTGACGTGCGTAATATGATGACTGCGGAAGTATTCGTCCATGGCAGGCATATCCCTGCGTATCTCTGATGGCATCACGTCGACAGCCGAACCGACGAGTATAGGAGGGTACAGGGACGGCACATGGAACATGAATCCCAGATTGACGAATAAAGACACTATGCTGTTTCTGTCAAGGCCTATGTCCAAATATGATGCTGCACAGTTTATGAGGGATCCACGGTCCTGGATCACTCCCTTGGGCCTACCGGTCGTCCCGGATGTGTAAGCCAAAATCGCTATGTCGGATTCCGTTACGGTTACATCAGGGAATGGACATGGTGTTACATCACCAACGTCGATGAGGGGGATGTCCGTAAGAGCTCTTATCCTTTCGATACTATCCTTATCGACCAGAATAGCAGCAGGGTTACAATCTTCCAGCATGTACTGAAGGCGGTCATCGGGTAAAGCTATGTCCAAATTACAATAAGCAGCACCTGCACGCATGATAGCAAGTGGCCCCAACGCAAGCCATTCAGACCTATCCATGAAGATACCGACCACATCTCCACGTACTATGCCGAGAGACACCAATTTCGCTGCCAATCCCCCGGTGATTCCATATGCTTCTGAGTAACTATAGACGCAGTCTCTAAATTTGACAAAATTGTTATCAGGGGTCTTTTGAGACCACCATCTGAACGCGTCGAGTATATCCGGGAACGGAGCATCCATGGACGTATCGTTCACATTGTCCAGGATTTTTAAGTCGGCATCGGATATATAATCAATTTCCGAAAGACACCTAGTACTGAGAATCCCCTCCATTATCTTGCTCAGGGATGAAGTAAAACGTATGCAGAAGTCATCCGAGAATCTATCTGAATGTTCCAATAACATCCATAATTTGTCAGCCCTGATAGATACGGCGAGATTGATATGAGTGCCTTCGATATTTCTGAGCGTATCGGCCCTGTATATCACCATGGATGATATCGAAGAGGCCACATAGCAAATATCTGCGATGTCTTCGGATGAGATGCGCTCATCAAATCTACTGGTGGCGTTGGATAGAAATTCTTCGGTGCCAGTACAGGAGCAATCTAACAACACTGGCCTCAGACCGGCATCGTATATGCTAAATGCCGATACTGTATTGTCAGTAAACTTCGAAAGACAATAGCCAAATGAAGCATATATCAGACGGTTGACCGATCTATCGTCCAATCCCTTCAATCCATCCCATTTCCCCGTATTGAATGATATCTTGAATGTGCCTGATCTTCCAGCTACCGATTGGACAGGCAATGGATCGTCTTCATAAGCATGGAAAAGTTCAAGGTACTCATGCTTAAATTCATTCGAAGTGCTCATAAGGTTTGTAAGTATTCCAAGAATATATTCATTTAGCTTGAGTTCCCGACCCTTTTTCTTACCACATCTTGAAGTTAGGCCGAGTCTTT
>ERZ842401.216-NODE-216-length-78747-cov-82.185178_pt1 | contig 78747 bp, 136 predicted proteins | sample MGYA00521270_ERZ842401 | MGnify/ENA primary metagenome ERZ842401 (study PRJEB31892, sample SAMEA3878208) | bioreactor metagenome | biome: Moose rumen | place: Sweden | collected 2011-10 | study: EMG produced TPA metagenomics assembly of the PRJEB12797 data set...
TCTGCTTGGGTGCCCAGACGGACTCGAACCGTCGACATTCAGAACCACAATCTGAATGGCAAAGTCGCTTACAATGCCAGTGCTTATCGGAGTTTTGATTGGTGCGGAATTTTCCATTTGCGGTGAATTAGTTACATTTGGGCGAATTTCGGTGGAAAATGATGCCGTCGATTATCAGATTCGGGGTGTCGATGTCGGCCATATAAACCTGCATGGTGATGTCGCCGCCGCTGGTGGCCGCTGTCAGCGTTTGGCCGTCGAGGTGGTACGGGTAAGCCTCGGTGTCTTTGCCGTCTGATGTGGCCGTCATTACGGAATCGGTGAAGGATATGTCAAAGGTGTGGCCTCCAGCAATGGCAGACCAGCACCCCGTCGTTAGAAAGGACTGCGGAACGGTCAAGCGGTCACTATTCACTTGCTCGGCCATCCATTCCACCAGCAAGAGAAGATTCAACGCCTGCATTTCTGCTGTTTCAGAATGACGGAGAAAATCTGCTTGATGTCTGCAAGGTCGATGACCATATCATCGAAGATGGGATTGAACGAGTGGACGGTGATTTTGTGGTTCAGCACGTCGTGGTCGATGATGCGCTTGATGATTATTCCGTCGTTGTGGACTATCACGAAGTCCGTATGCTTGAAATTCATCTGTGCATCCCTATACATATCCATCTCTACCTCACGGCACAGAACGATGTCGCCCTGTGCGTATGACTGGCGTGTTCCGTCATCCATGCTGTCGCCGCGAACTTCAAAGGCGATGTACCTACCCCTTGCATCCTGTTCTATAATGAAAGGTATCACAGGCAACTGGCGGAGGTATTCCTCATCGGCGAATCCCGAAAGGTAGCCGCCATGCGCATACTGGCTGACCAGCGGCACATAGATGACCCTTTCCGAATAGCTGCGCAGATTGTATTCAGACTGCATCTGCTCACTTTCAGACTGAATCATTTCGCCCTGCCCTGTTCTTAGCCAGTGCATGTTAAGCTGGGGGTAACGTGCAGAAATCTTCTGAAACGTCGCCTCCTGTGCATTGTCGGTAATCCTTGAAACAAGCCCCTGCGCAAGCCCGCATGACCGCGCAAACTCGTTTTGGCTGACGTTCAGACTTTCTATAAAGTCCATCAGCCTTTCCCGAAGCCCTGCGTTTATCAGTGCCGTCTCGGGCTCTTGGCCATCAATCAGCATTTCACCCGTACCCATAATAAGCCATTCAGTGCTTAATTGTGGATATTTTTCCTTAATCCGTCGGATGGTGTCCGTTCTGACTCCATTCTTCGGCCTTTTGCTGAGAGTGCCGCTGGCCAAACCAGCTTCAATCTCAAAATCGCGTTTCCCAATGTGCAGCGAATTGGCAAACTCCTCTAATCTGTCATTTATATCCATGACTTAAAAAATGTAAAAAGTCAGTGAAAATAAGCAGAAAGTTTTGCAAGTCTGAAAATAATCACTAACTTTGCACCCGAAATCAATCTTGCACATTGATGACTGGCGCAACGATTTATGTTACTAACATATTTCCATCCCCGTTTCGTGGTGCAAGCACGACTCGGGGATTTTTATTTGAATGAAGAGGTCTATACATGTATCAGTCAGCGAAGCCGCCCGTGCCGTCCGTTCCCAAGAAGCACTGGAGGGGCTGGCTTTCGCCGTGATGATAAAGATGGCCTTTCGTTCATCTCGCGTCAACAATCCTACAAACAGAAACCTTATGCACATCTTCCACATGGGCAGCGCGAAAACAGCCCGTGTGTTGAAGAATGCACTTGATAGCGGCTATGTCAGACGGGAGGGCAAGACCATTGTAGCCCGTCCGATAAAGGCCATTGGCGATTTCACATGCAGGTTCAGCTTCGACGTTCCGACGGATGGGGAATGCCCCATGCTCATCAAGGCTGTAATCAGCGGCATCCGCGCCGCCATTGTGCTGAATCACGTCAAGAAACAGAATAAATGTGGGAATACATTTAATGCACTGTCTACGGGCAAAGACGAGGATGGCAACTACATCAGCTATCGCAGAATCAAGTCCGCGTACCGTAGGATGACCCGTATGTCCTTAACACATTCATTCCACGACGGATTAAGCAATGGCCGCATTATGCAACTGACAAACACCAAGCGTTACACGGAGCGCAAGCTGTTGGGCTTGATGCTGAAATCGGGAGTCATCCAGCGAAGGGAGTGCGTAGAAGAAACGGGCATCGACCCAGCGAACTTCTGCAAGCAGGCTTCCGAGTACATGCGGGAGATTGGCTATGGCGGGTACTTCTTTCGTCGAGGCGGCAAAATCGTCTGCCAGCGTACCAACATCTACAAGTACAACTGCGACCTCATCAACCTGTATCACGCATGATTCCGACCATGTAACCAAAACCGCACACCAAAAGAATGCACAGGTTATAACACGCGAGGCTCGTCTCTGCGGGTGCATGAAACACCAAAAATGGGATTTTAGGGTAAAAAGACCCCGAAAAACGCCCGAAAAATCAAAAGGCGGGCAAATATCGCCCAGCTATCAAAAAGGCCGTCTGTGTAGGCTCAAAATGTCAAAGACCGCCAATCAACGAATTTTCAACGCTTCATCACGTTTGCAACTTTATGACTTTATATTTAGTAAAGAAATAAAGCACTTTAATTTCTTAAAATTGCTTTCATTCTGCTAAATTTTATTTATTAAGTGCAAATAATCAGAGAAATGTTTGGTTATTCTGAAAATAAGCACTATCTTTGCAACAGAAAATCGTTAATACAACTGCAAATATAACGATTATTCTGCAAATAAACAAATTTAAGCAAGAAAAAATGAAGAAGTTAGTCGAAATTATAAATAAGGTGAAGGCCACCATGACAGAGGCGATAGCCGCTGAAAAGGCCGCTGGCTCTGACTATGCTCACGCAAATGTCAAGGATTTTTCGCATTGCGAGATAGAAGTCACCGTATCGGCTGACCATGATACCGAAGTCATTATCTACCACTATGACGAAGATGGAACTCTTAACGAGCATCAGTCGCCATTGCTGGAGGGTAAGATAGCATCAGAAATGCCCGACTGGTACGATGTCGATTGTGAGGACGATGACCCACGAAACGACTACGAGAAATGCCCGTCACTGGCAAACGGCTGGTTTTTCAAGAATCAGTGGTGATGCAGCCGAAAGGTGGTGAGTTCTTTGACATAGTGGAACAAAAAGGCTAATCCTGCGAGTAGGTAGGCAGATGTAGCGGCGATGGCTGCGGTAATCATCGGCTGGGAACTGAAAGCGGGTCACTGGTGACGCGAACACATAAACGTCATACGGTGGGCTGTCAGAAATGGCAGCTGTTTATTTGAATGAACTTTGATATAAGGGCTGGAACATCCTATTTTCGGATGTTTGTATCACCTTATATATAATATACTGAGGATGCCCGCACCTCAACAGAATGCGGGTACTGGAGGAGTGGCTGAGTGACTGAAAGCACCACACCGCTAACGTGGCATACGGAATCCCGTATCGCAGGTTTGAATCCTGCCTCCTCCGCAAGTCTTGTATCAGCACACGCACCACAAGCAAGTACATTTGGAAGCGTTAAGGGGCGCGACCTCTATAGAAAGCGAGCCTAAAGAATGTGGAAAGTATCGGCGTAATCCCCAAAAAGGCCGAGAGGGTAAGCATTTGGGTGGAATCCCCCTAAAATCCTTGGGGCTGTTGCCTGTGACGACATGGCGGTGTGCGAGGTAAAACGGGATGTTCGTCTATCGGTTAGGACTACAGGTTTTCAACCTGTCAAGAGGAGTTCGACTCTCCTACATCCTACAACTTATCCGTATCTGAACTGTAGGAAATTAGGCTCTGAGAAATGCTCGTCTGATAAGTGACGTGCTGGATGTCGCCCCTGTCAATTCGGGCAGGGGCATTTCAAACTGGCTGCTGGTGTAATTGGTAACACTACAGATTTTGGTTCTGTCATTATGGGTTCGAGCCCCGTGCGGCTAACAAAAGGGAAAGAAGATGAAGAAAAGAAGAAAGCAATACAAGAATGGTTTTCTTGAAAAGACGATTCGCAGTGTGGCCACTGGTGATATTCGGGAGTTCAACCTGTCGGATGTCAACGTGAAAAGTTTCAGAGCGAAAGCATCTGAAATCAACGGAAAGATAGGCCACAAACGATATTCTATAACAAAAAACACTCCGCTCGGTCTAATGTGTATCATAAATAACGATTGATATGGAAACAGTAACTATTGGATTACAGACCTTGATGGAGTTGTGTTCGTCAGCCGTGGATGCTGGCGTACAGGAATATCGCAGAAGCATCGAACCCGAACAGGATGCAGTGAAGCGGTCGGAGTTGAAACGCTATGTCAGCCGCATGGGATTCAAGCCCTGCATCGTTGACAAATGGATAGCCGACGGGCTGCTGAAACAGAGACAGGACAACGGAAAGAACACGTCATGCCTGTTTTCTTTTGCAGACACGAAGAAACTGCTGATGTCTGTTAGGCTAAAGAATGTGATAAACGAAAATCTTGTAGTCATGGAATAATCGGATGCGCCCCGTGGGAATGGCTCACGGGGCATTTGGTGGTAAATTCGCCGTAAGGCAAAAAACAATAAAATTGAAGAAGTTATGCGAAATGTAGAAATCAGAACCCTGCGGGCGGAGGAAATCCAGTGCAGGGTGTTGCAGACGGCAAAGAACAACGCATGGGCGCAACTGGCACTCTACAAGGATGCCCGCTGTGACCAAGCCGTTCTCGATGAGACATTCGGCGTATTCGGCTGGAAACGAAGTCACCAGCTGATTGATACCGAATTATTCTGTACCGTCGAAATCTATGATGAAGTCACCAAACAATGGGTGGCAAAACAGGACGTTGGAAAGGAATCGTTCACGGCCAAGGAGAAAGGCGAGGCCAGCGACGCATTCAAACGTGCCTGTGTGAACATCGGCATTGGCCGCGAACTCTACTCAGCACCGAAAGACCTGTTCATCAACCTTTGCCAAGACGATTTGACGAATGGAAAGGTTAGAAACAACTGGTTTTTCGTAAGCGAGATTAGCTACAATGAAGCCCGAAAGATTAACAAGCTGGTGATTGTGGATGCCTTTAATCGTGAAAGATATAGATACCCCAATTCGCACACGCCCAAAACCATTCAGAACCAAGAGCAGCCCGCACCGACATCGGAAGGTAGTCTGCCCGCACCAACTGGCACTCCACAGGTAGGCATCCCAGCACCGACGGCACAAGCCCCTCAGAATGAAGAGCAGGCTTTGGTGACGAAAGCACTTAAAGAGGTTGAAGCGGCCACAACCATTAAGCGGTTGACGGAAATCTACAACAGTTACCAAGGTTCTGTAAGTCAAGGCGGCTTCGCAGTCATCAGCAATGCACTGACGGCAAGGCGCAAGGCACTCGGACAGAAGAAAAAAGGTGAAAAATAAATCCGCACAATTATGGCAAAGAAAACGAAACTAAAGAAATGTGGTGTCGAGTTCAACCAAGAAAAGCATGAGTACTGGCTGAACGGTAAGCAACTGCAAGGCATCACGGGCGTACTGGAACGCCGACTTTTCCCCGACAAATACAAGTTTGTGTCGAAGGAGTTGATGGAACGTGCCGCCGAGCGTGGCACATTCATTCACGAACAGATTGAACTGGCTGATTCGCTGGGTGTCAAGCCCGATGTAACCGAAGTGCAGAACTATCTGAAGCTGAAAGAAGAGTACGGCTTGAAGATACTGGAAAACGAGTACACGGTCAGCGACCTCGAAAACTATGCAACGAATATTGATGGTGTCTATGATGTAGAGGAAAATGTTGTTGACATTGCCGACTACAAGACAACATCGAAGTTTGACAAAGAATCTGTGTCATGGCAGCTTTCAATCTGTGCATATTTTCTTGAAAAGGATAATCCCAAGGTCAAGGTTCGCAAGCTGTTCGGAATTTGGCTGCGTGGCGACATCGCCCGCCTTATCGAGGTAGAGCGCAAGCCCGTGGAACTTGTCAAGGCACTGCTTCTTGCAGACAAGAATGACATGCCTTTTACATGGGCATCTGAAATCCCCGACTATATTTCTATCGAGGAGGAGTCGATTATCGCCCTGTCACAGCGCAAGGCCGAAATCGAAGAGGAACTGGAAACTATCAAGGCGCAGATTATGGAGCGCATGGCCGCTGACGGCAAGAAGTCCATCGACACTGGCAAGGTGCTGATTACGCTGAAAGCTGCGTCAACACAGATGCGTTTCGACTCCAAGAAGTTGATGGCCGACAATGAGGAACTTTACAACCAGTACCTCAAGCAGACGGCTGTCAAAGAAAGTCTGACGCTGAAAGTCAGATAGTATTTGTTTTAGGTGATGAATTTCTATAGCAATTTTGAGACTTTGTGGCAGTGATTTGTGAAAACCGCTGCCACTATCCTTTGAACATTCAAAAATCAAAAAATAACATGGCAAAATCAATCAATCAAATTATTCTGATGGGGCGTGTCGGCCAAGACCCAAGAGTCGTTGACATTCCGACCAACAGCCCCAATTCGCAGGAGCAGACGGTCAAGGCCGCACAGTTCAGCCTCGCCACATCCAAGGGCGGCTTCAAGCGGCAAGACGGTACGGAAGTTCCCGAGGTGACACAATGGCATAGCGTCGTTGCATGGCGCAAACTGGCTGAAATCGTCGAGAAGTACGTCAAGAAAGGCGACCTTATCACGGTGATGGGCGAGATTCAGTATCGCACATATCAGCACAAGCAGCACCAAGACGTGACGATGTACGCCACCGATATTGTTGCAACGGATATTGTACTGACTGGCAAGGGTGACGGTGGAACACAGCGGCCACCGCTGAATGCAAGCAACATCCCTAACAGCGGTGCAGCAGCGGGATATGGTCAAGGTCAATCCCCTGCCCCAGCAGCACGGCCAGCAGCCCAAACATCAAGTAATCCATTCCCAGCGCAACAGCCACAGGGCGAAGCACCATTCCCGCCGCCAGCAGACAGTTCGACTGGAGGCAACGATGACCTGCCATTTTAGCATGAGGCGATATGATATACAGGCTTAATGATGACTTTCAGTTTGGAAAGTTCATTGATAAGGTTCAGAAGCTGATTGAACGGGTGAAGAAAGGTGAGACGGTAAACGTCGAACTGACGGAAAAGAAGCCCCAGCGCACACTTTCGCAGAACGCATACCTGCATGTGCTCTTGGGATTCTTCGCCTGTGAATACGGTTGCGGCATGGACGAGGCAAAGGTGCGTTTCTACAAAGAACGGTGCAATAAAGACATCTTTCTTTCCACGCATCAGAACCGCAAGGGTCAGACCGTCGAGTATCTCCGCAGTTCAGCCGATTTGTCAGTGGATGAAATGCGCCTGTCTATCGAGCGTTTCAAAAATTGGTCGGTTACAATCGGAATACCACTGCCCGACGCGGAGAATCATGAGTTTATGATTTACGCCCAGCAGCAAATAGAAGCGAATAAGGAATACATGTTTTAACTTCTTCATTCAGACTGCCTCGCATCATCCAAAGGGTGCGGGGTGGTTTTCAATAAGGGGTGGAAAGCCGCACAGGGCGGCAACAGCTTTCTTTGTGTTGTGCCATAATGCAAAATAGATACACTAAAAGAGGGTTCAAATCCCTGCCATCCCACCAAAACGAAACAAGTATGCTATACAATTCTAAGCCAAAGAAAAAGACTGAAATCAAGAAGAAAACGCCGCGCAAGCGCACACCCAGCATCAAGTCATTGCGTGACAAGCTGGATATTGTATTCAGCAAGTACATAAGGCTGCGTGACAGTCGGAAATTCGGCTATTTTCAGTTCGTGTGTATTTCTTGTGGCGAGACTAAGCCGTTCAGCCAAATGGATTGCGGCCACTTTCACAGCCGACGGAACATGAGCACACGATGGGATGAGCAGAATTGTAATGGTCAGTGTAGGAGGTGCAATAGGTTTGAGCAGGGAAATTTGCTCGGCTATCGTGACAACCTAATAAACAAGTTAGGCTATCAAGAATATCAGCGTTTAGGGCTGGATATTGATGACATCGAAAAGAAATACTACAAGATTCGGGAGTTAGGAACAGAACAGGTTGAAGCCCTTGGACGCAGGGCGAACACTGCAAAGAAATGGTCAGCCCCCGAACTACAGGAACTTATCAAATACTACGAATGCTTGGTAAAGGCATTTGAATTAGAAAGGTTTTAGGCATGGCAGGTAAATCGACGAAAGGTAAGGCCACGGCCACCGAGCAGAAGGTGGAACGAGCCGATACATGCTACAACTGCAAACATGCGCACATTGTCAGATACGGGAATGACCCGCTGATTTCAGAGTGTCAAGCTGGCGAAGGTAAAATGTGCGCAAGTACGCGGGCATGTGCCAAGTCGGAAAAGCGGAAGGGTGAACCCGAAATAGAGGACAGGCCGAAAAAATACTGGTTTGAAAGATGAAGTACGAATTAAGAGACTACCAAAAAGAAGCATCGGATGCAGCATATAAATTCTTCACTGACACCCAAAAGTATAACGGCTTGATTGTCGCGCCTACTGGATGTCATGCAAGAGGCACTGGTATAATCATGGCAGATGGCAACATTCGGAAAGTGGAGGATATTCGGGTTGGGGATAAATTGCATGGTGTAAGTGGCGACAGAACAGTGTTAGCATTGCGACGTGGAACTGATGACCTTTACCGTGTGAAGCCGATTAAAGGTGAGCCGTTTGTCGTGAACGCTGGCCATGTTTTGCATCTATACAGGACGTGTGCAGGTCATAAATATCGAAGCGAAGAAAGCGGATATGACGAAATAAGCATCAATGAATATTTGGGTAAAAGCAAGTATTTTAAGCATATCCACAAGCTACATCGGACACCAGCAACCGAATTTTCATCGGGGAAAGCCGATTTTCCATTGCCTCCTTACTTGTTAGGGTTGCTGTTAGGCGATGGTTCTTTTGGCGGTGGGCGATTAAAATTAGGCAGCGTGAATATTACGACGATGCGACATGAGGTTGCTGAATATCTGTATCAGTATGCCGAAGAGAATGGCTATGGCATTCGTGATGATTGGAAAGGTGGTACAAACAAGGCGCACACCTATCATCTTCAGTGCATGAAAGGTAAAAAGCGTAAGAAGTATGAAAAAAGTCCGCTACGAATAATTATTGAAGATTTGGGATTGTGGGGGCATACGGCTGGAGATAAGTTCATACCACAAGAATACAAGGTTGCTACTATCAAGCAAAGACTGGAACTCCTTGCAGGGTTACTTGATACTGATGCGCATTACACTACAGATGGAAATGAATATGAATATTGTACCAAGTCGGAACAATTGGCTATTGATATACAGTTCTTATGTCGGTCACTTGGCTTTTACTGTGGCAAGAACAAAAAGGATGTAAATGGGAATACCTATTATAGACTGATAATCACAGGCAATTTAGATTCTGTGCCAACAAAGGTAGCAATCAGAAAAGCAAAGGAACGCAGCCAAAAGAAAAGCGTATTGGTAACTGGATTCAGTCTTGAATATATCGGCAAAGGTGAGTATTATGGATTTACTCTTGATGGCGACCATCTTTATTGTGATGAGCAATTCTTTGTGCATCATAACTGCGGAAAGTCATTGATTATCGCTGATATAGCAAATCGGCTTCGTGAAAATGTGCTTGTGTTTCAGCCCAGCAAAGAAATACTTGAACAGAACTACAAGAAATATTGCTCCTATGGCATGACTGATTGCAGCATCTATTCTGCATCATTCAACAAGAAGGAAATATCGCGTGTCACGTTTGCCATGATTGGCAGCGTGAAAAGCCATCCCGAACTATTCAAGCGGTTCAAGTATATCATCGTGGATGAGTGTCACCGTGTAAATCCGAAGGAAGGGATGTATAGGGATTTCTTTCATGCGCTCGGCGAGACAAAGATTCTTGGATTGACCGCCACCCCTTACAGGCTGGTGTCATATCAAGATTACGGCTCGATGCTGAAATTCATCACGCGTTCAAATCCCCGTATATTTGACAGGTTGATATACTTTGTTCAGATAAGAACTTTGTTAGAGCGTGGCTATTTGGCACAGCTTGACTATTTCGACTGCCCGCCGAAAGGATGGGATTCTAAAAGGCTGACGGTGAACAGCACGGGTGCAGACTACACAGACAAGTCGGTGCAAGCGGAATATGAGCGCGTTGACATCAAGGAGTGGCTTTATCAGATAGCACATAGATTGGTGTATAACAGCAAAGTACCACGGAAGGGAATCTTGGTGTTTACGCGGTTTATCTACGAGGCCGATTATCTTGTGAACAGGCTGATGGCCGAAGGCGTGGATGCTGCATTGGTGACAGGCGAGACCAAATCGAAGGAGCGCAATCGCATCTTGGAAGAGTTCAAGGCTGGCAGAATTAAAGTGGTGGCAAACGCCGCTGTCTTGACTACTGGTTTCGACTATCCCGAACTTGATACTGTCGTAATGGCTCGCCCCACCCGTTCACTGGCCATGTGGTATCAGATTGTAGGCCGTGCAATTCGCCAGTCAGAAGGAAAGAGGGGCTGGATTGTTGACCTCTGCAAGACTTACCCGATGTTTGGCAAGGTTGAGGACTTGTGGTTGCGTGACACTGGCCGAGGCAAATGGATTGTTGAATCAAAGGGCAGGCAACTGACCAACAAATTCTATTGACTATGGTAATACTGGACGATGAAATATTGGTCGTGCTGAATGGCAATGCCAACATGGAACATTTCTTCCTGTATCTTCTGCTGGAGTCAGAAGATGGCGTTATGATTAGGTCGTATGCCGATATGTCGAATGACACAGGACTATCTCAGCAAGTTATTAGAAGCTGCCTCGCTAAATTTAAGCAGGATGGAATCTGCTTAACTGACACCAACAAGCAGACGAGAAGGGGAATAACAAGGAACGTTTTGCAGATAACAGTCTGTAATATTGATAATTACATAACGTCAAAAAAGCCCAAAAAACAGGGAAGAAGCAAGGATTCTAACAATGACGAACAGCCGAAAATGCTGACCGTGGCCGACAAACAGGCCGATATGGAAAGGCGAAAGAAGGAGTTCGGATTGACCTTGCAGCCTTATGCAGAACAGTATGGCCGTCAGATGCTTAGTAATTTTTACCGTCACTGGACTGAACCCAACAAGTCGGGTACGAAGATGAAGTTTGAACTTGAGCGGACATGGAGTATCGGTGGCAGACTTGCGACATGGGCGGCTAACGAAAAGATATTCAATCATGGCAAACAATCGTACAACGGAAGCGGCACAACCACGGCAGAACGCCTTGATGGTGCGGCAAACCTCATTGCAAGGCTTAGAGCGGAAGGAACTGAAAGCGACGATTAGGAGCATGTTTGGCACTGACAAGCAGTTTCTAAAGACCTTCAATCCCGAAGCACAGTTTGAAGCCGTAAAGAATGATTTCTTCTGCTATTTCGGCAACGTGCCTACACTGGCACATCTGAATGCGGCCTATCTTAGCAACACGGCGCAACAGTGGCTTGTGGCACAGCTATTCGACCTGTCTGAGTTTGCTGGTGCAAGGGATAAGCTGAATGACAACCAACTGAGGCAACTGGCGCAAATCATAGTGACGCAATACCCGTATCTGCGGGTTACGGAACTGATGCTTTTCTTCTATTACTTCAAGCTGGGTAAATATGCGGAGTTCTATGGTACTGTTGACCCTATGGCCATCACGAAATCCCTGCGCGAGTTCATGCGGGAAAGAAATGCCGCCAAATACAAGTATCAGAAGGAAATGGAAGCCCTCAAGGAGGAGCAGGACAAATTGAATGCCATATCGCTTGAAGAGTACTGCAAGAAGAAAAATATCAAGCCCGAAGATTGGAATCCGTATATCAGACGTGTTTTGCCGTCATCTGATGAAGTCGGCAAAGAACAGGTGCAGGAGGCTTTCTTTAGCGCGAAGCCAAAGGAGGATAATGTTGCTGATGTGCTGAAAAGCGCACACGGAACAGTTGATAACATCTTCGGACTGGATAGCGACACGCACGGCAAGATGGTGGATGCCTTTACAAAAAGGTACGGCATGACACCGCAAGAATACATCAAGAAGCATGAAACCTAAGTGTTGCGGAAACTGCATTTTTCAGCATAAGCCACTAAACACTCAATTCTGCAAACAGGATATGAATGGCAAGGGGCTTTGCGAAATAAAGGGCATCGTTGAACTGGCGAATAAGGATGTCTGCTGGCACTACTTCGACGGCTCAAAGGAAATGCAGGGCAGGGAAGCATATATCGCCATTTGCCCGAATATTATCTACGACTGGCATTGCAAAAAGGATTACGGGCTTTATATGGCCGACTGTAAGTGGATGAAGGATTACGACAAACAACATGGAAACATCGAAGGAAAGAAGAAAACGGCGCGACCATGAACGCTATATGCGAAATCGTGACGAGCGGCTGGCAAAACAACATGAATACTATATCGCCAATCGTGATGAGATACTGGCCAAAGTGCATGAACGCCGCAGTGCGGAAATGCTTGCAAAACCTCAGAAAGTCAAGTTTCAGTTTGATGCTGAAAGGCGAAGGGCATATCATCGTGAATGGTACAGAAAGAACAGAAGCAAGAAACTAAAACAAGATAATTAAATGGAACATAAATTCCCTTATTTATGGAAACTTAAAGAACTACCCCCCCCAATCACGGCAATGTGTTTTCATGTTTTGCGTGCGGTGGCGGTAGCACTATGGGGTATAAATTGGCTGGATTCAACGTAATAGGATGCAACGAGATTGACCCGCGCATGAATAAATGCTATGTAGAAAACCATCATCCACGGCTGAACTACCTTTGCGACATTCGGGATATGGTGACGATGGAACTGCCCGAAGAGTTGGAGCATTTGGATGTGCTGGACGGTTCGCCGCCATGCAGCACGTTTTCATCCGCTGGTGACAGGGAGGATTCGTGGGGCAAGGAGAAAATGTTCAAGGAAGGTCAGCAAAAACAGGTACTTGACACGCTTTTCTTTGATTTCATAGCATTGGCGAAACGCTTGCAACCAAAAGTTGTTATAGCGGAAAACGTAAAAGGACTTCTACAGGGCAATGCGATAAACTATGTACGGCGAATATATGAAGCACTGGATGGCGCAGGGTATTACGTTCAACACTATCTATTGAATGCGGCCACTATGGGAGTGCCACAACAGCGCGAGCGGGTTTTCTTCATCTGCCTGCGAAAGGATTTAGCAGAGCCGTTTGTGGTCGATGTGGATTTGTTCACACGGAAGCCACATATTGATATGGCTTTCAGCGAGGAGCCTATCCTGTTTGGGAACATAGTGGACTATCAAGGCAGACGATTCGGTGAAGATACGACTATGTATCAATTATGGAAAGAAGCTCGTGATGGTGAGCGGAGTTTTTCTGATGCAGCCATGCGACTACGTGGAAAGGCATCTTTCTTTACCATGAGGCTGTTCTATGAAAATGAGATTGCTTGGACTATCGTACCCGACTATCACTGCACAATGATTCATAAGGCGAAGCCGATGTATCTGTCAGATACGGAAATTATCAAATGCTCTACCTTCCCCACCGATTACAACTTCTTAGACCAAAAGGCGGGCTATCTGTGTGGGATGTCTGTGCCTCCTGTGATGATGGCGCAGGTCGCCAGCAGGGTATGGGAACAGTGGCTATCAAAGATGTAAAACAATGAAAAGACGAAGGAGAATCTTGAAACGGCCAATGACGCTTGATTTGTTTAGGCGGTCACTGGAACGGCAGAAGATAACACACAGACCAGTGCGAAAGCATAATGCCGTCGAACAGGCTTTGCCGTTTGACGATATGGACTTCACGCTGCGAAAGAAGCGATGCCCTTACTGCGGAAAGGTTCTACCCTTCAACATGTTCAATCTTTCACGCAGGGCAAAGGATGGCCGACAGCCTTATTGCAGGGCATGTCAGCGCAAATACAGGGATGAACACCCCGATATTCAGTACAAATACAAGCATAACAATATAGGTACATTGAAACTATGGAAATAGATAAACCAGTCAGCAGCGTATTCAAGACTGACTGTTTGGAATACATGAAAAGCCTGCCCGACAAGCATTTTGACCTTTGCATTGCCGACCCGCCCTATGGCATCGACATCAACTCCAGCGGGCGCATCTGCAAGGAGAAAGGCCGTGCCTATAAGGAATGGGATAAAACACCGCCGAAGAAGGAGTATTTTGACGAAATGCTCAGAGTCAGCAAGAATCTGATAGTATTTGGCGCGAATCATTTCATTTCGGAAATACCCGTTGACTCAAAGGCATGGATAGTGTGGGATAAGGCGCAGCCCGAAGGATTGTCGTTTGCCATGTGTGAACTTGCGCTAACAACTTTCACGGACAGGACGGCAAAGATTTTCAGATATTCGGCTACGAAGCAGAATAATGATGAGGTGCGAATACATATAACTCAGAAACCCATCGCCCTTTATGCGTGGCTTCTGAAAAACTATGCCAGCGAGGGTGATGTGATATTCGACCCGTTTTTGGGCAGTGGCAGCAGTCGGATTGCGGCCTACAGGATGGGGTTCGACTTCTATGCCACGGAAATAGACGATGAATATTACATCGCACAGGAGAAAAGGTTCAACGAGATATGCCACGGCGAGATTGAACTTAAAGACGGAAGGGTGGCAAAACAGTTAGATATGTTTGAAATGTAAATCGTTACAAAATGAAACGGATTGAATTATACAATGATTCTTTTCAGAATTTTCGCTCATACCAGTTGCCAAAGGCGCAACTGATTATAGCGGACGTGCCGTATAATCTCGGTAATAATGCCTACGCCAGTAACCCCGCATGGTACAATGACGGCGACAACGCAAACGGCGAGTCGGAACTTGCGGGCAAGCAATTCTTCAATACTGACAACAATTTCAGACCTGCGGAGTTTATGCACTTCTGCTCACACATGTTGCGTAAAGAGCCGAAGGTCGGAATCAGCGAAGATGAACTGGAGAACGCTCCGAAGGTAGGTAATAAGTTGAAAAGCCAGTCACCCTGCATGATTCTTTTTTGCGGCTTTGACCAGTTGCATTATTTCATTGACCTTGGCAAGCGTTACGGGCTAATGCGGAACATCCCGCTTGTGTTCAGAAAGAACTATTCGGCACAGGTGCTCAAGGCGAACATGAAGATAGTCGGAAACTGCGAATACGGCCTCCTTCTGTATCGTGATAGGTTGCCGAAGTTCAACAATAACGGAAACATGGTATTTAACTGCTTTGAGTGGCCGCGTGAGACCCGTGTCGAGAAGATACATCCATGCCTCCCTGCTGGCGAAAAAGTTTATATAAATGACCAGTGGGTGAATATCGAAGATGTAAAAGTCGGCGATTACAGTAAATACGGAAAGGTTATAGATACAACGTCTCATTTCGCAGACAAGATGGTGAGAATCGAAACAGAGGATGGTGTAATCAATGCAACGTGGAATCATCCATTCCTTGTTTTAAGAGATAATGAAATAGCATGGGTACATGCAGAACTGATAAAACCAAGTGACAAGATATTATGGAGGAAAGATGTACGAAAACACGAAAGCCAACATCAAAGGGGTATATTCGGATTAGAACAGGGAACAAATGCAAAATGGAGCATGTTCTTGTTTGGGAAAAATATTTTGGCGAAGTGCCTAACGGGTATCAAGTCCATCATATTGATGGAAACAAACAGAACAATAGAATTGAAAATCTCCAGCTTGTCACAACCACTGAGCACAAGCGGATTCACGAAGGTTGCAAATTTGTCGTGGATGAATGGTATAAGCCATGTTCAGTATGCGGACAGTATAAACGATGCGACAAAGAACACTGGTATTTCGCCCGTGGATGGATTACAGGAACAATCTGTAAAGAGTGCTATGTCAAAAAGGTTGTCGCCGAGCGTAAAGTTCGTGTTGCGAACGGTTGGAAGCGTAAGGATTACAAACCAAAAGACAAGAGTGTATAATCTTACGATTAGCGGAACGCCTGCTTTCGATACCGTAATAGGATGCTCGCACAATACACAGAAGCCCATATCACTGTTGGAGCGTCTGATAGAACTTTTTACAGACCCCGACGATGTGGTTATCGACCCCGTGGCAGGCAGTGGCTCGACGTTGCTTGCTGCCGCAAATCTTGGCCGCAAGGCATACGGCTTTGAAATCGACAAAGGATTTTATCGGAAAGCCTGTACGTTTATCGAGAAGAATGTTCAGCCGAATCTATTCAGTTCGGCAATTTAATAACTAAAAACAATTTTGGGCTCATGAAAATGAATCTCTGTGTTGTGGCCGCGTTTATAGCTGGCCTGCTGCTTCACTGTCAATCCTGTGCCGTCACATGCAGACGGCAAAAGGGATGCAGTAGTAGCAAAGTCATTGCATTTCGATGCTGCTGAAATGGCGTGGCTGGTTATGCTGCCAAGCCTACCCGTAGCCATGCCGATGGAATCTGAAAAGTCCGTTGCAATGACACATCCCGATTCTAAGACACTGGCGGGCGTACAGAGGCGACCGCCGAAGAAGTGGGAGTGCAAGGGTTGAAGGGCGGGAAATGGTTAGGAATTGTTCATACGATTGAATTAAATAAAAACTGAAAGTGAATTTAGGCGGTTAGGTATGTCCTTTAGAAGTCCTGTCATAGCATTTACGAATACCTTTTGGAACGATGCCTTAATAACATGAAGGGTATGTTTCAGCGAAACAGGACGAGAGAGGTTGGTAGCGCAGCCCGCCGCCACAACGAAGGATGGTGTAGTTGGTTAGCACACCCGTATATGGAACGGGAGGATTGCTGTGAATATGAGCGTAAGAATAGCAGCATCGCACATTATAGAAAGTGTGTGCCGTAGGTTCGAGTCCTACTCCTTCGACGAAAGCGAAATCTATAAATGTTACGATATGGAACGTAAAACAGGAGAAATCTACAATGACCGAACAGACAGAAACAGACATGTTTCTCTATTGGTCAAGGCACAGCCCGATGGTACTTGTGACGGGTGTTTCTACAGGCATCAGCATTGCCGCAGAATGAACGTGTGGAACTACCACGGCGAATGTAAGGCTGACAAGCGAAGCGATGGCCGTAATGTGATATTCGTAAAACAGAAGTGATGGACACGAATCTGACGGTAAAGGACATCCCCGCTGACATGATGGCTCAGATTCGCAAGAAGTTTGAAGAAGAGTCGAAAGTGCAGGGATTGCGTACCCAGCAGTATCTCTTTCAGCAGAAGAAGGACTATAAGGCAGCACTGGCAATAGGCAAGGTGATTGAAGTCCTCTTCGGAACGGTGGTTCAAGCCTATCTCGACGAGGTGAATGCCCAATGTGAGGAGATAGACTTCAAGGATTTGGCCATACCAGTGAAGGACAAGGAGGAAATAAGCATCCTGAACGTCACGCTGTTTATGGCCATTGACATTGCAGAATCCTGTCTGTTGGATATAAACGATGCGCTGCACAGGACTGACAAGACGCTGAACTATGAAATCCACGACGACCTCAAGGAACTGGCCGCAATGGTAAAGGACAAGATGAAGTATTGGGGCGACAACTCGGAATATCTGAAAGACAATGCCTGGGGCGACAAGTGCGATGACATGTACCAGATGATGAAGAACAAGGCAAAGGCACTTATCAGAAAGCGTAAGTCAGACCAGTGGGGAAAGAAATTTGAAAAGTACAAACAATAAAATGAATTTCAAGTTAAACGAAATCAAGAAACGCTGCGCGGAGCGCAGGCTGGAAAACAGGCGAAAGGCCGCAATGGAAGAAGCCTGTCAAGAGATTCGCCCTGTCAGCAGGGTTGGCAGAAAAGGAGAGTTAATAACCGATATAGTGGTGTGCGGAATGCCATTGTATCAAGTGTCGGACAATGATGGGAGGTGGAACGTCAAGGCTGATGATGTCGGTGATGTCATCAAGCACCTGCGGGATGCCTACGTCGCAAAGATAATGAATCAATGACTAAAGAACAACTGGAAATAATATCGAAGGAGATACATGCCTTAAATGAAGGTATATGGGATAAGTCGGATATTGGCGAGGGGCTGGTTCGCCTGCTGGATTACCTGTGCGTGTTGCGTCTGTCTGTTCACAGTAGGAAGATTGCAGACCGTGGCAGCTATGAGACCTATAACGCGAAGCATGGCCTGTTCAAGAAGCCCAATGTGGTGCAGAACTACAGAAGCTATATCCGTTGTACTACGGAAGAGGGATTTGCAGACCTGTTGCTGGCTGTCGCTGACCTTGCAGCCGCAAAGGAGATGAACTTTGACGCATTGCAGCCCGAATTTAAGCGCAAGTTCGACGAGTTCACCTTCAACAACAACTGCTTTTCGTTTTCCAAGATAGTGATGTCTGTCGTGCCTATCAGAAAGCGCATCATTATGATGATGGGATTCATCATCAGCTGGGCGAAGGCCGAGAACGTCGATTTGGAATACTACGTGAAGGAAAGAATCAATTATTATAAACTGACAAAAACAAAACAGTAAAATTATGAGTATGAGAAGTAGAACGGCGGAGTGGTTCAATGTGAAAATCCGCTACGAAAAGACAATGGAAGATGGTTTGCAGAAGAAAGTATCTGAAAACTATGTTGTCGATGCCCTGTCTTTCACTGAGGGCGAAGGAAGAATGATTGATGAGATGTCTGCTTACATCAGCGGAGAGTTCACAGTCGATGACATGAAGAAATGCCCGTTCAAGGAGATTTTCTTCAATGACGATGAGATGGCAGACCGCTGGTATAAGTGCAAGCTGCAATTTATCACCATTGATGAAAAGACCGAGAAGGAAAAGCGGTCGAACTGCTGCTATCTTGTGCAGGCTGGCACTTTGAATGCTGCTGTCAAGGCCATTGATGAAGTCATGGGTGGCACGATGATTGATTATGTCATTGCATCAGTAGCTGAGACGAACATCATGGATGTGTTTGAGTATCAGAAGAAGGAGCGGGATGACAAGCCCGAATATGAGCAGTAGTCATGGAACTGAAATACGACATCAAGTTTGAAATCACAGATGAAGAAAAGGCTGGAATCATGTTAAGGGGGATGCACCACACAATGCTGTTCGTCTTGGTTCTTATGATTGTGGCAGGCTTCATTGGTGTCACGGTGGCCGTTTTTCATGGATGGTATCTTGGAATGGGTGCTTTCATGTTCATTGCTGCCGTGGTTCTGATGCTTCGGGGCTGGCTGCTGTCACGCTTTCTTTATGCTGGGATTGACGAACTGATGAAACAGAAACTCGCAAGACTATGAGGCTGTTTGTAAGTGTTACGCGGGATGTGTACGATGGACTTCAAGAAGGTGGCATCGTGCGCATTCCGTTCAATGCGCACTGGGTAAGGCGTTTGTGCTACAGTGCCAAGACAATGAATCAGAGCGATAAGTGCTGGGAGCATGACAAGCAGGAATGCCGCCAGTGCTTTCGGAACAATAGCGATTGGTGTTGCTACCCGTTTGATACAGTGCTGATAAGAAACGGCGAAAGGCAGATGGAGTGGAATGTCGAATCAGTCTATTATGACAAGAAATCGTTCTGTGTGAAAATCAAGAATATCGTTAAATCAAAAACAACATCAATCTACGAAAATGGAATTGAGTAATATCGGAGTGTTAGTAATGGTCATCGCTATGTTCGTGGTGACATTCTTGTATGTAATCCCCAAGGTGCAGGATTTGGCAAAGGCGCGGATGGAGTTTGTTGACTCGCCGCTGGAGATAAAGGTCAAGCTGTTGGATGGCGGTATCATGCCAGTAAAGGCGCATGATGACGATGCCTGCTATGACTTGTATCTTCCTGCGGAAACAGTATTGAAGCATGGCCGTCAGCAGATACCGTTGGGGTTCTGCATCCAAATACCAAACGGCTACAGCGGATATGTCCGTTCACGAAGCGGCAACATGTCAAAGGGGCTGGAGAATATCAAGGGCGAGCGTATCAATGCGGAAGTCAAGACGGGTGTTGTCGATGCTGGCTATCGTGGCGTTGTGGGCATTATCGTTGAGAATCATGTGCCGACACCAAGCAGGATAGATTCAAACGGAAAGGTTGACAAGTCGAATGTGACGCTGGCCAAGGGCTATAAGATTGGTCAGATGGCCATTCTTCCCGTTCCGAAAGTCCGCTTGCTGAAGGTTGATGCACTGGATGAGAGTGAGCGTGGTGAAGGAGGATTCGGTAGCACTGGTATAAAATGATAGTTTATGGAACGGGATAATGTAAATGTAACAGAACTGAACATGTCGGATGCAGACCGCTTCAAGCGTATCACCGAATGGATGGCCGATACCTTCAAGGCGAAGAATCACGACTACGGCAATTCTTTTTCCAAGCTGTTTGCGAAATACGGGATGAAGTATGCGCTTATGCACCTTGAAGAGAAGTTTAACCGTGTCGAGACGCTTTCCGAGAAGCAAGGGCAGGTCAAGCAGGAAAGCATCAACGACTCATTGATGGATGCGGCCAACTACTGCATTCTGACACTGATTGAACTGGAGAAACAAAAACTTGGGCTATGTTCAAAATAACGCGAATAATGGTTACTGACAGCAGCGGCGGTGTACTAAAGACCCGCCACTGCGACATTCTGACGGGAAACAAGGAACTGACACGTTCTGAGTTGCGCCGCCAGTACGAAAAGGAGTTTGATAAGAAGGTGAAGATTTGCCTTTCCTACAGGGAGGGCGATAGTGATGAATTGAGTGATAGCGACGAATAGAAAAAGGGGGCGGTTACTTGCGTATTCCATCCCCCGAATTACTCGACGCTGCAAAATTAAGCAAAAAATGGCAAATATACAAGGAGATTTCGGGAAATGTTTGAAGCAGGGCAAAGTTTTTTGTGAACTTGAAGAAACTATTGCAAGAATGCGTCAGCACATGGCACATCCATTGCTGTCAGACACGAAGCTGATAGGCAGGCTCTATGAAATGTTCATTGCGAAAATGCGTGAGGCACATCCGCATGTTTCGGAACTGAACAATACCATCCAGCGGTCGAAGTTCATATTCATTACGATGGCATTGTATTCACCGAGGACATTGTTTTTCGGGAATAAGATGCGCTGTGATGTGCGTGACAGGCTGGCAGATACGACAAGGTGCGCAAAGACCTTGATTTCTCATAATTGCAGGAACGTCACATTCTATTATACTGCGTACCGTGACTTTAGGGATGACGTGGATATGCTATATGCCTCGATTGTAAATGACTTGCGGAATGAAGGGCTGCTGACAGATGACCATGCCAACCAGTCAAAAGGCGAGTCAAATGTATATCATTGGGCAAAAAATGTTAATATATTGACAAATCGCTTCTTGGATTTGGAAAAGTAAGCAAATAACTTTAACTTTGCAGAAAATTTCAACCGCACATGGAGAAATATTCAGAATACTACGAAGATGATGCCCGTAGCTTGGCAATGATGCTGGCAACGGAAGAGAACGGGCGTATAGAGCCTTTTTATACCAGTAACAGCAAGGATTACCCCCAGCCGCCGAAAATCAGCTTTTTCCCGTCAATGCGTATGCCTGCATATCGTGTCTATAATGGTGACGGAGAGGTCGTTGCAGAGATTGTCTTTGTTTCCGAAGCCCGACAGGAAGGGCAGGACATCGCGCTGAAAGACAGGATGGTGAAGCGAATCCGCTTGGGTCGCAAGATTGCCAACAAGCGCAAGCAAAGACATCTGACTGAGCAGCAACTGGCCGATATGATAGGTACTAAACGGTCAAATATCTGCGGAGCGGAACGTGGCAAGTACAAATCCGACTGTGATTTTCTTCTTAGTCTCGCACAGGCTTTAGACTGCACACTGGATTTCAACGATATTCGTTAAACCCCTTTTTTATATAATAATGTATTGGGATGCAATAAAAATTGCACCCCTTGGCCTGTTTTTGGCCTTCTAACTGTTAAATAAAGCAAATAACTTTATTTTTCTGCTGAAAAATTTGGTAGTTTCAATTTATTTGCTTACCTTTGCAATACAGAAAACAACAAAACCGTTTAGAACAGAAGAGCCGACTGACCAAACAGGCACAGAAGATTATGACACATAGCGTACACATGGTGATGATGAGCCACCTTTCAGATGCACAGACAATCATGGTTGCAAACCCCACACTGGCCAAGACTCACATAAACTTTGTAAAGCGTCTGATTATGAAGTATGACAACACAGACGTTTATGTTGAAGAGGATGAACTGGATGCCATTTGGGAGGAGGAGTACAACAGACTGAACAAGCCCGAAGAATTGTAAAAGACCCATACAAGGCCGTGGGACTCGTTCTGCGGCCTTTTAATTAAAACCATTTAGAACTGCCGCCGACAGCTTAAAGACAGGCATTAAAAGCAATGACAGCAAGAGGTTATTTCTTAGATAATAGGGATTTCATCAAGAAAGGCGAATACAAGCCGACATCTTTGGATGAGCGCAAGAAGAATGCCGATTTCTTGATTACAGCCGTCTATGGCGAAAGATATGAGATACACAGCAACAGGACGAAGCGACCTGTGGAACTGAAACCCAGCCGTTCTATCAAGCGGATGAACAACTATATCTATATCGTCACTGAAAAGGCTCTTGAAATGCTTAAAAAGGACTATTCGTTTGAATGTGATTTTTGAACCATAAGAATATGACAGCAACAGTATTAAAGGCAAACGGCGAATGCTTGCAGGTCAAGCCGAAGAATGGCACGGATTTCAGCCTTGATGAAGCAAAGAAGGTTGTAGGCGGGTATATTGAGGTGATTCATCTTAGCAGTACCCAGCTGATGATTGTCAACGAAGAGGGCAGGCTCAGAAATTTGCCCTTCAACAAGCAAGCATCGCTGATAGCAAACATGGCGCGGAAAGCGGATATGATTGTCGGCGACGTGCTGGTATGTGACATTAAACAGTTCAAGTGATATGAAACAGACAGATAAAGAAGTTCTCAGCTTATGTAAAGAGTGGTTTGAGGAAATTGCAGACAGATGCAGCAGACTGACAAGTGGCAATGTGTCACATGACAGCAAAATGATTCGTGGATTAGCGCGTAATTCTGCCGAGTTCGTAAACTCACATCTTAAAGAAGGCTGAGATGGAAAACAATAATATGCACCAACATATCCCTATAAAGGATAGATATGCTATATTCTGTGAGAAATGTTTTGATGAAGGTATTATGCCGCCATCGTTTGAAGAATATCAAAAAAGACAATAATATGAAGATAACAGGCAGGAAGATTATGAAACTCCGTCACAGTTGGGATTTTGACGATGTGAAGGATGCAGCAAAGCCCCGTGGCCGTCGCAGCCGTAAGATTACCCGTCTAAAGGGCGTTAAGGTAAGGTCATTCGTAAATCGTATGTTCAACAAAACAATGGAGGATGATGTATGACACGGAAACCAAAATTGATGCAGTTTCTCCGCAAATTGCAGGAGGTACAGGCAAAGTATATCGACACCGTAGGCATCGAGATTCGCTCAAGGCGATACCTTGATGATGGCGTGTATGCTATAAATGCCAGTTTTATATCCCAAACTCGGAAATGTGAAGATACTGACGCAGAGGATAATTCGCTGGTAGTAAATGCGACATTATACAGTTTTTGGACGAATAAGGAAAACAAAAAGGCATTTGACGGTTTTGTCAAAGAGGTAAAGGTTGAAAGCCAGTTAGTAAAAGAAGGTAAGGTAATTGAATGATGGAATACGCAAGAGTGGCTGTCGTGCTGGATGAACCAGTACAGGCCGATAAGAAAAAGACTGGAGATTGTGATTGCGACTGCACACCGTCTGATATTCAGAAGAGATACGAGTTGAAGTAATCGGAACATGAGTACTTGGATGACCTGTGTTTATTGGCAATCATCGTTTTGTGTGGTTGAAACTGCATTGTTAAATAAACTAAATTGCTTTATTTTCTTTGCAGAAAGTTTGGTAGTTCTGAAAATAATCACTATCTTTGCAACAGATTTTAGAACAAAACCATTTAGAGCCGCAGCCGACGGTTGAAATACAGGCGAAACGCTTATGAAAAGAAGAATCAGCAAAAAGGCGGTGATGAATCTTGCACACCATATTTTGAGTACCTGTGAGTATTGCTATGATATGGCCGATGCGCTGCAAATGGCTTGGCAGCGGGCAAAGCGCGGCCAGTGGCCAGTGAATGCCGATGAACTGGAGGGGCAGCGTAGCGAACATGCCTATAACCAGTATAAGGCAAGTTTGATGATAAGTCGCGGATTTTAATTCTATAAGGTTATGGAAGCAATAAAGTTATTCGATGACGTATTGGCATCATGGCAGAACGAAAGCGTTGCAGACATTGAACTGGATGCAAGGTACAACACCGTTTTCAATGCCTACCTTAGTTCAAAGGACGGCGAAAACGAGATTCTGACGTTTCGGGATATATCGTATTTCGACTTTGAGACCAGCATGGGCAACCTGCATAACGCACTGCTGGAACTTGGCATCAAGCAGATTGCCATAACAGAGACCAGCACAGCCCTTATGTCATACCTTTGGTATCTGACAAACAACGGGTGGCGCATAGACGGCATGAAGATGGCAAACACGCCCAGCAAGCAAGGTGACAGGCACAGGCAAATACCCGCAATCATACTGACTTATGAGCGTAAATTGGTAGTCACAATCGCAAATGTCAGCGAATTGGATGAGTTGGTCGAAAGCTATAAGAAGAATTGGCCGAATGAAGCATACGGCCACGATGTCATCATGGAATGGCTTAACGGCCAGCTTAACACCTTGATTGATAATGGCGAAATCGACAAGCCACAAGACCCGAACCCGCATTGTCAAGTACCTGTAGGCGATAACTTCGACAGGGTGTATTGCTTCAATGTGATAAGGCATAACATCTATAATGGGATTCACCATATACATTTGATTCTCACAGGCACAATGAAATAGGATTATGTATTTAGTACGTGAACAGAATAATGATTTGCTCCTGCTGCTGACTGACGAAAGGCCATTCAAGCATAACGGAAGCTGGAAAACCAAGCATAACTGCCAGTCAGTGATGCTGGATAGCAAGCAGCATCCCGAAGTGCAGTGGATAGACGTTGAGCCGACGGAATGCGAGATAGTGCCAGTTGGCAGGCAGAAGCAGGAGCCTCCGAAGTTTGAGCAATTTGTCGTAAGGGCGAATACGCGGGTGGAGTGCCCGCGTCTGTCAGATGATGAACTTGGTGATATGAACAGACCGCTGATAGGCGGCTACTATTGTCGGAACTGCGAATATAACATGCAAACCAATACTGATGAAGAGACGGGCAATCTGCTTGTCAAATGTGGTAAGGAGGCAGAATAATGGGATATACAGCGAAATATATTGAAGCACTGGAAGCGGCCTGTAAAAAGGCAATCTCAGATTATAATGGCGAAAAGGAATTTGAGACCGTGGTCGCAGATGCCTTTCGTGCAGGTATGACTTTTCAGTATAAGAACGGCTATATCCTGTTTGCCAATGACATACTGGAAAGCGAACTGCCGAAGGATGGCCAGCTTTACATCGTCATTACGACATCAAACCAAGCGCACCTGTGCAGATGCACGGTGACAACAGCCGAAAATGGCAGATACAATTTCTCCTACAACGGGCAAAGCGGAACAAAATACTACACCTTCAATATCGTTGGCGGCGGTATGCTGCTGGAGAATATCGGTGCATGGCAAAGATTCATTATAACGAAGTAAATATATGGAACAGAAAAGAAAACCCGTCGCATTGACGGTTGAGCAGATGAAGATGCTCAAGGATTTGGGGTATGACACCAGCAAGGCAAGCATGGCCTATTACACCTATGGAAGCGGAAAGACTGTCTTACGCGAAGCCAGCGACGATGCACAGGTGGCAAAGAAGTGTGTGCCAGCTTTCACGCTGGAGGATATTATTGCGATTCTGCCAGCCGTGGAACTGCCATTCGGAACTAATGGATTCATCTATCCAAGTGTTGTGAAGTTTACTGATGACCATTTCGCTTGTTGCTATCTGAATTTCGGCACAAGCGATGGCCGCGAGTTCTTTAGGACTACAGGCAGTAGCGGATTGGAAGCCGCATTGGAGATGTTGCTGGAGTGCCATGAAAACGGCTATTTCGGCAAGGTTACTGTACTTGAAAACGGAACAAAGATATATGGATAGGACTATTCTTTTTCGTGGCAAGTCGATTCTCACAAGGGAATTGGTGTACGGCGATTTGCTGATGCACCGTGCGCCGATGGAGATTTGTGTTGACAATAACCATGTCGTGCAGGTGGAACGCGGCTCGATATGCCAGTACACAGGATTTCGTGACAAAGAGGATTTCTTCATCTTTGACCGTGACATCTTGGCCGTGGATGGTGAGAAAACGCCTTATCTGATAGAATATATCCAGCTATGGGGTGGCCATTACATCACACCGATAAATGAGGCTGGCATGATTGAGCGGAAAAGGCGCGTCACAGTTAAGACAGCCCTCAAAAACGGATTCGATTTCACTAAGACCCGCATTGTCGGCAGTAAGGATGATTTAGAAAACGCAATGATTAAGTTCGACGTATGGCTGGGGAAACAGGGGATTACGGAATCCGAATAGAAAGCGGCGTAACAAGTGGCAGACTGCTAAAGAAAGTATCAAACATCAAGAATATCACTAAATTAAAATTCAATTTCATTATGACAGAACAGCAACAGTTGAGGTTAGACCTCTTTCGTGAGACAAAGGATTTGCAGAAAGCAAAGGATGTCTTTAACTTTGTGATGGCCGACGGTGCAAAGCCCGCACCCGTGGCGGTCGCCCCTGCTGGCGGCATTGCCAATGGCCTGTACTACATCTTTACAGATGGAAGCTATGCGCCGTTTGACGGCAAGAGCAAGCCCGAAAAGGAAGTGAAGTATTGTGGCATCTACCATGACGGCCATTCGTTTGCCGTGGTACTGAATGACCTCGGAAAGTTTGCGCTTGTCAAGGATGTGGATGACTGCCCCGAAGAAAGTACGTTGTACTGCCCTGCTGAGTGCGATGCCCTGCATGAGTGGGATTGCGTGGAACGCACGAAGCATATTCAAGAGGTTGGCACAGACATCCCGCTGGCAGATGGTGAGTACATCCCTGCCCTGCCTATGGTGGTTCTGATGCGTTACTACGCAAAGCGCGGTCTTAACGAAATGTTAAAATTGGCTGGTGGAACACCTTTTAACATGGATGAGGTCTACTGGTCTGTTACTGAGTACTACAGCAACGGTGCTTGGTACGTCGGCTTCAATAATGGCCTCGTCTACGGCCGCAGCAACAAGTATAGCAGTTTCGTAGTTCGCCCTGTGGCCGCATTTAACATTTAACATTTCACATTCGGCGAGGGCTGTTTCAACAGCCCCGCCTTTGTGTTTGGAAGCGTATGGTAAAGGTAATTAAACCGCCTAAGAATTATCGGATGCAGCCAGTGGCCGTAAGGCGTGAAACGTGCTACAAATGCGGTGCGGAACTGGAGTACACCGAATCAGAGTGTGAACGTCAGCAAAGCCACATGTATGAATGGCAGTATTTCATAACATGCCCTTGCTGCGGAAACAAAATATGTGTGGATTGCAAAAACTGTTAATGATATGACAATAGCGATAACTTATATTACACTTGGCATCCTGTATTTGCTGGCATGTATAGCAGACGGGCAGGATGTAAAGCCACTGTGGAAACGGTGGCTCGGCTGCAAGCTGGAGGGTTGGGCGAATAATTTGAACCCCATTGACTACTGCAAGCATGAAAGGTGTAGAAACTATATCGGCTTGCGGAAAGCGAAAAAGGATGTTAGGGCATTGCGAGATGAACTGGAAACGCTTCGGACTGCCCGACCTATACCAGTCACTCAAACCATATATGACATGGATAAAATTGAAAGTCACATGGTGATTGGTGAAGGAGAACTGTTTCGTGCGCGAATGAATGAATATGAGGCAGAAAGACGCGGCATTTCAAAATACATGATACCACCTCGCGACACCGTGGATGGAATGGTTGAAGATGTGACAAGGCGATGCGTGGAAGCTGTTCTGAAAACAGCTCAAACGTGCATCAATATTGAAGTGGAAAAAGAAAGGTTCTATCCCGAAATCCATGTGGTAGGTACACTGTATGTAGGCAGGAAAAGGTAATTCTATGAACAGGAAAGTAATTTTCAGAGCCAAGGATGCCAAGACTGGCAACTGGCAATGTGGCGATTTACACAATGCCACTTATGACGGAAAGGATGTGCCTGTTATTATCACCAACCGAGACCTCGTTTTTGATGAAGAAGTTGATAAGCTTGAAAACGTGGCACTTGTCTTTGGCTGCGAGGAAGTCGCTGTCTGCGACCCTGCAACCATCGGGCAGTACACAGGATTGAAAGACTCCAAAGGAACACCGATATACGAAGGTGATGTTGTACGCAATGGTGAGCAAGGTTTTCTGTATGTTGTCGTTTGGCATGACTGCGGCCTGTGCGGGAAACAAATAGGCAGTTCATCGTATATCGGGCTGACAGTATGGCGTGACAGACTTATAATCGTCGGCAATCGCTATGACAATCCCGAACTATTGGAAGTAAAGAAGCCCGAACCTCCGAAAAACGGGTTGTTGCCGCATGAGTTTAGGATTCGTGCCTTGTATGATAACGGCTGCATGTCAGTGAAAGGCCATATCTATATAGCGGAACGGGTAAAGTTAAGACATAAGGATGTAATCCGTGTTTGGGCTGAATCATCGAAACTGGATGATGAAGGTAAACGTAGATATGGAACTTACTGCAATATGAATTTAAGCATTCTTGGTAATGACAGGGTTTGTGCGAATTATGAAATTGTAGAAGAGAATAAAAAAAATGAAAGTAGAATACGGAATAATGTCTAACAAGTGGGAAATAACCGCTAAAGACGAGAAACAGGCGATTGCGGCCATTGTCGTACTGCTGGGTACGAATGCTAAACTGGCAGTCATCTATTCGCCGCAGGAATTACGCGAAAAGGAATGGTCATTTAGTTTTGCCGAGAATCTTGAATCCCGCCTTGATGAAATATTCGGCGGCAAAGGCAAGTTTATGGCCTATCTTGACAGCCACGTCGAGGAAATGCGCGAAGTTGTCAGAACACAAAAGAAGTTGGTATGAGTATGAATAAAAAGAAAGTCTTGATTGTGCTGACATATTTTAAGCACGGCGCACAGGGAAGGGAAATACAGTTAGCCCTTAAAGGATGGAGAAAATTCTGCCAGTTTGATTATCATTTTGTGGTGATTGGAGTGTTTGACAATTTTTTGCGAGGAATGTTCCCTTGGGTGGAGTTTATCGAATGCCCGCAAGTACCATTGAAGAATGGCCAGTACAATCCACATTTGGATATTCAGCACCGTATGAAGGTTGCACTGGAAAAGTTTGCTGGTGAATATGACGGGTTTGTATGGATGGCAGATGACTGGTATGCGATAAAGCCATTTGAACTGGAGGATATTACCACTGTTCATTACAACGAGCCGAACTACGGCAAGGAAGATGCCCCATGTTCATACTGGAGCCATGACAAATGGAAAACACATCAACTGCTTGTCAGAGAAAACCTGCCGCAAGTCAATTACACCATACACTACCCATACTGGTATGAGGCCGCAAAGTTGAAAGAGATTTGGGAAAGATTCAATATGCTTGAAGAAAGCTATGTGCTTGAAGATGTGTATTTCAACTATTTCAGCCATTCAGAGCCAGTGCGTGAAAAAGAAGTAATGCTTGGTGTTTGGAACAAAGAAATATTTGAGAAAGACTTTCAGAACGCTGTAGATAATCCGAAGATAAAGTTTGTTGCAAACAGTGTTGAAGGATGGTCTCGAGAACTGGAAAATGCTTTAGAAGGTATATATAAATGAATAGATTATGAATGAGTTTTTTGTTGCAGTAGAATCCCATCCTATAACGGCTATTCTGTGCTGGCTGGGTATTGTCATTATTGCACAGGCGATAAGGCCGACGATAAACTATTATACTGGCAAGTGTGACAAGAATGACGATTAAAACGAAATGATATGAAAACATTTGGAATATTTTTGTCTGTAGCATGTATCATCTATGGTATAGTCGGGGTGATACGTCAGAACGAATCGCGGAAGCGTAAGCGGAAGAAGATTGTTGCTATGCTGGTTGCGAACTTCATCATTGCAAAGGATGCGATGATAAGAGCCAATCTTGAACCGAAAGAACTGACAGACGGTTTGGAACATCTGATAGACAATACCCTCAATATCGTTGTTGATGCCTGCGGTACTAAGTATGTAGAAGAGGCAGACTGGATGCTGCATGGTTATGAAATCAAAAAGGAAGAATAGTCATGGAAGGGTATCAAAGCTATCTCTTTAGAATCAGATGTCAGAGTAAGGGTATCAACGAGACCCCTAACAAGCATTGCAGGGGTGATAATGATGCGATGGAACTGGCAAAGAAATACGTCCGTCTCTATCCTGTAGGCACAACTATCAAGGTGTACCACGTTGCAGATGTTGATGGGCGCGAGACAAAGAATTACATCGGTATGGTTGAACATTAAAATCGGGAAACATGGAATTATTATTCAGAGCAAAAGCCGAGCATGATGGTCAGTGGGTAGAAGGTGACTTGATTCACTATAACCGCCCGCGTTGCGAAAAGGTTACAATCAAGGAGCGCGAAGGTTTTCAACTGGAGTCTGACGTTGCCGAGGAAACCGTCTGCCAGTATATCGGCATCAAGGATAAGAACGGCAAGAAGATTTTCTGTGGTGACATAATCGCTATGGGGCTGGAATATCCGAAGCTGATTGAGTACCGTGATGACCGTGCGGCATTCTGTACGGCAAACATACGGGAACTGGAACAGGAATGGTCATATTCTTGGGGCATCCCTGCTGATAACTGGTGGCGTGACTTTGGCAGCAAGTTTGAAGTGGTCGGCAACAAGTACGATAATCCCGAAATGCTCAAATGGCAGTGGTGGAAGGAGCAGAAATGCAAGCAGACCTATGGCCATTTGGCAGTGCTGAAACTGGATGCTGGCGTAAGGTATTGGGAAGATGGGAAGTTAGGCGGCAAGCGTGATGATGAAGAATCCCCGAAAATGCCATGTGCAGTAAAGAACGGCAAGGAGTACCGCTGGCAACCTGTCATTGACATCAAGACTGGAACGGTCAAGAATTGGGAGTTAGGTCTTACTGCCGATGTTCATTACAAGGTCTGTGACGAGTGCAATATCGACGTTATAGACAACGACGGAAAGCTGGTGAAGGAATACAGATTCTATGTACCCGAAATCCTTTGTCGTGCTGGAGAAAACGACGGTGACTATATCATTATGCGCATTGACGCTTTCGGTGTCATTGACAACTGGAAGCATGACGATTACCTTTTAGATGAAATAATGAAGCATGAAGGGTAGGACGAAGAAAGAACGGCGGGCTATCGGGAAGTTAGTCCGCTGGATTCGTAAACAGAAAAAGAGGGGCTTTGACCGATTCTTGTATAACAAACTCAACCAGCGTGTAATAGCCATCAATTCAAAGAAAGTTCCGACGTTGGGCGAAATAAGGATGATACCTTATACGCCCGAACATGATGACTCTGTGATGGCTTTTGCGACGATGATGTATGCTAATCAGATTATTGCGGAAAGCAAGAAATCGGCTTATGCTCTCCCTGTGATAAACAATGTTGACCAAATATATACGCTTAATGCGTGTGGCGAAACCGAATAAACAAGAAAGCATGATGTATAAGACTATTAAAGACAGATTGATGCTTGGTGATACAGGCCAATCGGAATATGTTGGTATAAATATTGCCATGCTACCAAAGCATGACAACTACTTGCTTACGCCGCTCGATGAATCCGTATGGATGACGGAAGAAGAGGCAGCGCAGCAAGAATGGCTGGAGAAAGGCAATGTCACCTGTTCTGACAAGACAATAGAAGAGTTGCTGCTGGAAAGTGCATCGGAAGCGGTGAATAACTATTACCGTGGCCTGCTGTGCGTATTTGAGCATTCAGACGTTGAAAATATTCTGTATCTGCCATTGAAGGAGGAGTGGTACAGGATGATTGAGGCTGGAATCAAGACAGAGGAATACCGAAACATCAACAAGCACTGGAGTAAGAGACTCATTGAACGTATGTATATACCTGTTGGAATGGAGTATGCACCGATGGCTTTTATGAAGCCATATACGCATGTCGAGTTTTCTTTGGGTTATCCGAAACGTAATGACTGGTCGAGGCGAATGCGATTTGAAATATTCAACATTTCAATGGGTAGAGGTAAATCTGAATGGGGAGCACCCGATATGGATGTGTTCAAGATAGCATTAGGTGAAAGAATAAAATAGGGAGTGTGCGGAAGTGTACTCCCTATTTTGCAAGTTCGACCTTCACAGTGGAATCATCCGCCTTTACAAGTCGCAGTTGTTCATTACAGGCGGGGCATTTCACAAGGCTGGAATCTTTCTCCTTGTAATCGGCGAAAAGTTCTGCCATCGTTACGCCCAAGGCATCGGCAAGTTCTTTCAGTTTGTCAAGAGACACGCTCCCGCGTTCACTGACAATACCGTTGATGTATTGCGGTGTCACGGGTTCGCCCTTTGCATTCTTGATGCGCTTTGCCAGTTCTACACCTGTAAGCCCTTTTTCTTTCAAAATTTCTTTGATTCTAAAGTACATAACCTATTCCGTTTTACTAATTCAGTGCAAAGTTACTACCTTTTTATTTAATAAAGCAATTTAATTTATTAAATAATCTTAAAACAAGTGTTTCGGTTGAAAATAGTCACAAAAATATTTGGTAGTTCTGAAAATAATCACTATCTTTGCAACAGATTTAAGAACAAAACCATTTAGAACAGACGAGCCGACTGACCAAACAGGCACTAAGAATTATGGATAAGCAGCAAGTTAAGCAGATTGCAAACGAGATGATGAATCAGTTAGGCGGTAGCCGTTTTCGCTTCATGGTGGGCGTTAAGATGGCCGTGTACGACTGCAAGGGCAACAATGTTATTCTTTCTATGAATATAGGCAGAAACAAGACCTCTGCCAACTTCTTCAAGTTCATCTATGACTCGGCAATGGATTTGTATAAGATGCAGCTGATTCGCAAGACTACAAGCCGCAAGACTTTTGAGACCACTGAAAAGCTGGTAGCAGAGCGCAAGGGCGTTTATTGCGACATGGTGCGGGCAACTTTCACCGAAATGACAGGATTATATACACATCTTTAATATAGGGATATGGCAAACAAGACACCGCACATCAAGTTTGACGTGATGCAGAAAGACAGATACGTTTGTACGCTGGCGATGCCGTTAGGTATTGAACACTTGAAAGGGTTTGATGGCGATGATGCAGTATTCAGCTTTACCAAAGGCGATTTCAGAAAGGTTGTGGAACGTGAGCGACCATCTTTGAAGGGTAAGGATTTCTATTGCGAGATTGTCACGAAGCAGACAAGGGATTTATGGCGAAGATGAAGATACTTGCAAATGGCGTGGAATACTACCCCGATACAGATACGCTTCTGTTGATTCGCTGCCCGAAATGTGGGCGTGAAAATTGGGCTATGGAAGTAGCAAGAGGAAGATGCTGTTGGTGCGGGTACGATGCAAGAGAGTTATTAACTGAAAAGACAGAATAATATGGATAAGAAAGATTTCAAAGAAAAATTGACTGCCTTACTGAATCAGTTTGGCGTTGACAATGACTGTAACATGCCCGACCATCTGATAGCTGAATCAGTGGTGCGGCATATAGAGAATATGGCAGAAACCACTAAGGCCAACATGGAATGGCACGGCTGGAAAGGTGTTGGCGAAGAAAATGACAAGTGGATTATTGCCACCAAGAAACGCCCCGAAGCAAGCGTTGTGCTGGCAAGGGTCATGCCTAAGAACGAGGCGCGTGTGGTGAAAGTCGTTGACGGAAAGTTTATCGTTGACGGCGGCGAAATGGTTACTCACTGGATGGATATACCAACTTTTTGAAATATGAAGCGAAGAATCTATAAATGCGAGGTCATCTTGAATGATGATGGCACTATCAAAGTTACCAGCTATGCAAACAGGCTTTTGCATTATGGTGTGCTGGCTGCGCTGAATAAGGCCGTGCATGAAGCAGCCGATGAACTGAACGGAAAAGCCCCGTGGCGCAAGAAGTACATCAGATTCACCCATGACGGCAAGACCTACCAGCAGACCGAGCGGAAGGGTAAGATGTGCTGCGATGGATGTTGCTTTCGTAAGGGTAGAGACTGCAAGCATCCTTACTATGGCCAAGGAACGGACTATTCAAAGGGCAGTTGTGACAACATGATATACAGACGTGTGAAATGATGAAGAGAATCTATATATCGGGCAAAATAAATGGCCTGCCACCTATGTATTCGCAGATGCTTTTTGAACGTGCAGAAAAGCAGACTGGAGGCACATACACGATGAGCAACAAGGAAAAGAAGCAAGACAATTTCAGAAATTATCTGAATGAAGTCGTTAGGCTTTATGCCAAGAATGGCAATCTGAACGGAATGAGCGCGATTCAGAAACGTCATCATGTATCGGCTATCACAAAGACTCAGTTCTTTGAGTGCGGACTGGATGAAGCCGCCAAGCGGAATGCCTATCTTGACCAAGATTTCTGTAACAAGGTGTATGACTATGTGCTGAACCGTGCAAAGGGCATACCAGCACCGAAATACAAGGCAGAATGAAAACGATTCTGAAATACGAACTCAAGGCACAGAGTAATGTCGTGCAGAAAGTGACGATGCCGAAGGGTTATAGAATCCTGTCGGTGGAAAACCTTCTGCCGACAATCTGCATCTTTGCCGAAATAGAATTGGGCGAGGATGACTTTGAAGATGCCAAATTCATCATGTATGAGGAGCGTCAGATGATGCGCGGCCAGCTTGAATACATCGGTACGGTGCGGACGTTGGATAACAGGTGGTTTCATGTCTATCACAAACTGGATTAAGTATGGAAACAATAACAATGAATAACAGAAACGGCGTTTGCCTGTCTGTATATGAACTTTACAACAAAGACCAAATGAAGGTTGCCCGTGTCATTCTGACTGGCGACGGCTATCTCTTTGTATGGTCGGAATGGGGGAACTATGCCTATTACTGGCCGAAATGCGGCGACATAAGAAATTTCATCATGGGGATTGGCAAGGATTACTTCGCAAACAAGATGATGCACAGCGTGGCTGACATCTATGACTTTGAAAAGGCAAAGATGATGACCAGCCTGTTTGCTGAAAACGTGTTGCCGTTGCTACAGGAGGCCGTCAGAATCGAAATGCGGAACGAGGAACTGAACGGCAAGCGTCTGAATGAACTTGAGCCTGTCTTTGTGGAGTTTGTACCGCATCAACTGGAAGCTGGGAAACTGTATATTTCGGAGCGGTTTCAAACGACATCCCATCTATGCCCCTGCGGGTGTCAAGATTTGGTGGTGATGCCGATTAACAAGAAACACGGCTGGAACATGACAAAGAAGGATGGCAAGGTTACTATGCGCCCGTCGGTGGGTAACTTTCAATATCCCTGCAAGTCGCATTACTATATAACTGAAAATAAAATTGAATGGCTATGAATGTAGATAGTGTCAATGTAAGAGAGAAGGTAACGATTGGGGAACTGAACCCGTTCAATATGGGTGTGCCAGTGCTGGTTATTGGCAATCGCGGTTTCTTCAATGAATGGCAACCAACTAATTTAATAGACGAGTAGATTATGGAAACGAAAAGAACTCAAGAAGAAATTGATGACCTGTTCGACCGCTGCGTTGAATCAGAGAACAGAAACGAAAGTGCTTATGGTGGGATGACCTATGAGCAAGGTGTCAAGGCAACTCTTGACTGGTTGTTTAACGACATGGAACATCCATTGGACGATGAATAAGAATGCGAGTAAAACGTCGGGGGCTGCATCTGTTTATTTCTGTGGTGCATACTACAGTCAAAGAAACGATGCTTCGCCTTTTGACAGTAAGGCGATGGCCGATAAGATAATCGAATCGGTAAGGAAGATAACAGATAAAATGTGTAACTATGGCAAAAAGTAAAGACTGTGTACTGGATGGCTATGTCGTAAGACAGCCGAATGGTGATTTGTATGTGTTTTCAGAAGAGCCGTATTATAATGGTGAACTGGAAAACTGGGGAACGGCAATAGACGAGTATATTGAATTGGACTGCTGCGATAAGTCGATGTTTGCAGGTCTGAGTTTTGCCGACGAACCTGTAGAAGTTCAGATTGTGATAAAAAAGAAGGATGCCAAGACTGGCAATGACGCTGAGAATGGCATTGAACTTATTGCAGCGGAGCGGAAGCGTCAGATTGAAAAAGAAGGATTCGACGCAAAGCATGACCACGAACACAGGAAGGATGCCCTCGCTATTGCGGGAGGTATTTACGCCATGCCCGAAAAGGCAAGGCTGTTTGTAAGCTACGGGAAAGACGGTGACAAAGAAAACTATTACCCGCTTCTTTGGCCGTTTGACCCCAAGATGTATAAGCCCACACCCGATGACCGTAAACGGGAACTTGTAAAGGCTGGTGCAATGATTGCGGCTGAAATAGACCGTCTGATTGAAGAGGAAAATTTTGAAAAGTGGAAAGCAGAACAAAAAGAGGAGGACTGATTATGTGTGACTGTGTAGCAAAGATTAAGGCCGAACTGTGCCAGCAATATGGCGTTGGCGGCGTTGAGAAAGTAACGCATGATGGCCGTATATATGTGACTGGATGGTTCAAGCCGAAAACGAAAAGCGGGAACTATTCAAAGCATCACAGGTATATCAGTTTGGATGACAAAGTGAAATTCTGCCCGTTCTGTGGGAAGCCTTACGATAAAGAATAGAAGATTATGAGAAAAAGTATTGGGTTGATGGCGGCAATGATGATGGCCGCTGCTGCTGGTAATCCGTATTTTGCCACTGGAGCACCACGGCGAAGCTATGGCGGTGGCAGACGCGAACTGACCGAAGAGGAAAAGGCGCGGAATCATCAGATGTACGGTGTGAACATGACCGAGCATGAGTTTGTAATCCACGGTGAGAAGATTATGGCGCGTAACAAGAAAACGGCCATGAAAATCTATGCCAACCGCCACAAAAAGAAATAAGTATGGAAAGACCTGTCGGAAGCAAGTTTGTCTGTGACGGCATCAATCTGAAAGTGGTTGAAGCCGAATCATTCTGCCGTGGATGCTACTTTCACGGAAAGTTTATCAAGCGCAAGATGCAGTGTGGCATTGCCAGCACAAAGGCCGTCATCGGCGAGTGTGGAGGTGGACGTACTGACGGAAAGCGCGTAGTGTTCAGAAGGGATTTATCTAAATTTGAATAGTTATGGGAAAAATAATTTATCAACCATCGGGAGCGGCACGGGAATACGCTCCTTGGGCGGCAAACATCTTTGTCGGGTGTTCAAACGATTGCGTGTACTGCTATTGCAAGAAAGGTGTTTTGGGGCATGGCATGGGGCAGGCCATACCGCAGTTGAAGAAACCGTTTCAAGTGGATTCAGACCCTGTTTATGGTGGAACGGCGCATAGCAGGATGATGGATTTCATCGTGGGATGTAACAAGGCCGTGATTGTCTATAAGCGTGAACTGGAACGCTATCGGCAGAAGATTCTCGCCGATAGCAGGGGTATTTTCTTCACGTTCAGCAGTGACCCGTGCTTGCAGAAGCCCGTAGATACCTTTGAGACGTTCATGCGCTGTGCGCTGTATGCCTTGGGATGCGACGAGAAAGGCGAGCGGTTCAATGACTTAGACCCCATACCCGTAACCATACTGACGAAGCGCACGGAATGGACGAAGGGGATTGGCGGCTATCGTCTGATGAAGGCTGGCGGCAGAAACCTGTGTGTGGGATTCACCTTGACAGGCAGGGATGACCTTGAGCCGAATGCCAGCCCGAACATGGAGCGTGTGGAAGCCATGCGGAAGTGCCATGAGTTCGGTGTACGCACATTCGCGTCGGTTGAGCCTGTGATAGACTTGGATGAGTCGCTGGAGATGATAAAGGCCACCTTGGGATTCTGCGATGAATACAAGATAGGTTTGGAAAGCGGCACGAAGCATAACAAGAAGCCCATCACGCTTGACGGTATCGTGCAGTTCGTCGATGACGTTCAGAAGGTCGTTGCAGAGAAAGCACCCAAAGCGAAGATATACTGGAAGGACAGCATCACAAAGAAGGTCGATGGCCTTGTGAAGTACTCCGAGCAGGTGGTGGATGCCAGTTATAACATCTTTGCGGAAGGAGTAAAATAAATTTATTTGCTTTATTTTTCTGCAAAAAGTTTGGTAGTTTCAGATATTTTACGTACCTTTGCATCAACAGAATCATTTAGACCTGCAACCGACAGGATAAAGACTGGTGCAGTGCTTATGTACTATGTATTAAGAAACGAAGAATGGGGATGTATTTGTGACTGCCCGACATTTGACAACAGGCAGGATGCAGAAAACGAGGCCGATGGCAAATGCAGGAGGCACAGTGTCGTTGAAACAAACCGTGCAGACCCTTGCAGGCCGATGAAGCCGATAGACCAATGCAGGCGATGCCCGCGATGGGTGAAGTATAAAGCAAGATAATTGCATTACGGAAGCAAAAAGGCTGCAAAAAAAGCGCGAATCTTTCACAAAAAGCAAATGTGAAACATAAAGGCTGGCAAAAGACAGATTACCGTTTGAATATGCCTAACTTTGCCGCAAATGTGAAAATCGCGGGTTGTTAGCAGTTGGTAGCTTGCCACTTTGACTTGGTGGAGGTCGCTGGTTCGAGCCCAGCACCCGCAACAATATAATTAGTAACAATCAAATCGAAAAGAAAGATGAATTTAGAAGGATTGGAAGTATTGACGCTGCAAATCAAGCGCGACAGCTTCAAAGAAATCTTGAAGGGCAGACAGAAGACAGAGCACCGTTTCGTTTACCCGCGTAACGCCAAACAGTATTTGGTGGAGAAAGACAATGGCGACGGCACAAGCGATGTGCAGGTGGTCGGCTATGATGCCCTCCAGCTTATCAATGGCCGTCAGAAGGAAGCACCCCGTCTGCTGGTGAAGGTCGAAGGTATCAAGGTCATTCAGATGGATGACGAAGAGACTGGTGAGCCGCTTACCTTCGTGGATAACGGCGAGACCTATTACGTCACGCAGATGGAATACGAACTCGGCGAAATCTTGCAGAAAGAGAACTGTGAGCGTTTCGACGATGAAGATTAAGCCCATTCAGACAAGTTCACAATATGTTCAACTTCAAAAACGATTAGCTGAGTCAGAAACAGAATCAATCGAATCACTGGTGTCACGTCAAACGTGAACGGTGCAGGGAACAGACGACTGGCAAACGGTGGCCGTTATGCGGCTGGCCGTGCAGGTTTCGGAAACCGTGAACAGCGTCGCCAAGACCTTCGTGTGGCATTTGCACGACAGGCACGTCAGAACGTAGCCGCCATGCGTGCGCGTGGTGTGCGTGGCGCAGCACTTCGTAGTGCAGCCCTTCGTGCTGCCGCAGGCTCTGAGGGTTAATCCCAAAGACCGACGAACAGGCACAGGCCATCACCGTCAACAACCGATGGTGGTGGCCGTTCTGTTTAACGGAAGAGTTAAATAAAGTGAGCAACAAGAAAATAACCTGCAAAATATTTGGTAAATCAATTTATTTGCTTTATCTTTGCACAATAAAAACAAGAATGGCAATATGGCATATACGAAACAGGAGATAGATGATTTTCGCAGTAAGTTCTATGATGCTTTGCTGGCTGTGAAAAGCAATGGCAAGCCCTTTCTGACAGAGAAGGAGGCGCACCATATTGTAGATGGATATACTGATGATTCGCTGGCACAGGATATGAGATTCAATACCCCCGAAACGCTGGCACAGATTTTCACGATGTAGCCGAGTCAGTTTACAGAAAGCAAATCAACAGGTAGAACGCGCACTGACGCGAAAGGGTATAACCCATTCGACAACGCCGATGGAACACGCATCCCGTCGTGCGTTCAAACGTGCTCTCCGTGCTTCAAAGAGTGCCATGCGCTCAAAAGGCCGCAATCCTAACTACTGGATGGTCGATGTTCATTCTAAGCGTGAGTATCAAGGGATGCGGATGTACCTAACGCCCGACAAGAAATCGGGTGTGGCGATAACGAAGGATGGCAACATAACATCCTTATTCAGCAATTCTACGGAAGGAGGCCGAATGGCCAAGCTGCTGACCTTTGCCGTTGCAATGGGTGGCAGGAAACTGGACTGCTTCGGCGGCGGTTTACAGAATATGTATGCCCGATTCGGTGCAAAGGCTGTTGCACAGACACCATTTGATGAACAGTATGCACCGAAGGGATGGGATGGACGGCATCTGCCAGTGGTGGCAATGGTGCTGCCTAAGTCTGTAGGCGCGATGATGCGGGCATACGACAGGAACAGGCGCGTGGACTTGAACAAAGTACGCGAATATCCCGATTATGATTCAATGATTGCAGCCCGTGACAGGTCTATGAACAGGGGAAGTAACACCGTGGCCGCTGCCTTGCGAACGGCATTGGGCGGCTCAAACTAATATATGGAACTATGAGCAAGTATTCAGAGACAATGGCCATCATCAAGGGCATCCGCGAAAAGACAGACACAGCCGTACTGTTCTATTCGGCTGGTGGAAAGGACGGCATCGCCCTGCTGGAGATGCTGGCAACGACATTCAAGAAGGTTATATGCTATTACATGTACCTCGTGAATGACTGCGACCATGTGCAGCCCTACATTGATTGGGCTGAGAAGCACTACAGGAACGTCGAGGTACGGAAAATCCTGCATTTTCAGCATGACGCATTCAAGGCTGGCGGCTTTTTCTGCGACCCCGACCCGCGATACCTGCTCCCGAAGAAAGACCCGAACCACCTGCGTATGCGCTCCATCGGCGAGATAGAGGAACAGGTAAGGCAGGAAACTGGAATACCCTATGCCTTTAGCGGCATGAAGGGCGTTGACGGATATATGAAGCGGATGCGCCTGCTGATGTTCAAGAAGCAGAACGGCACATACATGACCAAGAAGGGCATGGTGTACCCGCTGGCCGTTTGGACGAATGGCGAGGTGTTGCAGTACATCAAGGCCAAGTCGCTGATTCGTCCGCTGGAATACGTGAATGGCAAAGTGTCGCAAGGGCTGGCGATAGACCTCGACCATCTGCTGTTTCTCAGAAAGAACTACCCGCGTGACTACCAAAGGTGCTTGCAGGAGTTCCCATATTGCGAAAAACTTATCTTCGACTACGAGCACGGCATCAAGACAAAGACGGAAATGCCCGAAAACTTGCAGTCGGATGACATAGAACTGGAGGAGGAGTAAGATTATGGCAGTGAAGAAAAGCAAGATTCAGCAAGCGGAATGCAGGGTAATCCTGCGCAGTCAGATTAACTTCGCATCATACAACCCAAGGCGCATTTCAGAGGATGCCCGCAAAGCACTAAAGGCGAATCTGAAACGGCTGGGCTTGATGGGTGGCATAGTATGGAATGAAGAAAGCGGCAACCTTGTGGGCGGTCATCAGAAGGTGTCAATCATTGACGAGGTAAACCGATACAATTCTGAAACGCATGATAATGACTATGAAATCCGCGTGGAGGTAGTCCGTCTGTCTGAAAAGGAGGAGATGGAACAGAACATGTTTCTTAACAACAAGGCCGTGCAGGGCGACTTCGACGATGACCTGCTAAGAAACGTACTGAGGAAGATAGACCACACGGCGGCTGGCTTCAACGACTTCGACTTGGATATGCTTGGCATAACCCCCATTGACGATGAGGAGTTTCGGAACATCACAGACATACCCGAAGAGACTGACCCCAATGACGGCTGGCGAAAGGGTAATCTGACAGAAGATAACGAGCATCTTGCACAGGTGGATGCCAACACCCACGGCAGCGAGGAAAACACGAAGATTGACAGGAGCGTTGACTTCTACAACGACACACCCGAAAATCAGATAGCGCGTCACAACGAGATTCAGAAGATCAAAGACCGCATAAACAAGAAATCCGACACGAACAATGACGGCGGCATGTTGTCGTACTTCATCGTGTCATTCCCCAACCCGCAAGAGACGCAGGGCGCATTGATTCAGCTTGGATTCGACCCGAACAGCAAATTCGTGGACGGGCGCGAACTGATGGATAAAATCGACATACTGGAGTAAACCGAAATGGCAGAGCGCAAGAAAAAGACTACAACCGCAGAGGCCAAGCCGAAAAAAGCCACAAAGCGGAAGGCAGCGACGAAAACCAAGCGTCGCAAGTCAACCGCTCCCAGCATCAAGCTACCCAACACCAAGGCCAAATACGACTATGCCGACGAGCAAGGTATGTTCTACAAGAAAATAGACCAGCTTGCAGGGCAAGGGATGACGGATGGGGAGATTGCCGCACAGCTGGATATAAACCGCGATGTGTTCAGCCGAATGAAAAACGGGCATTACGAAGGATGGAACAAGACGGAAAACGCAAAATACTCCTCTCTTATTTCTCATATCTTAGCCCGTGCGCGGGAAAAAGCACTCGGTGTTGCAAGGGCGGCATACTACCGTGCAGCCATTGGTGGAAGGAAGATAAAATCGGTTACTACGCGGTATGTGCAGGCGCGTTGCATCTGTAACGGAAACGATGCCAAGTGTCCGCATTGCGGTGGAACGGGCATAATAGTGCTGACCGATAAGGCTGTTGTGCAGGAAACGGAATCTGAACTTGCTCCGAACATGCAGGCACTTTCGACGTTTATGTACCACCATGACCCGAACTGGCGTAAAATCCAGCGCGGAATCGAGGATGAAGAAGAGTTGCCGCAGAATGTCAAGACTGGCATCCCTGTCTCTCACTGGATAGACTCGGAAATGACGGACGATTGGGATAGCCTTGAAGAAAGTGTATTGAGTGAAAAGGAATCATAGATATGGCAGTTAGGAAGATAGACAGACGTAGGGCTTTACGGCGACGGGTGCGCAAGGGAATAAAGGTGCAGCCCGTCTATTACCCTCTCTATCGGAATAACGGCAAGAAAATGATTGTCTTGGTAACTGGTGGGAGAGGTAGCGGCAAGTCGTTCAACGTAGAGACTTTCTTGGAAAGACTTACCTTTGAAGCCGTACCAAGCCCCCGTGATGAATCAAAGCTGCTGGCTCATCAGATACTTTGCGCCCGCTATACGATGGTATCTGCCGATATTTCGGTTATACCCGAATTTTTCGAGAAAATCGAACTGGAGGGTACGCAGAAATACTTCCGTGCCACAAAGAAGGATGTCATCAACAAGCAGACGGGCTCGCATATCATGTTCCGTGGCATCAAGACTTCATCGGGCAATCAGACCGCGAAGCTGAAATCAATCCACGGCCTTACGGTGTTTGTCTGTGATGAAGCGGAGGAGTGGACTTCGTTTGATGACTTTGAGAAGATAATGCTTTCCATCCGTACATTGGGCATTCAGAACATTATCATCATTGTGATGAACCCGACGGACAGCAACCACTTCATCTACCAGCACTACATAAAGGACACCCACAGGATAGAATACTTCGACGGTGTGCCTGTTCAGATTTCCACGCATCCCGACGTTCTGCATATCCATACCACCTATCTTGACAACAAAGAAAACCTGTCACCGCAATTCATAGAGAATGTGGAACGCATGAAGGAAACAGACCCCGACAGGTATGCCCATGTTGTTATGGGGCAGTGGGCTGACGTTGCGGAAGGTGCGGTGTTCAAGAAATGGGGTGTCGTAAACCAGTTCCCGACGGAATGCAAGCATGTGGCCATCGGTATAGACTTCGGTTATTCAAACGATGTCACGGCCATTGTGATGTGCGGAATTTGGGATAACAGGCTCTACATGAAAGAACTGTGCTACAGGACGCACATGCTCTCCAGCGACATCATCAATTTCTTGAAGCCATACAGCGGTCTGTTTGTCTATGCCGATTGTGCAGACCCGCGACTCATTGACGAAATAGCCCTTGGTGGAATCATCATATATCCAGTATCGAAGCCGCAAGGCTCTATAGAGGCTGGCTTGGATAAGATGCAGACCTATGAATTGTATGTGACGAAAGACTCATACAACCTGCAAGAGGAACTGCGGAACTATGTTTGGGATAAGGATAAGGATGACAACTACATCAACGTACCCGTTGACAAGTGGAATCACGCCATCGACGCTGGCCGCTACTATACGTTAGGTAAGCTGCTGGGTAAGATAGTGAAGAAAATCAAGGTGACAAAGAAGAATAGTAAGATTGCAATCAAATAATAAGAACGACTATGCCAATATTGGACGATTATCAGTTACAGGTGCTGACGCAGTTTCGCGGAAAGACACTCACCAGTGGAGGTGTCATCCGTGAACTGTACCAGTACATTCTTGGGAATGACGTGTCTCGCGCAATTTCATTGATGCAAGACCACGAATTAGCCGTGACGAATGCCATCCGTGAATACAACTGGCAGACGCACGATGTGATGAACCGCCCCAACAAGTACAGGGAAGGGCAAGAGCCTTATCAGACTGAGAAGTTGCCGCGAACACGGCAAAAGTACATCAACGAGATGGAACTCTTCTTCCTGTTGGCCAATCCTCCCGTGTGGGAAAGAAAGGATGGGACGGACAGGGCTTTTCAGTTGTATAAGGACATGCTGGACGATGACCGCTTTCATGCCAAGTGGAGGCAGTGCAAGCGGCTTGCTGGCTCGGAACTTGAATCAGCCCTCGTCTATCACCTGTATCAAGAGAACGGCGAACTGCGATACCATAATTTCGTGGCCGCATATTCCAAGGGCTACAGGCTGCATCCACTGATTGACCAGTATGAGAACATGGTGGCTTTCGCCTTGGGATATACCTTGAAGGAGAACGGCAACCATATCCAGCACTATGACATTTGGACTGTTGACTACTATTTCCAGTGCCAAAGGAGTGCCGTAGGCTGGCAGGTCATGGTCTATGACAACATCCTCGGCAAGATTCCAGTAATCTACTTCAACCAAAACAAGGCATGGGATGGTGCTGAACGCCGAATCAGTCGTGAGGAGATGAACGATTCCAAACATGCAGACAACAACAACTATTTCGCCGACCCGCTGGCAGAGGCAACAGCCGATGTGCTCCAGTACCTAAAGAACGGCGAGACCGTTGGCCGCATGATTCAGCTGACAGGCGAAAAGTCGAAATTCGGATATGTCAACCCGCCTTCCGACAGCGAATCGCGCAGGGATGAACACGACAACCTGCATGATTCCATCCTGTTCGATACCTTCACCCCCGATTTCTCGTTTGAAAAGATGAAGGGGCTGGGTACGATTTCGGGCGAGGCACTCCGAAGGGCATTGGCACTTGGATATATCAAGCGCGACAACCTCAAGGAAACATACGAGCCGCTGCTCGACCGTGACAAGAATCTAAGGCTTGCGCTGCTGAAGCTGCTGCATCCCGAAATGGCTACGGAAATCGACGCATTGAAGCTGAAAGGCACATTCGCAGAGCCGTTTGCCGAGGATAAGCAAAGCCAGTGGAACGCTATCGGTACTCTTTATGCGCGTGGCCTTGTGTCGCTTGAAACTGCTGTTACGATGCTGGCCATCACCGATGCTCCCGAAAAGGAGGTTGAGAAGATACTGGCAGATGCGGAACGCAAGGCGGCACTTACTAAGCCCGAAGATGAACTGACTGAACCAACAGAATAATGAAGATATACGAATTTTCACAACCCTTCTATCCGTTCCGACTCATGGCCTGTGTCGGAGCGGATGCCATCCGTGGCTTCTTTGAAGTGGACTGTGACACGCTGGAGGATAACTGCCCAGCGATGACGGCTTGCAGGGTCACTGTTAAGGGCGGCGAGAATGCCGTGCTTTTCCGATTCCGAAATGCCGATGCCATAGAGTTTGTGAATGTCGCCCACGAATGCGGCCACATGGGTATTGATGTCTTTGAATATATCGACTCACCGATAAACGAATCATCTTCCGAGGCGTTCTGCTACCTTATCGGGTGGGCTGGCGGCTGCTTGGGCTGGCTGAAAGAGAAACTCAGCGGCAAGGGCAGAAAATACGGGCAGTATGCTGGCAAGGTCATATATGATACCGACATTCCGAAGTAGGCTTCTTGCTTTCTTGTTTTTCATAATCGGAGGGTGCATGGTGAACAGAAAAAGGCACTGTGCGCCCTTTTATATATTATAAGGTATAGTTATTATCTGTTAGAGTTAAAATAAACTAAATTGCTTTATTTTCTTTGCAAAATATTTGGTAGAATGAATTTATTTGCTTACCTTTGCATCAGTTATTACAGACAAAACCATTTAGAGCAGATGAGCCGACTGTAGAAAACTGGCATTTGGATTATGAATACATATTATAAGTTTGCACCAAACGTATTTTTGGCAAAGTGTTCAGAACAGCATGAGAAGGGCGAGGTTATCGACGTAACGACGAAGTACGGCAAGGATAACGAAAGCATCGTGCATAATCTGATATTTACCCGTGACGGCTTCTATTTCTATTCTATCACCCGTGCAGACGGCTACAACATGCAGGAGCGGGCAAGGCGCAAGGCAGAACGCTATGAACAGGCAGCGGCCAATGCCGACAGGCGCAGCACCGAATATTTCAACAAGTCACAGAAGGATGCAGACTTTCTTTCGCTTGGCGAGCCTATCAAGGTGGGTCATCACAGCGAACGCAGACACCGCAAGATGATTGATGACGCTTGGCGCAACACTGGCAAGATGGCTGCTGAAATGGATAAAGCGGAAGCCTACCGTGACAAGGCAGAGGGCTGGTCAAGGCATACCGATGACATCAACCTGTCAATGCCCGAAAGCATAGACTACTACGCTAAGAAGCTGGAGGAGGCCACTGAATACCATCAAGGCGTTAAGAGCGGCAAGTACCCGCGTGAACATGCCTATACGCTGACCTACGCGAAGAAAGCCGTCAACGAGGCACAGAAGAATTATGACCTTGCAAAGAGATTGTGGGGCGATAACAGATAAAGGGCTATGGCAAAGATTTTCGGAATAAACTTTGAAACAAAGGACGAGTTAATCGTCGAGGCCATGAAGTATAGCGGGCGTTTCTCGGTGATTGCAAAGGTCATCGTCGAGCACAGGCGCGAAAACGACCTATATACAGACGGCGGCTTTGATGAAGTGTTGAAGGTGTTGAACTACAACCGCAACAACATCGAGCGCGTGAGCATACCCGATGGCGCATACAAGGGCTTGTGGGGCTATCATGGCGACGGATTCGCCGTGGTGTTCATGGAAGAGAACGAAGGATGCGGCAGTAACGTGTTCATTCGCAAGCACTATAATCTTGAATACGGTGTATTCTTGGATGTCAGCACCTACGGCATCAACTGGATGAACGGAAAGCGTGAACTGGCAGAGGCGACAATCAAACGAAATATGTATATCAAATGAAAGGTAACGGCAGAATGATTTCAAGACAGGATGCGGCAGAGATACTACGCACAGACCCTCAGACGGTATCAAACTGGATTGAGAAGGGCGTATTGCGCGGAAAGATGATTGGCCGCATTCAGATGGTGGATGGTAATACCATCGAGGCACTGTTTGACACGCTGAAAGACTTGGATGAGTCGAAGAAGATAATCGGTCGGTTGCAGCAGGAGAATTACGAAAAGGCATGTGAGTTAAGAAAGACCCGTGACGAATGGCTGTTAGACCTTGCAATGGTCAACGGACTGGAAAAGCCGACAAAACTGCTGCGGATGATAACGTCTATGATAGACAGCGTTAGCGATGACATCATGGCAGACCGTGAGCGAAACATACTGAAATACTACTTGGACGGTTCGGAATTTGAGGCCATCGGTGACGAGTACGGGCTGACCCGCGAAAGGGTAAGGCAGATAATCGAGAAGGCCATGCGCAAGCTGGGAAGCCTTGAGCCCTATGGTGATGTGCTGAACAGGTGCAGTGAACTTGAAAACGAGAACTTGATGCTGAAAGCCACGTTAAAGCGGCAGGAGGCAGAACTTGATGCGTTGCGCGGCAAGAAGGATGAAGCAGAGGATAGTACGTTGTCAGAACAGGACAGGCAAGTGCTGGAACTGCTGAACACAAGGCTCGTTGACATGAATCTGACCGTTAGGGCGTTGAACTGCCTAAAGGCGGCTGACTTGGAGACTTTCGCCGACTTAGTGAAGTGCCAAAAGACAGACCTTCTGAAATTTCGGAATTTCGGCAGGAAGTCATTGGGTGAACTTGATGACCTGCTGGAGAATGAAAGTGAAAGGACGGGCGTTAGGTTTTCGTTCGGAATGGACGTGTCGCCCTTCTATGAGCGTTATACGAAGAGTCTAATCAATAAAGGTGTGATAGATGCTGAAACTGAATGATATTCGTGTCGGTGACTGGTTCGTGCATGTGCATGGGCGCGGCATGTTGAAAGTGTTCACCGTTGAATCGTACTGCAAATGCGTGGTGCTGGGTGATGACATCGCGGAGGTTGACTACCGCGAAATGATGCCCGTCGGCTTGTCAAAGGCCGTGCTGGAACACAGCGGATTCAAGGAGCAGTGCTCTTGCTATTACTATCTTGATGGCCGCTTTGTCTATAACCCGATGGCAAAACAGGTGGCCTACATCGACGAGAACGGCTATCATGCAGTACCTTGGCGGGTGGAACACTTGCATCAGCTTCAGCACATCTTCTATGAACTGACTGGCAAAGAACTGGAGTGTGACATGTTCGGGCTGGCAAACAAAATTATGGAAGGGATGAATCATGGCAACACATCTGAAATCTGAATACCCTGTAGCAAGAAAGGAGCATAGGTGCTCTTTCTGTAACGGAAAGATTAAGGTTGGCGAAAAGTACGCCCATCATGTGTTTGCCATAGACGGCATACAAGACCAGCATTTGCATTTGGGCTGTGATGATGCCATAACCGAATTTACAGACCCATTCGATGACGAGTATTCTGTTGCTGGCGTTATGGAAGGTGTCAACGACGAACTGCGCGAAGCTGGGATAAAGCCTGCTGAATATGTCGATGATGCCGTTAGGCAGTGGGTAGAACTAAGAAACGGAACAAAATAGGAACATTATGGATTTACAAGTCAAGAAAGTGTTATTTGCCGATTTGGATGGTACGCTCATTCAGACGGCCAGCGGCAAGACATTTGCCGAGGATTGCACGGATTTTCGCATAAGAAAAGATGTGCTGGATAAGATAAAGTGCATGGATAATCTGTCATTCTTGCACATAGTGACGAATCAAGGTGGAATACCCCAGCATATATCCAAGAAGGATTTTGAAACGAAGCTGTGGGGCGTAGCATCATTCATTCAAGCCTACATGAACAGCCGAAAGGCATACGTCAGCGAAGATGGCGATGTGGAAGTTTCGTTTGACTATTGTATGTCGCTGGATAATGACAACCCGAAGCGCAAGCCCAATACTGGAATGCTACAGGCTTTGTTTGAGAATAAGTTGCGCTTTGCTCCTTCATATATTAAGGATAAGGCAAACATGCTGATGATTGGCGATGCCAGCGGCAAGGATGGTCAGTTTTCTGACAGTGACAAGAAATGTGCCGAGAATTTCGGTATTGACTATTTGGACGTGGAAGATTTCTTAAAGGCATAGGTATGAACAACAAAGACGATGAACTACTTGATAAGCTGTCTGCCAGCAAGTCAGACAAGAAACTGTCAGATGACGAACTGGATGAGTTGGTAGAAGCCACCAAAGCCGACATGAAGGCGAAGGGATGCGCCGTGTGCGCCACGGAACACCCGAAAGTCTATAAGATGTGTATGAACATCAAGAAACGTGCCGAAAAACAGCATAAGCGTGTGCCGTCGGTATGCGGCGGCTCTGATTGGGGGCGCGGCTTGAACAACACACCTCCAAAGAAGAAGCGTAAGAAACGGAAATGAAACTGTCAAAGTCAACACGCGAAATGCTCAGTCAGATATATGCCGTGTATGTGATGGGCTGTAAGCGACGGAACAAAGAGCCGCTTGGATTCTTCAAGTGGATGAAGTTTAACAATTTTGATTTATTGAATCATTTATGAATAGGGTATATCAAAGGCGAAAAGAAAAGATGCTGGAGAGGCAGCGCGAACCGTGGAACGCCCCGCAGTTCAGTAACAAGATGTATTATGAGCAAGCGAACAGGATGCCACATGGAAAATAGGGAAGTTCAGTATTGCACGACAAAGAAACAGGAGGAACAGCTGGAGGAGTTGGGTATATCGCCCGATTCTGCTGACTTGTATCGAATCCCGAAGGTAGGCGGCTACAGGATTACGTCGGAATGGTCGGTGAATGCAAAGCCGTGCTGGTCGCTGGCTGTGTTGCTGGCGATTCTGCCACAACAGATAACTGACAAGAACGATTGCCTCGTATATGACCGCTTCATTTGCGGTGACGTGGTGGATTACCGCTGCATCGACTATGAACTATATGGTGACTGCTACAGCGAAGGAACGCTGTTTGAAAACATCATCACCTGTATTAAGGATTTCAAAGAAAAAGGGTACATCAGCAAACAGTTCATCAAAGATGGCGACAAAGGTAAATGAATCATTCATGTATGACTTGATGACGCTACAGAACGGAATCAAGGAACTGCGCGAGAATCTGAATGTGGTAAAGCAGCTTGCCGAGACCGTTGAATCACGGAAAGAGACGTTCAAGCGTCAGAATCCGCATATCACGAACCCCGCAAGTATCGACAGGATGTTTCTTGACGAGATACACAGATTCGGTGATAATGCAAAGAATGGCTACATGTCGGCGCAAATCGGCTGCAACTCCCTTGGAATGACGATGTTTGAACTTGACATCGACGAATACGTTAGAGACTGCATTCAGAACTCAAAGCAAAGAAAGCTATGAAGTGCTCATCATGCAAATACTATACCCGAAGCCGAACATACGGAAACGGATGCTCCTGTCAAGGGATTAGGCCGTGCGAAGTACAGAAGCGAAGGGATGAATCAAAGAAGAAACGACAAAAACGAGAATCAAAATGGAACAGAAGAAAATCAATTTGACAGGCCGCGACTTACACGCTGGCGACGTGGTGCTTTCGCATGGCGAACTCCACAGAATCGGAACAATCGGACACACAGACGCATTCGATGACAGGATGGTGCATGTCATCCACCTACAGGATGCCGAGCCAGTACCTTTGAATGACTTGGAACTGATGCAGTGCGTCGGTGCGAAGGTCAACGGCAATAGTGTAGTGATTGGCGGCAATGGCGTGTCAGTGCAGTATTACGTTGCTGGTGACGTTGTGAACGTGACTGTCTGCTATGACAAGCGGCAGCATACGGAAGTGATGGAAGTCGGCAGAAACGCCTATCTGCATGTTGTTCAGCAGATGGCATGGAAGTACGGTCACGGTGAACTGAAAATAAAGATTAAGAACCAAAAGAAACAGAAGAAAGATGAAGGAACTGGCAATTAGAGACCTCCACATCGGGGATGTCGTAAGACTGAAAGCTGGTGTGCCTGTCAGCGGAAGCCGTATCGGGCGCGTCATGGAACTTTCGGATGGCAGCGTGTATATCGACGAGAAAGGCTACTATCAGCCTAATCAGCTGGAGGGCATTCATCTTGCGGAAGCACAGTTGCTTGTCAAGATGGGATTTGAGCATGACCAAACACAGAACTGCTTGAACTATGGAGGCCGTGTGCGTGTGTTCTACGACATGGCGCATAATGTTGACAGTGTGTTTGGGAAGAATGAGCGCGGCGAATGGAAGAGCCTGCAATGTTTCTTTAAGGTCGAGTACCTGCATGAACTCCAGCAGATTTGCCACAAGCTGAACGGAATGGCTTTCGACATCAAACTGAAACGGTAGCATGATATATAATCCAATGTTCGGCAAAAGGCAGGATTGCATCGACAGGAAAGAGAAGCATGGCAAGTGCAGGTATGACAGCAACAAGCCCACTGGCCGATTCTGCGACTACTGGGAGAAGCGCATCAAGGATGCCGACTGTAAGAAGTGCAAGAAATGTGGCAAGATATGAAGCATTTCAGTCTGAATACTCTGCGGAAGCTGCAACGCCCTACGACTGAGACATCCGCGTATCGGAAAACGCGGATGATTCTCGGTTGCGGGCTGACTGTTGCCTACTGTTCATGGTCGGCAGCGGAGGATTTCCGTCGGCTGGTTGCCGCTGGCGTGAAACAGGCCAATGCGATGTCGTTTCAGCAGAATATGCTTGCAAGGGGATTCCACGACTTGCATCAAGAAGTGTTGACATCCGATGAAATGTGTGACAAGTATATCGACCTTCATGCGAATTTCCGAAAAATCGTCGAAGCCATCCAGTCGTATGGGATATTCCCATTTGAACTGAAAGACTATGAGGATTTCTGCAAGTCCGTCTATGACGGTTTCAGACTGGTAAGATACAAACAGGGTGCAACAGGTCATTATCCAGTTTACTCAAGTGCTGTGCTGAACTATTCCGAAGGGTCTATTTCCGAGACTGAACTTGTGAATAACTTTGTGGTAGTCGATTTCGTTCATGGCAGAAAACGGCCTATCCTACCCTATGAATTTCGGATGTACCTTTGCGATTTGTCGCTGGCAGTCGATGAAATGTGGCTGATTTACGGGCTTAGAACTGGCAACAATGAAATTAAATAAGTTTATTTTATGATAACAGGCAAATATAAGACGAATGACTGCAAACGGCTTTATTTATATATAATAAGGTATAAATAACTGCAAATATTGGCCGAATTGTTAAATAAAGCAAATAACTTTATTTTTCTGCCGAAAAGTTTTGGTAGTTCAAAATTTATTCGTAACTTTGCAGCAGTTAAAACAACAACAACCATTTAGAACTGCCGCCGACAGGTTAAACACAGGCACAGAGATTATGGCAACAACGAAGTCACTTTCAGAGCAGGTAAACGAAGTAAAGAACAGCCGCATGGGTAAGGCCGCAAAGGTCGTTGAATTGATGAAGCTGGGCATCACCCGTGACGAGATTACGATTATTCTTGGCAATGATGCAGGTGCATACATCCCTGCCACCACGAAGAAGTTTGTGGTCACTTTCGGAGTCGAAATGGAGACCTACAACGTAGAACGTGAAAGTCTTATCGCAAAGGCAGCAGAGAACAACCTCCCGCTTGAATATCAAGGCTACAACCATCACGACAGCAACCGCGTTTTCAAGTGCGTATCGGATGGCAGCATCACAGGCATCAACCCAATCGAGTGCGTTACGCCAGTACTCAAAGGCCGCAATGGTTTGACAGCACTGAAAAACGCATGTAAGACCCTTAACGCTGTGGGCGCAATGGTCAACAAGTCAACAGGCTTGCACGTTCATATCGGTGCAAAGGACTTGACTCCTGCACAGTATGCAAACGTATTCTTCAACTATCAGATGCTGGAGTCGCTTATCGACAGCTTCATGGCAGAAAGCCGCCGCGCAAACAATAACGGCTACTGCATGTCGCTTCGCGGTAAGTACCTTAGAACCTGTGAGACCCGCGAGGAGGTGTATCAAGCCCTTGGCGGTAGCCGTTACTATAAAGTAAATCCCTGTAGCTGGTCACGCCATCAGACCATCGAGTTTCGCCAGCATCAAGGCAGCACTGATTACGAAAAGATTTCAAACTGGGTGTCATTCTGTGCAAAGCTGGTTGTTTGGTCACGCGACAACAGAATGACGAGGGCATTCGCCAGCATCGACGATATACCTTTCTTGACAAATGACGAAAAGGCATTTTTCAAGCGTCGCCAGCGGGCTTTTGCACGTCAGAGCAGATAACTACAAGCCAGCGGGGTGAAAGCCCCGCACAGGCCGCGAAAACGGCCAAAATTCAAACATTTCATTATCATCAACAAATTAAATTCAGAATATTATGTGTGTTATTATCATAAAGCCAGCAGGCAAGCAGTTACCGACAGATTATGAACTCAGACAGGCTCACGCCCGCAATCCCCACGGATGCGGATTCGTATCAAAGACATGCAACTATAAGGGTATGAACTTTGAGACTTTCTTGGAGAAGATTCACGAAGTGCCTGTAAACGAGAACTGCATCATTCATTTCAGACTTGCCACGCACGGGAGCAAGTGCAAGGCCAACTGCCATCCCTTCAATCGCGGAAACATTTGGTTTGCCCACAATGGCATTCTCAGCATCAAGCCCGAAGGGGATATGACAGACAGCGAGACCGCATTTCAGAATATCATCTACCCTGCCATACAGAAGTACGGATTCAAGTCGGCCTATGTGTCGAGGGTAGTGAACAGGATAATCGGCTATTCAAAGTTCGCCATGATGGACGAGCACGGGAACATCAGAACCTTTGGCCAGTACATCAACTATCAAGGCAGAATGTACTCCAACCTGCACCACGTTGACAGATGGGGCTACAGACAAGTGCTGCCGATGCAGTCGGCGATGCTGCCGACGCTGGATGACAGCGACACGGAAGATGAGTTTGCCAGCTTCGATGACTGGTATAGGGCAAGGCGGCTGAACAGGGATAGCCGAAGGGTAAGACGTGCCATAGTCTGACACGTTCTAAATGGTAAGTTGTTTTGGGGTGCATCTGCAAGGGTGCGCCCTTTTTTTGTGCCTGCGAGAGAGTACTCCAGCTTGAAAATATCATGGTTGCGGAACAGGAGAGATAACTCACCGAAATCGGTGTGTTTTGCCAGCATTGCAGGATAGCCGCTGAACCATCAAGAAAGATACATTGAATTTGCCCGTTTTCGTGGCCTTTGACTGCGTTTCTCCGTTTGGCATGATAAGTGTATCATCTGCCAGCACGAAACGGCCAAAATCGGCTTAAAAATGAATGTTATACGGTTTATTTTGTCACAAAAATAAATGGTGAAACAAGCCTTTTGAATAATCTGTGAAACATGAAAATACCTCTGTAACTTTGCGGTTGAATCAAATTTCAGAGACAATATGAACGAATTACAGAACAGAATTTTTGCCATGCTAAAACAAGCGTATTCGTCGCTTGGGTTAGGTGATGATGTCCTCAAACAACATGCCATCATGCTTGAGCAATCGGGCTTGGTGACTGCCGAGAACGTGGAAACGGTTGTAAAGTCGGATGCTCAGAAATCCTACTTGGAGAAGATGCAAAGCCAGTTAGACACTGTGCGCACGTCTGCCACCGAAAAAGGCCGCAAGAAAGCCGAGGAGGAGTACAACAAGAAGGAAGAAGAGCGTAAGGCCGCAGAAGAAGCCGCACGGAAGAAGAAGGAAGAGGAGGAGGCTGCTGCCGCCGCCGCTGCCGAAGAGGAAAAGCGCAAGAAGGAACTGGAGGGCAAGTCTGAATGGGAAAAGGCTCTCTCTGACCTCAAGGCTGAACAGGCCAAGCGCGAAAAGGAATGGGAAAAGAAGATGCAGGAAATGCTTAACGCAAGCAAGACATCTGAATCCACCATTGCCGACCTCAAAAAGCAGCTTTCTGACCGTGATGCTGCCGAAGCAGCCCGTGTCCGCATGGACGGAATCATCAAACAGGCAAAGGAATTGGGCGTACCGCAGTCCATGATTGATTTGGGGCTTAACATCCCTGCCGATTGGGATGCTGACAAGACAACAAACTATCTGACCGCTATGGCGAACAACTGGAAGACATCTCACCTGCCTAACGAGCAGCAGAATCCTTTGGCAAACATCGGTGAGCCTAAGAAGGAAGATGTTGACGCTATAGCAGCTGAGTTGGTTCGTTAGTCCGTGAGTGTTTAACAATCAATCAAGTAACAAAATGGGAAAACAGATTGAATTAGCAAATCAGAATCGGGAACAAATCGTTTTCGGCTTGGACTCCATCATTATCCAAAAGTACATTTCGGGTTTCAAGGGTGGTCGTTCGCTGGACGTACCCGATGACTTCCCGCTGGAGGTGATTCATGCAGGCCATGTCATCATCACCGACGGCAACGGAAACTACAAGCCCATGCCCATTGTAGCCAAGACCCAAACCACAGGCGAAAGCAGCTACACCTATACGGAAGTAAGCGGTGACAGCCTGTATGCGGAGGTTGCAAGTCCTACTGGCAATCCTTCCACAAGCGGCTACTATGAGAAGAGTGGCAGCGTCTACAGCCTTTCCGAGGATACATCTGTAGATGGAGAAAAGACGTATTACACCGCCAAGAACCCCAAGACCGAGGGCTGGTACACCAAGGCTGGCAGCGTATATTCTGCCACCAACGACACCACCCAGCAGGTCGGTACAACGTACTATGTGCGCTCGGGCTCTGAATCCGCTGGAACTTCCACGCTGGTAAAGGACGAGAACGGAAACCAAGTTTACGTTTACGGCTCTCTGCCCGCTGGTTACAGCTACGCTGGTGTACTGTACCGTTCCGTGAAGAAGTCAAAGCCGCTGGCATCCATTATGACCAACGGTGAAGTTAATAGTGAGGCACTGGTTGTCGCCATTGATAACATCAAGTCGGCATTCCAAACGGCCTGCCCTCACGTAGTATTCATCAAAGACGAAGCAGAGGAGGAGTAAACTATGCAACAGTCACTTTATTTCCAATACACTGAGAAGTATTTTCCGCTGTTGGTTCTTTCCATCGTGGAAAAGCTGAACGAGAAGCGTCAGCAGTCACTTCCTTATCTGTATAAGGACATGCTTACCCCGCAGTACTCGTCTGATGGCATGTGGGCTTCCGTGCTTGCACAGTACACCCGCGTTGCCGCTGACGTTGTGGCCTTGGATGCCGAACTGCCGTTGAAGAGCCTTGACACCATCGAGGTCGCCCACGGTGAGATTCCCAAGCTGGGTATGAAGCTGTACCTTACGGAAAAGCAGATGAAGGACATCGAGAACATGATTGCAAAGCAGATGCCCATCCAGCAGATTATCGGCAAGATTTTCGTGAATCTGCGCCGCTGCATCGAGGGTATCTTCGAGCGTCTTGAGGACATGTTCCTTTCTGAACTCTCTACTGGTGTCGGCCTCAGTTCGCGCAATGCCGGAACAGGCGTTCGCGTCACTGTCGGCTACCTTGACGCTAACCAGTTCGTTGCCAAGGCTAAGACATGGGCAGACAATGCCGATGCGCTGGCCGTCGATGACATCGAGCAGATTTTCGACAAGGCACTGGAAGACCAAAACACCATTACCGATGTGTTCACCGACGATTTCGCGCTCCGCGCCCTGTATAAGAACACGCAGTTCAAGCAGCTGTTCGCGTTCAATCAGAACTTTGTCGGCAGCAACATCCCGAACCTTGACTTCGACCAGCTTTCCGCTGTGTTCCTGCGCAAGTGGGGCGTGACCCTGCACCGCGTCAACCGTTCCATCAAGACCGAGGTCAACGGTATCAAGAAGAATCACAAGCCTTGGGCAGAGGGTCGCCTTGTGTTCACTTGTGATGCAGTAGTGGGTGATTTGGTATATACCAACACCGCCGAGCAGTCGCATCCCGTCGCTGGTGTGACGTATTCCACTGTCGAGGGCTACATCCTTTGCAGCCAGTATTCCAAGAATGACCCCCTGCGCGAGTTCACCTCGTCACAGGCAATGGCCGTTCCCGTAGTTCACAACGTAGACCAAATCTACACCCTTGACCCCAAGACGGTAGAGGGCTAATCTGACGAAAGGAACTGGATATGGCAAAGATTAAGGTTATCACCCGTTTCCGCAACAAGTTCAACATCACTGAGTTCTTCAACGTCGGCGATGTGCTTGACTTCGACGCGGAACGTGCGAAGGATGTCATCAGCCGTGGCCTTGCCGTGGCTGTAGAAGAGAATCCAGCCGATGATGCCGAAGCTAAGGCCAAGGCCGAAGCCAAGGCGAAAGCCGAGGCAGAAGCAGCCAAGGCCGCTGAAAAGAAGGCCAAGGCCATCGAGAAGGCAGAGACGAAGGTTAAGAACTTGACGGAAAAGGCCGAAGCAGCCAAGGGCAAGGCCGATGAAGCTGCAAAGGCTGTCGGTGAAGCCGCTGACGAAGCAGCCAAGGCCAAGGCACAGAAAGCCGCTGACAAGGCAGCTGACGCGCTGAAAAAGGCCGAGGAAGCCCTCGCCAATGCCAAGAAGGAACTCGACGGACTGAAAGGTGACGAATAGCATCTGACGCTATGACGATAAGAGAATACATATCCCAAAAACTGCCCTCCTTCAATCTGACGGAGGCGCAGTTTGCAGATATTTACGCAGACTACGGGCTGGATGTCAACCAAGACTATTCCATCGAAAACCAGTTGGCCGCTAACAAGGCCATCGTCGGCATCATCGAGGAGCAGGTGCTTGCACCGCGTCTTGCATCGGTCAATGAGGGCGGGTTCTCTATGTCGTGGAACTATTCGGACTTGGGTAAGCTGTATATGTACCTGTGTAACAAGTACGGGCTGACCCCGAAATCCGACGTGGTATCTCTTTTGGGAATCAACATGATAAAGGACGCTTCATCGAAATGGTAGGCTGATGTATTACGAACCACACATATTGCAGGTATGGCAGAACGAGCAGACGGAACATGACGAGTTCGGTCGAATCGTGAAGGTGTCAGATGGCGGCTGGGTGGATGTGTGCGGATGCCGATGCGACGACAACCATTCCAAGGAACTGAAAACCGAGACTGGCGAGACCTATCACTCCAGCTACAGAATCGCATGTGACAAGACCACGGCGGTCAAGATGGGTGACAAGGTGCGCTGTCTGAACATGGATGATTTGTCGGAGCGCGGAAGCGGAATTGTCGGTGATTTGGTCAAGACGAACTATCTGAACTACATGCAGATTTGGCTATGAGCGTTGTGGACTTCGACTTTTCCGACGTGGATGCTTTCATCCAGCAGGGCAAGAAGGAGGTCATGCAGAAGGAGGCTGAAATCGGTGCGGAAGCCGTGGAGTACAACGTCCGCGAGGGTGACTACAAGAATCACACCTTCAACCTGCGGCGGTCTAACGGCTTCGATGTGGATGAAGAGGGATTGGCGATAAAGAATACCGCAGACTACGCGAGTTATGTGGAATCAAAAGGCTACTTGGTGGCTGGTGCTGGTGCTATCTATGCCGAGAAAAGACTAAGGGAAGAAATCCAATGATAACAGCAAGCAATGTAGGTGACATCCTGTTTAGGGATTGCGGGGAGTTCGGAATCAGCGTTTACCGCAAGGGGAACGAGAAGATAGACCCCCAAGCCGAAAGGGTTGTCATCAGACCGCAAAGGCAGCAGGGCGAGACGGTGTGGCGCAAGGGATTCGTTGACGTGAACCTGTGCGTGCCCGACATCAGCGGCGAGGCGAATACGCCGAGGCTGGAGGAACTGGAACGCCTTGCATGGCAGCTGTTGGATAAGGGCGATGTCTCTGAGTTCGACGGCACGAAGTACACCTATCACATATCTTCCGTAGAGTCCGAGATAGCAGACGAACAGACGAAATGTCACTATGCGAATGTTAAGCTATTGTTTCAAGTATTTAATATCAACTGATTATGGTATATGTAGGCATTAGAAGTGTGACGATTGGCAGCAACACGTTTACCAACGTCCACAATGAAACGTGGAACTTCCACGAGGATGAGCCCGAGCGCGTTGAACTAATCAACCAAGTGACGGGCAAGCCCTATTATGTCGTACTGAAGCAGGGGTACAAGAAAATCATCGAGTTCTCTGTCGGTGACTATACCGCTGCACAGCTGGCCGCATTGCAGGGTACTGACGGCAATCCTGTTTTCGCACAGGTTTCCGCAGTCTTGAAGAACGGTGAAATCGCTGCTTACCAAGCACTGATTATCGCCACCCGCGAGACGCAGGACACTGCCATTCTGATGAAGGTGCAGTGTATCGAGTGCGACTACACACCCGATGTTGTCAACGGTGGCAGCGGAAGCGGAAGCGGAAGTCAAGCAGGCTAAAACCGTGTATCAATAACCAACAATGGGGAGGATGTGCTGTTATCCCGCATCCTCCCCTGTTTAATTAAATAGTAGTATGGAAGAAGAGAACATTCAGATACCCAATGCGGCCAAGACCGTAAGCAGCGCGATTCTCGGAATGGATATAAAGGTTGTGCTGGTGAACGATAAAAGGTATGTTTTGAAGCCGCCGACGATAGAGAAGTTAGCTGGAGGCGGCTACTGGCTGTCAACATTCGACCGCGAAGGAAAGAACACCATCGACGAAATCATCATGGCAATGACCGACATCGTGCCAGTCTGCAAGGCTTTGTCGTGGATGATACAGGGTGACGAGTCGCTGGAGGAGGAGTTGCGCAAGGGAACACTGGAAGAGAATCTTGTTGCCCTGTGTACTGCCTTTAGCTTGGTGAATACCAAAAATTTTCAGATGCTATCAGCTTTAGCAAGGAACGTCGGAAGACTGATAGCAAAACCAAAACGACAACAGTAGGCAATGAGTGTCTGCTGGGTCAGATAGCGACGTTCATGGAGAACCTACACCTGTCATACGAAGATGTGGTGTATCGGATTCCGTACAGGAACTTGCAGATTATGATGAAGGATAAGCTGCATACCATCTATGGCGAGGTTGACCACGAAGTCGATAGCCTTGATGAATACTACAGGCTCATGGGGCGCGAGAACCCGTTCAAGAAGCCGTCGGAAGGTGCGGGTGATTCACAATCCGAAATGGTGAAAACAAGCGAATAAATTTATATCGCGCCTAAGAAATAAAGCGGTATATTTGCATCAGAAATGAATGATGTGCTGCCGCACGGCACGGAATGACATAGGAAAAGTTTTAGGGGTGGATTCGGGAAGTGCGGTCTCGTTTCTGCCCCGCTTTCGTAAAAAGAAGTAGTATGGAAGGATTAAGCACGTTGGTTATGTCAACCAAGACAATGAGCAGTTTGGAAATAGCCGAACTGACTGGCAAGCAGCACAAAGATGTGTTAAAGGCTATTAGAAACATGGAGAATGCGTGGGTAAAGACCACTGGGCGCAAGTTTGCGCTAAGTGAATATAAGGATTCGACAGGCAGAACTCTCCCGTGCTATCAGCTGACAAAGTTGGAATGTTTGTATATTGGTACAAAGTTCAATGACGAAGCAAGGGCAAAATTGGTTTTACGCTGGGAACAACTTGAAACCGAGAAGCGCGAATTATCCCGCAAGGAGTTGGCGTTGATGGTTATACAGGCCGAAGAAGAGAAGGAACGTCTGATGCTGGAGAACAAACAGCAGAATGAAACCATCCAGCAGCAGAACATTCAGATTGCCGCCATGTCCGAGGAGATAGTGGAAATGAAGCAAAAGACCGATTATCTTGAAATCATCCTGTCAAGTGTCGGCTCAGTCACAACGACTCAGATAGCGCAGGACTACGGAATGTCAGCCGTGGCTTTCAACAAGCAACTGGAGGCGATGCGTATTCAGCGCAAGGTAAACGGCCAGTGGATTCTCTATGCCCCATACATTTCCGAAGGGTTCATTCTTAGCAAGACAATCAACATTACCCGCTCCGATGGCAGACCCGATACAGTCATGCACACCGAATGGCGACAGAAAGGCCGTCTGTTCCTTTACAATAAATTGAAGGAGATTGGCATCCTGCCTTTGATAGAAAGGATGGCAATTCAGCAAGTTCAGAACAGTCAAGAAACAATCGACCAACAATGAAGGAGCAGGGTTAATAATTTGTGTTCCAACGACTTGCAGACGCTTAAAAATGGCAAATAACAAGGTAGCAACATCAAAACAACAAAGAAACAACAGCGAATCCCCACACCTTATTATATAGGGTGAGGGGTAGTTGAAAACCAGTTTACTTTGGCTTATCTGTTAAAATAAACTAAATGGCTTTATTTTCTTTGCAAAATGTTTGGCGGTTTCAATTTATTTGCTTACCTTTGCAGTATCAAAACCATTTAGAGCAGACGAGCCGACTGAACAAACGGGCAACAGACAACATGGCAACAGCTAAAAGAACTTTCATTCGCAGGGCATACAAAGCCATTCAGAATGCAACCAGCAAGAAGTATTACGATGAGTGCTGGCAGGGCGTTAAGAACGTCGTGGAGGGCATTCTCAGTGCCGACAGCAGCATAACGATGTATCTTGAAAACGCCGCCTATGAGGGCACGATTGGCGAAAGCGGCCATTGCAAGGTGTACCGCTATACCATTGCAGGATGTGACAAAGACATCGACATGCAGATTATCGCCTCCTTCTGTGGCACGGTGAAAGACCCGATGAGTGCATACGACTTGACAGTGTTAATGAACTGATTTACGAACCATTTAGATATTTACAGCTATGTTTGAATTGTTTCTTATAGGTTGCATTATTGCAATATGTGTTTCGGGCAGAACGCCCGAAGAGTGGCGCAAGGTTATCAACGAATGCAAGGAGGAGGATTGACTATGCAGAATGAAGAATGCTTGAAGTTAGTGGCTGAATCTGATGCCAGCTTCAAAAAGCAAATCGAGGAACTGGAAAAGCAGAAGCGTATCAGCCGCCAACGGATTCTTGACCAGTGGGCGAAAGCCAATGCGAGATTCAAGGTTGGTGATATTATACAGTCAAATGACAATATCATCAAGGTAACTGGCTTTTATGGTGTGTATTCGCTTTATAATGTGGATAAACTCTATGTAACGTATAGGGGCATTCGTCTTACGAAGGCTCTGAAACCGCGAAAAGACGGGAGTACGATGGATTTATATGATGATGGACGCAAGATAATCAAATTGGTATAAATATGAAAGATAACGGAAGATGGAGTATCGTTGCACCCATGATGCTGATGTTGTCAATGAAACTGGATGACAGGGGCTATAACGAGGCCGAACCCGAACAGAAAGAATCCATCTATGCCGAGTGCGTGGATGAAGTGGCAAACGAAATAGTAGAGATATTCGCATGAAGTACGGCTATTGTAGCGACTGCAAGCTGCGGAATGACTGCCCCGAAAAGAAATGCTATCGGGGTAGCCACTACGAAAAAGAAGAAACGGAGGCAGAACCATGACAATATTCTTCAAATGCCCTAAGTGTGGCAGCACTGATATACGGAATGTCAGAAGCGGAAAAGTGGATGCCCATGTCTGCTATGGCTGCGGTCATAAGTGGGGCGGCACATCTGATTATCCGAAGAATCTGAATCGCATGTTTGTGGCTGCGACTGCTGGGTTGGCAATTATCTTATTGTGTATAATCATCAATCAAATTTTGCAATGGATAAGTATATAGTTATACTGATAGACGGAAAGCGTAAGCGGGCAGTGACCATTGAAGAAAAGTCAGATTACGAAGCCCGAAAGCATTTGGAGGAATTGCTCCTGCATAACCGCTGGAAACGTGGCGAACTATACAAGAATGACTGTATTTCGCCAGCAATGGAGGATAGTTACCTGTTAGAAGCGTCTGCCGTCAAGAATGGCAGTGAAGTATATTGGAAGGAATCAAATCTGAAACCGATATGACAAAGAATAACGAACAAATCATTATGGCCGTGTTCAGCATAACTTTTGCAATGCTGTGGATTCTGTTTTTCATTCAGATGGGTGTGATTAAAGAATGCCAGCGTGTGCATGACGGCCAGCAAGATGTCATTGACAGGCAGCATGTATTCATTGATTCGCTGATAATGTGGAACGAAGTCCTATGGGATAAACTTATCGAAATCGAATATAAAAACAGATGAGACATGGACGAAAAGAAACTTAAAAGGCAGTATGACAAACTTGTTGCCGAAATAGAATCTGCAAGGATATATGACGGCAGAGGCAAGGGTATTGATGTGTATGTGTGTGAAAAGTGCGGAAAGCAATTCTATACACTGTATAAAGACAAAGGCGTAACGCCGTTCACTATCAGATGTCGGATTGACGAATGTGGTGGCACGATGATTCATAAATGCACTATTTCTGTAGGTCAAGCAAGGATAAACGGCATTGTCATTCATAATTGGGTACGACCAACTTTTGAACAGCTACAGAAACTCAGTCAAGGTGCTATAGACCATGTTCTGCAAGGCGGTCTTATGCTGGAAGATGAACTAAAATAGAAATGATATGGGTATTATAATCGGAGGCAAGCCCTTAGATGAATACATCAAGGAGCAGAAACAGAAAGGTGAAGTGCTGGAGGATGTGCATGGAACGCAGAATATTGGCGGGTGCTGCATCAACACGTTTCATAGTAGTCAGGTTTTCGGTGTCGGTGATGGCTTCGTGCTTACCAACAATGCCCGCGTTACCATCAACCGCAACGGCAAGAAGTACACGCTGAAAGGCGACCGCATCGAAAAGCGCAATGGCCAGTGGTATGTTGACGGCAAGGCAGTGGACTGGAACGAACTCGGCGGCAAGTACGAGGAGCAGCAGGTAGTCAGCATAGAAATCACGGGCGAAGTTCAGAACCTTTGCACTACAATGGCCGACGTAGTTGTTCATGGCGACGTTCAGAATGTCAAAACTGGCAGTGGCGATGTTCAGTGCGAAAATGCTGTCAATGTCAATACTGGAAGCGGTGACGTGCATTGTGGTGATGTGCTTGGCATGGTATCAACAGGCAGCGGCAATGTCTATAAGAAGTAATATGGAAGCCCTGTTATTGCTGAAAAAGACTGCTGAATCGCTGGCAGAAGAGATACGTGATATTCGCAAGCGGTCATCGAAAAGCCGTCAGCCCATGTCAAAGTATCAACGTGAAAAGCTGCGTAGGCTGCAATTCATAGCCCGAAACATAAACGGCGAAATCGGCAAACTGGAGGCACTGTCAAACGAAAAGGATGTCTTATGATTATTGAACGTACTGCGAAGCAACACGGCATTAACTGTGTCGTAAGAAACGGGAAATCATCGACCCGAATCTATCTTAGTGACGGTATCGGCTGGGCTGGTGCGAAAATCCTTCATTCTGATACGTTTGGCACAAAGAAAATCAAGATGGCGTTTATAAACCATTCTTTGCGGAATATGTGTGACAGAAAAGGTATTTAATGATATGACTACGACGAAAGAACTGAAAGAAAAGCTGGGTGATGGTCTGTGCGAGTACTGCCCTTACATGCGTGGCGAAACGTCACGGAATGGAACGTGTGAGGGTGACTGGTGCGACGAAGCCCTGCAAGAATACTGCGACGTAAACGGATTGGAGATTGACGGTGACAAGGTGTATTCTGAAACCGACAGGATAAAAGAAGCCTCAAGCACTGCTTGGAAGTCGAAAAAATCCTGTGATGCGAAACTGTGTGCGATTCAGCATGGGCAACTGAGACAATGGCTTACGGAACTCCTGAATATCAAGCTGCGTAGGATATTCGATGAAGAAGAAATCATTGTGCAGCCGTTGAAAGGTGAAGCAGAATCCCTTACCCGCGATGATATTTGGGGCTTATGGCCACCGACGGAAAAACGGGAATATGGTCTTGTGCGCCTACCCGACTACAACGAGGATTGCACAAACATCAAAATATTGGTTAGTGCGGAAGAGTTCGAGAAAGTTAAGAAGTTCAAACTGCAAAATTTTAAGCCGTATGAAGTGGTCGATGATTAAACGTGCAGCGAAGAAGTTTATCCTGCTCGTTCAGGCAACAAGAAAGACGGAAGAGGAGGCCATCGTGAACGCATTTATGGCTGGTGTGGCGTGGCATGAAGAAAAAGCATGGGTGCGCGTAAGTGACAGACTGCCTGAAATAGACATGGAGGTCGTGGTGCTGGCAGATATAAGCAACAAAATGGGTATAAGGCCGCGTGAATTACAGGGCGAGCCGTGTTACCAAATATGCTTTGCACATCGTGTTGACCCTAACTCTTTCGTAAAGATTGAAGGGAAAGAATATCATCCCGAAGGTTATGGGAAAGGTGGTTGGAACATAGAAGGTGTGAAATACTGGCTGGATATACCGCATCCATTTGAGCAGAAGAATAAAAATATAAAAATGATATGACAGAAGAATTAGCAATCAAGATTATCAAAAAAGGTGCTACCTATGAATCGTCAGAATGCCAGCAGGCATTTAACGACGGTGTGGATTTGGTTCTTAACAACCTGTGGCACGATGGAATGACTGAGCCGAAATACGGCAGTATGATACTTGTCAGATACCCAAGCGGCGAGATTGCCTATGGAAAGTATATCGGTAACTTCGACTATGATGTGTGTCATAGCGGCCATGTGGAAGGGCTGGAGCGTAGCGATGAGTGGTGTTATGCTGATGACTTGAAGCCAGCAGGAAAAGCAACGGTAAAATAATACAGCTATGAAAGAAGAAACTGTAACAAAGAAGGTTTATATTGCCGATGACGGAAAAGAGTTCATTGACAAGACCGAATGTGAAGAGTACGAAAAGAAGGTTGCAGACTTGAAGAAGCACATGAAGTATTTCAAGGTGATGGCAAGCCCCGACCTTACAGAAACAGGGTATTTTCAGCAGACATTTTTCGTAGCTGTCTATAGTACTCATTATTGTCATGCCGACATCGTGGAAAACTGGTGTGTCAAAGATATGCACTGGCCTATCTTGGGTGAAAGCGTACAGGGGTATGGATTTCAGAGGCATTTCAGCGTGTATGAGTCAACGGAAAAGGAATACTTTGCCCATAACGAAGGTGACAGCTTGGGGCAATTCATGCGCATACCTTATATGAAGGGTCGCTATCTCCTATCGCCGAAGATTATAGACGGCTATCCTATGCCATTCGACTACATGAAAACATGGAAATTCAAATAATACTGCTATGAAGAAACCGATATTAGGTATCAGATGCAATCAGTGCGGGCGCGTGTACTTTGGTCATGCGCTTGCATATCCTATTGATGAAGATAGCAGCCGCGAGATTGTGGAAGCGGCCAAAAGGGGGGATGATTTCTTTGTATCAGATGGTAGTCTGACGCTGGAGGGGTGTAACTGCAAAACGGAATAACTATGAGCACAGAACCCTATACTATCCCTGATGACATACCTTTCAGCCTTGAACACTGCAAGCTGGGCGAGTATGACATAATAGAAACATACGAAGATACCAGCAGGAAAAGAATTGGTATAGCAAAGGTTGTGCCCGAAGTGCATTTTTTTGTAGATGGTTTGAAGTCGGAAAAACGGTGGTGTGTCGATTGCATCAAGGCAAACAAAAAGTACAATCCACACAAATCTATAAATTATAGAATGGAATTTTTTACGGACATCAAGGATAAAAAACGATATGTGAAACTAATAGTATGGCAATATGCCGATAATAAAAAAGTATGAGCATCTACATAAACAGTGACATGCGCCCTGATTGGGGTGAGGATGAACTTGAGGTGCATCCACCTTCGGAACATGAACGCTGGGGTACTGGCGAAAAAATAGGTGGCATTGACGACGTGGTAAAGGCAGATGAAGCCCGATTCAGGGCGTTGTGCAAGAAGCATGGATTCAAGATGCCGAAAGAGACTAAACCCAAAAAGAAGAAATAATATGGAACTAAAGAAATTGAAGCAAATCACGTTCACTGGCATAGACGGGTGGACGAATCCGTATGACCTGAAAGTCATTACGAATCAATGGCCGATGGTCGAGTTTGGTGTGCTTTTGTCGGCACACTGGTATGAGAACGGAATGAGGTATTTCAATCCCGATGCACTTTACAGGATTGCGCATGAAGGTCTTAACCTGTCATGCCATCTGTGCGGCTCTATTGCAAAGTCGGCTGTGCGGAACAACTTCTATCCCGTAGTGGACTTGTGCAAAGGTCGCTTCGACATCTTCAAGCGATGCCAGCTGAATATTGCGGGATATAAGGATAACCCGCCGACGTTGCGGATTGATGCGCCTGATTCGCTGGAAGAGGTCATCATTCAGCAGAAATCAGTCGATAACATTGAACTGTGGAGGAGCGGTCTGCCAAATCCGAATTTGACTGTGCTACTGGATGCGTCGGGTGGAAGGGGTATCGTGTCTGACATAAACGCCCTTGATACTCCCCTGAAGGTCGGCTATGCTGGTGGCCTGTCCGCTGACAACATCGTTAAGGCATTGACCTTTCTTGAGCAAACTCCTATTGTGCGCCAGTATTGGGTAGATATGGAAAGCAGCGTCAGGACGAATGACGTTTTCGACGTTAATAAGGTGTGGGCTGTGATGGATGCTATCAATAAGAACTTTACGATAGAATGATTATGGAAAAGCTGACAAGAGACAACAGGCCACCGCTGGGCGTGACACCTAAGTTTGTACTGGAGGAGCGCAGGTTCAATGAACTAAAGGAGGCTATTGGAAGGTTCACGGCTGCAAACTGGCCGATACCAACAGAAATCATTTGGGAGTATAACGCTATGGCGAACAGGCTCCCGAAAGCGGAAGCGGAGAATCGGCCTGCCGAATAAGTGGCCGAATAACAAAAAACAATATCAAGATGAAGAAAACGATTCTTCTGTGGCTGGTGCTGGCGATAGCCTGCATCTTGCCGACGGGCTGTAGTTCCTGCCAGTCCGAAAACACAAAGCAGGAAGTGAGTGATGGCCTTTCCACTGCAAAGGATGTGCTGGGCGAAATCGTTGTTGTTAAGTCCGACAGCCAAGGCGGGCAGCTGGTGGCAGAGAATGTCATCAGTACAGACCGCCAATGGATGTATAACAACTACGGCGGCGATTACAAGTATTTTGAAACCGAGGTTATCTTTAGCGGTTATCTGAATGCAGACACAAGCACCGATGAGATTATTCAGGTGCGGAACGTCTTTCAGAAGGTAACTGATATGACCGTCGGCTATGATGTTCATGTATTCTACGCCACGACAAACGCTTACGGAACAGTTTATCAGAAGATGGATGGATTCTATGTCGGCAATGACTCATTAAATGACGAAGAGGTGAAGCTGACATTCAAGGATGCCTACAAACGACTGATGGAAGCCAACTGCAACAAGCCAGCCAGCAGATATTGCGTACTGCGAAAACCTGTAGGCAGTACAAAACTGGCACATGCGCTCTACATCTTCGGAAATCCCAAGAATGGGCTCGTCGCCGTCGATGCTGTGACAGGTGATGTGATTCCCTATGTTGGGATGCCACTCGGCGAATGGCCATAATGTCAATCATTCAGACCCGCTCACGGGATGGGCGGGTATTTCTTTAATAGCAAGGTTATGGAAAAGGACATGAAACAGGCCGCTTATTCAGAGTTGGTAAAGATAGACATGAATAAAGGCACATCGGATAAGGTTGGAGTCTATAAGCCTGATGACATGGTGAAGATGTTCCGAAAGGGCGTTGATTGGGTGCTGGAGATGCTGTGGCATGATGCCAGCGAAATCCCTGATACATGTGAAGAGTTGCTTATCCGTGATGACCACGGAAAAATCCGAAGGTGTAAGAAACATGGTGATTATGTCGAGGATTTGGATGACGGCTTGCCTTTGTTCAATGATGAAATCTGCGAGTTTGTCAGCATTGAATCGCTTGGCAAGATGCTGGCAGAGGGCATGTATGATAAAGTAAGGCGGTTTACAAAGGGCGGGTGATAGTTTGTACCCGCTTTTTGTTTTCTTTTGATGAAGGTGGTCAAAAAGGTGGTCAAAAGCCAGTTTTATATAATAATAATGTGATGAAGGGCTGAAAAAGGGCTTAAAGTGTTAAATAAAGCAAATAACTTTATTTTTCTGCCGAAAAATTTGGTAGATTAAATTAAAATGCTTATCTTTGCATCAGAAATAAGAACAACAAACCATTTAGAACTGCCGCCGACAGATTAAACACTGGCACGACGATTATGACAACAACAGCAAGAAATCAGATGAGACAGGTGATGAACATGGCACACAGCATCTACAAGGCTACAGCAGGCACACGTTCATGGAGTGAGGTTCTCAAGAATGCTTGGATGGTCATCAAGTTACAGTTGAAGATGCGCACAAAGATGGTCGAGTTTTGGTACGTCAAGGTAAGCACAGGCGAGACACGACAGGCTTTCGGTACGATGATTGACAGCATCATCAACCCGCTTATCAAGAATGATGCAAATCACAAGCGCGGTAAGGATTGCATTACCTATTTCGATATTCAGAAGCAGGAGTTCAGATGCTTCAAGTCTTACAACCTCGTCAAGGTGGTGGCCTAAATAAAGGCCACTACAGGGCGAAAGACAGACGGCTGGATAAATTACCCACAAACAAAAAGAAAAGACCGTCATGCGAAGAAAAAGCATCATAAAGTATTATCAGCCGATAACAGCCAGCACCCCGCAAAGATTCATTGAAGATGGCTATGCGTTTGCATTTGGCGAAAGCTACCCATGCGGATATGAGGCAAAGGTACGACAGGCAAAACGGCATACAAAGAACGGCAAATATGCGATGATATGCGTGGTAAGCTATGAAATGGAAAAGGGCAATGTGGTAAGGTCTATCACACATGAGTATTTCAAGGATGGCGAACTGGCAGATATAAAGAAACAAACATTCAAATAGATAAGAATATGACAGTAAACGGTGAAAAAGTAGATTGCGTGAAAATCACAGGCGACAATGGCGTTTGCGTGAATATCACAGATACGGAGAAAGGCAACCTTCGCATTACGGAAGTCGGCCAGTACCTCAAGACATTGCAGGTCATCCCGCAAAATTCAAACAGTCTAATCATCAGCAGCACAAGAGACATGTATTGATATGATAGCATACAAATTCACTATATCCAGCGACATCTGCGGAAAGGTGGAATCCTATATCCGCAAGAAGTTCAGAGGCAGTAAGCGCGTTTTCGTTCAATCACAATTCGATGACGAAATCTTACTGGTGGCCGAAAGCAGGGAAGCGTGTAGCGGAATAAGGAGCGACGTGGAGGTCATCTGTGAATATGAGGGTGTAGAATACAAATGTGATATACTTAAAGACGATTGATTATGGCCGAAACGGTTGAGGTAAATGGAATGACATTTCAACGAACAAAATTGCTCCCGAATTTTCAAGGGGTATATGATTCAGACCCATGCACTGAGTGCCATCTTGATATTCACTGGGTAGATTACGGTGGCAAATGTTTGTGCGGTAAGATAGACTGTGCAAGAAAGAACAGAAAAGACCCCCATGTGTGGACGATAGTAGGAGGTATAGAACAACTAAAATCAAAGGATACGAAACTATGACAGCAAGACAGGAGAACAATCTGAATAAGGTGAGGGATTTGCTAAAGCAGGCGCGGAACTTGCTCGACGGTGTGATGTACGGCGATGACCCGCTGGCCGATGGCGAATTTAAGAAGGTGCGCGGATGCCATGACTGTATCTGTAGGGCAAACGACTGTATTTGAAAGCTATGACGGTATTTGAACGGAACGCCCGCTATTCGTACAGCGAGACACTGAACCACCTTATCGGCAATGGCTGGCGGTGGCCTCACCTTCGCACATGCCGACACAATGGGTATGAAGTCATTACCTATGCAGACAGCAACCGCACAAGGGGATTTCATGCAAAATTCTTCTTGAACGGAAAGCTGGTGAAGATGCGGGATAAAATCTTCAAGGCCAACATCGAAGAGTATTGTAAGAACTATATAGACCAAGTGTTAGTGAAAGAGAATTATGGAACAGAATGAATTGAAACGTCTGATGGTGGGCGATTGGGTATATAACACCCACAACAGGCAGAACGAGCAGGTGCAGCAGATATTGGAATTGGGCGTTATGCTTGATTACAATGACATCTACAGTGCCGACGATATAGAGCCAGTGAAGCTGACCCCCGAAATACTGGAGCGGAATGGCTTTACGAATTATGGTGAATCTTGGTACATCCCAACAAAAAATGATGAAGATATTCATATAATGATAGGCTTTCACCGAAGGGAGAATGTGATTGATGTTTGGCAGAACTTGAAAGTGTCTTATCGGAAAACAACTGTAAACAAGTTATATGTTCATCAACTCCAGCAAGTCTTACGCATTTGTGGAGTCAATAAAGAAATCGAGCTATGAACGAAGTAAACGAAAGGCTGCAACAGGCAGCGGAAGAAAAGGCTATCTGTCTTGAAGAGACCATTGGCACGTCGCCGCATTCGCGGGATGCCATTGTGGATTGTCTGATAGAAATGGCTGGCTGGCAGCGCGATAACATGTGGCATGACGTTTCGGAACTGCCGAGCAATGGTAGTAAGATTGTTGTTGTCGGTCAAAGTGACGATGTGTTTTCATGTACCCATGTCGCTGGCGGCAAGTACAAGGCTTATTGGGATGTGTACGACTTGCGGAATTGCAAGAAATGGTGCTACGTTGAAGATTTATTGCCTGTATAGCGGCAATTATTATAACCACGGCTGCAATTTTTGTTGTTTGAAGTGCGAAATGTGGAAAACTTTTCGTACCTTTGCAGCCGAATGGCCATTTGGTCATTCATGCACCCGAAAGGGTGTATCTAAATGGTTTTGGGCGTATGGCGTTGTGAAATGCTGTGCGCCTTTTTCGTATGCCTTAAATCGCCTTTTTCTTCACCTAAACACAAGGTGAAATCATAAATCAGCACATTTTGGATTCTGTCGGATAATAGGTGTAACTTTGCCCGAAATGAATTAAAAGAAGCGAACAGATGGCCGAGTTATATTTCAAGGTACATTCCGACTGGCAGGAGGTAGTAAGGTTGCGCAATGAAATTGTGCATCTTGAAAGTAAGTTGAATCAGTTCAACGGTAAAGCACCGCTGGATGTGCTGGATAAGATGTGTGACGAACTGACGGCGGCAAAGGCAAGGCTAACGGAATTGGTCAATGCAGCAGCCATTGAAGGTGCAAAACTGGATGGTGCTTTCAAGAAAAGCATCACTATTGACGTATCGACCCCGATGGGGCAACTTAAAGCCTTTGATGACGAACTGCAAAAGATGAGTTCCAACTTGAACGCATACTTTGATGCCCTAAAAGGCAAGCTACAGGATTTCGTGGCTGTACTTGGTGACGGCAAGACCATTGCCGACAATATCAAGGTCAACGAGGAAAACATCGCAAAGATTGACGAACTGAACAGGCTCAATGCCGAACTGCAAGAGCAGATAAAGCAGATACAGGCTGATTTGGAACGCCAGCAGGCAGCGTGGCAGCAGATGCAGCAAGCCGTCGCGGGCAACAAACAGGCCGTTGACAGTCTGACTCAATCACAGCAGCAACAGGCGCAAGCATCGGCAGAAGCAGCTGCAAGGATGAATGCAGCCCTTGATGACGAAGTGCGGAAGAATGATGCAGCCAAGAAGTCATGGGAGGATAAAAAGGCCGAAATAGAAAGCCTGCAAGCAGAACTGCAAAGGTATCAAGCCGCCTATGACAAGGTGATGCAGCTAAAGCCCGAAGATGGAAGGTTGAAAAGATGGTGGCGCGAAACCCAGTTTGCATCAGCAGCCAATAACGGCGAGGTTGACGATGCGACCATCAGCCATGTTGTAGGTCTGAACAGCAAGATAGAGGAACTCAAGCAAAGGCTCAAGGAGGCACAGAAAGAAGAGAAAACCCTGTCCGACCAGTTCGCAGAAAGCAGCCAGCGCGTCGATTCTTTGCGTGAGTCCGTCAATTCCACATTGTCGCCGCTACAGCAGATGCAGCAAGCCGAAGATGCTGCGTCAAAGGCTTTGCGCTTGGATGAGGCAAGGGGCATGTTGCGTGGTATCACACAGGAAATGGATGATGCCATTGACAAGATGCGCACATTGGAAGGTGATGCAGAAAAGTGGCGTGACTACATCGGCAAGCTGGAGGGCGGTGATACCAGCGTACTGAACAGCGGACAGGATGCGGCCACCGAACTTGCCAATGCAAGAGCGGAACTTGAAAAGTGCGAAACCGAACTTGAAAAGCAGAAGAAAGATTATAACGACCTTGCACAACTGCAAGAGAACTATAAAAGGCAGATTGTAGATGCCAGCGGCCACCAAGCCCGAATGCGCACACGAATTATGCAAGCCCGTGAGGACTTGATGAAGATGATAGCAGACGGCAAGGCTGGCACACCCGAATTTCACAAACTTGCGGTAGAGGCAGGCTCGATGCGTCGGCAGATGGCTTTGGCTAATGCCACAATGGAGTATTTCGCTAATCCCACCCGCCACCTTGCAGCACTGAAAACGGGATTGCAGGGCGTGGCTGGGGCTGCAAGCCTTGTTACTGGCGTGATGGGCGTGTTCAACACCAACTCCGAAAAGATGGCCGAGATACAGACAAAGATTCAGTCGTATTTGGGTATCATCGTCGGACTGGAAAGCACCTATGCCACCGTCAAAAAGACGAGTAATCTGATGCAGGCTGTCGGCGAAGTGCAGGCATGGGCGATGGCAAAGGCCAAGGCAGCGGAAGTCACGGCAACAGAGGCAGGTGTCATTGCCACTGGAAAGGCAACGGCAGCACAGGCACTGTTTAATGCCGTGGCAAAGGCGAACCCGTATCTCTTGCTGGCCACTGGCATAGGACTGGCCGTAACAGCCATCTACATGCTTGTAAAGGCTTTCAGCAGCGAGGAAGAAGCGGCCATAACAGCAGAAGAAGCCATCAAGAAGCATAACGAGACGATGAAGGACACCGACAGGGAACTGACCGTTCAAGTCGAGAACATGCTCAATTCCTATAGGATTCTGCAAGCCGCATGGCGCAATCTTGGTAATGACATGGATTCAAAGAACCAGTTCATTGCCAACAACCAACATGCCTTTGAGGATTTGGGGCTTACCATTAAGTCAGTCGGTGATGCCGAGGTCTATCTGCGTAAGGAGAATGAAAGCTGTGTTGATGCCATTGTCGGAAAGGCACAGGAACTCATTGCAGAAAACAAAAGGTGGCGTGACAGCGTGGCTAATACTGCCAGCGGTCAGATGGTCGAATATGCCAAGTTGCAGCGCAAGTGGAATGAACTCGGCGATGACATGAAGGCCAAGAAAAAGTTTGTCGAAGATAACAAGACTGCATTCCAAAATTTGGGATTTGCCGTCGGTTCTGTCACCGATGCCGAGAATATACTCGTTCAGAATACCGAAGCCGTTGTAGCATCCATCATGGCAAGGGCAAAGGCAGCAGCCTATTATGACCGCATGAAGGAACTGATGGCCAAGAATATCTCAGAACAGGAACAGATAGATATTGACACGAAACGCCGTCAGAACGATGTGCAGAATACTGGCATAAAGATTAGCAGTGAGGAATACTACAGGCTGGTGAATGCCAATAAGTTGTCAAAAGGCGGTTATGACTATGAGCGTCGTAGTGATGGAAGCAAAAACTACCAGCAGAGGTATGAATGGGGCGATGTCTATACGTCGGGTAACGACTTCTATCTGACACAGGAGGGCTTGAAAAAGTACCAGCAGATAAAGAAGCAAGAGATTGATGCCCAAGCAGAACAGGCAAAGAAGCGGCTTAACGACAATCTTAACGAGAACCTTTCCTATTTGCAGGAGGGGCTAACCACTGTGACCGAAGAAAACAAGAAGATACTTGCCAATGCTGGCATCCAAGAATGGAAAGGTGGCGGCGGCGGTACAACTAAGGGTAAGTCGCCCGATGATATTGCAAAGGAACTGATGCTCCGCGAACAAGAGGCAGCGCGTCAACGCCAGCAAAACCTCCTACTTCAAGAGCAGGCCGTCATCGACCAAATGGATGATGGTGCGGAAAAGGAACTTGCTCAGATGCGCTTGAACCACAAGAAGCGCATGGAGGAACTAAACAACGAGCAGCAAGACATCTTGAATAAGAAGATTGAAACTGCCAGCAAAGACTCCAAGGGTAACGTAAGAAAAGGATTCTATACCACAGGCCAGTATAAGAATGTGCAGCTGACAGAAGATGACATGCTCGGAGTCAATTCCAAGCGTATGTCGGAACTAATTGCTTTCTTTGATTCAATCGGAGGCAGTTCTGCTTATGCGGAGGATAGGGTGAAAGCCTTACGTCAAGCCTATTCGGATTTCATGGCTGGTACAAAAGATGCTGATGGAAACCCGTTGGTATCTGATGACATACTTAATAACATCGAGGCACAGTTCAACAAGGTACAGGATGAAATCCGAAAAGAGGAACTTCGTGCCATGCGTGATTATCTGCGTGAATACGGCAGCTTTGAACAGCAGAAACTCGCTATTACGCAAGATTATGAAGAGCGTATCAAGAAAGCCCGTACAGAAGGTGAAAGGATGAAACTGGAGAAAGAGCGTGACAAGGCTCTTTCCAGCTTGTCTTATGAAAATATTTCTATGGGTATAGACTGGTCGGCATTACTGAAAGGTGTTGGCAGTCTGAGCCAAGAAATGCTGAAACCGATGTTGGAACAGCTACAGGCATTCACAAAGAAAGATGAGTTCAATGAAGCTGATATACAGGAACGTGAAAAGGTTATTGAACTGATAAATGAACTGCGGCGATATGTTGGTACTGACCAAAACGCAACATGGCAACAGCTATCCACTGATATTGCAAAATTCTCTGAGTCTGTTGCAAAATACCAAGAAGCAGAAAATAACGAAAAGGTGGCTATTCAGAATGTCGCAAATGCACGTACAAAGCTGGCAAAAGGTGAAATCACACAGGCAGACTTTGAAAGAATGCAGCGCGAAGCGAATGAGTTAGGCCAAAAGACGGCAGAGGCAAGGGATGAGATGCAGAATCTTGGACGGACGCTGAATGAAACAAGCGAACAGGTCAAAGGATATGTGTCACCACTGACCACGGCATTAAGCAAGATGACATCTTGGAGTGGCGTGGAAGGCTTCAGCGGATTACAGAATAGTGTATCACAAATCGACCAGTTAAAGGGTACGCTTGATTCTATATTACCCAGCATGGGCGATGGTATGGCGAAAACCATTGGAAGCAGCCTGTCATCTGTAATGGGGTCGGGATTGTCTGCTTTAGGCAATGGTCTTTCATCTGTAATGTCGAGTGGTATTGGCGGGTTAATCGGCATTATTGCACAGATTCCGAAAATGATTCTGCAAATTGCAGAAATTATAAAGAATGTTGTGACTGGCATATTGGATGCCATCACTACTATCTTGAAACTGGAATGGGTCAGCGACCTTGTGAACAGCATATTGGAGGCAGTCGGCAATCTGATTGATGCTATCTTTGACCTGCCCGAAAACCTGTTCAAAATGCTTTCAAGCATTGTAGTCGATGGTGTCGGCGGGCTTGTTGACGGCGTACTTGGAAGAGTCGGAAATGTCTTGTCTTTTGGCTTGCTTGACAGTGCAGGGCCATCTTCATGGTTCACCAACGGAAACGAAGAGGAGGTTGCCGAAACATCGAAAGCACTTACAGAAGAGAATGAAAGGCTGCGAAAGTCCATTGACAGGCTTAACGACAGCATGAACAAAAAGAGCGGTGTTGCTGCCATCAAGGATTATGAACAGTTAGTAGCCCAACAAAGGAAGGTTAATGCCAATCTTGTCGCGGAAATAGATAATCAGATGGGCTACCATTCAGCCCACCATTCAAACAACTACTATGCCAACGATGATGTGGTACGTTCATGGCAGGCAAGACTTAATGCCCTGTTCCGTGAGCATCAGAATGACTACGGCAAAAACAGCGTACAGCAGGCTAACCTCTCAAGCGGTATTGGTGCATTCTATCAGATGACACCCGAACAGTTGGCCATCGTCCGTGACTATGCAGGTGATATATGGGAGTATCTGACAACGGTAGGTAAATATGACAAGTCGGAATATTGGGAAAATGCCGCTGATGCTGCTGGCGAGGTGCAGAAAATAACACATTCCTTGTATGAGAACTTGACTCAAATGAGTTTCGATACCCTCAAAGACAATTTCCTTTCATCGCTGATGGATATGAGCACTGATTGGGATGACACCTTGGACGGTATGATGGATAACTTTGAGGAAATGTTCAGAAAGGCAGCTTTGAACTTTGCACTTTCAAGCGTCAACCAAGAATTGCAGGAATTTTGGGAAGATTGGGGTGAAAGGATGAAAGCTGGCACTGAACTGACAGATGGTGACATCGAAGAATATAAGCGCAGATACCAACAATTAGTTGAAAAAGGATTGGCAGAACGTGAAAGAATCGCAGATATTACTGGATATGACGAAACACATGCCGCCAAGCAGGAGGCAGACAAGAAAGGGTTTGCTGGAATGTCGCAGGATTTGGGCGAAGAAATGAATGGCAGGTTCACGGCAGTACAAATCGCAGGCGAGAATATTTCTGCACAGATGAATGTGGCCGTGCCTATACTTACTGGCATAGGTGTTTCCATGTCACGGACTGCTGAAATGGTTGACGGCATAGGCCGCGTGGCTGATGACATGCTGACGAACATCGTAGAGTGCTATACGGAACTGAACCTTATACGCATCAACACTGATGACATGTATAAGATTATGAAGGAGAATAAAGGTACACTGGAGAAAATAGAAAAGAATACAAAATCATTATAGGATATGGCAGTATTATCATTAACACTGGACGGCGACAGGATAGGAGCCGCACACATTGACGAGGGATTTCTCGACAACCTTGAGAATGGCGTGGAAATGAAGCCAGTGCCATCAAATTCTGTTAGGACGGAGCACGGTGAGACCGAACTGGATATAGAACCCCGCAAGGCCAGCCGTGAAGTCATGCTGCCATTCGCCTTTGGCGGTAAGAATGCGCGGGCATTGTGCAGCGCGTTTGT